>BNJT01000745.1_pt1 | contig 174571 bp, 214 predicted proteins | sample 8540491 | NCBI WGS metagenome assembly BNJT01 (sample SAMD00202455, study PRJDB9452) | human saliva metagenome | host: Homo sapiens
CGACCTCACGCCGAGTGTTCGAATATGCCTATCGCGACGCACGTGGACACACGTGATGGGCGACGGGGCACGCGAACTTTCAACCAACGACTGCTCCGCCGTGACCGCCGTCGGCCGTGGACTACGCCGTGGCGCCACCGACGATGAGACGCGTTGTGGGGCTGAGGGCGCTTCAATTTCGACTTTCGAGCGACAGAGACCGACAAAGGGCCACGAACACCTGGCCGCTGCTCATCGAGGCGCCGCCCCGATTACGTGGCGTCACGGGGCGCCGGTCGCGCTACACGCGTCCACCTATCTCCTGCCGAGTTCTACCTCTCGGTGCGCGTGATGAAATGCCCCAGAGGGCAGAAGGCCTCATTCGCGAGGAATACCTGCAACGCCCTCCGCCTGTCAGCTTCATCGGCGACCGCATCTGCGCGGACCTGGAGGATCCACGGCAGACCAAGGACTACGGGCTACAGACGGTCGGAGTGGAAGGAGGTGCTGCGCTTCAACATTCCGCTCAAAATCGTACTGCGGTAAGCTTCGACACCGACCCACAGTCGATCCAACGACCCGCTCTACTTCTGCATGCGCGAAATCGGTCACCCGAGGAGGCGCTCGAAGCGGCCCAGAACGATGCAGACACGCACGGCATCGGCGGCAGTTCCGGGCTACGGCAATTGGTTCCTCTGACCCGCTGCTTTCTCGCGCCCCGCGCCTGCTGACCGCTCGGCGGCCGCGGTGAGCAACCCGCCCGCTCGTTTCTGCTCTGCCGCGCACGACGGCGTCAGCGGCTTCCCTGCGGTGGAGGCCGAGGCGCCGCATCACTGGCGCAAGGGGCGACGAACTTCGTCGAAGCGCCGCCCGCTTTTCCTTCATCCTGACTTGTATGTTTATCGCAATGAACAAGATTTTTCCTTCCTCATCGCCGCCAGCAACCGTAGCGCGCTGACCCTCGGCAGCTGTGTGCCCGCAGTAGACGGGCGACCAACGTCACAACCACCACCTCGGGTCGAAGATCCGACCACACTCATCGTGAGGTGGTACTGTGAAACGACCGCCATCAAGCGCGACCTTTCGGCCTACAAGATGCCCAGTACCTACACCGCGCCCGCTTCACGGCGACCAGTACATCACCATCTACAATCCCACGCAAGACGCTCTATCCTCGACGTGCCTCGCGCTGGTGACGGGAAACCGAAATCGAGCGCGTGTCATCCCAGATTCGCCCCGGCGACAACTTCATCGGCCAATGACCGCTGGTGGCGGCAGCGTGATGCTGCTTCCCGCGCGGCGGAACGGCCACTCCGGTCGAGCAGCGGACAGACCATCGTGGTGGCCAAGCGTGCCATCGACCACGCCGCAGGCTTTTTGTCAAAACATCGAAGCCGAGGGCGAAACGGTCCAAGGGCTACGAGGGCTGCGACCAATTGCTCGAACCTGAGCCAAAGCCGATTTCAGAGCGATACGCGAGACGATGCCGGACAACAATGCCGCGGTGCGATCTTCTGCCCATCAGTCCGGATCGTGCGCTTCAGCACCATCGCGCCGAAGCCAGTAGGATTGCGCTGGTTCGCTGCGTGGTCAAGCCCGCGGCCTTCAAGGAGCTGCCAAGCGTGCGGGCCAGGCGGCCCGAAAGCCAAGGAGCAACACGGTGGTGCCTGCGTGGAGGGTGACCAAATACGCACTTCGGTGATCTTTCCTGGTGGTGGAATTCCCTTCGACAAGGTGATCGATTGCCTGACCATCTGCGCGCTGGCTTCGAGATGCGGCTGAAGCTCGACAAGCTACTCGGCGGCGTTTCGGAGGACGATTTCTCGACTTTCAAGGTCACAGCGGCTGAGAATTCTCAAGGTGATGGGACTCGCTCAAAAAAGCAAATTCACGGAAAAAAGGGCTTTGTGGACGCGACGACTTCGAAGTAAAGCGGCTTCGCTCTCGCTAAGGCCGCTGCGCCCGAAGCCCGCGCGAAGCCGCGAAATAAGGCGAGCTCTGCTCAAAGCCACTTTTGTTTTGTCAAGCGCCAGGGAGTTGCTCTCCTCCCTGGCACTTTCGTTTGTCTGGGAGACCCACCCGTTGGCTGGGCTTTTGACGCTTCTCAGCTTCGGGCGCCTGCGGTGTCTCGCCAGCCACCGACTTCGCGCTGACTTCACCAGTCTGCACGGCAGGAGCGGCCTTCTTTCGCCATCTTCCCCCTCCACTGCACAAAGAGAGGCGCTCCCTCATGGGCGCCACGTGCAGTGACCGACTGCATCGCGGTAAGCAGGCCTCTACCTTCGACCAGTCGGTGGCTCATGCGCATGTGGCTTTGGTAGCGGCGTTCTCTTCGCAGGCCTGGAAGGTTCGACGCGGCCTGTGAGGAACTGCTTCCGGTGCCTGGAAGCGCACCGTGATGGCGTCACCACTCACTTCGGCGCCTTGCTGTCGAGCAGGAAGGTTTTGCCCTGCCTGTTCTTTGACTCAGGTTGTAGCGCCAGAGTGCCAGTAGCCATTCGCGGCCAGCTCTCTTCGTGCAGTTTTCCCCACTACCCCGACGCTTTCAGTCCGTGGGCGATGGGCGAATAGGCCGATGAGCGAAGGTCCGGTGGCTCTGCCTACGCGGATGGCCAGCTGAGCGTCTGGTTGGTCAGCAGCGGTTGCCGTAAACGCCCGGCAGTGGCGATGGGCGGTCGCTCGCTACTCGGATGCGGCGCGCGCTTACGCTGGCGGCAAACTTGTACGGCACTGCTGGGCGTAGCAGCGTAGCCTTGTGGACGACCGCGATTATTTGGGTAACTTCGATTCGAGGACGAATGTTCATCTTCCTTTAATCGTGATCAGTCACCGTAGCCAATGTCGTGGGCTGCGCTGCGTGCACCACCGATAATCCTGAACGGTGAGATAGTGGCTGGGTTCGTCGAGTTGTGCTGGAGCGGCTTCACCTTTCCGGCCTGGATGAGGGTTGGGGTGGGCTGCTGCCGCCTTCTCGGCCGCTTTGTCGCTGCCGTCGAGGCCCCATTGCTGTGCCTTCCTTGAATTCTGCGCTCACATGCTCGTCGAGGCAGCGTGAGTTCGATGCCACGGTGCGCATTTCTTGTTGGCCAGGCGGCTACCAGTCGTGACCAGGCAGCGGTTGGCCCATGCCGGTCCGTGCCACTTCTTCTGCGTTGGTGGTGTAACGCCGGGGGTGGGTGGGATGGAAGCCGGCTGAGATAGATGAGGAGCGGCCCGTGGCGTTGGCCCTCCGCGGTCGCCGAAGGCTGGCTGACGGAAGGTTCCTGTGGGGTGTCGCGCAGCTGCATGCTGTAATTCCTTCAGGCGGGGCGGCTTTGCGAGTTCTGGGGTTGGCGTTGATCGACAGCGTTGATGTTGCTCAGGCGTTGTTAATGAGGTAATCCCAGTGGTATCGTCACGTTCGCACACCGAGGGTGTGGACATGGCGGTTTTCGGTTTGGGTTGCGGGCTGCGTCTGCACCCAGTTGGCTGTGATTGCAGTCGGTACGCTCACCTGGATGCCTTGCGGAAGTTCGGCGCCCCTTCATGGCGGCGGGTGCCTTCATTTCGATGGCGGGCGCGCGTCGGAAACCGACCTTTCGTCGGCATCGACACGAAGGGACGGATTCTACGGCGTCAGGGCAAACGCGCCTTGTTGCGGATACCCACAGTTCTCCGGATCCCAAGTGGGCACGAACGGCTGGCACGACGCCGCGCTTCTCATGTAGCAATGCCGCTGGTGCCGGGTACCGTGCTGAGTCCCTTGAAGAGGCATGACCCACGAGTCGTTTCCGACCGCAATAGCCATTGACGCACGAGATCTTTGGCAACCCCGGCGGTGCTCCTCGTCGACAGCCTTGGCATCTTGGTGACCAGCACTGATCTGAAACGGGTGTTGCTGATACTCGCCTCCACGATCGACGGCAGCGTAGTTTCTGCACACATCTGACCTTTCTTGCCGTAAGTCTCTTTTCGATGAAGTACTTCTGTCCTCTGCAGCCTTGTCAGCAAGGGGATCCGCCCCGGTATTCGGAAAACGCTCGTGTTGGTGCAGTTGCCCAATCCGATTTCAGCAGCAATTTCGTAGCGTTGATCATGAACCGTGATGTTTTCTGTGCCAGATGCGCTTGATCTTGTTGGGCATGTTACACGAGTGAGTGCTCCCATCATTAAACAGTGTTGGTGGGAAAGGTACCTCCAGCGGGCTGAATGCCGCGCAGCACGTCGGCGCATGCATGTAACTCTGCACGTGGCAAGCCACGAAGTTGGGGTGTGTTCACAGATGGAATTGGAAAGATGGGGTCGCCGAGCGCAGCAGTGCGGTGATGACCGCCGGCTTCAGTCGTAAATGGCTTACATGGCCGCAATTTGGTTTCTTCGATCTTGATGGAGTTCTTGGCTCCCTGCATACCTGCAAAAAATCGCTCCGGTCGTCCGTAAATTTGGCTTTGGAACGCCCTCTCACCAGGCCTGATTTCTCTACCACCTTTCGGGAGACGGCCGAAGTCACGTATCCGACAATGCCGATGGTGAAGTGTCGCCCAGGTTCGTTGGTGAGGTTGCATAGACCGAGCATGATTTGTGCGTGGTGTCACGTTGGATCCGAGTCGCGTCACGCCCACGATGAGGCACTTTTTCACGCGGCCGTAGGCATCATGACGTCGAGATAGGGTTCTCCGCTGGCTCCAGATTTCTTTGGTGCGGTCGAGCACGGCTTGTGCGCGTGGCGTGGCGGGCACAGCGAAGGGTGCTTGACCGAGAAGGGCGATGGGGTGCTGGCATCTGCGACCCTTTTCTCCTTTCGCGGAGGTGGTCGTCTAAGCCGCGGAGGCCTTTGGAGGCCGAACCATGAGAATGAAGAATCACCCGGCACGGGATCGCCGTAATGTGAACAGGCCGTATTCGCGACGGTGATGCGGCGATTTCATCTGTGTACTCCTCCACCGCTTTGCCTCGCGAAGGATTGGATGCCTCGCGGTGTGCGAAGAAGGTTTCGGTTTTCAGCCGCCTCGTGCAGGGTGCTCAGGCGTGAGAGCGGTCGCGCGGAATTCATCAGCGCCTGCGGTCCACCAGCGGAGCTGGTCTTCAGTGTCGGCATTCCAGTCTTCGGATCTCTCTCGTGCGGAAACCGTCGAAGAAGTTGATGGTGCTTCCAGATTGTTGTCGATATTGTTACCGGTAGGTCCATCCGCCTGCCGAACGCTTCGGAGAGCATAGCGAAGAAACGGTTTGGCGTGCCGACATGACGTCTTGGTGGTCGCCGAAAGATGCTCGGGGCGTATTTGTATTGGCGCGCCGAAACGGCTGACGGCGTGGAACGCAGGGGAGGGTTCGCGACGATCTTGTACATGTTGAGATGTGAGCAGAGACCACGATGCGGTGAAGTGGTGGTCGATGCGGCTTGGAGCGAACCGTGCACGCGGCTGCGCCAACCGCTTTTGCATTTCCTGCACGAGACGGTTCGCCGGGCTGTGTTTTGCGGCCGACCGTCGTGACGTATTCTGCCTCGTAAACAGGCGTGATGGGGTGCGTAAGCACTTCGCTGTTTATATGAGCGATGTGGGCAGCAGCCTGGTTACTCCTCTGGTAATAATTTCTTATACATCTTCAACAATTGTTATGATTGTTATGTTATGATGTCCTTGTGTGGAAGGTTCACTGAACCCCGTGCCATGCGGTACTGCTGCCGTGCACACAGGGGTGGGTATGGTCAGTCTATAGATGGGATAAACGACGGTCCTCTCGGACCCTGCACACACGAGCCCTACGTCTGTAGCGCGGAGCATCAGCGTAGAACAAAGTAATATTCAACTTTCTGACAGACAGTGCGTATTTCCGAACTTCGCACCCGATGGTACGGTGCGAAAATAGCAACACTTGCACCTTGCCTCGCGCTGCTCGCCCCGCAACCGCTTCTCGCCCGCCGCCGCCCCAAATCCCTGCGCGCTGGGTGACCCTTTGGCGCCAAAAACGCTCCATTTTCGTGAAATACCCTATTTTCACTTCCCCTCGGCACCCTGACAGCATTCACGCGCGCGATCCTGTGTTATTTCTTCTAAACCGACGGGCCTGTTACCTTTGAGTCAATTTGCATTCTCAATATTCTGTATTTTTTGCTTGAAAAGCAGGCTCACTACTTTGCGAAACGGTCAGTCGTGCTTCCGCACGGTAATCGAAAGCAAATACTTTTTGCGCCCATCCGCGCAAAGGGCAGGGCGAAGGCCTTAATGTGCCACTTACATACTACTCAATTCAATCCCTATGCGAGACTCTTTCGCACATTCTCACTATAGCAACTGCAGCAGCACGAATCCCGCCCATGGCGTGCCGGCCGCATGTGGTTCTTGCCCAAAGCCATCAATAATACAAATCATCGAAAGAAAGGAGAATAGCTTAAGACCGACTAAGTCCAAACAGAGTGAAAAGCATCAAATTCAGCAAATCAGATAGAATTATGAGACATCTAACCCATGTAGCCATTCTTTTGTGTAGTATGGCAGTGTGCAGTTACTAATCGTCGTGAAGAAAGCTAACGCTTATCCAAAGCACAAGGGGTATCAATGTTTGTGGTAAAACAAGTAGTATTACTACTGATCCCTATAAGCTCAGAAAGAACTTGAAGCAAAAGGATGTCGTGTTTTCTGCATCGAGTAAGTAATTCATGTAGGGCCCTCAATAAGACGCGTTTATGAAAAGTTGCTTTATTCCTTTTTCTCTCTTGGACGTGCACACATGTGTGTATGCTCCAGGCCTCGTTCTGTGAGCACTGTCCTCATCTATGAGCAGATCTCCTTGTCGGGGAAGAGGATCCTCACGTTGCTATCTTTATCTTTCGGAAAATTCGCTAGGCATTGCATGGATGTTTAAATGCTACAACTTAGATGGAGTTTATGTGAAGGATTCTTCTGGTTGAGATTCGTCTTTGCAAAACATTGTAAACAAGTTCTTTGTCTTTTACAGTCAAAACCTGAGGGTAGAATTTGATAGCCAGTTCCAAACTATATATTGCGGAGGCCTTGTGCACGGCGCGGCATCCTTTGGATACAAAAAGGTGCATCCCCCGTGTGATTACTCATAAATACAAAGGGAAGATTGAAATGATGTTTGGTAATAGATGATGGGAACATACACCGTCTAGAAACGCTATTTCATTCGCTGTAACTAATCTCATAGCACCCCATCATTTCCATTGTGAGTGGGGTATTTTTGGGTATATTATGTGTCGAAAAGATTGTACGGACACTGTGTCGGACGCTAGCTCACGCAGTTGTGGCAATCGCCCCAACACGCGGTGGCTCAGCAGCAGGTGTGCCGTGACCCACAAACTGACGGCGGCACTCTCTAAAGGAACCTACTCAGATTGAAATGCCAAAATCATTTGCTGGAGGCCACATTGTTAAAACTATATTCACGTGTTTTCTTTACTCTCTGTTTTATGGTAATTGCCTTAAGTAGCTATGCTCAAAACAATAGCATCAATACAGAAGCGGCAAGCGTGCTCAAATGCGATCTACATACCACCGGCTGGCGGTAGCCGGAAACACGGCTCTTCATCGATTTAACGCGGCAGAAAACAGCGGTACTATACCCTTTACGGAAGCAATACCATCCTTTAATTGTGGGTTTCACCATCCACTGGGCGAAAGATTCCCCACGGTGCTATGGGAAAGTTGATCATTCTCCGCTTCGAGACAAAGGTTTTTTCATCATCTCCTCACAAGCTATCTCTGCCCACGGTGATTCCACATACGCTTTGACACAACAAAGACACGTCTAAGTTGTGGCTATCTCAAGTACGCCCGATTTCAGACATCAAAAGAAAGAGATTTTTCTATGGACATCCTATCAAGGTTCCTCCCAGCGATCGCTCGTATAGAACTCGCTGATTTCTGATGTTATGTATGGTAGGCAAGCCAGTAGAGATATGATAGCAGGTGGCCAGCTGTCTGATTCTGATCTACGAGGTTGAGAAAATCATTACACGACTCATCACCACAGATGTGGGCATTCAACTCTTTACTTATTTTCTGATGATTGACTCAGTCGTCACCCAACTTCGATACTGAGGTTTTCCCACCATTAAAGGGGTATTTCGCTCAGCCAGGTTTCGATGAAGAGTAAGACCACGATTTACGCCACGCTGTTGTTTCATATCTATTTACCCAGTATTCAAAATGCTAGTGCCACTCTGTCTTTCGTGCTGTATAGCCAAAATACAAATAAAAACCCAGGTTCAGCGCACTATTGCATTTCTCGAAAACAATCACCACTGACTAAACAACTTAATCGGTGAAACTGATGTCTGAGAGAATCGCAACTTTCCCAATTGAGCACCATAATAGTTACCATTCCACTACGAACTCCATTTACACTACAAAGACAACAGAAATGTTTTATTAGGTCGACTTGGATTCTGTAGCCAGATACGCGAAAGTTTTCTCTCAAACGACTTTCGTAACTCCGTATTTGTACTTTTGCCCAGCAGGAGCTCTGCATCGCCCGACGATCGAAAGTCGTAAGCTTCCGCAAAGCAATATGGCCGTCAAGCAAAATCATCAACAACCTCAACATCTAAATACAGTCACACACTGACACACTCACTCGCCCACCGCTGACCTGCTCGGCGTGCTGTTCGTTTTCCTCTTCGCCCTCCTGCCCTCGCTGCACCAGCGGGGTAAGGACCTTCGAGGACTACAACGTGAAACGCGGCTTCGAAATGCTGCAAAACGACGTAGACGAAGGCGAAGCCCTGAAGCAATTCCAAACGGCGCTCGAACCTCGCACGCAACGGCTACGCTTCATTTCTGCATTGGGCCCATCCACCTCGACAACGACGAAAACGGGCAGCGCCCTCTCCGCCATCGACCAGGCGCACTCAGCATCTGCCTAAGAAAGACGAGGAGACGCTTGCCCTGGCCCACTCCAAACGCGCACTCGTCCACCTGGCGCTCAAGCCGATCACCACGGCCGCCCTCACCGACATCGGCACGGCCGTTCGCGCGCGCCCGGACGATCGTGACGTACATCCAACAGCGCGGCGACCTCTACTGGCGATGGAGCGCGTTTACGATCTCCGACCCGCGACGGCTGAGCGGATGCAAAAGCTCGACAAAGGCAACGCTATTCCTATGGGCGTAGCGCAACGCCGTGGCACGCAAAGGAACTACGACCGCGCCATCGCGCTCTTCGACCACGTGGTGCAATCCGGCTCGCATACGGCCACGGCGGGCGGCTGTTCCTTCCGCGCCGGGCCTGCCTGCGCGCGCACGAATACTGTCCGCGCCGTGGAGGACCGCACCACAGCCCTCTCTCGCCAGGACGGACGACATTGGACCACAAGGCGCTGCAAGTGCTTCGGCATCCTCTGCGACCTGCCGCCGCGGGCCCGCCTGCAGCGCTCGCCTCAGTCGCCCGCAACAACAGAGGCCCAACCTGCCCAAATGGCCTCCTGCTCGCCGCCCGCAGCGCAGGTGAACCACTGCCGCGCGGTGAACTTCTGCGCCCGAAGCTTTGCGCCCTGGAACCGCCAATAACAGTACAACTTATAGTCATGGCCACCGATCTGACTTCGCCTCGACCTGCGACGAGGCCGCCCTGAGCGGCTGGAATGCGCGCGCCGGGCGGGCGATTCGACCGATTTCGTCGATGTTCCACGCGCTGCAAAGAGCGCAACAGCGCATCGAGCTCCGCCGCTACGACGAAGCGAGGTAAGGCGGCACTGGATCGCGCGCAGGCCCTCGATGCCGAAAATATCATCCGCCTCTATCTGCTTGCGCTCCAGGTACATCTGCAGGCAAAAGCACTACGACGCGCCGCCGTGGAAGCCCTGGACATGGCTCCTCTCGCTCAACGAAGGAAGAAAGCCTTCACCTCCACGACCTGCGGGCGCTTGCTCCTGAAAAATGGGACAGAGAAGAGCGTGCCGATCGCAGACTTCCGCCGCGAGTTGGAACTCGAAAAGACGCCCGACGATTACTTCGTCTCGCCCTTTGCCCTCTATTTCCTCGGGCGGCCTGCAAAGCCGCCGCGCGCGTGGACTCGATCATGGCGAGGGCGACGACGAACAGGCTCACGATGCGGCCTGACACGCAGTCTCTGCGGCAGCAAGCGGCAGGCGGCGAACTCCAGCTATCGAGCGCGCGTTGAAGAGCCGAAAGTACACACACGCGTTTCGAGCACATCGACACGGATGCTGACCTCGACGGCCTGCGCAACGATGCTGACTAAGGCTTTGGTCAAGCAATATCGCGATACATGCGTGAGGCGCACCCTCGCGGCCGAGACGTGCAAACTCCTCGCCCGCGCTTGCGCCACTGAAGGCGCAAGAGCTGACCGCACTGACACTTCGGCTGAAGCCCGCCGCACTGAAAGACGGACAAGAAGGCAGCGGCTAGCCGCTCACGCACGGTGCTCTTCGGAAATCGCCTTTCGCCCATTCGGGCGGCGTCACGCGGGTGCCTCGCACCATCAGCGGGCTTCCGCTCACTTTGTCTTTTCGACACGGCGCGCGTCGGAAGTGGCGCTTTTCATCGGTGGTAGCGCAGTTTGCGTTCAAAACACGCTATCTCAAACGCCGACGTGACCGGCCGCCGGGCTTACCTCACGGTCAAGATGGGTGGAGGCACGAGTGCGCCTGCACTCCGTGACCCTCGGCGATGCTGACGCTCAACAACGTGCGCGCCTCCATCACCCACAGTCAGGCTGCTCGCTCCTCCTCGGCCAGTCCGGTGCTCAGCCGACCGGGCAAAGGTGAACGATCAACCAAGCCAACGTGGTCTCGCATCAACACGAAGTGAAGGAACAGACGACTTCCGAATACACGATAGCCGATTGCAAGACCTGCGACACCAACCGCAGTCAGTGAAAGTCATTCTCAAGTCGGCGACGATTATCCTACGCCATTCTTCGAGCTGCAAGCAGGGGATACCGGGCTGGATTCCGCGCAATGTCACGTGGCATGCTTTCATGTTGTTACCGACCGAAGACAAAGGAGATTCCGACAAGGAGGGCATTGATGATTGGGCACAAGCCATTTTCCCTCGACAACAATGCTCGCGCCAAGCGCTGAATTATGGGAAGAAGGGAGACTTCGTCCAAAGAAAATAAGTTTTCCTCTTCAAAAACTTGCGCAGTCCGCGAGGTGCTTACGTGCAGCGTTCAAACGTAGACGTGAGGTCAAACGAAGCTCCTCACTTCTTTCCAATTAGTCGTGCCCCCTAGCAGCCTTCGCCGTAGAAGGTCGCACCTCTCACCCGTTATTCACATTCCACCGACACGAGTCAGTAGCTGCAGAACGAACTCATCGCCGACCGGGCTCGTCGGCAAGATTATTTCCTGACACGACCTGGCGGTCATCGCCCGACGTACCGCATCATCGTGGAAATCGACCACGCCGAAGGTGTGGATCGACGACTCGCGTGGCGCTCTCGCCATACATCGAAGAGGGATTGGACCGCGACGAGACCGATTTCGAGCTCGCAGTGGCAGCGCCGGACTGGGTTACAGCCTTCAAAGTGCTGCGCCATTGGCGGGATCCACCTCGGCGACGACGTGGAAGTGCTCACCGCCGAAGGCAAAGCGCATCGGCCGACTCACCGCCGTCGACATGATAGCCAAATCACTTGCCCTCACGCAGACCGTGAGTGAAGTCACTCGGTGCGAAACTACGCCCTCACTTTGCAGGACGTGGAAACCGTTCTCCCCTTCGACAACGTGAAGTGGACCAAACTTTACATCGACTTTAACAGACTCCCCTGCCGACTGCGCATCACGACTTGCTGCCCGCCGCCGGGCTCACGCGCCCAGCACGCAGTGCGTCGGCGCACCGTTGTCACCCACGGCGCCCGTTTCACTGGCGCCGAGGGCTCTCCCTCGCCGGAAACGTCCCACTTCGCGCTGCCTCGCGGCACCCGCCGCCACCGCACAGTCGGCCTACCTTACTCACGCGCACATCTATCACAGCGACCACCACCATGGCCAAAGAAAAACAAAGCTGAAACCCCCAGTTTGTTGGAGACCTTCGAGACTTTACCAACCAAACCATATCGATGACACCCGCTTTTTGCTCGGCGTGCTCGAAGAGCTTCCGCAGCGTCATCGCCAAAATCTCGGCACGGACGAAAAATTTTCACCGTCGTGGTGAATCCCGCCAGGTGACTTCGAAATCACCCGCAGCCGCGAGATCGTGGCCGACGATGAGGGTGGAAGAGGATCCCAACAAACGAGATCGCGCTGAGCGAAGTACGCTGCCGCATCGAACCCGACAGTCGAAGTGAAGACTGCGCAGCGAACATCGTTATCGAATTTGAGGATTTCGGCCACCGCTGCGTCACTCACCCTCCGGACAAACGCTGGCCAGCAAGATGCTTGAGCCCGAACGACGACCTTATTACCATATTAGTATAAGGATCGCGAGGGCGATCCCATCACGGCGAAGTCATGCGCAAACGTGGAAAAACGAAACGGTTGCTGGTGGACGAGGATGACCCTCTTTGCTGCCCAAGACACGCGGCGAGATTCGCGACTTCTACCAGGGCGGGCGACCAAATCAGCGCCGTGGATCGATCGCGTCGACAACACACGGCAACGGCAAAATCTGTCTTTTCGCGCGCACCAGCTCTTCCTTCGTCGACTCCTCGAGACGCGAAATCGAAATCGCCGACGGCATCTCGTCAACTGCGCGCCGTGGCCCGCGGCATCGCGGCGAACGCGCTAAAATCGCCTGCCCGAAAGCTTGACACAGCATTGATCCCGTCGGATCGTGCGGGCGTGGGCGGGAGTCGCATCAATGGCATCGTGCGCGAGCTGCGAAACGAGGAGAACATCGACGGGATCCCTACTCGCGTCCAACACGATGCTCTTTCATTCGACGTGCCTCAATCGGCACACATCGGCAAACTATCGAGATCAACGAAGAGCTCAGCCGACGTCTTCTCAATCCCGACCAGATGAGCTGGCACATCGGTAAAGGCGGCCAGAACATCAAGCTCGCCTCGATGCTCACCGCCACACCATCGACGTATTCCCGCGAAGTGGAGGGCGAACAACCCATCGACGACGTCTATCTCGACGACTTGGTCGCCGACTGAAGTCGACCAATGGGTGCTCGACAAGCGAACATGAGGCTTGCGCAACCGCAAGAGAAGTGTCTCAATGCGCCCAGAGACATGATCGCGAGCAGTGCGTCGACTCGAAGACTGACACCGTAGACCACCCTCCTCTCCGTGTCTGCGCTGTGAGTTTGACGACAGCGAAACGCTAACCTCGACTTCGCACAGCGTTTCCCTTTGTCACATCGGCGGCGCACGTGCGCAACGCACACACAATGAGATTAAGCATGCTATCAAAGAATTCAGCATCGCAACCCAGAAGGCCAAGCGTGCACGCGCTCAAAGAGGCATCGGTCACGTCTCGTCGAAGCCAGCATGCCAAAATCGACGACGGCACAATACGGAGATCCTCAAAGAGGTGTTTGCCAGCGACAAAGCCTGCAAAGGACGAGGCCGAAAGCTCTTCCCAGCCGACGCGAGGAGAAACGCAGTGAAAAGGGCGACAAAGCCGAGGCCGATGACAGCAACTGACGGCGCGGAGGCTGCCGAGACAGAGGCACCGCGCGCCCGCAGCGCCTGAACAGCTCGCCCGCTGCCGACGACGCAGTGCAATCGCCGAGTCACTTCATGCGCCCGAAACCGAGGAGGACAGCAAGCGGACTCAAAGTGAGTTAGCACATCGACCTCGGGAAGCCACGCGGCACCGCCGCAAACGCACCTCGCGCAAGAGCAGCGCTGCCAAGCGCGAAAACGAAAATCGGCTCGCTGAAGAAGCACGCTGCACGGCACCCGCCACCACGGAAAAAGCGGCCTGCGCCTGGCGACCCATATGACGCCGCCGAAACACACGGCACCCGCTGCCGTGACTGCCACAACGCAGCAGAATCCACAACCGCCTCGGCACCCGCCGCCACGGCCGGAGAGCAGGCAGAGTAGCGCAGCGCGCGCGAGTGAGGCCGCCGAGGCCCCGCGCAGCAGGCGATGCCGAGGACACGCCCGCCGGGCGGCGGCGCACGCCTGACGAGGCTGCTCCCAAGGTGCTCGGCGAAAATCGACCTCGACGCCATCAACGCCATACACGCGCAAGAAAAGAGCAGAGCGCGAAGAGCTCCGCAAAGAGCGCAACGAGAAGCGCCAACCCGCGGCAAAAGCGTGCGCGCATCGGTACGAGCGCGTGACGCGCGTGAGTGCCGAAGCTGCAAAGAACAATGCAGGCGGCGGCAACGGCGAGGCGGCAGCAGCAAAACTCGCCGCAACAACCAGAAGTCGCAACGACTGCAACGCCGCCGAGGGTCAAGGCAAGAAGGGCAAGAAAGGCAACGCTGCACAGCCCGTCCAGCGACGAAGTCGTGGCAAAGCAGGTGAAAGAAACGCTGGCTCGCCTGCGTCAAAGGCGCGGTGCCGGCAAGCAAAGGCGCGCAGTAGCGCAAAGCGTGCGCGAAGCCGCGCAAGAACGCTACGAAGAAGCTCATGCGTCGCGCGTGCCGCGAGCCGCGTGCTCAAACTTCACGAGTTTAGACCGCCAGACGAGCTCGCCATCACGATGATGGACGTGCCCGTCACACAAGTCATCGGCACCTGCGCGAGGCATCGGCATCATGTGGTTTCCATCAGCTACGCCCTGATCAAGAGACCATTGAGATGGTGGCCGACGAATTTGCGACTTCAGCTCGAGTTTGTCAGCGCCGAAGCTTAGTACAGAAGCGCATCGTCGAAGAAGTGGACAGACGGCGACGGATCTCGTGCCCACGCCCACCCAGCGTATGTCACCGTCATGGGCCACGTCGACCTGACGCAGTACTCCTTGCTCGACCACATTCGGTAACGCTAACGTCATCGTCGGCGAGGCCGGCGCATCACTCCAGCACATCGGTGCCTACGGTGTCCGCCTGAAAACGGTCGCGAGATCGCTCCTCGACACCCGCGCCACTGCAGCCCTTCACCGCCGCCATGCGTGCCCGCGCACCAAGTGATGACGGATATCGCCGTGTATCATCCTCTGCAGCCGACGATAACGTATGCCGCCCTTAGCAAACGAGGCATCAATCACGCTGTGGCCGCCGGTGTGCCACATCGTCTTCGCCATCAATACCAAGATCGATAAGCCCGGTGCCAACCCCGACGCCAGCAAAACGCCCTGGCTTCGATGACTTCCTCGTCGAAGAATGGGGCGGGTGGGCTGCCAGTCGCAAGACATCTCGGCCAAGGCAGGCGAGGGCGTGTTCGAACTCCTCGAGATAGTGCTCGCAAGCCGACGTATGGTCGAGCAAAGCCAACCCAGCGCCGGCGCTGCTGGGCTCGTCATCGAAAAGCTTCCGCTCGACAGAAGAGGGCGCGGCCACGTTTCACGGTGCGTCGTGCTCGTCAACGGAACGCTGCGCAGGCGACGTGACATCGTAGCGGCACACCCACGCCGGTCGTGTCCGGCCCTCTTTCGATCGAGCGCGGCGTCCGCGTCGAGGAAGTGCCGCACGCCGCCACCGTCCTCGGATTCAACGGCTGCACCCAGGCCGGCGACCAGTTCGAAACGACGTCATGGAGACCGGGCAGGAAGCCGCATGAGATTGCCAACAAACGCACCGTAGCTGCGGCGCTGAACAAACCGCCTGCGCACCTCGTGATGCTCACGCTCGACGCGATCGGCTGCCGCTTGAAACTCGGCGACCACCAGGAACTCGACATCGTCGTCAAGAGCGACGTCGACGGTTACTGCAGGCGCTCGCGACTCTTCATCGACTCTCCACCGAGTCCATCGCCGTCAACGTCATCCACACAGGCAGGACCACGAGCACGACGTCACCCTCTGACCGCCGCTTCGAGGCCGTCATCGTCGGCTTCCAGGAGTTTCGCCCTCGGCGCGCGCGCGCCAGCTCGCCGAGAAAGAAGGCGTCGACATCTCGCTTACTCCATCATCTACGACGCCATCGAAGAAGCAGTCGAGCAGGAGGCCATGGAAGAGCATGCCTCCAAGCCCATCGTCAAGGAAGAAATCACCGCTCATGGTCAGAAGTGCGCGCCAAGTCTTCCACATCTCCAAGGTCGGCTACCATCGCCGTTTGAGGGTGCCTACGTGGTCGACGGCAAAGTCTCGCGCAGCGACAAAGCTCACTCTCTCTGCGACGAGCGTGGTGGTCTTCTCCGGCGACATTGCAGCTCAAGCGCTGCAAAGACGACGTCAGCAGTCACCACACCAACTTTGAGTGCGGTATCTCCTCTCAAGGCTGTAACGACGAGCGTGAGGAGGCGGCACCATCGAGAGCTACCGCGAGAGTCGAAATCAAGCAGAGACTCAACGCGCTAACCCCACGAAAAGTCACGGTGAGTTCCAACCGATCGCGGCTTTTCTGTACTCTTGCGCTCCGATCGGCACCTGAGCCGCCCCCTTCTCTCACACTGCCCTTCACATCCCCGAGAGGCCCTCCGTGTTTCGCGCAGAGTCCCGTGATTTTCGCGTTTTCTCCCAAGAAGGCACGAAAAACGCGTTCTTGAGAAAATTCGTCGATGAAAAACTTCGTCTATTCTGTCGAGATACGTCAAAAGTAGCAGAAAATCAGCCACTTCTGCTTGCTTTCCGCTTCCGATTCCCTGTTTTGCAACCACAAAGCAGACGCGAACAAGTCATCATCGCAGCCTTCGCTCGCGTCCATCGCTGCTTCTCACCGCGCTGCTGACGGCTGCACGGTGACAAAGCTCACCACACTCTCGGCGCTCAACACGGCGGCGGATGCTCGCAATCTTCTCTCCAACGTCCTCGCGGCGGTAGCATGACAGAACGCGCGATCTCGTCGGCAATTGGACCTACGGATGGCGTCAAGTGTGCGCTTCTGTCGAGAGTCAGCACACGCTGGTACGTCGGCGGGTGGCAGCAGCCGGTGGCGTCGGAAACCAAAGTAGATGAGCAACTCAAAAGAACTACGGCATCCTGCAAAGGCGTCACCCGTTTCAATTCAGGCAGACAAAACCCAGCCTTCACCGCCACACTCGGCGGCCGCGACATGAGCGGAACGCATAGCCTCGACGCGTCGAAAGCTTCGCCCATCTCCATTCGCGCGCGGACTCCTCAACCTCCAACCCTGCGAGCGTCACGGTACGGCATTTGCCCTCTTCGAGTCCGACAAACTCCCTCGGCATCCTCAGCACGGCTCGTCCCTGCTCGAGCAGGAGATGGGCAACAACAACCTTTCGCTCGTGTCTTCTGACTCTCCTCGGCGGTAACTACCGGGGCATGCGCATCGGCTTGAAACTCGAAGCAAACGCCACGCGCCACTCTCCTTTCGCGGCATCGGCCTCTCGAGCCCCTCGGCCACATGCCCTCGCCGCCACCCTCGGCGCAAGTCGCATCCTCGCCACAGCGCACCGCGACGTCCGCCCCCTACTTCGATTTCTCGTATTTATAGTTTCGAACGGTCTCGCTTACGGTGGTAGCGGGATGTCATTTATCTGTTATGTTAACCGCATACAGAGAAAGCCCATCAATAAAGGGAAGTCGCACCCTTTCTATATAGCGTTATTGTTCAAAAATAACATTTGAGCCGCTTCCAAAATGCACCAAATCAACAAACACGACAAACAAAATCCCATCAGCAAAGGCGGAAACCTTAAACGCTCGTGCCCTTTGTTAACAGACTGAAAACAAGCGCATATATTTGCTTTTGCGTTTCTTTTGTAGTATATAATTCAGAAATTAACGCAGGCATTTCTCCGGAGAATCTACAGTTTTGAAAACAGAAAACGGGAAGAGCAAATATCAGCATCTTTGTATTCACGTCGCGCACCTCAAAGTAAATAGCGATGTTATGTTTTCACATTTTCAAATTAATGTAACTATGGAATTTTACAAGAGCACGTGTGATTTTTATTTCATGCGAGAAACGACCACTTATCAAAACAAAGAAACGACAGAAGAAAGAAGAAAACCGCTTGTCGTTTACTTGCAAGTTGCAGAACAAGTTGGAACGACAAAGCGAAAAGATTTTCAAGAGCACAGGAAAAATACTCTTCCTTGTGGAGCACAAGAGACCAACGCTTATTTGCTGAGTTGAAGCGTTAGACGGCGGGCTGTATGGAATTAAGAGGAATCCTTGCACAACGCTCACAAAGTGCCAAAGAGACGTGCGAAGAGGATATAACAAACTGCCTGAATCGACTTTCGACTAACTAAAACGAAGAGGCTAATGCGTTACTTCAACGAGACTCGCAGGCTTCAAACAGCACCCAAACAAGATACCACACTGATGAAACAATAGCTTAAAAAGCGACTCAGCAGCAACAAACCACGAGACGAGGACGAGGACGAGGAGGAGCTAAACATTATCAAAAGTTTATCGCACGGAGACAGGTAAGCCTGACATGTCGAACAGGTCCTCAAAATCTTTGCGTCTGCCATAAGCAATAAAGAAAATAGCCCTCACAGCTTCAACCATACAACCACTGGGCTAGACGAGGAGGGGCAAACACTGCTCAAAAGTATATAGAGGACGCGGCTAAACGGTGATTTTGTAGCCGCTGCTCTGCGTGCAGCTTTTGCGTCTGGCCACAGAGTGGAAAGAAAGAGGGCAAAACAAAACTGAACTTCAAAACACAGCACAACCGCCCAAATAGAAGGAACTTGCAAAATACGGCGTTACTAATCGACGGTTGCAGAAACTCTCAGTCAAAAGCGACCATAAAAAGCGATTGAGCGCCGCTCGAAATCAGTGGACGAAAGAGACGGCAACATATACTTGCTGCCTTTTCAGCGTCTATCTACCATACCACAGGCCGCATAAATGTCATTCAAATTCTGAAGCGGTAACAAAGGACGAGGACACTATATAGAAACTGCATTGACTTGGGAAGAATCGCTCAGAGAGTTACGGCCGCTATTTGCGTCTCCGCCAAGCCCGTGCACGACAAGCGCCGCCACGCACACACAGGTTGTTTAATGCAATGCTTTTGCGGTTGTCGTGTTAGCGACGTTGCTAAGATTATGGACGCTATTAAACACGATACTGAAATAGGCTGACAAGCATGTTGTTCAAGAATCAGCGGGGCAAATCACATATACCGCGCTGCAAAACCGATGAAAAGAAAATGCTGTGTTCCTACTCTTTCCCACCCAAACGGCACACACCACAAATCTATGAGCGCTTAATGAGAAAGATAGAAATACGCGATAGTACTTTAGAACGTTTGCGGGAAGGAGGAGAAAGAAGAAGAGCCTTCACAAGCAGTAAAGTACGAGAGAGCAAAGCGACGTGCGACAATTAAGGACGTTATTAAAGTCCTACCTAAATGCGAGACCGCTGATTACATTCTAACCGACTACAAACAAGACACACCAGCGACGTGCGGCTAACAAAACGCGCGCATCGACCGCTACCAGACGCCTTGACGTCAAACTACCCACCTAAAAGTGGGCGGAGGAACTCGTGAAGAACGGGATTTTGCCTGATTGAGAAAGTGGACGGATGCTTGGACAAGCACCACGGGTCATGCCATGGGAGGAGAAATGAGCCGATGGAAAACCTGCGGCACCCACTTGCGGACGTCATACATTTGTTTTCACGCAAACGTGCGTTTGGCAGCTGCGAGATGGACACCCGACGAGGTTTTGGGAGTGTAACGGTGTGGACAAAGACAACCAAATGCTAATGCGCTCATGTGGAAAATGTTTAGCAAAGAACACGCGCAGAAAGTTATGAGGTAGTAGCGCGGGCGCACCAAAAAGCACTCGCTATGATGAAACAGGTGATATAATACCATACCACCACGGCAAATTAGCGCGACGTTGTAATAACTGCAACGCCTATACTCTCACTCAACCACTACCAACAAATAGCACTACACAAGCAACAGGAGCAGAAAACCGCGCCTAATTACTTCAATATGGAAGAGGTAGCACATATATATCCTACATCGCATTACCACAAGAGGAAATAATACCAATGAAAAATATTGGCGGTTTTTACAGGTGCCTATATTTGATATATTCTGGATGTGCAGTTCTATATAATAAAAGAATTGTGGCACACCCCACAACATAACCATAAATCCACCTATAACCAACGAGTGAAGGGAGTTACAAGAAAAACAACCCTATCGGATTTATAACAACGTGGAATCGTTGGTATAACATAGGGGATAAAACCATATATGGATTATATGGAAGATTCCTATCATATCCAACGATAACAGCAACCATGAAAACCATATATGAACACATGAACGAGTAACACGAGTTCACTATGAACATGAAGAGGAATGATTCATGAATGAATGATGAAAAGTAAAGACCCTATATAAAATGCAAACCTATGGATTATACCAATACAGGATTATATCTCGATTCATATATGGATAATACCATAATAGGATTATATCAATGTATCCACGATAACAACAAACCACATATCACATTACCACAGGATGAAAGGACAACGGCAAATAATATCTTCATACCTGAACGACCACAACCTATTAAATGCAGAACGATATACCACCGATGGAATCCATACCACCATACAAAACCACTTCAATATGGTGAGGACATTATATTATAAGATAAGAAGAGCATTTATTTCAACGGCAAGGAGAATCTATTTATGCTGTCTTATTTGCTTTTCTAATACATTGTAATGAAGAAGATAAACAAGGTATCAAGAGACCACTGACAACGATACAGGACGCTATTAAACGCTATATACTTCAACGTCCTGCACTTCAACGAGAACCACTACTATACAGGAGGAAATAATACTTTTCTATAGGACGATGAGAACACAGGAGCAAAACCACGTCTAATTACTTCAATATGGACAACCAACAAACAGGAAGAGCGTATTATTTCGTTCTATATCGCATTATTATGAAACGAAAAGCAGAACCACTACCACAAACAGGGATAAAAAACACGCACAAACGGCAAATAAAACGCTATATACTTCAACTCTACACACTTCAATAGTACCATACCACAGGAGAACAGACACAAGAAAGCAATGAAATGCACCCCTTTGCACTTCATCGATAGGGGTAACATCATTTGGCGGATAATCACACGCCCCTCCTCTGATGTCACGCTGATTTTTCTGTGTGCTAGCGCCCTCACGCCCCTTGCAGATGAAAGAACGTGCAGCACTCACCAAAGTCAGACGAGCAACCAAAATGAAGATATAATACCATACCACCAAGCAAGAGCACTATATCAATTATTCCAATGTGTCGACGTTTTCTATATTTGTATCTACCACTATGCTTATAACGTGGTGGTTTTTTGTATAGGGGTTATTTGCCTTCCAGAGCGTTTCTAATCTCCAATGATACATGTGCTAATCCCTTTGTATAACGTCTTAGAATGGTCGTTTCATTGGTTGGTTGTTGGCATGTGATGATGTAATGGAATGAATAAGTTGAATAGTCTGTTCACGCTTTTCATTTCTGAGATATATTCTTGGATATGTTACTTCTATATGATAAAAATGAATGGTGAACAAGAACACATAAACCTACAAACCAAACAACAAAAGAAAAACTATGATTACCCACAGTGGAATCATAGGTACACATAGTTTATCCATGGGATTATATCAATCGACGGAAAGACAATAACATCAATCATTCAATGATCTATGATAACAACTCGCTGAACGAGAACATCGAGTTCACACATGAAATGAGGAGGAAACGATTCATGAATGTAATACTGAAAAGGAAAGACCCTATAAAACAACCTATGGATTTGAGTACCATAATAGGATTATATATAGTATTATATTATATATGTATATATGGGATTATACCATCAATAGGATTATATCAATGTATCCACGATAACAACAAACGCCACAACAAACCACATACATCAATCGTGTAGGTATCGACGTTTCATATCAGCAGATGAAACCGATGAAATAACCAAGCCTAATTACTCATACATGGACAAAACAGAAACGCTCTACCACCACACACAGGAAAAACAGGAAACCGCGGCAAATAATATCTTCATATCTGAACAAGCAGAACAACAACCGCGGATATTAAACATAACTTCAACTGCTCAAAATGAAACGCCGCTTGCTTTATCCTTATCACTTCAATTTTGGCACGAGCGAGAGAACAGTGCAAAACCACGTCTAATTACTTCTAATATGGAAGAGCAGCACCATATACCACTCAACAAAAGAACGTGCAGCAGACAGGAAATAAACGCCTTATAAGCAAGATATAATACCATACTGCGATCCTACTAACAAGCAGCCCCACAATGCACCAAGTAAAACAAGAAGACCACACAGGAGAAAATAATACTGCTTTCAATCGGACGAGTAGCACAATACCATATAAACGCCCTTTGCCTTATAAGGACAACTGACAAACAGGAAGGGCTATTATTTGCCCTATATCGCATTATAAGGGAGCAAGCAGCACATACCACCAATGAAACAAGAAGACCTACACACGCAAATAAATAATGATAGACGAGAATAGAGCACATCATATCACTAATGAAAGAGAATAGCCCCTTATCACTTCAACCATACCACGGGAAAAAGGTATAAATCACGCTCACGCATCAAGTGAAACATAGTTTAACTTTCAGAGTGAAAATCGGTCTTTCATTGCGTGTAAAAGCACTTTGTACCTTTGCACCAACAAATAAAACAACGCTCACGGGCAAAAGCACCGCAAGATACGTTATAACTCGCTATTTAATAGCGGGTTAGTGGTTTGTACTAATCATCAGTGGTAAGTGAGGCTGTTTTTGTACTTTGATGGCAAAATCACCACCTTGCATAACTCCACTACGCACAACCTTTCCTGGGCCTCTTCGCCCTTCTCCTCCCCGCCAGGGCTCTTGCCAGCTCGTGCGGCGGGACAGTTCGCAAACCAAAACGGGTTCTACCCATCAACCTGCGCCCCGCGAATCGCAGCCCGCAACTTCCTCACCTACACTGCCGCCTGAAGCGCTCGCTGCGTCGTGGCAAGGCTTCGCCGTGCGCGCGAGCGCAAACCCTTCCGCCGCGACCTCTTCTGAACCCAATGTCGACGTGCGCATCGACTCTTTCGACTCGCCCAAAGCCCTCACCGCCGACGGCACCCTCACGGTCGGCCATTCCGTAGGGCGCGTGTCGGCGGCGATGCCACCCTCGTCGACGGCCTCATCGTGCCTCCGGCGGCACACCCACGGGCGACACTGCACCCATCGGCCGCACCGTCCAACCCATCAGGCGGCGGCATCTGCATCTGGCCCCGCCGGAACAACGCGCGAGATACCAGCCGCGGCGGACGGGGCGGCACCATCGTCAACCTCGCGGCAACGTCATCGACAGCCCCGCGGCGTCGGGCTCCACGCTCTCGACGGCAGCTACTCGCCGGCCGCAGGCGGAGGCGATCTCGGCACCGATCTGCCTGACTTTCCTCGACGGCTACTACGTCACCCCGACAGCTTGCCCTCGTCCCGCCTGAAGAGCGCACCGCCGTCGATGCGCTCACCGCCAGCCCTCAAGGCCAAAGCCCCCGCCAAGGGTGCACCCTCGCCCGTCTGCTCTCGTTGCCCGCCGACCTCAAAACCCCTACGGCAACGTGGCTAAACTAACTACGACACACCCGCCCAAGCTCGACGGTAGCCCGCAGCCACAGCCCCTCCGCTTCGAACCCTTCGAAACCGCCCGGGCACCCCAGCGCAACCACAGCCTCAGTGTCATCCCTCGTCGAAACCGACGGACACACGAGGATCCAAGTCGCGACTGCAGCACCCCGAAGTCGAAAGCCGCCGCCAGTGGTTCTTGCGCAAACAAACCTTCACCCCCGCCACCAAAAGGCGGACGTCCCGTCAAGGCCTGGGTGCACGCGCTCGGCAACTATCGCACCGCCACCGACCAGCCGGGCTCTGCCCCTCACGAGATCGAAGGCAACATCCACCCTCAGATCGCCCCGCCGCCCGCACACGTTTCCTGCCCCGCCGCCCAGGCCCCTGCGGGCAACACTCGCGCAGGCCCCTCCCTCCCACCGTCCCCCAACATGCACGTGCGCCCCGCCACCTTGCGAGTCGCCCTCCGTGTGCACACACGCAACACACTTTAACTCCATGGCACAAGCACCCGCATTCAAGTATGCCCCCATGTTCCAGCTCGATAGACACTGAGTACTACTCCTCACGCGCGACCACGTCAGTGTGAGTGAATCTGAAGGTCACCCCATCCTCAAAGTCGAAGCCAGGCATCACCCGCATGATCGCCCAGGCTTCGCGACGTCTCCTCCTGCGCGCGCCCACAACGAGCAGGTAGCCTCCATCCTCTGCCGACCCCGAAGCCCGACGACCGCTACGTTGCCCCTCACCTTTCCTGCGCAACGGAAGTCGCCGCCAAAGGCCGCCTGCCTCTGCCAAGACACCGCACCGCTCATCGTCCACGGCGAGAAAGGCCAACAGTTTGGACCGCACCCGCGACGAGCCACTATCTCGCGCGGCGTCACGACACCTACACGCAGGAGAACTCCGCTACGCAAAACGCCCCTCACCATGTACGACGAGTGTCAACACCCGTTGCAACCTCCCCGCACAAATCGACATCGAAGCCATACCGAGGGCGACGAATACCACTTCCCTCTGCGTCACCAAAGGCGGCGGATCGGGCCAACAAGAGCTACCTCTATCAGGGAAACCAAGGCCATCCTCAACCCCGACACCCTCGTGCCCTTCCTCGTCGGCACGATGAAAAACCCTCGCACCGCCGCTTGTCCGCCACCACATCGCCATTGTCATCGGCGGCACCACGCCGAGAAGACCATGCTCACCGTCAGCTCGCCTCCACCCACTACTGCGGCTCGCCCCCACCACGGGCGACGGAAACGGTCGCGCCTTCCGCGACCTTGAGCTCGAGGCTCGCCCTGCTCGAAGAGACGCCATCGGTCCCGGTGCCCAGTTGGCGGCAAATACTTTGCCCACGACATCCGCGTCTGCGCTGCCTCGCCACGGTGCCTCCCGCCCTGTAGGTCTCGGCGTGAGCTGCCCGGCCGACCGCAACACATGGCATGCAAAATCAACCGCGACGGCATCTGGATCGAGAACCTCGACGACAGCCCCGCCGCCTCTATCCCCGAACACTCCGCAATGCCGGGCAAGGCGAAGTGGTGCGCGTCGATCCCAACCGCCCCATGCCCGAGATCCCTCGCCCAGCTCGACCAATACCTCGTGTCGACCCGCCTCGCTCAACGGTACCATCATCGTGGCCCGCGACATCGCCCCACGCCAAGATCAGAGAACGCCTCGACCGCGGCGAAGAGACGCCCCTAATACCTCGTAAAGACCATCCTGTCTACTAGCCGGTCCCGCCAAAACACCCGCTGCATGGCTCTGGCGGCCCATGGGGCTCCACAGCCGCCGCATGGACTACGTTGACCTCTTCCAGAGCCACGGCGCAGCATGATTATGCTCGCAAGGGCAAACCGCTGCGCAGCAAGTCACCGACGCCTGCAAGGGCCCACGGCGGCTTTCTACCTCGGCTCCATCGGTGGGCCCGCGCCACCATCTTGGCTCAAACAACATCAAGTCCATCGAGTGCGTCGAATATCCCGAACTCGGCATGGAAGCCATCTGGAAAATCGAGGTCGAAGACTCCCCGCCTTCATCCTCGTGGACAACAAGGGCACGACTTCTTCAAGCAATTGCCCCCACCTGCGCCAAGTGCTAAACCCGCTCCGCGCCACGCGCCCCTGTGGTGCGCCGCAACGCTATTCCCCGCCGTCAGGCAGACAGCGGGATTTTTGCACACCGCCACGCGCGTGCCGAGAAAAGACGGAGAGGTGGGAGCGAGCGCTGCACCTTCTGGAGAAAAGCCGAGATTTCGCCCCGAACCGCGCAGCTTTTGGGAAGAAACGGCCAACCTTCGAAGAAAGCGCCCACTGCTCGCGAACGAGCTCGACGCCTCGCAAAATCGACTCACCCTCGCCGTCGCCAATGACGAATTGGACAAACTGAATTGCGCAGACAACGAGCGCGACGGACTCGATCTGCCCCATATCCGGCTCTGCGCTATTTGAACCGCTGTCAGAACCGACCACATACGCTCAACCTTCGGCTCTAGGGTGGCTGACGGGAACGCAATCGCGGCTGTAGCTTTTCGGTGGTGCTCCACTTCCGCCACCACATCGCGCGCCGATGGGACGAATGACCGCGAAGATAAAGAAACCCCGACTTTGTGTTGTGCACAAAGTCGGGGTTTCTTGTAAATGGGGGTGATGCCTGTGCCGCATTCGGCACGCTATGGAGAGAAGGCTGCGTTCGGCTCAATAGAGGAAGCCGAAGAGCCAGAGTGGGATCTCGTTGTCGCCGCGTCCCACCCTCGGTGTTGTAGCGGGCAAGGACGATGTTGGTCGCTCTTGACGCGCTTGCTGACGGTCGCACACGTGAATCTTCGACGTTTCCGTTGATGCGATAGAGTCCGTCGCGGCGTCCCTTGTTGACGGTGTGGTGGCGCCAGAGGGAGTTGGAGCGAAGTAGGTCTCCATGATGTTCTGCTCGGAAATGGAAGGCGAGTAGATGGAGTAGATGAGATTCGGGTTGTGGAGCAGCACGGCCGCGGGTTTCTTGGGGAAGCCCTCGTTTTCCTTGTAAACAAGGTTGACGAGTCGGGCTTCTTCGAGATACTTGAGATAGTTCATCACGGTGGCACGCGAAGTGCTGATCTCTTCGGCGAGTCGGCTCACGTTGGGCGAGGGTTCTCGCTGACGGCGAGCAGATAGAGGAGCTTCTTGATGCGCCTCGAGGTATTTGAGCTCGATTTGCTTGATGAACAGGATGTCGACTTCGATCATGGTGTTCATCGCACGCAGGAGTTGCTCGGTGAAGTTGCGGCCTTCGAGGAAGAAGGTGCAGCCGTGGTGGAGATACTGCTGAAAATACTCCCAGGGGCGCACCTTGGGGAGGATGGTCTTGAGAATGCCCTTGTGGTCCTCGAGGAGTTCTTTTAGGGTATAGGCACGGAAATTTTCTCCCGGTCTGTAGATTGATGAATTCGCGGAAGGAGAATCCGTGCAACCAGTATTGTCTGGCCAGCGAGTTGAGGTCGGTGTGGTCGTTTTCGCCTCCTCGCACGGAGGTGGTTGAATAGATGATGCGGAGCAGGGGAAGTGCTCATAGCACTCGATGATCTCGCTCGCGCCAATTGGGTAGTTTGAAGGCTTGGTCAAGGAGTAAGACTCGCCCGCCGACTTTAACGAAGTCGCCGGCGAAGTCCACGAGTTTCCTTCCTGGAAGTAGAAGGAGTTCATGTTGGCGTAGAGACACTGTCGCATGCGCGGATCGAAGTTGTCCTTGGCATACGAGAGGAGGAACTGGGTGCGCCCTACGCCGCGAGGACCGCGGATGCCGATCAGTCTGTAGCTCAGTCGATCGAATCCATGAGCGCACGGCGTATGGGCGCGTTGGTGCTCAATGAGGTGGGCGTGTGATTGAAAAAGTCTCCATAGTTCTCTGGTATATCAGAATTTCGCTTTGGGGGGCTTGGCTTCGTTGGGTCCAAAAAGTGATGTTAAAAGCCTTTTTATGCTGCAAAGTTACTACATCGTCTCGGATTGCTAAACCGAAAATGCCAAAAATCAGCTGAAGCCCGCGATTTTTAGCATTTAAGGCTGATTTTGCTACTGAGATAGGGTAATTTTGGCGCTTATGTGCGGCGCGTGCGATAAAAATGCGGGAGCTCCATACGGAGGTCGTGCGGAAAAATTGAGCGGTTGTTTGCTTTTTAGTCGCGGAGTTGTTGAAGGAGCGGAGATTGCCGTGAAAATGCAAAATGATGGGGGCGATTTTGGCAGCCGAAGGACGATTTGGCGCTGCGCTGCCCCACCCGACGGACGAGGCCGGGCAGAGAACGCAAAAAGTGGGGGACAATGCACGCTCAATTAGACATAATGTAATTTTGCCAGCAGGAAGCGCACGAAGGTGAGGGCGCAAAAACGCCACACTCCCGGTTGTAGGGAGTGCGGCGAAGGGAGAACGTGGGTCAGTCGGCCATTGGGTCGGTTTCGTCCGCGTTCTTTCAACTCAATCGGCGAACTTGTCGCAAATCAATCAGCGAGCTTTAGCGCAGATGTATTCGCGGTTCAAGCGAGCGATGTTGGCGATGGATTCGTTTTTGGGGCACACTGCTTCGCAAGCGCGGTGTTGGTGCGATGCTACCGAATCCGAGTTCGTCCATTTTGGCCACCATGAACTTGGCGCGACGTGCGGCCCACGCGACCTGGGGGAGGAGTGCGAGCTGCGACACCTTTGGAAGAGACGAAGAGCATGGCGCTACCTGTTCTACTAAGCGGCGACAGGCTCCGCAACCGATGCAAGATGCAGAGTCCATGGCCTCGTCGGCGCCAGGGTTTGGGGATGAGGATGGCGTTGGCGTCCTGAGCCTGTCCGGGTACGGATGGAGGTGTAGCCGCCTGCCGGGCTGGATTTGGTCGAAGGCGGTGCGATCTACCATGCAGTCCTTGATGACCGGAAGGCCGCCGAACGCCAGGGTTCAACGTAGCGACGTCGCCGTCGTTGAAACGACGCATGTAGTTAGCTGGTCGGTGGCGCCCCTGTGCGGTTTTGCCGTGGGGCGGTACCGTTGATGGTAGAGGGCTACGCTGCAAAATGCCTTCTCGGCAGTCGTGGTCGAAGACGAAGGCCTCGTCGTTAATGAGTTCCTGTTGAGGATGTCGAGCATTTCGAGGGAAGGTCGTCGGAATGTTCTTCATTTCGCGTTGTTCGAAATGTCCGGCGTCCTTCGGGCCCGTTTTGTCCAATATTTTACTGTGAAAGACATATTCTTAGCCATGGATGTTTGTTGTTGTGGGGTGGTAAACAGGCAAACGTGAACGAGTAAACGCGTGATGTTGTCAGAATGACGCACGATGTGCTCAAACTTCTTGCGACTCGCGCATAAAACGACATTGGTCGTGAACTCATGCTGTCGCAGCAGCTAACATTTTCAGAATCGCTGTAATACTTTTGTGCAAGTAAATAAAATTGTCTTCCGTAGATACCCAAATTCACGACTCAAGATGGTTGTGCTCAAGCTCGAGGCAGATCAGCGCAGAAACGATAGAGTTCTTTGCAGAATCTCGCCATATCCTCTCGCTATGTTACTGGCGATGCTTACAGCTGCGCGATTCATCTGAGAGGTTAGCGCAAACAACTCTTCTCGAGGATACCGCGCGCAAAAGAAAAATGAACTTGCTTGGCGAGTTCGATGCTTTGTTGCCATACTCGAAGTTGCTTGTGCGTCTGCATTGCTTTATGCTCTTTTATAGAATCTCTGCGTTAACGCGTCTACGGGTTTACTTCGTCTACTCATCGCCTTGCGCGACTACGATCTTATAATTACGCGTTTGCACCTTGATGATTCTGCACTCGAGGGGTCTCTTTGAGAGGACGGGTGCTTTGTCGTCGTCGCCCCATGGTATCCCAGCATCCCAGGTGAAGAAGTTTTCGTCGTCGCGCTTGGCTTCGCCCTTCTTCGGTTTGGTGCTCTTCACGGAAGTGACCGCCGCACGATTCCTCGCGGTGGGAGCGGCACGTTACGAGTATCGCCCGGGGCATGAGGATGAAGTCTCGAGACGCAACGCCTTTTTCGAGTTCCACGTTCACGCCGTCGAGTGCGGGGATGAAGAGGTCAGTGAAGCACGTCTTGCGAATCTCCTTGAGAGGGAGAGGGCTCTCGAGTCCCGCTTTGCTGCGGCCCGATGCCTAATTTCCACATGATGTGTCCGAGTTCCTTGTGGATACTGGTCGACCGAGCGCTTACCATTGATGGCAAAGAGGCGATCGATGCGTCGCGCACGTGCTGCTCGGCGGCTTGGAATTCGGGAGGCCTCGGTGGAGAAGCGAACACGGTGATTTGATCGCAAGATAGTTCTGAATCGTGTAGGGGTAACACGAATATCCGTCAGCCAACCCTGCATGAGGGGCTGAAGCACTGAGGCGGTTAGGCACCGTGGTCGGAGAAGTTGTACTCCACCGATGGCGAAAAGGCCATTGACGGTGGTCATGAGTTCGTAGTCCACCCAGATTCCGCCCGATGGATAGTGGATGGCGAAAATCTGCATGGGGTTTCGTAGGGGCCTGTCGGTGATCTCTTCGTACATGCTCGAAGAGGTTGCCGTAGCGGGCTAGCAATTTCATCGCGGCCGAAGTCGCGGATGGCTTAGAAGTCAAGAGTAGACGGCTAAGCCGGGTTGCGTTCACGCCGAAGCCTTTGTCGCAGCGCTCCTTGGCGGCGCGCTGGCCACGCGCGGGCTGCCAAGGTTACCGAAGGCGGGATAGCGGCGTTCGAGGTAGTAGTCGCGGTCTTCTCGGGGATGTCTCATCTGGAGTCGGCCTCCGGCAGGCCTTGGCATCCTCGAGCTTTTGGGCACCCAAATGCGTCCGTCGTTGCGGAGCGACTCAGACATGAGGGTGAGTCGATCTGTTTGTCACCGTGCACGGGGATGCAGTGGGTGAATCTGCACATAAGAGGGGTTGGCAAAGACGGCGCTCTTGCGGTAGCAAGCGATGGCAGCCGAGGCATTGCAGCCTGGCGTTGGTCGAGAGGAAATAAATGTGTTCGCTAGCCGCCCGGTGCTGATCACCACAGCGTGCGCTGCGACGTTCGAGCTGACCGTGACGATTGCGTGCAATGATGCCGCGTGCGCGTCTCGTCGATGATGACAAGATCGAGCATCGTCGTAGCGTGTGTAGAGTTCGACGGTGCCTGGTGCACTTGGCGCATGAGCGAGGAGGCGCGAGGGAGAAGCTGCTGACCGTCTGGCTCTGGCGTAGAAGGTGCGGTTTTCACCCGTGCACCGCCGAAGGAGCGGTTGGGCCAACATGCCGCATATTCGCGTGCGAAGGGCACACCTTGTGCCACACTGGTCGATGATGGCGTTGGACACCTCAGCGAGACGATAAACGCTGGCTCTGCACGATAGTCGCCACCTTTCACCGTATCGTAGAGGCGATAGACAGAGTCGCCGTCGTTCTGGTAGTTCTTGGCTGCATTGATACCGCCCTGTGCTGCAATGGATGCGCACGGCGGGTGAGTCTTGAATGCGAAGTTTTTGACCTCGAAACCCATTTCGCCGAGCGATGCGGCGCTGGCGCCGCCAGACCCGTACCCACGACAATGATGTCGAGCTTGCGCTTATTTTTCAGGGTTGACCAGTTTCTGGTGCGCTTTATAGTTGGTCCACTTTTCGGCCACGGGGCCTTCGGGGGATGCGTGAATTGAGAATAGCCATGATGGATGCTTATATATATAATGAGTGTTGGTGGGTAGAAGTTCCGCAGCTTAGCAACCGAAGTGCGTGGTGCCTTGGAGCAAAGCCTGAGGCAGAACTTAATCACCACGGCGGCGTACATGGCCATCAACACGGTGGAGTAGATATAGCTGATGCATTTAACACGGGGGAGCCACGTCTTTCCGCTGGCCCCTGATGGTGGAAGGCGCCCACATGCCGTGAGTGAGGTGGAACCAGATAGCGCAGAGCCACACGAGGTAAAAGCACAGCATAGACGGGATTGGCAAACGTATTGGATCCAGTGATAGCTGTCGGTGGCGTAGAACTCATGCCCTACGTGTGCCAATTCGACAAACATCATTTTTGGCCCAGAAATTTGTAGAGGTGCGAGCAAAGTCCGAGGGCGACAATGATACCCAGGACGAGCATGTTTTGCGAAGCCCATTCCACTTTTTCGGGACGATCCACCACGGCATAGCGGTTGTTACCGCGCGCGCGACGATTTTTGGGAAGGTGAGGATGAAGGCATAGACGGGGAAGTGCAGCAGCACCAGCGCCGAGTCCCGCCGTAGCCGCCACTGCATACCAGTTGGCGCCCAGCATCTCACAAAACCCAGTTGTAGCCGCTTTCCGAGAAGAGGGACACGACATTCATGCAACCGTGGAACGTGGAGGAAGAGAATGAGCGCCAGTCCGGTGACCGACATGGATCACTTTTCTTCCGATAGATGAAGTAGTTAACCAGCATAAGAGATTGAAGAAATTAAATTGTTGATGAACTTGTTGGATAAATTGCGGGGGTTGTTTTTCCGGCGGGCAGCGCCCGACTTGGCCGCTGCTTGCACGACATCCTCATAAATGGGAGAAAGCGTACTGCAAAAGTAGTGGAAAAACGAGAAAGTGCAAACGAAACGCCCTAATATATAATCTCTCCCGGGGTGAAAATCGCGGGAAGTTGCGCATTTTTCGTCTCGGCCTCGTGCGTGGCGGGGTCGCCCTCTTTCCGAGCGCCTCGGCACCAACTTGCGCGGTCGGAACTCCGCCCTTGTTGCCCCCGTGCCCGTCGTTCGCCGCACATCCTCCGTGGGCCGATCGCCGACCCGCCGTAGCGGCACAGTTCCCACCATCCGCCGCGCAGGAAAAACGGGATATATGCACCGCTTTGCGAGATTATGCACTCAAAGCGGCTGCGCGGCAGCATAAAATACCGCGGAAAATCGGCCTCAACCGCCGAATTGCGCAATACCCGTCAGCTTTTTCACTGAAAATCGCCAACTCTGCCTATCAAAACCGCCCACTTTCGGCACAAAAAGTCCCCGTGTTTAGGCCCTTTTCGGGCGTTGCGACACGATCTGCGCGAAGTCTACATTTTGAAATTGACACAAAACGATTACTTTTGCAGCGGAAATATAAAATTCGTCCCCTCATTCATGTCTTCTTCCCCTGTCACTCTCAGTCCCACACAGCAAGGCATTGGCCGGCGTGCAGTACCTTTTTCTGTGGCCTTTCGGCGCCACTGTGCTCGTGCCCCTGCTCGTGGTCTCTGACCCCTCCACGGCCCCTTTTCGGCCGGGTGGGCACCTTCTCTTTTTCACCTCGTCACTAAAGGCAAAGTTCCCATCTTTCTCGGTAGCAGCTTTGCCTTTATTGCGCCCATCATCAAGGCCACTGAGCTCTCACGGCACTGGGGGGCGCGCTCTTCGCTGCGTGGGCGTGGTCGCGGTCTACGGACTCATGTCGCTCCCTCATCCGCCTTTTTCGGTTTGCGGTTCATCGATCGGCTGTTTCCGCCCGTGGTGATCGGTCCCATCATCATGCTCATCGGCCTCTCGCTCTCGAGTTCGGCGGTGAAGATGGCCTCGACCAACTGGATCTTTGGCGGCATCCGCTCGCCACCGCCGTCGGGGCGTCACGCTCTACGGGCGGGCATGCTCAAGCTCATCCCCATCTTCCTCGGCATCGTGGTGGGCTACGTGGCCGACCTCGCGTTCTTCGACGTCGATTTCTCGCAGGTGGCCGCCGCCCCTCGGTTCGGTTTGCCCCACTTCATCCTGCCTGAGAAATTTTCGTGGGCCCCCATTCTCTTCATGATCCCGGTGGCCATCGCGCCGGTCATCGAACACATCGGCGATGTCTACGTGGTCGATCAACGTGACGGGCGAGAATTTTTGTCAAATCGCCCGGACTGCACCGCGACGATGCTGGGCGACGGCGCGGCCTGTCTCTTTGCTTCGCTCATCGGCGCGCCCCCGTCACCACTACTCCGAAGTGACGGGTGCCATGTCGCTCACGCGCATCACCGATCCGCTCGTTTTTCCGCATCGCCGCCCCACCGGCATCGTGCTTTCGCTGGTGGGCAAAGTCAGCGCCTGCTGCTGCGCAGCATCGACCGCTCATTCTCGGCGGCATCATGCGCTGCTCTTCGGCACCATTGCGGGAGCCGGCATCTCGAGTCTGCTCCACAGCGCATCAACCTCTCCTCTGCGCGCAATGTGGTCATCATTTCCGTGACGCTCACCACGGGCATCGGCGGAGCGGCCTTCAATACGGTCGTTCTCGCCGGCGGCATCGGTCTCTCGGCCGTGGTGGCCGTGGTGCTCAACCTCCTTGCCCGAACGCGCCGAGGATCGCACCCCACCCCGTCGCCCGTGGCCGAACCCGCCGACGAAGCAGCACAGCATGGCAGCGAAACGACGCAACGCCGCGGCGAAACGACGCACAACGCCGCGCCCGCTGAAGAAACACCCGCACGCCCACGCCCACTGCCGCCGCTTCGACCGCAGACCCCGCCGCCTCGCCCGAAGCCCTAGCCGCTCGGCGATCACACGCCGGTGTGCTGCCGACACCGCCCGCAGCGCCCCTCTCCACCGACATTTCATTCATCACCTTTCATTTATTCTCCATTTCACCATGCGCACCGCTTTCGTGCTCCTGCTCCTCGTGCTGCTCGCCCCTCGCGCGCGCCCGGCACGCCCAGAACATCCAATTGCACTACGACTTCGGTCGTCAACTCTACGCCAAAGACCAACCCACGCGCCCTGCGTTGACCACCACGGTCGAACAGTTTCGTCCCGGACCGCTGGGGCAACACGTTCTATTTCATCGATCATGAACTACGCCAACGAAGGCGTGGAATCGGCCTACTCGGGAGATCTCTCGCGAGTTTCGCTGGGCAAAACGCCCTTCGCCGCCCACATTGAGTACGACGGCGGACTGAGCAACAAATTCAGCTAGCAATCAATGCCGTATCTCGTCGGCGTGACCTACGCTTGGAACGCCCCTTCGCACAACGCCGGCTTTCACGATTACGCCCATGTACAAGTACTTGGCCAAGCAGTCGAAGCCTCAATTCCTGGCAACTCACGGGCACGTGGTATCGCCACTTCGCCGCCGGTGCCGTGACGTTCTGCGGTTTCGCCGACGTGTGCGATCTGCAACCTCAACGACGGGAAAAACAATGTGGTTTTCATCACCGAACCTCAGCTTTGGCTCAACCTCAACCGTTGCACGGGGTGAATCGATTTCGTCTCCTCGGTGGGCACGAAGTCGAGGTGAGTCACAATTTTGCCGTCACCGACAAGACGATTGTCAACCCCACGCTCGCGCTGAAATGGAGCTTTTGACGGTGCGCCGCGCAGTCTCTCCCTCGGCGGCGGTGTGCACTCGGCCCGTCGGCCGTGGTCGCCGCCCGTCCCCGCTTTGGCTCGGTTCGTGCGCCGCGCAGTGCCCTCGGGTGCTGTGCGTCGCACCGCCCGCCCCCTTTCTCCCCAACACTTCCCCTAACGCTCACTTCCCACATGCAAACCCTCTATCGCCTCCTGGGTTTCGACCCCACGAAGCACTCATCTCCGCACTGAACTCATGGCGGACTGACCACCTTCCTGACCATGAGCTACATTCTGGCCGTCAACCCCGACATCCTCTCCTCGACCGGCATGGACAAAGGCGCCGTGTTCACCGCCACCGCCCTGGCTTCGGCCCTGGGCACGGTGCTCATCGCCTTTCTCGCCAGTTGCCCTTCGCCCAAGCCCCGGCATGGGCATCAACGCCCTCTTTGCCTTCACCCTCGTGGCCGGCATGGCTACAGTTGGCAGACGGCGCTCGCCGCTGTCTTTGTCGAGGGCGTTATCTTCATCTTGCCTCACGGCTTTCAACGTGCGCGAGCAGATTGTCCACTGTATTCTGAAAACGCTGCGCTTTGCTATCTCGGCCGGCATCGGTTTTTCATCGCCTTCATCGGATTGAAAAACTCGGGCATCAATGTGAAAAACCCCGCCACCCTCGTTGCGCTCGGTCCCTTACGCCCGTTTCCACTCTCGCCGCGGTGGGCATCGTGCCCAGTGCCGTCCTGATGAAACTCCGCGTGCGCGGTGCGCTGTTTTAGTAGCATTGCGGCCTGCACACTTATCGGCATTCCGTTGCGTGACGGTGATTCCGAGCGGTTTCGCGCCGCTGTCGATGCCCAAGTCCCTGGCGCCGACGTTTTTGCGAGTTCGATTTCAAATCGCCCTCAACCCCGACATGGCGCTCTCACCATCTTTGCGCTCGTGTTCATGGACATTTTCAACACCATCGGCACGCTCATCGGCGCCGCCGCCAACACTGAAATGATGGACGCGGAGGGCAACGTGAAAAAGCATGAAGGAAGCGCTCATGGCCGACGCCATCGGCACCTCGGTGGGCGCGGTGCTCGGCACCCTCGACCGTGACGCACTTTGTGGAAGCAGCGCCGGCATCGCCGAAGGCAGCCGCACGGGCATGACCGCCCTGAGCACCCGGCGTGCTTTCTTCGTGGCCCTGTTTTTCGCCCCCTCTTCCTGCTCATTCCCTCGGCGGCCACCACGGGTGCCCTCGTGCTGGTGGGCGTGCTCATGCTCAGTTCGATCAAAGACGTAGACTTCGACGACATTTCCGAAGCCCCTGCCGCCTTCGTGACCGTGATCATGATGATTCTCACCTACAACATCGCCGAAGGCATGTCGTTGGGCCTCATTTCCCTACACGCTGGTCAAGACCCTCAGCGGGCGCTGGCGCCACGTGAGCCCTCACTCTACATCGTTTCGGCACTGCTCGTGCTGCGCTACGTGCCAACCTAACTCTCCCTGTCGCACCGCGCCCCTCGGGGCGTGCCGTCGTGCACCAGTACCGCGCCGCGAATCTGTGAGGATTCGCGGCGCGTTTCGCTCACGGCGGGCGCCCTCACGCCTCGCTGCGAGGGGGCGGAGGCAACGGCGAGCCTTCAGAGGCCGAGCTGCTGCAGAGAGGCGTTCGCCGCGGTGCCTCCTCGGCGGGTCCGAGCTCCATGAACTATAAAGCGCATTGAGTGCGCTTGCGCACCCTGATCTCGGCCGTGGTGTCGGCCAACCCGGTGGCGGCGTGGTCGAGGAATCTCGTCGGCGTCGCGCTGTGTGGCACCAAACCGCCCATGAAGAGACGTCCGAGCAACAACCAGGCCACCAAGCGCCAAACGGGGCCTCGGCGGCCAGCAAAACGGAAGGCCAATTGCGAGGCGAAGGGGCGATCGGCCAGCAAGTGGAGCACTCAGCGTCTGCGCCTCCTCCACATAGCGCAGGCCCTCGACGTAGTGGAGCGCCAAATCCTCGTCGACCCTCATCGGGCGGCACCACGAGAAAGGCCAGCAGGCGGAGTTCGCGAATGTCATCAGCGTAGAGTGCCGTCGACAAGCGCACGGAATGGGGCAATCGGCGGCCATGTCGACCAGTCGGAGCAGGCTCGACGCCGAAATTCACGATAATCGACGCCGGTTTCGCGCATGGTGCGGCTGAGCACGCCATCCATGGCGGCACGCAGTCGGCGCTTGATGTCGCGCACTTTGGGCATCGAGGTCGGACATTATTGATCATGGGGAAAAAGCAACGGATTGAGGTTGAAAAACGGGGATGCCGCCTCGCGGCGCACCGCGGTGCTGCGAGCTACGGGCGGACAAAAATACGAAAATCCGAGACGGTGACGAAAAAGCGGGGCGAAATTGCGAAAAACGGGGAGCAAACGGCGAAAAGCGGGGCGCTTTTTCCCGCGCCGCTCCGGCGTTGGGCGGAAGCACTCCGCACTTCGGTCTTTTGGCTCCCTCTCGGCAGTCGACGTCGCCCGATTTCGCCGTGCGAGGAGCCGACAGTGGCACGCCGATGGGGAATTTCGGACGCCGAAGGGCTTTACAAAGAGAGTTCACTCGGCCGTTTTAACTTAAAATCCGCAGCTGCCGCTTACTTTTTGGCAAGCGCGCTTGAAAAACGCCCTCCTCGCTCCGCTTTATAAAAATAAGTGGCTCAAAATGAGCCTATTCCAAATTTAATCCTTAACTTTGCTCCGAGTTATGCCCCGACTTTTTCGCTCGCCCCTCGCGCGCGACGTTTTTGCCGCCCGAAAGTCGGGCGATTCACTCGGTGCGCCTGCTGCCCTCCGGGGCTGTGCCCCCGCTTTTCCCACCGCACACTTTTTCCTCCCTTCGTGTCTTCTCCACGAAGGAGCTCAGATGAAATTTATACACACCACTCACATCGAATCAACAAGATCTATGGAGAAAAACTGACCACCCTCCTGCTGGGTCTGATACTTTGTGTCACCGCCGCGCTGGCGCAGACCAAAGTGTCGGGCGTTGTGATCTCGGGCTCGGACAATCAGCCGATCGCCGGGGCACACATCGCCACCATCGGTCGCAAACAACTCACCGTGACCGACGACAACGGTAATTTCGCCCTGACCATCAAGGGAAAAGACACGCGCATCACCGTGTCGTACATCGGAATGCAGTCCGTCACGCTGAAAGGTGCGGAAAACATGCGCATCGTGCTCAAAGACAACCAGAGCCTCGGCGAGGTGGTGGTGACCACGGGTATGACGAAGACCGACCGCCGCCTCTTCACGGGGGCCACCGACAAGATCGACATCAGCAAATCGCGCCTGTCGGGCGTGGCCGACATCAGCCGCTCGCTCGAAGGACAGGCAGCCGGCGTGTCGGTGCAGAACGTGAGCGGCACATTCGGTGCCGCCCCGAAGATTCGTGTGCGCGGTGCCACGTCGATCTACGGCGCTTCGAAGCCCCCTTTGGGTGGTGGACGGCGTGATCATGGAAGATGTGCGAACATCGGCGCCGACGACCTCGCATCGGGTAACCCCGAAACGCTCATCAGTTCGGCCATCGCGGGCCTGAACGCCGACGACATCGAGAGCTTCAAGTGCTCAGGACGGTTCGGCCACGTCGATCTCTACGGTGCGCGCGCCATGGCGGGCGTGATCGTGGTGACCACAGAAGGGCCGCCAGGCGACAGGCGCATCTCAACTCACGGGCGAGTTCACCACGCGTTTGGTGCCCTCTTATCGCAATTTCGACATTCTCAACTCTCAACAGCAGATGGGGGTCTATCGCGAACTGCGCGACAAAGGCTGGCTCAACTACTCGGATGTGCTGGATGGTAGCGACTACGGCGTGTACGGCAAGATGTATGAGCTGGAAAATACCTTCGACGCCGCGCGCGGCCAGTTCTTGCTGCCCCACACCACCGAGGCGGAAAACGCCTACCTGCAACAAGCTGAATTTCGCAACACCGATTGGTTCAAAGAACTCTTCTCCGCCATCATGCAGAACCATTCGGTGAGCCTGAGCGGAGGTACGGCGCAATCGAACTGCACTATGCCGCTCAGCGCCCTCGCTCGATCCGGGTTGGTACAAGCAGGGCGACGTGAGCGCTGCACGGTGAACCTCAATCTCACCCACCACATTCTCGACAACCTCACGCTCAACGTGATCGGTGGGGCTTCCTATCGCGATCAGCGCGCCCCCGGTACGCTGGGCCAGGACGTCGACGTGGTGAACGGCGCGGTGAAACGCGATTTCGACATCAACCCCTATTCTTATGCGGTGAACACCTCGCGTGCGTCGACCCAAGGGCATGCTAGTGGCCAACTATGCGCCGTTCAACATCTTCAATGAGTTGGAAAACAACTACATCGACCTCGGTGCTGGACGCCCAAAATTCCAATTCCGAACTGACACAAGCCCATTCGTGGGCTCGAACTCTGCCCTGGGCGCCTTCAAGCACGCGGCCACGTCGCAGCAGCACAACATCAAGGACAATTCGAGACTAAGCTCTGGCCCATCGCAGCGCCCAACGTGCATCATCCGCGACGCCAACAAGTTCCTCTATCACGATCCGGACAACCCACTGAATTGCCTTTACGGTGCTCCCGAAAGCGCATCGCACAAGACAGACAACGGATGAGCGACTACCACTTCCGTGCCACGGCCAACTACAGCCGCACGTTCGACAATCGCCACACGGTGAACCTCTTCGGCGGCATGGAAACGACGGACATCAACCGCTCGCGCACGCGCTTTGAGGGCTGGGGTCTGCAATACGAAAGCGGCGAAGCGCCCTTCTACCCCTATCAGTATTTCAAAACATCGATCGGAAGAAGGCAACGACTACTACCAATTGGTGAATTCCAACTGGCGCACGGTGGCATTCTGCACGGCAACGCCACTTACTCCTACCGCGGTCGCTACGTGGTGAACGGCACCTATCGCTACGAAGGTTCGAACCAATTGGGTCGCAAGACCGATGCACGCTGGATGTCGACGTGGAACCTTTCGGGCGCTTGGAACGTGCACGAAGAGAAAGTGGTTCGAAAATCGCTCCGGCTCTCGCACCTTACGCTGTCCTGTGCATCCCACGGTTTGACGGGTACGCCTCCCGTCCTTCGCTCTTTCGTGACGACGATCTTCCGCAACTCCACGCCCTATCGCCTCTGCCGCCGACCAGGAAGTCGGACTGGCCATCACCGAATTAGGCAACTCGCTGCTCACCTACGAAAAAGAAGAATCGAGTTTAACATCGGCGTGGACGCCGCCTGTGGAACAACGCGCATCAACGCCACCGTCGACGTGTACACGCGCAACAACTACGACGAAATCGGTCCGATGGTGACGCAGGGCAGTGAGCGGACAGATCGTAAATAGGCGCGTGGCTGAGATGAAATCGAACGGCGTGAAGTGAGCCCTCACCTCGACCAACCTCAAGCAGAAAGACTTCAGCTGGACGACGAGCTTCGTCTTCTCTACACAAACACCGAGATCACGAGCTGTCAACAACGGACGTGTGATCGATCTCGTGTCGGTACTGGTTTCGCCATGAAGGGTTTCCCCGCCCGCGCCCTGTTCTCTGCTGTGCCCTTCCTGGTGCTGAACGACGCCGCATCCCGCTCTTCCGCAACGAGAAGGGCGAAGTGACGACTCGACGACATCAATTTCCAAGAACGCAACCACACCGCGTTTCTCAAATATGAGGCCTGACGGATCCCAAGCACGTGGGTTCGCTCGGCAACGTGTTCTCTACAAAGGACTCCACCTGAATGTTCCTCACCTACTCGTTTGGCGGCGTGGTGCGCCTGGATCCGAAATTCCGCACGCGCTATACCGATACGACCTCCATGACGCAGACGTTCCTCAACCGCTGGATGGCGGCGACGAGAAAGTGACGAATGTGCCCGGCATCTTGAGCAAACGCCGGTACACGCAAAAACCGCCAACTGCGTTATGCCTACAATGCTTCTAACTCGTCGGTGCGCACGGCCAAATCCGACTTCATCCGCCTCAAAGAGATCTCCCTCACTCACGATCTGCCGGCATCGCTCTTCAAAGACAAAGGCCATCCACGACGTTTCTGCGTCAAACTTCAGGCCACCAACCTCTTCTTGCTCTACTCTGACAAGAAACTCACGGACAGGATCGAATTCCTCAACGCCGCGGTGTGGCTTCGCCATGCCCAAGCAGTTTACCTCACGCTCAAATCCGGGCTCTGATCAAAATTCGACAGTCTGCATGAAACATTATATTGCTTCTCTCCTCTTGGGTGCCGCCACACTGGGCACTTCCTGCACATTGACCTCGTGCAATGACTATTTGACAATATCCTGACAAGCGCATGGAGCCGTACGCCTGATCACTTGGGCACAGCTCCTCACCTCGGCCTACCCGCAGGTGCACCCGCCCACTTGCTCGAAAATGTATTCGGACAACACGGATCGCCATCTCTCGCCTTCGTGGGCGGAAGTGGACCGCTTCCAACGCAAGCCTACCAATGGGACGACGCTCACCGACGTGGGCGAAAACGAATCGCCGCAGATGATTTTGAACTCCCACCATCTCGCCGTCAACACGGCCAATGAGGTGCTGAGCTTCACCAGTAAAACAAAAGGACCAAACGGCTTTCCGCGCCCAAAGCGGCGAGGCCTAGGCAACCGCGCCTGCGCCTATGCTATGCTGCCTGGCCAACGTGTTCTGCGGGAGCCTACGATCCCGCAACGGCAGCTTTCCGCACTTGGGCCTGCCTTACCCCACGGAACCGGAAGACCGCCGCGGCATTACGTCACCAACGTGGCAGCGCTGAGCTTTTATGCCCCACATCGACAAGGACATCACCGAAGGTCGGCCGAAGTGGGCATGCACTTACACCACACCGAAGTCCCACTTCACGCCCGGAAGCCGCGCACGCTTTCGCCGCCCGCTTCTAGCCCTTTTACAAACAAGACGGCAGAAAGCCGTGGATCACGCCACGAAAGCCCTCGGCAACCAGCCCGCAACCAGCTGCGCAACTGGGCACTCTGGAACAAACAGGGGCTCAACGGCGAGGCCATGCCCAACGAATATGTGCGTTCGAGCGCGAAACCAACCTCTTGCTCCAAGTGGTGATTTCTGGCTTTAGCTCTACAGCGGCCCTACGGCACAGGCGGTCGCTACTGCCACGGTCGCAGCATTTCCGACAAGGAAACGTTCAACTCCACTGGACCTTTGGGGCGAAAGCGAGGGCGCTTTCAACTACACCAGGGCTCCAATTCCGCCAACCGCAGATCACACTCAAGAAGTTGCCCATCAACTTCAAATTCATCGACCGCGAAGCCGGCATCGGTAGCTACTATTCGGAATATCTCGGTGTTCAATGCCGACGAAACGCTGCTAGTTCGCGCCGAAGCCACGCACGCCCCTAGCAATATGCGCAGGCCACGGCCGACATCAACACGAAATGACGGCTTTCGCCCGCAAGCCCAAAAACGTTCACCACGACGCAGCTCGCGGACTTCTACAAAAAGGTGAAATACTACCGTCCAGACAGAAAATGCCACGGTGCGCAAAGCGTTCCACATCAGCGAGCCGCTCGACACCACCACGCAAGAACTGCTGCTGCAATGCATTCTTCATCTGCGCCGCATCCTTTACGGTGCACGAAGGTCTCCGCATGCAAGACGTGAAACGCTATGGCATCACGATCTATCGCCGCGATTTCGACGCCAACGACAAGTCTGTCACCGTCACCGACTCCATGCCCGCCGGCGATCCGCGCCACCCGTGCCATCCAACTTCCGCAGGATGTGATCTCGGCCGGCCTCACACCCAATCCGCGTAAATCTCTCACCGCCAAATGAAACTCGGATGAACAAGATACTCCTCGCCACGCTGCTGCTCCTTTCGTGCGGGGCTCAGCAATTGCTCGGACGACGCTCCGAAAGGCGCCAGCATTTTCCCCACCACCCCTGTCCGGCGCAACGCCTTCGACACCTGGCTGCTCAAAAACTACACGAACCCATATAATATTGAGTTCAACACCGGCTCGAAGACGCAGAAACGGACTACAACTACTACCTCGTGCCCGCCGACTCGGCGAAAACGGCCAAATTGGCCATCCTGACCAAATATCTCTGGTTTGATGCCTATGCCGAAGTGGCGGCGTGAACTTTGTCAAGGCTATCGTTCCGCGCACCATCGTGGCTGTCGGCATTCCGGCTACACGCGTCAGCGCACACGGTGCTGCTGGCAGCGCGAGAACTGGCACAAAGTGACGCTCAACAACATCAATTCGCTCGATAGCGTCACGCTGACCAACTACGGCGCGATGACGGAATTCTATTTCCACACGATGCACCACGAGTTCACGCACATTCTCAATCAGAAGAAGCCCCTACAACGACGGCCTTCAACCTGATTTCGAAGTCCAGACTACGTGAGCAGCAACTGGTCGCACCAGAAAGAAAGCGACGCCCACCGCGCCGGTTTCTGTTTCGCCCTACGCCATGAGCGCGACGGCTTCGAGGATTTCGCCGAGACCCTGGCCTTCTACGTCACCCTCACCCCCGCACAGTGGAACGACATCCTCAAAGATGCGGGCACCTCAGGGCACATCGATCATCAACCAGAAGCCTCGAAATCATCAAAGACTACATGCTCACGTCGTGGAATGTCGACCTCGATCGGCTGCGGGCCTCCGTGCTTGGCCGCGGCGACAACGTGCGTCATCTCGATCTCCAACACCTCAAGTAACTTCTCCCCATGCGCATCCTTCATACCCTCGTCATCGCACTTGCCACCCTCGGGGCCGCCAGCTGCGCCTAACGACGAAAAAGAACTTTTTCAGCCTCCCCGCGGCTGAACGCATCGACCAAGTGGTCAAAACGACCGCACCGCTCTCGAATCTGCGCCCAACGGCTGGAAAATTCGACTACTTTTTCTCGGCCGCGACTACTCGGGTCCCGGCGTTTCGATGATGGTTACCTTCCGAAACGGCAAGGCCACGATGGCTTCCGACGCGTCGGACACCGCACTCTTCCGCACTGCCGACTACGATGTGGTGAAAGATCAAGGCCCGGTGCTGACTTTCAACACCTTCCTCGAACCCATCCACAGTTTGGCGGGCGGCATGGCCAGCTTCCCCTGAAGGTCGCCAGGGCGACTACGAGTTTTCGATCCTCCACCTCGGCCGACACCATCCGCCTGCGCGGTAAGAAGTGGGCAACGACATGTTGCTCACCCGCAACCCCGTGGGCTGAAGCAAGACTCCGTGATCATGGGCGCCATCCAGATGCGTGAGAACATGATCACCGACAGTATCTACCTCTGCACACGGCAAGGACACGATCCCGGCGCGGCCTTCGATCTGGACAACCGCCACTTCGACATCAACGGCGCCGTGCAACTCTCCTCGCCCGATGGTCTTCACGCCGAAAGGCTTTCACGTTAGCCCGCCCGCTCTCCTACGACGGCCGCGTCTATCGCGACTTTGCGTGGAACGACCTCGGCGCGCACCTTCACTTCGGCCGACATGACCATCTCTTTCCGCATTCCTGAAACCTACAAGCCCCAGAGTTTCTGGATTGGCAGTGGAGCATCAAGCACCGCGCCCTGCGTGCGCTCGGACGCCGCCCGACTTACCTGACGATCTACAACGAACGCAGCTCTCGCAGCCTCAAGGCCTCAAAGCCGTGCTTGAATCTCAACCACACGGAGTACGAAATCTTCGTGATCTACAACCGAACGACGGGAACCATCAGCATTCCGCGCAGAGTGTCGACGATCCCACGAAGACCAACTCCGTCATTTATCTCGTCGGCACCGACAGTCAGCGGTTGCTCGGCAAGGTCGATGTGCCTTCACCTTCCAATGGGATCCCCGACTTCGACCATGCCACCGCCAAAGGCGCCACTTTCGAGCACACCCAGGCCACCGGCATGAAAGGTATCGGCTACAAAAGGCGAACTCCACGCAGAACACCGACGCGCAAGGCAACAAGATTGTGCCCATCGTGATGGACGACATCGAATACATCCGCCGCGTTCAATAATCACCACCCAAGACTTCTCCTCATGCACAAGCATTTTCTCATCGCTCTCCTCGTCGGTGCCGGCACCCTCTTGGCCGCTTCTGCAGCGAAGAGTCGGCCCCTGTTCGACAGCGCACCTCGAAGTCGTGTCTTCCGACACCAATTTCCCCGTCGACGGGGGCAGTCGCACCGTCTACACCGCCCGCGCCGCCACCGCCGCCTACGCCCAAGACAAATGGGCGGGTGCCGGGTGGAAAACGGGCAAGTCATCGTCAAAACTGACGTGAACACCGACGAACAGTCGCGCAACACGCCCCTCGTCGTCAAGGATGCCCGCGGCGACTCGGCCGCCATCAACGTGCGCGGCAGGACGGCATGATCTCCGCCTGCCCACTCGGCCACGGTCGAAAGCGACGATCAGCCGCCGCAGCGCTCCTTCCACGTGCAATCCAACGTGCCCGTCAACATCACCTCCTCCGCCCCGTGGATCTGCGAGTGAGCCACACGCCCGAAGGCGACGTCACGTTCAAGGTAACGGCCGACACCAGCGGCCGCCCGCGCGTGGGTTGGTTGCTTTCCGCACGCCCACGGGCTCACCGCTGACCTCGGTGCGCATCACGCGCTTAGCCGCTCTCCGACACTCGTGGGCACCACCGTCAGCACGCTTCTACGCTCGACAGCAGCCGCACCGCATGATCGACACCACCAACGTGGTCACCATCTCGAAAATCTCCGACACAGCCCTCTTCTCCATCGACGGCAACCTCAACTGGGAATGCGAATTCCGCCCCGCCAGGTCTGTACGAACAACGGTGAGAGTGCTGCGCGAAGTGAAGAATCCGCCGCAGCCCTAGCACCTATCTCGTGTCGCTGCTCGCCGCCAACGACTCCGCGGTCATCGCGAACAGCATCATCGGCACGCGCGAGCGCTGCGCGTGGCCATCGGTGACTAACGGCGACCCCGTGTTCCCGTCGGCACGAAACCATCAGTTTGGAACAGCAGTGGAACAGCTACGCGCGGGACGCGCCAGCTCCACGAAGCTCTCTCGATACCTACCTGGGACTCTTCACCGCTTCATCAGCCCACGCTCACCCATCGCCCCACGGCGCCGCCACCCGCCCCGCCGTCGTGCGCAGCCCCTGCGCTGATCGAGCACCGACTCCTTATATATATATAGATAACCCCGCCTTGTCCTTCGAGACAGGCGGGATTGTCCTAGGTCCGGGCCGAAGCGAGTGTCGGCATCGGAGCTCAGAATTCGTCGTTGGCATAGAGCGAGTCGAACACCGAGAGGCGGTGGTCGAAAAGTTCCTCGTCGCGGAAGAAGCGTTTCAGTTCCCACCTCGGCCGCCTCGAGACTGTCGCTGGCATGCACGATGTTCTCTTGGAACGACAGTGCTGAAATCACCGCGTATCGTGCCGGCCGGCGCCTGCGTCCCGTGGTGGGTCCGGGTATGGTGCGCACGGCCTCCACAGCGCCCACGCCCTCGAGCGCATCGCCAACGGGACACACCATCATGCTGTCTTTTCACGCTGGAAGAACTCTTTGCCGCCAAGTGGGCATAGTGTTCGGAGAGCAACGTATCGTCGAGCTGCATCATCTTGAGTCCGCACACGCGGAGTCCCTTTTTCTCGAAGCGCGAGAGCACGCCGCCCATCACGCGCGCTGTACGGTGCAGGGTTTGAGGAGAACGAGAGTTTTTCGAGTGCCATAACTGTAGATTGTTAGGATTTGGATTTACGATTCGGGGCGACAACACCACGTTGTCGGCGTAAAAGATATGCATTTCGCGCGTTTGGCAAAACTTATTTCACACTTTGCGCTCTCCGCCTTGCAAAATCGTCTCATTCTGTGTTCCCCTTCGGCAACGCCCGCTCCGCACCGTGCGCGAAAGCACTCGAGGCCTCACGCGCTCCACGCCGTCCGGGCCGCATATCGCCGCAGAGATCCACCCACCGCCGGGCTGTGCCATAAAACCGCCCGCAGCTGTTTCTTGCGAAACCGTTGCGGGCGGACGGGTTATCGGAAAATCACATCCCACACAATTCGCGTGTTGAGCGAACTGCGATCCACTTTTATTTTGCGCAGTCTTCTTTTTGAGCGTAGCCACGAGCATCCAGATCAGCTTCTTGTGCGCGGAGCCAGTCGCTGACCATGGCAGTCGTAGCCTCTATCTCCTGCTTCTTGAGCGGCAGCCAAAACCACGCGCCGCGATGAGTTGCTTCTCGGTTTCGAGCACCTGAGAGAGGGCGCTGTGACCGCAGTGAGTCACTTCGCTTCTTCACCTGCGAAACCTTGAGGTATTCGCTGTAGCGAGTGTTCGGGCGTGGCACCGAGCTGGAGGAGACGTTCTGCGATGTCGTCGGCCTTGGTTGCGATGCCGTCACAGAGACGTTCGAACTCAACGTGGAGATTGTAGGTTCGTGCCTGTGTACGTTCCAGCAGTCACGGAGGTTGGTGTAGTAAACCCGCACGTCGGCGAGGAGCTGACGAAGTGCGGAAACGACGGGTTGAACCTTCTGTGCGTCGAGGAGAGTGTAATTGAGTGTGCTCATTGCTTTTGCTATGTTTTAGGGGTTCTGTTTAAGTGATTCCTTCTCTGTGATATGGAGACGTCGCCCGCAGGGTTGGCCTGGACGGCGGCTTATCTCGTTTCGATGTTGCAAAGGTAGTGGCTTTCGCCCCGCAATGCAACAGACAAGGTCTACTTTAACATTGACATTTTTCAATATCGACGCCCATCTCTAAGAGAATCAGCGCCTTGCACGCAAGGAAAAACGCATGCAAGGGCACTGATTTAACGAGGAGCTCCCTGACGTCGGGCGCCGGGTTGCGGCAGTTTAGCGGCGCTTGGCGCCACGAGCGCGAGGCACACGAGCGGCTCGCGCCTGACGGCGCGCGCTGCACGGGGACGCACTTCGGCTCCCTGCGGCATGGCGGGCGGGACGCAGGCGGGCAGCGGCTCAGCCTGGGCGCGACGCGGCACAACGGGCTGCACACCGCGCAGCGGACGACGGGCGGCGGGACGCACAGCGGGCTGGGCTTGTGCCACAGGCGCCTTGGCGCGACGCACCGGTGCGCGGCGCACTCCGCGGGCGGCGTGCTGCTCTTCGTAGTAGTCGGGTTTGTCGTCGTAGGACTCAAACGGCTCCTGTGCGGCGGCCGAAGGCAGGGGCGGGCGCTGCCGTGTGAAGGATTTCCACACCGCAACCGCGCACGATGCGATCCACCAATAGGGGCGAATAGGCGTGCACCACGCCGTCGGCCTGGATGATGCGCACGGGTTGTCCCGCGGTCACTTCGAGCACGATGCCCTTTTCGGCACGGCCATTGGTGAAGAGCACCACATCGGTGAGTTCGGTTTCGGTGAGCACGGGTTTGGCCTGATCGGCAAAGCCGTCGTGTATTGCTGCGCACGAGCCGTGCCCGCAGCGAGGGCAAGGCAGAGCGCGAGGCCGAATATCTTTTTCATTGTCGTTGGGACGATAAAGGGGTGAAGTGTCGGGCTTTCGATTGAGATTGGTAGCCCAGACGCAGGGTGAATGCGGGTTGGTTCTTCCATCCGGAGCGGGGATGACGCGTTTGCCGCACGATCCGTCGGGAGCCACCTCGCGGCGTTGGGCGTGATGGACTTGTTGACCTGATGGTAGACGCCGCCCACGCCAAACGTCCGACTTACCGTAGCGCACACCGAGTTGCGCGCACCGGCATAGAGGGCCATTTCGGGTAGTTCTTCTTGTTCGAAACGGTGTTGACCGAATAACCTCCGCGCAGATCGAGGAAGGGGTGAACTTGCCGTGGAGCGGATAGTCGATACGGGCGAGCAGCATCGGGGTGACGGGCATGATCTCGGTGCGGTCGTAGCGTTGCACGGTGGCGCCCACGCCCACGTAGAACAAACGGCTGATGCGCGTGCCGACGGTGAGCGAAAAGTCGGGATTCATCTCGCCCACGAGCTGGCGGTTTTGCTCCAATCCGTAGCCGATGCCCACTTCGGCAGTGCCGGCGAGGCGGAATTTGTGCGTCTGGGCCTTTTCGGCGGGCGCGGCGGCCTTTTGTTTTTGGTCGATCAGGATGCGTTCCACCTCATCCCACTTGTAAGTGAAGACCTGTCCGTAGACATTGCGGAGCTTGATGGGGGCATTGATGCTGCGCTCGAGCACGGTGCCCTGCACTTTCTGTCCGTTTTTTTGAGCACAATCACGTCGCGTGCGGCCTCAACGGCCTTCTGTGTCGGGGACGACGCTCCACGCGCTCCACGTCGACGGCGCGATAGTAGTAGATGGTGCCGTCGGTCATTTCGATTTGCACCCCTTCGTCGTTCGATTCGAGCACCTTGCACTGATGGTGCGGCCGCTCTTGAGCACCACGTAGTCGGCATCGTACTGTCCGGCGGCTGCGGCGGGCTGAATTTTCGGCGGCTGTCGTCTCGTCCTTCTGCGCGGGTTGGGGCGCGGTCGGGAGGGGGCGTCACGACAGTTTCGGCCGGGCTTGACAGTAGCGGGGCTTTCGCTCGGCGGCACCGCGCACGGGGTGACCGCAGGCTTCGCCACGCTCACGTGCCACCTCTTCGGGTCGATACACGCACTCTGGCATCGGCCAGGAGCACTTTGACAGGGCTGTCCGGGCACGTAGGTGATGACACGGCACTTGGCACTCATGCCGTCGCGCAAGACGATGAGATCGGGCAGGGTCACGATCGGTGACAATGCCGCCCGCACCGGGCTGCCATAGGCGCTCCGGTCGGTGGTTTGCGCCGAAAGTCCGGCAAAGCTCAGACCGACGGCCAGCGCGAAGAGGTAGATACGTTTCATATCGGGTGTGATGGGGAAGTTTTTACACTGTTGTTTCGTTGGGCGACGGATCGTCGCACGGCAAGATAGCGTTATTTTCGACAAATATCAAGCGGATTGCCGAAATATCGCATTTCGCCGCGTGAAAAAGGGCTTTTTCGCTCTTCGACGGCCCGAAGCGCAGAAAAAGCCCCCGTGTTTCCGTCGAAACGCGGGGCTTTTTGTGAAATCGATGACAGCGCCCACAGCGGGGTGTTGCCGACGAGAGGCCCGGCAAGCGCCGTGACAAAGCGGCGGCAAGCGGGCCTACCGGATGGAGATGGCGAATCCGCCGCCCGCGCCGCCACGAGGTGTTTGAGCACCGTGTTGCGGTTGACGGTCATTTCTTGATCACATAGCCTCGGGGCGCTTGTTCCAGGCGGTGCGGGAGCATCATGTAGAGGGTGGCGGTGTAGTTGCGGCGGGCGTGAAATCGAGCGGGAGGTTGGTTTTGTAGCCGTTGTCGCCTGCGGTGCAGCCCATACCGTACGTCCTTGCCCTTGGCTTTGCGGGCGGTGAGGACATATTCGCGGGTTCGGCGGCCAGATAGAGGCTCTTGTCCCAGTCGAGGGGCCACATCCTTGATGGTGGAAGGCATCGGGGCGGGCCTCGCTGGTGTTCGATCACGTCGGCGGCCATTTGCGGGGGCTGTGGGAGAGCGTGACGTAGAGGGCCAATTGGCGGGCCAGGGGTGGAACGCACGTGGCTCTTGTTGTCAGGGCTCATCTGTTGGAGATCCATCACGAAGATGCCCGGGGTGTAGTCCATCGGTCCGCCGATGCAGCGAGTGAAGGGGAGGATGGTGGTGTGGTTGACGGGGTTGCCGCCGAACGCCTCGTACTCTGTGCCGCGCGCACTCTCGTTGGCGATGAGGTTGGGGTAGGGTTCTGCACAGCCGATTGGGACGTGTGGCCTCGTGGGCGTTGACTCATGATGTGGTGAGTCGGCGGCCTTCTTCACGGCATAGAGATAGTGATTGTTCAACCACTGGCCGTAGTGGTGCTCTCCGCGGGGGATGATGTCGCCCACATAGCCGCTCTTGACGGCGTCGTAGCCGTTGTCGACCATGAAGCGGTAGGCGGCATCGAGATGTCGCTCATAGTTGCGCGACCGACGAGGAGGTTTCGTGGTGCATGATGAGCTTCACGCCGCGCGCCTTGGCATATTCGTGGGTTCCTTGACGTTGAAGTCGGGATGAGAGTGACGAAGTCGAAGACATAGTCCTTCTGGTGCCCGAACCAGTCCTCCCATCCTTGGTTCCAACCCTCGACGAGCACGGCATCGAGGTCCGTTTTTGGCGGCAAAGTCGATGTATCGCTTCACATTAGCCGTGTTGGCCGAGTGTTTGGGCGAGGCGGGGAGCTTGGGTAGTCGGTTTCGCCGAGTTTCACGCTGCTCACGGCGTCGGTGTGGACCCATTGTCCGCGTCGGTGATCATGTCCCACCACACGCCCGTATTTCACGGGATGAATCCACGAGGTGTCGTCGATTTTGGAGGGTTCGTTGAGGTTGAGGGTGATGCGGCTGGCGAGAATGTCGGTGGCTTTTCGTCCCACGATGACGGTTCGCCACGGCGAGTTGGTGGGCGTTTGCAGATAGCCCTTGTCGCCGCGCGCATCGGGGTGAGTGGCTCACGAGTGTTGTTTTGCTCGTTGTAGGTGAGGTGCATGGTGGGATAGTCCACACAGGCGGCCTCGTGGAGGGTTGACGCTACAGGCCGTCGGCGGTGCGCATTTGCAACGCGGTCTGCACGGTGGTGGGCCCGGCGGGGTGCTGGAAGAGGTGGCCTGGATGGCCTTTTGCATCCGTCCGCGTATGCGGAGGGTTTCGTCTGCTGGTATTCGAACTCTTGGGTGTCGTGAGTCGCCGACCACCCACCAGGCGGTGTGGTCGCCCGTGCATGGCAAATTCCGTCAGCTCGTCGGCCACGACAAAGTAGGTGAGTTTTTCTGATCGGGGAACTCTATGGCGGAAACCGAGTCCGTCGTCGAGAGGCGGAAGCGGATGTTCGTAAACGATCGTTCTTCGACTGTTTGAGACACACGAGCAGTTCGTTGTAGTGATTGCGAGTGCTGCTCTCCTCGCCCAGCACGGGTCGCCACGTCTCGTCAAATGTTGTTTTCGTAGCGCAGGAGTTGGAAGCCGCTGTAGCAATCGGCTTTTTGCTCGGCGTTTTTGGTCATGGGCATATCGGACTTCACCTCCGAGAGGAGTTTTGCTCGCTGCTATTGCTCTTGAATTTGTCAGCCAAGATGGGAGGGAGCGATGACGGTACAGCCGTCGACGGTGAGGGATGTAGGTGGGTCGACCGTCGTCGATGCGGAAGTCGAGTTTCATTTGCCGTCGGGCGAGGGTGACTTGCTGCGCGTTGGCGGCGAGGGCCAGGAGGGCAAAGGCGGAAGTGAGGAGGGTCTTCTTCATTTTGTCGAGGCTGCTATATAAATAATGTGTGCGGTTGTGACCGTCGGTGCAGTTGTTGGGCCGACTTACGGGGCGTGCGCTGCGCGGGCGAGGCGATGGTCGACCGCCTACGGCGCATTCCGAAGCAGTGTGCCCCCAAAAAGTTGGGGACTTTCCTTCAGCGCAAAGATAATCAATCGGGCGATTTTTGCCTGCATTGCGCCGAGAAAGCAAGTTCGAGTTTGCAAAATTTCGATTCATTCGGCGGTACTTTTGTTGTACACTCGAGCGCAAAAAACGCGCAAGACCCTACCGCCCTCGCTGGGGTTTTTGCCTCCACGGCGCGAACCGGCGCATCAGCCAAACCGCCGACGGACACACGGGGTGTCTGTCGGCGGTTTTGAGCGTTAGTGAGAGTGAACAGGGCGCGCTGTCGCGGCCTTTATTGCGGTGCGCGACAGCGTCGTAGGGCATGGTGCGACGGGGCTTAGGCTTTCAGGCCGTTGTGGGCGATAAAGCCACTCGGCAATCTGCACGGCGTTGAGCGCAGCTCCCTTCTTGATTTGGTCGCTCACCAGCCAGAAGGTCATGCCGTTGGGGTTGGCGAGGTCTTTGCGGATGCGGCCGACGTAAACATCGTCGCAACCGGCCAGGAAGAGGGCATGGGATATTCGCGCTCGGCGGGATTGTCGCGCAGTGTGAGGCCTTCGCCGTCCGACACGGCGCGGCTCACCTCTTCGACGGAGAGGGGCGCTCGGTCTCACCCAAATGGCTTCGGGTGGCTGCGCATCTACCGGAACGCGGACGCAAGTGGCGCTCACTTCGATGTCGGGTGCATGATCTTGCGCGTTTCGTTGTACATCTTCATCTCTTCCTTCGTATATCCGTTGTCGGTGAAGACGTCGATCTGGGGAATGACGTTGTAAGCCAGCTGATAGGCGAATTTCTCAACGTGCGGGTTTTCGCCGGCTGCGAGTGCGCGGTGCTGGGCCTCAAGTTCGTCCATGGCGGCTTGGCCTGCGCGGAGGCTGCTGGTAACTGGCCACGTGCGCACGGCGGATGTGGCTCAGTTGCTCGATGGCGGAGCGCCACCACCATCATAATCGTGGTGCGATGGGGTTGGCAATGATGCCACGGGGCGGTTGAGGGGCATCTGCGGCGTTGCACTCAGGCACCACGAGGGGCACGTCCTCGCATCCATGCGGAAGGCGCTGGTATTGTCGTCATCACGGCGCCGAAACGGGTGATGTCTGCCGCAAACTCGCGCGAGATGCCCGGCGCCGGCGCTGGTGAAGGCGATGTCGATGCCGCGAAAATCGTCGGTGTCGTGGCGCAGTTCGCGAACATGACGTCGCGATCGCCGAAACGATGAGACTTTTGCCCGGCACTACGTTTCTCGAACCGAAGAGTCGAAGTTCGTCGATGGGAAACTTGCGTTCGGCGCAGTACGCGGAGAAAACTCTTGGCCCACGGCACCGCTGGCGCCTACAGGCTACGTTCATAGGGATGGAAAAATAATTTTTCGCCCGGCTCGATGCGCCGCTGCACGAGAGCAGGACGATCGGGTCGGGAGTTTTTGTGAAATACTGTCTGCAAAAGTATCCGATGCATCCGTATTTCGCGCGCGGTATGCCATGTTACTTTGCCGCTCCATCGTCCCGATTTCCGGGCCATTGTGCAGTGCATATGTCGTTTATTCCGCTTCCCATCACCGACCCAACTGGATCTTCTTCGTGGTGTTGGGTGTGATTCTCTTCGACACCGCATGCTCCTCGAACGGCTTCGTGTGCCCACTCGATTGTGGGGGTTTTAATTGTGGTAGGTGTGGTGATTGGCCCGCCGGCGTGCACTTGCTCCAATCGCGACGCCAGTTTTGAGATCTTCGGTAAGGTGGGACTCTGTATATATCATGTTCATGGCGTCGCTTAGCATGAACCTAACGGACGTGATGCGCCACCGTTATGGCCCTCGCCTGGTCTCATCTCGTTTGCGCTGCCTTTCGCCTCGGTCTGGGGGTGAATGTGGCGGGAGCTCGGCATGGGTTGGCGGCAGGTCTGCTGGTGGCGTCGATGTACGCGGCACATCGCTGCTGACCACCACCGGTGGTGATGCGATGGGGCCTTTCCAAACACCGATCGGTGGGCATTGCCGTGGGCGCTACCATATTACCAATGTGCTAACCCTCTTGGTGCTGAGCCATTGTGGGGGCGCTTACAAACCGGTCGGGGAGGGTTTCAACTTTCTCCTGCTCGGCGCGCGATTGGTGGGGCTGAGTGTGGGCATCGTCGTGGTGTTTCCGTGGATTTTGCCGCCGCTTTTTCCCGCCGTTTCGACGACAATGTGGTGCAATATATCTTCGTGTTGACACTCGTTTTTCCTCGGTGCCGACCTGATGGAATGGGTGGGTATGGAAGGCATATTGGGAGCATTCTTGGTGGGGCTGGTGCTCAACCGCGAAATTCCCCCGCCGGTCCGCTGATGAACCACATTGAATTTGTGGGCAACGCCCTTTTTCATCCCCTACTTCCTGATTGGCGTGGGCATGATCATCAATGTGCAGGCCATGGCTGCGGACTATGGCATTTTTCCTCACCGCCGGCGTGATGATACTCACCCGGCGCCGCGGGCAAAATCCTCGCCGCCCACAGCTTCGCCTCATGCGTTTCAGCGCGGGCGAGGCCCAGTTGTGTCGGGCCTCTCTACTGCGCGCGCGGCCGCCACGTTGGCCATCGCGCTTGTGGGCTACGAAATCATTCTCCCGACGGCACTCACCTGCTGGGCGACGAGATCATCAACGCCTCGATGTTTCTGATTCTGGGTTCGTGCATTGTGGCCTCAACCCTCACCGGACGCGCCGCGCGCAAGCTCGTTCTCTCGGGCGAAGCGGCGCAAGAGAGACGCATCGGCCGACAAGGATTCGCTCATTGTGGCGCTGAGCAACGCCGCACATGCTCATTCCGCTCACCAACATGGCCCTGATGTTGCGCAGCCACGGCCCCGACAGCGCAGCTCACCGCGGTGAGTGTGGTGCTCGATGACGATGCCGAACGGCGAAACGAGGCGCAACGCAGCCTGGACTACGCCGCCAAGATGGCCGCCACCGTGGGGGTGCGCATGCAAACCCACTGCCGGCGTTCGGTGAATGCCGTGACCGGCATCATACACACCGCGGGCGAACACGAAGCCACCGACATTCTCATCGGTCTCCACAGCAAAGAAACACATCGGCGAAACCTTCTACGGCAAATTTGCCACCGACCTCATCGCCTCTTCCTCCCAGCAAATCCTGATCTACCGACCGCTCGTGCCCATCCACTCCCTGCGGCGCCTGCATGTCATCGTGCCGCCGCGCGGAGAGTTCGATCCGGGATTGAAACACTGGTGCCGGCGCATCGCCACCCTGGCCGAACAAACCGCTTGTCGCGTATCGGTCTACGGCGAAGAGCGGACACTCCCGCGCCGTCGAGGGCGCTTGGCAGGGCAGAACGCGGAGCCTCTCGGCCGACTTCCACAAGTTCACGCCTGCCGAAGACCGGCGGCGTGGCCGCCCGCACCCGTCCCGACCACATGGCCCGTGTTTGTGCTCGCCCGCCGCGGCATGCCGTCCTACCGCCGCCTCGAGGACATACCGGACAGCTCGAGCGCTATTTCTCCGCCCGCAGTTGGATGCTCATCGTCCCCGCGGCGCTCGGCTCCCTCGTCTTCGAGTGCCGACGGGCGCAACGCCCTCACCCTCTCCGACCGCTGAACGGCAGCGCCCGTCCTCTTCTCCTCCTTCGTCATTTCCCAAAAATTCCTCCCCATGTCCATCCTCTCCATCCGCAACATCCACAAATCGTTTGGCGCTCTCGAAGTGCTCAAAGGCATCGACACCGACATCGCCCGCGGCGAAATGGTGAGCATCGTCGGCGCTTCGGGTGCCGAGCAAGATCCACCCTGCTCAAGTGATGGGCACTTTGCTGCGCCCGACGAGGGTTCCATCACCTTGGCCGATACCGACGTAACGCGCCTGGGCGATGCCGCCCTCTCGCGCTTCAGAAATCAGCACATCGGCTTCATCTTTCAGTTCCACCAACTCTTGCCCGAGTTCACCGCCCTGGAGAATGTGATGCTGCCGGCCCTCATTGCGGGACAAAAGCAAGCGCGCCGCCGCCAACCGTGCGGCCGAACTGCTCGACTCATGGGCCTCACGGCGCGCCGAGCACAAACCCACCGAACTCTCGGGCGGCGAACAACAACGCGTGTGGCCGCCGCGCGCCCTCACCAACCGTCCGACATTGTCTTCGCCGATGAACCCACCGGTTCGCTCGACACGCACAACCGCTCCGAACTGCAAGCCCTCTTTTTCCGCCTGCGCCGCAGAGTGGACCAAACCTTCGTCATCGTGACCCGACGAAAAATTTGCCGCCCAAACCGATCGCTGCATTCGCCTCGCCGACGGGCCCGCGTGGTGGACTGAAATCGTCCACTCCCTCCCCGCCGCACCGCAATTGTGCCGGGCAAAACGCCCCGGGGCCCCTCGGCGGCGAAAAATCCCCACAAAAACACACCGACTCTGCAAACGAGGCGGTGTTTTTGACCTTTTGCTCGGCAACGCCAACACCCATTCATTTCCCCAATCCACAAACGTGCCCCGCCCTCTCGACGCGGCACCCGGCAACTCACATGAGCACACTCCGTTTCAAAGTGGTGGAAGAGGGCCTTCAAGAAGCGCCCCGTCCCCGTGACCGCCCGGCCGAACGCCCTTCGGCCTACTATGCCACCTATGTTTTCAACCAGGACAAGATGCGAAAGTATCTTCCGCTCGACGTTTATCGGCGCTATGCCGAGACCCTCGACAGCGGACGCCCACCTCGACATGCACACCGCCAATGCCATCGCCCAAGGCATGAAGCAGTGGGCCGTCGAGATGGGCGTCACGCATTATACACACTGGTTCCAACCCCTCACCGAAGGCACTGCCGAAAAAGCACGACGCCTTTGTTGAGCACGATGGTAAGGGCGGCATGATCGAAGACTTCGCCGGCAGCTCCTTGTCCAGCAGGGAACCCGACGCCTCCTCCTTCCCCAACGGCGGAATCCGCTCCACTTTCGAGGCGCGCGGCTACTCCGCTTGGGATCCCGCCAGCCCCGTCTTCATCATCGACGACACGCTGATGATTCCCACCGTCTTCATCAGCTACACACGGCGAAGCCCTCGACTACAAAGCCCCGCTCAAAAGTCGATCGCCGCCGTCAACCACGCCGCCGAAGCCGTTTGCGCCTATTTCTACGACGAGCCCGTGCACGTACACACCAACCTCGGTTGGGAACAGGAGTACTTCCTCGTGGACGAAGGGCTCTACGCTGCCCGCCCCGACCTCTTGCTCACCGGACGCACCCTCATGGGGCACTGACAGCGCCAAGAATCAGCAGATGGAAGACCACTATTTCGGCGCCATCCCCGAGCGCGTGGCCGAATTCATGCGCGATCTCGAAATTCAAGCCCTCCGTCTCGGCATTCCCTGCAAGACGCGTCACAATGAGGTGGCCCCAATCAGTTTGAGCTCGCCCCCATCTACGAAGAGTGCAATTTGGCCGTGGATCACAACATGTTGCTCGTCTCGCTCATGCGCAAAGTGGCGCGCAAACACGGCTTTCGCTGCCTACTCCACGAGAAACCTTTCGCCCGGCATCAACGGCAGCGGCAAACACTGCAACTGGTCGCTCTGCACCGACACGGCGTCATTCTTCACGCCCCGGTCGCTCAAAAGCGACACCCTTCGCTTCCTCACCTTCATTGTCGCCACGCTCATGCGGGCGTCTATCGCCACAATGGCCTGCTGAAAGCCAGCATCATGAGCGCGGGCAACTCCCACCGCCTCGGCGGTCACGAAAACCCGCCCGCCATCATCTCCTCGTTCTTGGGCAAACAAGTGAGCGAACTCCTCGACCGCGTCGCACGGTCGGCCGACCCGCTCGCCCCCATGGCGGGCAAACAGGGCGTGCAACTCGACATTCCGCAGATTCCCGAGCTCTTCATCGACAATACCGACCGCAACCGCACCTCGCCCTTCGCCTTCACCGGCAACCGCTTCGAGTTTCGCGCCGTCGGCTCGTCGGCCAACTGCGCCAGCGCCCTCATTGTGCTCAACACCGCCGTGGCCGAAGCGCTCACCGACTTCAAGGTGCGCGTCGATGCCCTCATCGCCGCCCGGCCAAAGCACCGAAGAAGCCCTCCTCAACACCCTGCGCGACGACATCCGCACCTGCCGCCCCATTCACTTCGACGGCAACGGCTACAGCGAAAGGTGGAAGGCCGAAGCCGCCCGCCGCGGACTCGACTGCGAAACCAGCTGCCGGTCATCTACGACCGCTACACCGACGAGGATTCCGTGCGCATGTTCGAAAGCATGCACGTCATGACGCGCAACGAACTCGCCGCCCGCAACGAGATCAAGCGCGAGATCTACTACAAAAAGATCCAGATCGAAAGCCGCGTCCTGGGCGATCTGTGCATGAACCACATCATTCCTGTCGCCACCAAGTACCAAAGCGTGCTGGTCGACAATGTAAGCAAGATCATGTCGGCCTTTCCACGCGAAAAGCCGCACAACTCAGCGCCTACAACGTCACGCTCATCGAAAAATCAATCTCCACACCGATTTCATCGTCAATGCCGTTGAGGATATGGTGGAAAAGCGCAAAGAGGTGAATCGTCTCACCGACATTCGCGCCCTCTCCGTGGCTTACCCGACGAGGTGGAACCCTTCTTGCACGCCATCCGCTACCACATCGACAAACTCGAACTCATCGTCGAGGACGAAATGTGGACGCTCCCCAAATATCGCGAGCTCCTCTTCATCCGCTGATTCTTCGCCCGACTTTTCCCCCGCCGTGCCCCACGGTGCACCGCCTCTCCGCACGGCGCAACAAAAACACCCGACTTTCTTCGGAAAATCGGGGTGTTTTCTATTTTACTGAGGATAGAAAAAATACAGAAACCCCATCACCTTGCTTCCCGCTAAACAAGAAATTCATGGAAAATCATATCGACACATCACACATATTTAGCACAACACTCACCTAATAGACAAAAACCTAAGAAAATCTTTTTGCCCATATTCCATCTTTTTATTACCTTCGCTACATACCAAGAAAATAAACTACCTACGACACATAAAATCCACCTCTGTCTGCTACAAGTTCCAGAAATATAACCGACCGATCCCCAATCATTCATCTTCATCTCATCAATTTCAATCATGAAAAACCTCTATCAATGGGCACTCACCCTATTTGCGGTGATCTTACTACTGCCCCTCAACTCCTGCTCGGGTGGCTCGGTCGGAGCAAAGTCGAATACATCCCCTTCCGTGAGACTCAAGACGGACAATGGGGCATGATCTCTCCGGACGGCAAGGTATTGTTCAGAGAAGAGTTCAACAACGAACCCACCCTTGCACGCGAAGGTCGATTCTTTGTACGCAACGACAAGGGCCTTTTGGGAGATGTACACAGCCGAAGCCAAGCCCGAGAAAATCGGTGGTGAATACACTTCTGCCTCTTCCTTCAACAACGGCCGTGCCGTGGTGGCCGAAAGCCAACGAACCAGTCAAAAATTATCGACACTGACGGCAAAACTATTAAAATACTCGACAAAATCAACGACAAAGTCATAGAAAGTGTATCGGCGTTCCACTGCGGAATCGCATATTTCAAGACAACGGACGGTTTAACCGGAGCGATTGATCGCGAGGGTAACTGCATAATTGAACCAGCCACCTAATTGAACCGACCTTCCTCCCACATATTCCGTGAAAACGGATTGCTTCTCGCCATACCGACCCAATACAGCAAAGTTATTCGTGATGAAAAAGGAGAAATGCAAGGCACGAAAATAAGAGTACTTGACAGGGACGGGAAAAGAAATCAACCAACTGTCGGGAGACAACTACATCTGTATGTTCTACGGCGGTGACAAAATCATTGCTTGGCAAAATCGCAACGGGAAAATAGTGTCTACCATTAACTTGACAGCAAAGGCAACCAGCTTTTTAGAAGGTGGACCTGTAAGTGAAAGTATGGACGTAGAAGGTGAGAACTTCACTTATTTGTGTCGATAAACGCTTCGGGTTGATGAACCTGAAGGGAGCTACTCATCCACGCTCAATATAGCAACCTCCGTTTTCGACGGAGACGGGCTGCTGTGCCACGTTCGACGACGATAACGGGAGAAGCCAATGCAAAATCATAGACTTGGAGGGCAATCAAGTGGGCGATGAAATCTATTCCGAAATCATAGAATTTAAAGTAATCGACGGGAAACACACCATCGCCCAACGAAATGACGGAAGTTACGTTCTCATTGATTTGAAAGGCATGGTACTTCCGAAATTACCAGATATGGTAGAGATGGGACACTCCGATGGTAACGATTGGGTAAGCTCAAATACACCTAACAATTATGCGTATTAGTGAATTGAGCGACAAATACTGGATGACAACGGCATCAAAGTTCAATTTTTGGTCGCCTTCGACGACTATCCCGGTCGAGGAGAATTTGCCTGCAACGGCTATCAATACGCGTGGAACAACGCAAAAAGTAGCAGCTTGCGGAGTCACGTTCTCCGGCACCGGAAAGTTAAAGGAAAAACAGACAATCTCTATCACATACTCATCAAGAAATTCGCCGCCCGCGGCAAAAGTACAAAGAAAATAAGGGGCGAAAGCTCTTCGATCTGAGAACGGAAAGCACGTTATTGTGGCTCATTCAAAAGATGAGGTCAGGGGTTATCTTCTGTACCGCCGAAATTGCGCAAAACTTCGACTATGACAAATACTCAGATTATGAAGAAGGAACTTCCAATGTCGAAGATAGTGTCTCCCTCGACGTACCCTACGACGAAGGACTGGAGGGCGAAGAGGAGGAAAGCTTCGTTGACAGCACATCTGCCGACTACTAGTAAACAATAATCTTCATCCTTCAAAATAAAACAGAGACGGTTGTGCATCGAAACAACCGTCTCGTTTTGCATTTCGAGGAAGAATAGGAGAAGTGCACTAAGAAAAAGCTCACACTTCGCCCACTTTCTCCCCATTCTCCCCGCCCTACCCGAACAACTCGCGCAGGGCAGCCTCGACCCGCGAGACGGGGACGACTCAATGCCCGAGAAACAGGGCCGCATCGAGCGACTTCATATTCTGCGCGGAGGAGGAAACGGCGGAAGCCCAGTTTCATGGCCTCGGCAATGCGGCGATCGATGCGCGTCACGGGACGAATCTCCCACTCAGAAGCCACATTCGCCCGCCATGGCCACGTCCTGATCGATGGGCGTATCGACATTGCTCGACAACACCGCCGCGATGACACTCAAATCGATCGCGGGATCGGTCACCCGCAGGCCACCGGCAATGTTGAGAAACACATCTTCGCCCCAACTGAAGCCCACGCGCTTTTCGAGCACGAGCCAACAACATATTCAGGCGGCGCAAGTCAAAACCCGGTGGCCGATCGCTGCGGCGTGCCGTGAGCCGCAGTCGAAACCAAGGCCTGCGTCTCGATCAGGAAGGGGCGCACGCCCTCGAGGGCGGCACATATCGCCACCCCGAGAGGGTTCGTCATGTTGTGTGAGGGTAACTCCGAAGGGTTGTCGACGGGCGCAGTCCGTTGGCGTTCATTTTCGTAAATGCCCAGCTCCGCCGTCGAGCCGAAGCGGTTTTTGATGCTGCGGAGGATGCGGATAGAAATAATGGCGGTCGCCTTCGAACTGCAACACGCAGTCCACGATGTGCTCCAACACCTTCGGTCCGGCGATGCTTCCCTCTTTTGTGATGTGTCCGATGAGCAAAACGGGCACCCCCTGCTCTTTGGCGAACTTAAGTAGGGCGGCGGCGCACTCGCGTATCTGGGTTACGCTGCGGGCGAGCTTTCTACCGTCTCGGTGTGCATGGTTTGCACCGAATCGATGATGAGCAATTCGGGGCGGACGGCGCGCACCTCCTCGAAGATGCGCTCCATGCGCGTTTCGCAGAGCAGGAGCATGCCGTCGGCGGCGGCATTTTCGGGCAAGAGGCGGTCGGCGCGCAGTTTGATTTGGCGTTCGCTCTCCTCCCCGCTCACATAAAGGATGCGGCGCTCCGCCATGCCGAGCACCGTTTGGAGCAAGAGCGTGCTTTTCCCGATGCCGGTTCGCCGCCCAGGAGGATCAGGCTGCGGGCACGATACCTCCGCCCAGCACCCGGTTGAGTTCGGCGTCGTGCGTGTCGAGTCGCGGTTCTTCGGCGGCGTCAATTTGCGAAAGTGGCACAGGATGCGGCGTGTCGCGGTGCAATCCGGCCTGCTGCACCACGGCGGCGCCGCGCGAAGGTGAGGACGGAGCGACGGTAAATTCCTTCATCGTGTTCCAACTGCCGCACGAGGGGCATTTGCCCACCCATTTCGGTGTGTCGTATCCGCACACGTCGCAGACGTAGGCGGTTTTTGCTGAGCCATAGGAGATGGTGTTCAGAAAGAAGCGCCCCTGCCTCTGCCCACCTCGGGGAGATGAGCGGCGGCAGGGGTGCGAAAAAGACAAAGGGTTCACTGCAAACTGCCGAGTTCCTCGCGGATGCTCACCAGTTCCTCGCGGATGGCGCGCAGGCGGTCCACCACTTCGGTGGCACTGGCCGTGGCATTGTAGTTGTTGCGCAGGGCTTCGCGCGCGGCCTCGATGCGAGTCCGCGCACCTTCCCAGGTTGTAGACCACGCGCACGGTTTCGATGTCGCGTTTCGTGTATTGGCGAGATGCCGCGTGCGCCCTTCTTGGGTGAGATCTGCGGAAATTCGCGTTCCCAGAAGCGGAGCAGCGTGTCGTTCACGCCGAACATCTCGCCACTTCGCCGATGGAATAGTAGAGTTTGAGGTCTTTGTCGGCTTTGACCGGCATGTGCAGTAGGAAAGTAGAGTTTACAGGTGAAAAAGCGGGAGAATCAGGGACGTGTGCCCACGATTTTTGCGGCCCCTTGAGACAAAACGCCCGCAGGTCGGGATGCCGTGGGCGAGCCGGCGGCCGTCGAGCGTGTAGATCCGGTGCCTCTTCGTTCCGCGTGGGCGTCGATACGGCACGCACCGCCCGTGGGCACGTAGCCGATGGGGTGCTCGGCAATGTAGAGTGGCGCGGGCGGTGAGCCAGTCCTTCATTCTTTCGGCCAGCGAGGTGTAGTCGGGACGTCCCTTGCCACCAGCGATCGAAATCGCGTGCGGCGGCGGTGCAATCCAGTCGGCATAGTCATCAATATGCTTGCAGAGCGAGTCGATGCCGCCTTCGCGGACAAAAGCGTTGCGCCAGCGCATTGTGGGCATTGCACGTCTTGCGATCCGCGCATGGCGTGTCGGAAGAGATTGCGCCGGGGCCTTGCGGTCCTTTTCCCGTCGAGGAGGTCAAAGCTCGGGATCGATCGTGGCAAAAGGCGCCCGTGTGCTCGTAGCCGTAGGCCCAATCGAAGTCCCACACGGGGCCGAACACCCGCTAGACTGCGGGTCGAAAATGTTGGCGCGCCACACGGTGACGCTCTTCGGGTGGCGCAATTCGAGGTTGCCCGTGAGGTCGAACACACATAGTAGAAGGCCGCGAGCGAAGGCACGTCGACCACCTCGGCAGTGCGCTCGGAAAGCACAGCGCGGGTGAGCTTTTGCACCTCGCTGTTGAGCGTTTGTTCATAGCGCGCCGCCGCTTCTTTGCCGTAAGCGTTTGACATAGTCGTCGAGCTCGGGGGCTTTGAGATCGACAGGCAACTGCGTAGGTGCTGTCGCGCTTGGGGTCGCCGTCGTAAGTGTCCCACTCGAGGAGCGCCGCCTTCGACTCATCGTCGACCGCCACGCTGTTGGACGCCAAACCCACCTGTTCGCTCAGGTTGTAAAGGCCGCGGTAGGAGCCGTTGATGTAGAGTTCCACGAATCATGTGGTTGGCGTGGCTGGCGCCCCACAGGTTGGGCGGTGCGCATGGCGATGGCGTTGTTCAACTGCGCATCGCTGAGGAGTTGGCCAGCAGCACCCAGCTTTTTCCCTGGCCAATCCGAAGGGACTTTGCTTTTTGTCGAACTTAAAGCGGAAGGGCTTTTTCTTCATCGTCCACGTGGTGTTGCCGCGCCCGCCTACTTTGGCCGAATCGGTGATGTTTTTCCCGATTCCGGCGGCCGTGATGGTGATCTGCGCGCGGCGCCACGTTTTTACTGCTTTCGAGGTCGGAAAGCGTGATGCCGTCGGCCAATTTAATGTCGATGCGCGGCACTTCTCGCTGTGCCGCGGCAGAAAGCACGGCAGTAGCGAGGGAAACAAGGGAGAATACGGGAAAACATGGGAGAAAATTGAAAAAACAGGGGAACTTTTCGGGGCGCCGCACGGGTTGCAGCCGCACATGCGGCACGCGCCGCGCAAACCTCGTCAGTAGTGCGCGCGCGTGGGGCAAATATGCGTAATATCGGCTTTTTCCACAAGTTCAGACCTCCAAAGTCCACCAGCCTTCCCACGTTTCGCGGGTGCAGCGCGTTGGATTTCAGGGTCGTTGGGGCATTTCGCCGTCGAAATCGACGGGATCGGGCAGTCCGTACCAGGGTTCTACACAGATAAAAGGGGCGTGTCGGCGGCGGGTTGCCAGACCAACCAGACGGGTGCGGAGGAAGCCCGCGCGCAAAGCGCCTGCGCTTGCGATCGAGCACCTCTACGGCCTCCACCTGGCGGCCATCGAAGATCAAAGCCTCGTCGGCGAAGGTGCTCACTTCGATGGGCACGAGCGCAGTGCCCATCTGGTGGAAAGCCAACGCGGCGAGGGTTTGCAGATTCTTGCTCAGGGATGGGCACACGCCGGGTTCGACGCAGCCCTGGCGTCCGGCGCGCAACATGTCGCGGGGTGTGCCTTCGAAGCGGAGGAAACGGCGACGTGCTGGCCGTGCTCGCGCAGTCGGGGGAGGTTGAGTGCGGGATGCGCCCGACTTGGAACCACATGGAGCTGTGGAGCGAGCGATTCACCACGCGGAGATCGGCGCGGAGGGGCGTCCGCGCAGGGTGTGAGACCACTTCGAGGCGGTAGAGGCCGAGGAAACTGCCGAAGTTTCCTCATCGGTGTTCTCCACAGCCAGGTGCAGAAAATCGACACCCTGCTCCACCAACTGCCAATCTCTCCGGCGCACGGAAACCGTGCTTGGGTATTTGGTAACTGCGGCCGTCGAGTCGGCGTCCCGCGTCCCGCAGTCCGCCTGTGATGGGGAAGAGAATGGGCGAACAGCCGTTCCAATAGGCAGCATCGCCTGCCAAATGATTTCGCGGCCACTGTTGAGGTCTACGGACTTTGGATTTCTGCGCCTCGAGCCGAGACTTCGAGTCGCGAGTTTTTCATTTTGTAGCGCATACATAATTCTTTCTGTATTGGGCGGTTGAACTATATATAATGTGTGCGATGTCGTTTTTATCAGGGCTGCCGTTGTGAAGCTTCTGCGTCAGATTGGTTCGTGTTCGGCGGCCTTTCGCGCATTCGCGACGGCGCGTAGTGTGCTTCTCGGGGCTGCGCCCTCGCCCGAGCGGGAGGGGCGTCAATGTCGGCGGTAGTCGAGCGGAGAGAGTCCGGTGTAGTTTTTGAGTAGCGCCCCATGAGACTCTGCGGGGAAATTCATGCGGAGGAGATTTCTTTGATGCTCAAATCGGTGTTGCGCAGCAGACTCTTGATTTCCATCACCACCAACACCGAGACCCACTGGCCCACGGTGCGGCCTCACATTTTTAATGAGCTGCGACAGATATTTGGGGTGAGTTGCAACTGATCGGCGTACCAATTCACACTGCGCTGCTCAGCAAAAGTAGCGGAAAAGCAGTTGCGTGAAGCGATAGAAGATGTTGAATGTTCGCGCGTTGAAGGTTTCTCGTCGCGCGCCCCGCTCTTCGAGCAGATTGGCAGAGGTCGAGATAGAAACTCTGTAGCAGTTTTGATCACCTCGCGGGCAAAACAATGTTTGTGTCGAGCATGCGGGTGTGCAGGGCACGATAGTCGGCCAGGACTCGGTGTTTTTCCTCAGGGTTGAGCGAAAGCACGGGTTTGCTCCATGAGCGAGAGCAGATAGGGCCAGAGCTGCGTCATGGACATGAGGGTTTCCTGCACGAAAGCGAGGTTTTGGAAAATGGCCTGTGCGGAGAATCCGGGCGAGAAATGGATTTCGCTGAAGGTTTGTTGGCCCGAACGCCAGGAAGAGGTCGCGGGTTCGACGCGAAAGGTGCGATCGTTGAGAACGAAGTCGGCTTCTCCCGCGGAGCAGTAGCCCACGGTGAAAAAGAGGTCTGCACCGCCTGCGTGTCGGCGGGCAAAGCGGCAAGATCCTCCACGATGAGGGAGTTCGTCGTCGAGCAGTTCCGTCCCCAATGCGTAGGGGCGCATATCTTGCAGCGCCACGCTGTGTGGCTCATGGCGGCGCGCGTCTGAAGAGGAGGCCGGTTGTTCATCACATCGCGGTTTAATCGGTTACTACTACCGCAAATATAGTAAGTTTTTGCGGAGATGACGTTCAGTTTTCTGAAATAATCAAGAGAAAGTCCCCGTGTTTTTTTGCGTAGACGCAAAGCTATTCATTATACACAACAAGTCTTCAGATCGCTGTCGGGTGTATGCAAAGCGACGCCCGCGCCTAAAAACAACTAACGGAGCAGGAAAATTGGCGCACGACATATTTTATTGTATATTTGTGCTCTAAGCGCCCATCCCCGCGCGAGACATCGCCGACGACGGGGCGCTCCACCGTTCTCTCACCACGCAGTTACCCTTTATGGCCAACGAATATCTCAAAAGTTTCACCGAACAAAAATACGAAGCGGGGTTCGTGACCGACGTCGAGACCGAACTGCTCGAAGCCGGACTCAACGAAGACATCATCCGCCAAATCAGTCACAAGAAAGGCGAGCCGGAGTGGCTTCTCCAGTTCCGTCTCACGGCTTACCGCCATTGGCTCACGCTCACCTGCCCGGTTGGGCGCTGGTGCGGCTGCCCGACATCGACTATCAGGCGATTCACTACTACGCCGACCCACAAAAAGAAAAACGAGCAGAAGGAAATCGATCCCGAACTGATGAAAACGTTCGAAAAGCTCGGCATTCCTCTCGAAGAACGCATGGCGCTGGCCGGAGTCGCGGTCGATGCGGTGATGGACTCCCGTGTCGGTCAAGACCACCTTCAAGAGCGGCTGCAAGAGAAGGGCATCATCTTCAGTTCCTTCTCGGAAGCCGTGCGCGAAAAACCCGAGCTGGTGCGCAAATACCTCGGTTCGGTCGTGCCCTACACCGACAATTATTTCGCCGCCCTCAACTCTGCCGTGTTCTCCGACGGCTCGTTTGTCTACATCCCCAGGGCGTGCGCTGCCCATGGAGCTCTCGACCTATTTCCCGCATCAACGCGCGCAACACGGGCAGTTTGAGCGCACGCTCATCGTCTGTGAGGACGGGGCTACGTTTCTTATCTGGAAGGCTGCACCGCTCCGATGCGCGACGAGAACCAATTGCACGCCGCCATCGTGGAAATTGTGGTAGGCGAGGAGGCGGAGGTGAAACTCTCCACCGTACAAAACTGGTATCCCGGCGACGCCGAGGCAAAGGGGTGTGCTCAACTTTCAGTGACCAAGCGCGGACTCGTGCGCGGCCGCAACAGGCGCTCTCTTGGACACAAGTCGAGACGGGTCAGCCATCACGTGGAAATACCCTCGTGCATTCTCAGCGGCGAGGGCGCGCAGGCCGAATTCTACTCCGTGGCCGTGACCAGCAACTTCCAGGAAGCGGATGCGGTACGAAGATGATTCACTTAGCCCCCTAACACCAGCTCGACAATCATCTCGAAAGGCATCTCGGCGGGAAGAGTCAGAACACTTATCGCGGACAAGTGCGATGGCATCCCGCGCACGGCGCGCGCAACTACTCTTCGTGCGATTCGCTCCTGCTGGGCTCCGAATGTGGCGCGACACCTTCCCCTACATCGACGTGGACAACGACGACAGCGTGGTGGAACACGAAGCCACCACCTCGAAAATCTCGGAAGACCAGCTGCTCTACTGCCGCCAACGCGGCATTCCGATGGAAGATGCCGTGAATCTCATCGTGGGCGGCTATGCGCGCGACGTGATCAACAAACTTCCGATGGAATTTGCCGTCGAAGCGCAGAAATTGCTCGCCGTTTCGCTCGAAGGCGGCGTGAGGCTGACCACGGGCGAAGGGCAGATTCATTGTTATATCCCACCCCAACACAGAACTGACGGAGAGTCGGCACGCAAGTGCAGCCCCGCAGTTTTTCTTTATCCTCTCGTCTCATGCACCGACTCTTGCCTTTCTCCTCTTCTTTTGCACGCTGGGTGCGGCCGCGACGGCCGCCGCCACCGTGTTGCGCGATTTAGATGGCCGCGCCGTGCTCACCGACTTGCTGTCCAACGCCGGCCGCCCCATCATTATCAGCTTTTTTTCGCCACGTGGTGCAAACCTTGTAACCGCGAACTCTCGGCCATCGCCGACGTTTGCGACGAATGGCGCGAAGAAACCGGCGTGCGCCTCGTAGCTGTGAGCATCGACGAGGGCGCAAAACAGCGACGCGTGCGCCCCTTCGTCGACGGAAAGGGCTGGACTTACGACGTACTCCTCGATCCCAACAGCAATTTCCGCCGTGCGCTCAACGTAAGCCTCATTCCGCACGTTTTTATCCTCGACGGCAAAGGCAAAAATCGCCTATTCGCGCTCAGGATATACCGAAGGGGGCGAAGAAAACTCATTGAAAAAGTGCGCGAACTCATCGCCAAACCTTGATTTGCCCCTTTCCATGAAACATCTCCTTCCGCTCCCTGGCTTTTCTCCTGGCGCAGCCCATCGCCGCGCAAGAAGTGGCGAGCTCCCCCTCGCCTTCGGACCAAGCCCCGCATACTTCTTCCGAACCCGCCCCTGCAATTGCACGGCAGCCTGCGCACCGACGCCCTCGTGCCCCCAATATGACGAGCGTATCGGCGCGGAACGCACCGACAATCGCGTGCTCAGCAACTCCTATCTCGACCTCCGCCTCGCGTTTCGCCGCCGTTATGAGGCAGGGACTGCGCGCCGAGTACATGAAACAGCCCCTCCCCGGCTTCGATCCCGCCTTCCGCGGTGCCGGCGTGCCCTCATTTTTACGCCACCGCCCGCTTCGATCGCGCCGAAATCACCCTCGGAAGTTATTATGAGCAGTTCGGTTCCGCCTCGTGTTGCGCACACGAAGAACCCTCGCTCGGCATCGACAACCACCTCCGCGGTCTGCGCCTCACCGCGCGCCCCTTCGACCGATTGCGCCTCAAGTTGCTCGCCGGACGCAGCGCAATTATTGGGAAACCGACGCCTCCACTATGGTGCCGACGGCGAATGGAAGTCCCCACCCGTCGCGGCAGACTCACCCTCGGCGCGTCGTGGGTAGCGCGCCGAGCAGCCCGACGCCTGGTCGCATCGACACCACGGTTTCTCGCAAACCTTCACCCTCCGCCGTTTCAACCTCGTGCAACCTGTCGACGTCAGCGCCTTCGATTTGCGCGCCGCCTGGCACACCCGCCGCTGGCAGTGGCTGGCCGAATACGCGTGGAAGGGACAAGACCCCTCATTTGACAACGGTTACACCTACCGACACGGCTCCCGCGCTGCTGCTCAGCGGGAGTTGGTCGACGCGCGGCAAGAGCCTTTTGCTGCAAATCAAGCGTGCCGAAAACATGAGGTTTCCGTGGGCGCCGCGCCGCCTCCCTCTGCCTCCACCTCAACCACCTTCCGCCCTTCGCCGCAACCCACCTACGCCCTCACCGCACTCTATCCTACGCCACGTGCAATGTGCCCGGCGAATGGGCCTTCCGCGCCGAAGCCGCGTGGACCTTGCCGCGCCGCACCCCGTGAGGGCGGTCGTTACGGCACCACTTTGCGCCTGCGCGCCGCGAACATTCGCGACCTCGCCCTCGCCGACGGGACCGGGCGCCGAGGTCATGGGCACCGACGGGCGCCGCGCACGCAACTTCTGGGCGATGGGCGGCAGCACGCTACGGCGAATGGGCGCTCGACGCCGAGCGCCGCCTCAATCGCAGCCTCCGTTTGCACGCCACCCTCCTGGCGCAAACCATCAATCGCACGGCCGTCGAAGTCACGGCGGGCGCGTCAACACCTCGTCGGCATTCTCGAAGCACAGTAGCAGGGCGGTGCCGAAACCGCCCTGCGCGCCGCAGCTGAATACCTGCACACGCGCCAAGATCAAGGCGATTGGTGGGCGGCCTCCTCGGTGGAGCCTCTCCTCCCACTTCATGTTCACCCTCTCCAGACCAGTTCAACGCCCGCGTCCCTCTTCGGCTCGCGGCACCACGTCGAGCGTGCACTATTGGCAGGCCTTCGCCACCTACACCGCCACGCGCCATCGCCTACACTGAGCTACGGCTCACACGCGCCGGTTACAACTGCGCCGGCGGCGTCTGCCGATCTGTTCCGCGCAAAAAGGCTTCACCCTCAGCTACCAACTGCGATTTCCTAACCTTTTCATCCGTTGCCCCGCCTCTCGCGCGGCCCCCATTTTTCAACCCGCATTCCGCTGCACCTTCCTACCCTTTCCCGCTTTCTATTCATGAGTTTCCTTTCTCTTTTCTCCTGCTCCGCGCCGCAAGGTCTTTCCTCCCTCAGTGCCCAAGATTTCTCCGAACTGCTGCGCCAAAAGCCCGGTTGATGTTGCTCGACGTGCGCGCCTCGAATATGCCGAGGGTCATCTGCCGAACAGTGTGAACGTCGACGTGCTCGCCCCCGATTTCGAGCGTCGTGCCGCCGAAGTGCTCGGATCACAGCGCTCCGTGGCCCTCTACTGCCGCAGCGGTCACCGCAGCAAGCAGGCGCCGCCCAACTCACCCGCAAGGGCTACACCGTCTACGAACTTTCCACGGATGGATGGGCTGGGTCGAGCGACCTCCCCACCGCCCGATGAGCGACGGCCGTTTCCCGCCCACCCTCAGGCGCGCTTCCTCCACCGCCTGCGCGACGCCATCGCGCGCCTCAACCATTTTCGGTGCCGAGGACGCCCGTTCGTGTTTCTCGTGGACTATGCGGCGCGAACAGGCCGTGGTCGAGCTCGCTCGATGCCCTCTCGCCCGACGGTTGGCCTCATGATTTCGGCGGCGTCACCAATGTTTCCGTCTCCGGCGGGGCGACAGCGGTCGACCACCCGCGCGTTGGTGCCGCGCAACCCGCCGCCCTCACGCCCCATCTCCCCGCTTTTGCCGACTATGCCCGCGCCTTCGCCCTCGTGCAGAGGCGGTTTGCGGCGCGGCGACTCTTCTTGACCAACCTCACCCAACAGGTTCCCATCGAAACGCCCCTCACCCTCGCCGACATCTTCGCCCGAGCGCGGGCACGCTACCGCCTTTTCGTGCCCGAGCGGTGGGTTTGTTTCTCGCCCGAGCCTTTGTGCGCATCGCCGACGGCCACATCCGCACCTTTCCCGCGAAGGGCACACTCCCCCGACGGCGAGGGCGCCGAAGCGCATCTCTTGTCCGACGCGAAAGAAGCCGCCGAACACGCCACCGTGGTCGACCTCCTGCCGCAACGACCTGAGCCGTGTGGCCGAAGACGTCCGTGTGGCGCGCTACCGCCGTCGAACGCGTCGAAACCCACCGCGGCGCTCTGCTGCAAACGAGTAGCGAAATCGTTGGCCGCCTCCCTGCCACTATTCCGCCCACTTGGGCGACCTCCTCTTCCGCCTGCTCGGCCCGGCAGCGTAACAGGAGCGCCCAAACGCGCCACCTGCCGCCTCATCGCCGAAGCCGAGGGGCTACGACCGCGGGTGGTACACCGGCATCGCGGGTGGAGCGACGGGCGCACGCTCGACAGCACCGTGCTCATCCGCTTTGTCGAGCACACGCCCGAGGGCCTCGTCTTCAAAGCCGGCGGGGCATCACGGCGCGCAGCCAAGTCGAGCGCGAACATGCCGAGGTGTGCGACAAGATCTACATTCCTTTCTGAAAAAGCCGTGAACACCTCGCAGTGTCCACGGCTTTTTCCCTCTCACCCACCGCCTGCGCACAACTCCCCGCGCCCGCCCTTCCCCACGCATCGCCGCGCCGAAACTCCGCGAGATGCACACGCTGTGCGCGGGGCAGCGCGTCAAAACCTCCCTCCGTTTTCTCTCCCCATGAGTCGTTATCTCGAAACCTTCCTCGTGGCGCATCACCGCTTGGTGCGCTTGCCCGAGACATCGCCGCGTTTGGCGCGCACCCTCCGTTGCGCCCCCGATTCGCCCACCGTGTCCCGGCTCCTCGCGCTGGCCGCGCACGAAGCCCTCGGGGCACCGACGTACCCGCCCTGCGCGGGCGATTGGTCTACAACCTGCACGGCGAAGCCTCGTTCAGCCTCGTGCCTTACACCCCGCGCCGCATCGAAACCCTCCGCCTGGTTCACGACGACCCACATCGACTACGCCCAAAAGCGCACCGACCGCTCGGCACTCGACGCCTGTTTCGCCCGTCGGCGCGGAGCCGACGATGTGATCATCGTGCGCCGCGGTCTGCTCACCGACACCACCGTGGCCAACCTCGCCCTTTTCGACCCGCACACCGCGCGCTGGTACACTCGCCGCCCCTCTCCTGGCCGGCACCCACCGTGCCGCCCTCCCTATCGGCGGCGTGCTCACGCCCCACCCCGTCTCACCCCTCCTCCCTGGCGCACTTCACGCGCCTGCGCCTGTTCAATGCCCTCCTCGGCTGGGCGAGTGCGAACTGCCCGTCGAATCCATCTTGCCCTGAGCCTCCGCGCCCCTGCGCCCCATCTGCCGCGACACAAAGCGCGGCATCGAGCGATCCCTCTGCCGTGTGACGACACACGACAGCGAGGGATGCCTGCGTTGGAGCGCTCGGCAGCAGCCGGACACGTAATGCCCAAAAGAGTGCGGTTCAGCTCAAAGCCTTCCACACCACGTAGAACGCCAGGGCCGCAGCCAGCAGTCCACCGACGAAATTGGCGAAAAAGGCCCCCAGTTGAAAGCCCCAGCGGCGGCCAAGACGGCAACCACCCAGCGCAAGGTGGGATTTTTCTTGCGTTACGCTTAGCCATGGTAGTCTGTTGTTGAATGCCCCGCGGTTTCCCGGCCGGGCTGTCCGCTCACCGTTTTATACACGTAGGTGAGCAACACGATCACGCCCAGGAAGGGCAGCACCACGAAGGCAGCGACGCAAGCGGCGTGGAGCGTGGCCGCCCAGTTGGTGGTGTTCGTCGCGGGATCAAAAGCCGTAAGTCAGCACGGGCGTGAAGAAACCGTTGCGAATGTGGAACAACTGCTCCACCCCACTCCCGACGTAGGCCACGAGCAGGGGTGCCCAGAGCTTCAAAGCCTCGAGCGGCGAAGGCCTTTGCGGCGGCAAACAGTTTTTCAACCCGCGGCAGAGGCTCACCACCGCCGCCGCGAAGAAAAAGCACCGCGGGCACCACCACCCACACGCCCACCGTCGGCGTCAAAGCGGCCCACTTGTCCCATAGGTTCGCCGCGGCGGCAGGCACTGCCGCCCCTTGAAGCGCACGAAGAAGACACCAGCGAGAGGAAAAAAACAGGAAGGGCGTGAAACTGCACAGCGTGTCTTGCCAGGTGGCGCGCGGCAGGCGCGACGCGGCGGCGTCGTCCTCGTCGATTTCAAGCTCCTCGTCCTGCAATTCCAAGGCGGTGCGCGCCTCTTGTTGCAGGGCTTTCCACTTGTCGACGTAGAGCAACACCAAGTCGGTGCCCAAATCCGTTTTTTCCCACTCGGCCAATCCGCCCGCGCGGTCGATCAATTCCTCGACGAGGGCGTAATATTCGCGACACCCTCGGGGTCTTTCTCCGCGGCGGCAAAATCCCTGCCGGGCCTCCTCGGCGACGGCGTTCATCTTGCGCAGCACTTGGTCGAGCACCTCGTTGCCCAAGCGCCGGGCCTCGGTGTCGACACCGGCAGATTGGGGGTAGCGCGTTTCCCACTGCGTCAAACAAGCTTCGATGTAGGATTCAACGTGCACGAACCGGGCGGCAGGGCACGAAGGCGCTCCATTTCGCGAGCGAAAAACTCTGTCGGCGGCGCCAGAATGCGGGAGGGTTTTTCTTTTTCCATGAGCGGAAGAGCTTTCAATTTCGTTTGTATATAAAAAATGGTCGCTTCCCTCGCTTCGTTCTTCCCGTGCGGGGCGCCGAGGGTTCGACGAGGCGGCATGCGGAGCGAACCATCGGGCGCGGGAGGGAGCAACAAATGCAAAAACGCGCTTTTCGCGACAAAGTTAACCATTTCTCTCAATCGAAAGCCGAAATGCGCGGAAAAGCACCTCACCGCCTGCGATTCCCTCTTTTTGTCGTCGCGCGCCGCCCGTGTGGCAGCCCGCGCGCGCCTGACCGCGGTCGATTGCGCGCTGCTTTTCGGGCGAAAGCCTCCGTTATTTTTCCGAAAGCCGGGACTTTCGTAAAAAGGCGGGACTTTCCACAGTTATCTCCCAGCAGTGCTTGTTCGTCTCGCGCATTTATGCTAACTTTGACGCAACTTCCTCACATTCATGTGCCCATGAAATCCGCTTCCGCCTCCCCCTCTGTTTCCCAACCTGCCGACGTGACTCTCTGCACGCCCGCCGAATATGTGGCCCTGCCTCGACCTTCGCGTCGAAGTCCTCTTCGAGCGTCTCCGCGCGCTTCGACAGCGGAGAAATCGCCCTGCTGCGACAAGCCTACGCCTTGGCTCGCCGTGCGCACGAAGGGCAGTTTCGCAAAGGCGGAGAGCCCCTACATCATGCACCCCGTCGCGGTGGCCACGATCATCGCCGAAGATTTCATGATGGACGCCAATTCGGTGGCGGCCGGCTTCTTGCACGACGTGGTGGAGGACACGCCCACGAGCATTGAGGACATTCGCCGCGAATTTGGCGACGACGTGGCCTTTCTCGTGCAGGTGGTGACCAAACCCAAGACGCACACACCGGGACACCCCGACCGCGCCAAACAAGAGAACAACTTCGCCAGCTCCTCGACTCGATGCGCCGCGACATCCGCGCCGTGCTCATCAAACTGGCCGACCGCCTGCACAACATGCGCTCGTTGGGGAGCATGCAGCCCGTCAAGCAGATGAAAATAGCCGGCGAGACCGACTTTTTCACGCCCCTTTGCCAACCGCCTCGGGCTGAATAATCTGCGTCGCGAGTTGGAAAATCTGTCCTTCCGATTTCGCTGTCGGAACGCTACGAACGCCTGCGCCACGCCCTCGAAATCGACCGCGGCGAGCAGGCCGACCGGCTCGATCGGCTCACCGCGCGCATCCGTCGCCTCCTTTCGGAAGAAGGCATCGAAGTGCGCACCGAAGTGCGCTATCGATTGCCCCACAGCATCGACCGAGCATGCGCGGCACGGGGCGCGACGTGGCTCACGTGGAGCATCGCTACGTGGTGCGGGTCATCTACGACCGCGCCCGCCCCACCCTGCTGCTCGAGTCGGCGCCCGACAAAACCATCTGCCTGCGCATCTACGGCATTCTCACGGCCGCATTTCGCGAGAAAGCGGGCAGCCTGGTGAACTACGTCGACCACCCGAAGGAGAAAACGGCTATCGCTCGATGCATGTCCAGTTGCTCGGCGAGATGGGTACGTGGAAGAGATCCACATCTCTCCGAAGAGATGGTGCGCCGCACGAAACTGGGGCATCATGCTCGAGCGTATCGGCAATCGCCGCGCCGACGGCGACGTGCGCGACGCCAATCGACTGCTCGAACGCGGCGATCGGGAGTGGATCGACAAGTTTTGCCACCCTGCTCGAGCGCATTGCGGCGGGGGCAGCGACATTCACTTCATGGAAGGGGTGGCCGATTCGCTCTACGCCGAGGACATCACGGTCTCACGACGCGGCCGGCACGCCCACCCGCCTGCCGCAACACGCCACGGCACTGGATTGCGCTTTCGAGCGGGGCGAAGGCGAACAAGCTTACTATGCGCGCATCGACGGCCGCCTGGCCTCGCTCGTCACTCCGCTCGAACACGGCAATTGCGTCGAGATCTTCACCGATCCGCAGGCGCGTCCCTGCGCCGAATGGGCCGATGCGGTCAAAACCTTCAAGGCCAAGAACTATCTCAAGGCCTATTTCCGCCGCGAAGCCTCGGCCGGCTCGTGCCGCTGCCCTGAGTGCCTGCCGCTGCCGGGGCAGGAGGTGATCGGTTTCGTGGGAGACTGCGCCGGCGATCCCGTCACCATCCACCGCCGAGACTGCCCACGCGCCATCAGTCTCTCCGCCCAACGCGGCGATGCCATCGTCGAAGTGGATTTTTCCTGAGCAGCCCGACGTGACTTATCCGTGGCCACGCGCATTCGTGCCGTCGATCGGCCGCGCCTCCTGCACGACATCATCGCAAGTCTCACCGATGGACTCGGATTGGAGATGAATGAGCTGCACATCTCCACCCGCGACCACATTGTCGAGCTCACGGTGCACTATGCTGTGCACACGGTGGACGAACTCCGCTCGGCTGTGCGCTTCCTCGGCGCGATCGAGGGCGTGGACGAGGTGCGCAAAATCTAAGCCCCCACCCCGTTTCACCCCGCCGCCGTTGGTCGGCGCCGACACGCTCCTTTCACACCGCCGGCACCGGCACACTCTTCCCTTCCTCCGTTTCTCCTCTTCAACTTCCCTGCCCGCCATGCTTCAAATCGGTCGCTCAACACCTCACCCTCACTCGCTTCACCGACCACGGCGCTTACGTCGACGGCGGGGATGTGGGCGAAAATTTCGTCCCCAAAGCCTAGCGTTCGTCCCGAATGGCGACCCGGCGACACGCAGCGCTTGTTTGTCTATCTCGACCAGAGCGAGCGCTTGGTGGCCACTGCTGAAAGTCCGTTGGCACAAGTGGGCGACTTTGCCTGCTTGGAAGTGGCATGGGTCAACGAGCACGGAGCGTTTCTCTCGTGGGGCGTGATGAAAGACCTCTTTGTTCCGTTCCGCGAACAGCGCCGCACGATGGAAGTGGGCGAGCACCACGTGGTTTACGTCTACATTGACGAAGCGACGGGCGCCTTGCGGCCACAGCCAAGGTGGATCGCTATCTTCGTCCCGCGCCGTCGCGCGATTACCACCGTGGGCGCACGGTTCAGCTCCTGGCTTGGCAGCGTTCGCCCCTGGGCATGAAGGTGATCGTGGACAATGCCTACGCCGGCCTCATCTATGCGGGCGAAGCCTACGACCGTTTGCCGCGCCGCGGGGAGGTGCTGGAAGGAACGGTCGTGCAACTGCGCCCCCGACGGCCGCCTCGACATCAGTTTGCAGCGCATCGGCAAAGGGCGTTTCCGCGATTTTGCCGACGTGCTCTCGATGCGCTGCGCGAAGCGGGAGGCTTTCTGCCCTTCACCGACCGCAGCGAGCCGGAGTCATCGCCGAGCGTTTCGAAGTGTCGAAGAAGACGTTCAAACGCGCCGTCGGCACGCTCTACAAACAGCACCTGATCACGCTTTCCGACGAAGGGATTCGCCTCGCCGCCCGCTGATCGGCACGCCTGCTCCCTGCTTTCGTTCGCCAGCGTGAGCGGCACCGATTCGTTCCGCGACGGGCTCCGCAGCCTCCCTCCGCCGACCGCGCCCTCCCGTCGACGAGCGCCAACGCCGCAGCGGCAGGCAGCGCGCCGACCGTTTGGCCGGCGAAACGACGCCCTGTATATATAAGAACAACGCCTTATATATATAATGAGTGCGCACCTTCGCGTCGATGCCCCCGCAGCGCCCCACAAAGCACGCACGACAAAGGTTTACATTCCGCAAGCTCCGCGCCCTCAATCGTGCGTTTGTGTCGAGTGTACCCCTGCATTTCAGTGAGCAGAGCGCAATTTTTCGAGAAATATCCTCACAAAAAGTTGGCAGCTCGGATTGAAAAGGTAATTTTTGCTAATGGTAGACAAAAAGCCTCGTTTTTTTCGCTACAAACGAAAGGACAACGCGCCGAAAACATCCCAATTGTCAGCGTTCAGCCCACGTCTTTCCATTCTTCGGCACCGATATTCACTTTCAATCCTCACCGCTTATGCAGCATTTTACCCGTACTCTTTTTCGCCCTCGCGCTGAGCTTTACACCTTCACCGCCGCTTTCGCCCGGCGATGGCACAAAAATCTCCTTACACCACCGACGAATTGCTGAGCGTCACCGATCTCTCTACCAAGCCAAGGATACGGTGGTATATGTGAAGGGCGATTTCATCGGCTACGGCACCAATCCTCGCAACCCCAGGAGGAACCGGCCGAAGACTACAACATTATCCTCGCCGGCCCCTGTCTATCGCATGACGCTCGACGCCAATGCCATGGTGCTCGCCCTCTTGAATGCGCCGCAACGCGAGAACTACGTGCCAAAGTGCATCATCAGCGAATCGGAAGGCGTGTATTATTACGCCGCCGAGGAGATTTTCGGGCGCATTTCGCTCACCGTCGGTGAGAATCAACTGAGCGGTTTCGGCTTAGACTGCAATTTCCGCGTGGAAAAATCCCCGCAAACTGGCTCATGCCACGGCCTCGCTGAGCGAAGACGCCGCGAGCGATTTCGTTTACTACGTTTATCCCGTCGCCGACTCCGTGATCACGGGCTCCAGCATGGGTTATATCTTCGGCGGCACGCCGGGCACGTATGATGTGACCCTGACTTTGGCCAAAGGTAGCACGCCCGAAGACGGAAACGTGCTGCGCACCGGCACCGCCGGGAGACAATGGCGCTTCCCGGGAACAACTCTTCAAATGGGAGAACGTTTCCGGGCGCCGCCGCCTGCGTTTGGGCGACAACGAGGGTCAAACGGTGAATTTGCCCCACAACCGACGTGATGCCCTCGCTCCAAGAAGCGAAAGTGCAGACCTTGCTGGGCGACAGCCGACCGCACGTTCCCTGCCCTGGACTGAGAAAAAAGTAACCGGCCTCTTCGCGCCGAAAATGCGCCCCGCCGCCGCACGCCTCGGCGTCTACGATCTGAGCGGCCGCAAGGTGGCCGACGGCACCTCCACAGCAGGTCTTCCGCAAGGCCTTTATGTAGTGGGCGGCCGCAAGGTTTTCGTGCACCGATCGCCCCTTCATTTCGGTAGTTCCGCCGCGACGTCGTTCGCCGGGCACGCCTCCTTCAACACCTCCGCCCGAGATGTGCTCACCCTCCGTGTGTCACATCTCGGTGGTAGTATCTTTGCCCCTCCCCGCCACTATTCCATTTCCAACATGCACAAATATCTACTCCTCCCCTTGCCGCCGCCCTCTCGCGCAACCTGCGATGGCCGCAAGAAGAAAGACGAAAAAGACTCCCCGCTGTCGCAGAGAAAAAGCCCCGTGCGCCCGGGTCTCTTCGGCGTGAGCCACGAAAAAGACGATTGGTTTGTCGTGGTGCCCGACTCTTTGCTCGACGCCCCTACTGGTCACCACGCGCTACGTGGCCACCCCGCCGGCGCGGGGATATACGGCGGCGAACTCGCCAACCGCCAAGTGATGACGTGGGAACGCAAGGGCGACAAGCTCCTGCTCCGCGCCCAGATGCACGAGACATCCGCCGACAGCACGCAAAGCCATTTGGCGCGCCGTGGAGGCCAGCTCCGAAAAACCCCATCATCGCCGCCCTGAAAAATCGAGAACCGCGGCGGCGACGGCCGCCACTACACGGTGAAAGCCACCGAACTGTTCAGAGAGCGACACCCGGGTTTGAGCCTTTCGACCGACAGCAAAACGCGCTTCGGCCTCGGCAATTTCAAACCCGAGCTCTCCCATGTGGACACCCTCCGCACCTTTCCCATCAACACCGAGGTGACGACCGTGAAAACCTTCCTATCGAAGCCCGCAACTCACCGCCCGCCGGTGCAGAAACGGAGTGGTGACACTGAAACTCAACACCTCTTTCGTACTCCTGCCGCGCGTGCCAATGCGGAGCCGCACTTTCGATCCGCGCGTGGGTTATTTCACCCGAGTCGTTCGTGGAATATGCCGACCATCAGCAACGTGTGAAGCCTCGGCAGGGTGATTGCGCGCTGGCGCCTGGAGCCCCGCGCCGAAGACATGGACAAATATCGCCGCGGCGAACTGGTTGAACCCAAGAAAACCCATCGTTTACTACATCGATCCCGCCACGCCGAAACAATGGCGCAAATATCTCATTCTCGGGGTGGAGGATTGGCAAAAAGCCTCGAGAAGGCGGGTTTCAAAAACGCCATCCAGGCACGCGAATGGCCGGAGAACGACTCGACGATGAGCCTTGAAGACGCGCGTTTCTCGGTGATTCGCTACCTCGCCTCGCCCATCCCCAACGCCTACGGCCCCAATGTGCACGACCCGCGTTCGGGCGAGATCATCGAAAGCCACATCGGTTGGTATCACAACGTGATGGAACTGCTGCACGACTGGTACCAAACGCAAGTCGGCCCCTCGATCCGCGCGCTCGCAAGCCGGAATTTGACGAAGAACTCATGGGACAACTCATTCGCTTCGTCTCTTCGCACGAAGTCGGGCACACCCTCGGCCTTCGCCACAACATGGGCGCCAGCAGCGCCACGCCGGTCGAAAAACTGCGCGACAAAGCGTGGGTGGAACAGCACGGTCACACCTCGTCGATCATGGACTATGCACGTTTCAACTACGTGGCGCAACCCGAAGACCACATCGGCGAAGCCGGTATCTTCCCGCGCGTGAACGATTACGACGAATGGGCCATCCGTTGGGGCTACACTTACTATCCCGACGCGAAGAATGAACGCGAAGAGCGCGACACGCTCAACCGCCTCACGGTGGCCACGATCACGAACAACCCGCGTTTGTGGTTCGGCGGCGAGGGTCGCGACAACAACCCCACGCCCTGACCGAAGACCTCAGCGACGACGTGATGAAAGCCTCCGACTACGGTCTGCTCAATCTGCGCCGCGTGGTGAAATCGCTCCCCGAATGGACCTACGAGTCGGGTAACCTGGGCGATAACCTCGTGCGCGGCTACGAAGCCGCCGTGAGTCAGTATCGCCGCTACGTGGGTCACGTGCCGCCAGATCGGCGGGTGAAAAAGCGTGGTGAAAAGCGTGGAACAAGCGGGCGACGTGTACAGCTACGACACGCGCGAACGCCAACAGCGCCCCTCTCGTGGTTGGACCGCAACGTGCTGACCGAACCCACCTGGCTCACCTCACCGAGCTACGGTGCGCGCATCGGGATGCCCCTAACTCCGCGTGCGTCCCACGGTCGCCTCAGCCGTGACTACCCTCACTTCGAGCACGATGTTCGACCGCTTGGCCGCCAACGCCGCGCAACAGCCCGCCGCCCGCGCCTACTCTCCGACGACCTATGCCGACGACCTGGCGCGCACCCTCTTCCGCGAGACGCAAAGCGGCGCACGGCTCAACGCCTGGCGCATGTATGTCAACTTCGGGCGGTGAACAACCTGATTGCCGCTCTACAAAAAAACGACGCCTCGGGCGACGGTCACGCCTACGTGACGGCTTTTGCTCACGAAACTGCGCACGCGCTTCGACGCCGCCCGCAGTGCCGATGCCGGCACCCGCGCGCACTACGCCGATCTCTCGCGGCGCATCTCGCCCTCGCCCTCGAAGGCAAATGACCTCCGCTCGCGAACAGTTCGCCCCTCCTCCCCCTGTTGCCCCTTCGGCGCGGGGATTTTTCGCCCTCACGAAAGGGTGCGTCGAAAATTCCCGCCTTTTGCCCCAAAAACAAGGGGCCTTTCTGCACAAACACGGAGCTATCGGCGAAAGCCCCGATTTATTTGGAAAAGCCGGCAGAAAATCGTATCTTTGCCTATCCGTTGCGAAGTGTATCTCAACGGTAACAGCGTTTAGTTCAAAGGAAATCATGCGTCAACTAAAGATTCAACAAGGCATCACCAACCGCGGCGATGCCGCAATCGACAAGTATCTCACCGAAATCGGGCGTCTCGAACTGCTCTCGATGGACGAGGAGGTAGAACTGGCCCAACGCATTCGACACGGCGACGAGGCCGCGCTCAAACGCCTGGTGGAAGCCAATTTGCGCTTTGTGGTTTCGGTGGCCAAAACAGTACCAGAATCAAGGCATGTCGCTCAACGACCTGATCGACGAGGGCAACATCGGCCTGATGAAAGCGGCTCAGAAATTTGACGAAACGCGCGGTTTCAAATTCATCTCCTACGCCGTGTGGTGGATTCGGCAGAGCATCTTGCAAGCCATCAGCGAGCAAAGTCGCATTGTGCGCATGCCGCTCAACCAAGTGGGCCTGCAAGCCAAGATCAGTCGCGCCAGCACGGAATTTGAACAGAAGTTTCAACGTCGCCCCTCGGCCGAAGAACTCGCCGAACTGCTCGACACCGATCTCGATCGCATCAAAGACAGCCTCAACGCCGGCGGCAAGAAGGTAAGTGTGGACGCTCCGTTCCAAGACGACGAGACGAACTCGATGATCGACATCATGACAGACGATTCAGCGCCGGGCACCGACAATTCGATGGAGCGCGAATCGCTGGCCACCGACATCGACACCGCCCTGCAGGTGCTTTCGGAACGCGAACGCCTGGTGGTAAAAATGCTCGGCATCGGCCGCACAGAAATGACGGCCGAAGAAGTGGCCACCAACCTGGGTCTCACGCGCGAGCGCGTGCGTCAAATTAAAGAACGCGCCTTGCGCCGCCTGCGCGAGGAGGCCAACATGAGCATTCTGCTCAAATATCTCGGCTGATCCGCCGCATCGCGCGCCCTTTCGGCAGCGCCCCGCAGCCCTAACGCCCCACCCACGAAGCGGCACCGCGCTTTCTCCTCCCGAAGGCACGGTGCCGCTCACTTTTCGCCCCAAACGGCAAGCCCACCGCCTCCAATGCCCCGTCTCGCCCCGCGCACCAGGAGAAAACGGGTGCGCGGAACATCGAAAAACGACAAGTCCGTCCCCGGCTCCCCGAGCGAAGAAACGGCAAAGGGCGCAAAAATGCACGACACGAGTAGCAAAACGAAAGTTTTATGCGACAATGAGCGACAAAAACCCACTTTTTGGCGCTTTGCGGGGCAAAAAGGGCGCTCAGTCTTTGAGGAAGCAACCGAGATATTCTATATTTGCAAAATAACGCATATCGTTCTCCGTTGGCAGAGCCCACGATGTGCACTCATCGGCGGGCAGACTTCGGTTCTTCATGCGCCGAATCCCCGACCGCCATAGGCAGAACTAAACGCAACACATTCGCACGACAGGACAGGTTCGCCGCCTTGCCGCAACGCAACGGCGAGCGCGGCTCAAACGCCCCTATTCTTTCGGCGAATTGTCCCATTTTCCCATCACCCCATATAGAACAAGCACATGAGGTTAGTCCTAATTCCACTCTGCAGCGCTGATTGCGGCGCGAGCATGACCGCTCTCGCCGCCCAAGCTTCGGCTCCTGCACCCACGCTTGTCGTCCAAGACCAAGTAGAAGACGGCAACGTCATCGAGGTCGCATCGTCGACGCCAGCGGCCAGGGCTTTCGGGCGTCACCATCAAGGTGAAAGGCCAGAAGGCGTCTACTATTCTGACGAAAACGGCGAATTCAAGATCGTCTCCAAAACAAACGCGAAATCATCACGTGCAGCAGCATCGGCTATGTGTCGCAAATCGTGACGGTATTCCGGGCAACACGACCACGATCCCGCTCTCGGAAGACAACACGGCGCTGGGCGAAGTGGTGGTGACGGGTTTCGTGAACAAAGCGAAGACAGCTTCACCGGTTCGGAAACGACGGTGAAAAAGGCAGCTCGCTTTCGGTGGGCACGAAGAATGCTCGAAAGCTTGCAGAGCTTCGTGCGGGTCTGGTGATTCGAGGAAAACAACCTGGCAGGGCTCCAACCCCAATAAGAAGCCCGAACTCAACATTCGCGGCCGTGCCACGTTCGACGGCTCGGCCAACATGCCGCTCTTCGTGGTGGACGGCTCAGAAGTGAGCGCCGACTACGTCTACGACATGGACATGAACGACATCGAGACGGTGACGGTGCTCAAAGACGCCTCGGCTTCGGCCCTCTACGGTTCGAAGGCTTCTGCGGGATGTTGTGGTGATCACAACCAAAGCCATGAAGGGCGGTCGGTTGCGCCTCAACTATAGCGGTACCTACCGCCTGAGCATGCCCGATCTGAGCGACTACCATCTGCTCAACGCGGCCCAGAAGCTGGAATACGAGCGTCTGGCGGCGTTTACACGGCAGAGGGCAATCTGGAGAACCAATATTTGATGGACAAGGGTACGAGCGCATCGCTCGTCTGGTGCGCAGCGGTGTGAACACCGACTGGATGGCCAAGCCCCTTCGCAACGGTTTCTCGCAGAGCCACAGCTTGAGCATCGACGGTGGCGGTGACGAATACACGCGCTACAATCTCGGTGTGCGTTACGCCACGGACGACGGTGTGATGAAGGGCTCTAGCGCGACCGCCTCGCTCTTCTTCAAACTCTCGTACAACAAGGCGGGGGTTTACACCATCAATAATAACGACCTCATGCTGGTCAACTCGGCCGAGTCGCCTTACGGCGGTTTCTCGGACTACACGAGTATGAACCCCTATGAATCGCCCTACGAGATCGGACGGTTCGCTGCGTCGTAGCCTCACGGGCAACATCAACAACCCGCTCTACGAAGCGCAGGCGGGCAATTTCAACAAGAGCAACAACTTCGGCCTGCTCAACACCACGAGCCTGCAGGGTGTGGATTCGCAAAGACCTGCGCCTGAACGGTGACTTCTCGTTCACCAAAAGAGCTGAACGGCAGCAATGTGTTCGTCTCCGCTCTCCTACTCGGAGCTGACGAAGCGCGACCTCGCCCAACGCGGCGAGACTGACGGAAGGGCACAGTAAGCTCACCCGCTACTCGGGCAAACTCATGCTGAGCTACAACCGCAACTTCTTCGAAAGCTCTACACCACGGTGACGGGCGGTACGACGATCGAGAGCAACAACGGCGACAACGCATCTTATCGCTCCATCGGCTACTACTCTCCTGATCTCTCACCCGGCTTTTTGCACACAATATCCCACGGACAAACCCGGCGGCCAGGACAACATCTATCACAACGTGGGCTTCTTCGTGAACGCCAACACGATGTGGGACAATAAGTACTTCCTGGATTTGATCTACCGCTACGAAGGTTCTTCAGTTCGGTAAGAACACGCGCTTCGCCCTGTTCTGGGTGTGGGTGGCGGTTGGAACTTGCACAACGAGGAGTTTATGAAAGGCCGCGGGTGTCTCTGCTCAAACTTCGCGCGAGCGTAGGTTATTTGGGTAACATTTCGTTCCAGCCCTACCAGGCCGTGACGTCCTACAACTACTCTTCGGGTCTGAACTACGGCAGGGGCATCGGCGCCATCCCAAAACGATCGGTAACCCCCGACCTGCGCTGGGAACGCACGCTGAGTAGCAACGTGGGTGTCGACCTGACGATGCTGAAAGGCCGCCTCGATTTGAGTTTCGACGCCTACATCAAGAACACCGACGACCTGCTCGTGAACGTAACGAAGGCACCTTCGGTGGGTATCACGACGGCGCGCGAGAACCTCGGCGCCATCGAGAACAAAGGGTATCGAACTGCGCACGCGCTTCAGTGCCGATCAAACGAAGGACCTCCAATGGAGCTGGTCTTTGACGTATGCCTACAACAAAGGCCGCATCAAACGCATCAGTAACGCGCTGCAAAGCCCAGAATATCGTGAACCGCGACTCCACGGGCGTGAAGCCTTTGCCTCTATATGAGGAAGGCGGTTCGCTCACCGACCCTGAAAGTGGTGCCTCTGCGGGTATCGATCCGGCAACGGGCCAGAAATCTACATCAAGCGCGACGGTACGTACACCTTTGTCTACGATGCGCGCGACAAAGTGAAGTTTGGCGACCAAACGCCCTGGGCTCAGGAAGCATCAGCACCTACCTGACTTGAAACAGTGGTCGGCTTCGGCTTCGTTTGCCTATTCTCTGGGCGGCGTGACCTACAACCAGACGCTCGTGACGCGTGTGGAGGTGCCAATCCGAAATATAACGCCGATCGCCGCGTGTTCGACGACCGTTGGAAAGCAGGCGGGCGACTACGTGAGATATCGCGACATCGCCTTCACGGGCACGCCGAACCAAACGAGTCGCTTCGTCGGCGTAAACAACTATCTCACCCTGCAAAGCCTCTCGGTGGCTTATGAGTTCAACACCTGGCAGATTAGCAGCCTGGGCCTTTCTCGTCTGCGCCTCGAACTGCTCACCAACGATCTCTTCTACTTGAGCAGCATCAAGCGCGAACGTGGTTTGGATTACCCGTTTGCCCGCGGTGTGGAAATGTCTCTTCGATTCTCGTTCTAACCCCTTATTGCACTTCCGACACATGAACCACAGAATACTTCAAAGCCCTGTGCGTGGCCTCACTCACGCTGGGTGCCACTATCTGCAACGATTTTCCTCGACGTGCAGCCCAAGGGTGAGCTCCCGGAAGACGTGCAGTTCAAACGCTCGCAGAGGTTTTTACGATGCCATGTACGGTGTTTACGGCACCATGCGCGAGCTCAAAACTCTACGGCGAGAACCTTTCTTACGGTTTCCTCGACAAACTCGGTCAGCTGTTCGGTTATCTCAACACGAGCAACACCGATACGGAAATTCTGAACTACGATTATACGAACCAGCGGGTGCGTTCGACGGTGGACAACATTTGGTCTTCGCAATATGAGGCCATTTCCTACGTGAACAACGTGTTGGCCAACCTGGACAAGCGCAATTCGTCAGACGCCAGCCTGCGTTTGGTGCGCGGCGAAAGCCCACGGTCTGCGTGCTTTCCTGCACTTGACCCTGGTTCGCCTCTACCGTCCGGACTATCGCCAAAACCCCAATGCGAAATATGGCTCGCCCTATTCCGATGCCTCACACGCTGGCCAACCGCACGGTCCTATTCGCTCAAAGGAACCTACGAACACATCCTCGCTGACCTGGATGAAGCAGAGAAATATCTGAGCAACGACACGACAATGGCCGATGTCGAAGGTCGCGAAAGCGAGTACGACTACGCCCGTCCGCGCCAGTTCAATCTCTATGCCGTGTATGCCACGAAAGCGCGCGTGTATTGGAGCATGGGCGACTATGACAAGGCCGCAGAATACGCTCGTCGGGTGATCAACTCGAAGCGAAATTTCGCACTCGTCCCCTCACGCGCTTCAACGAGGTGCGCCGCTTCCGACCAAGGGCGAAATGATTTTCGGTCTCTATAATAATAGCCTCTCGCAGTCGGTCTACAACACGTTCTTCGGCGCCATTCAGTCGTCGGGTAACTTTACTGAGGGCAGACAGAGACTTGGATAAGGTGTACGAAACGAGTTCTTTCGCTTCCGGACAACACTCGATTTCGTTTCTCCTCCTTCTATCGTCAGAATGGCCAGACGTTTACTTTCCAACGTCTGGTGAACAACGAAAGCGAAATCAGAATGCTCCGCTCCAAGGGTTGACGCTGATTCGTCTGCGGAGATGTACTACATTCTCGCCGAGTCGCTCTACGATAAGGACAAAGCCGGCGCGCGCGCTCGCACTGAATGCTGGCGCACCAGCCGCGGACTGAAAGCCCTCACGGCCGATGACGCTAAACTCCTCAATCGCACAGCTTCGAGAAGGGAGCTCATGGCCGAACGCATGCGCGAAATGCCGGGCGAAGGCCGGGTGTTCTTCGCGCTGAAGCAGCTTCAATCGCAGCTTCACCGACATCCGCGGCCGCAAAACCATCCAGCCCGAGGAGCGCATCTTCGTGCTGCCGCGCCCGGAACGCGAATTGGAATTCGGTAATAAGCAACAATAAAGCCCACACTCCGACATGAAAAATGTATCTACACGCTTCTCGTCCCGATCCTCGCTGCTTTGGCACTGGGATCGTGCGAAAGCTATATCGTCTACGACGACGAATATAGCAAAGATGGGTTCTACCACGGACAAAAACAACGTCTACTTCTACTACAGAACCCCGACGATACCTTGCGTCGGTACTCTTTCGGCGCACAACGGAAGCATGACTTCGCAAACCGTGCACATTCCGTACGCCTCTCGGGCCTCCCGAGCAAAAGGCACAGGAATTCAAAGTTACGGTGGATCCCGCCTCGACAGCTAAGGCAGGTGTGCACTACAAAGACCTGTCCTCGACCTACAGCATCGCCCCCGACTCGGTGAACGGCGAAGTGACGGTGACGCTCCTCCGCGATAGTCTCCCCATCGACCGCGATACGGTGAGCCTCATCCTCCATTTGCAGAGCGACCATGCCCTCGGCACACGATTTCCACCAACAACACGGTGAAAATCACCTTCAACAACGTGCTCGAAGAGCCCGGAAGCGTGGAAATACTTCGAATATTACTTCGGCGGCTACGAACGTCGCAAGTATTTGGAGATGCTTTCTTACTACGATTCCTCGGAAGAGAAACTCTGGGGCGCCGTTTCGACGGATGGCAACCGCTTGTTCCTCAACTTTGTCAAGGTTTGGAAGAAGCTGATGGCCGATCCCAATTATAAATATAAGGATCTGCTCCCGAGCAAAGAGCAACTTTACAACCCGTATCAATAAGTAATCGCCGCGAAGTCGATGAAACATCTTTCGATTCTTCACACGTTTGCCCTGGGCGTCGCCCTGGTACCGTGTCTGTCGTCGTGCATTTCCGACGATTCTCAAGAGGAAACAAACCGCTCTCCTCATCTCCGCCGCCCAAACGGTGGAAGACGTCTACAACGTGGACAACTGGGACACTTTGCGCATTGCAGCTCCGCCGTCACGCAAGAACACGCCACTAAGCCCCTGTCTTATCGGTGGGAAGTGAACGGAAAAGTCGTTTCCAACGAGAAAGACTTGGCCTACGTGTGCAAAAACTACGGTTCTTTCATTTGCCGCCTGAAAATCAGCAACGAAGACGCCACTCACTGCAAGCAATTCCCGCCTCAACGTGCAGTATTCCTACCGCGGCGGGCTCTATGCCGTGGCCGCTTCGGGCGACAGCACGCAATTGTCATTCCTCTCGACGGTCGCCAACCGGAAAGCGATGTTTTCGCGAAAAACAATCCCGGTCAGCACCTTGAGGGCAATCCCCAGGCACTCACCGTCACCAAGTCGCTGGGTAAACAAGACGTGTTCGTATCTGTCGGTTCGCCGAGCCGCATTTACAAGCTCGACGGCAACACCATGAGCGTGTTGGGCTACAACGAAGGAACGAAAACCGCCGCCTTCCTCACGGGAAGCCGCTCGGGTCGCTCCACAAGCCCCAACATCGGTAGCGTCATCTACGTAATTGAGAACGGCACCTTCTCCACCATCTCCAATTCGACCCGAAGTGTGCTGCTCACCAACTTCAACAATCAGCGCATGTCGCGCGTGATCCAGGATTATTCCTCGCGCCGCAAGCCGTAGTTGGGCCCGCAGTGCCGACGAATACTACAACGGCACCGCTTTCTGCGACAATAACAAAGGCCGCTTCGTCGTATTCGCCGAAAACGAGCGCGACGACAACAAGCGATTCCGCACACTTTACGATACGGACTTCGCAGGGCAAGCGCCTTATCGGCATGGGCATGGTCGACAATTACCATGAAAATCGCCATGCTGCTCAAGGACACGCTCACTTCCTCACTACCACGTGTGGATCAACCCGGTGCTTACGACGCCAACTCCAAGACGCGTAACTCACGACCCCGAGTTGAAGTACATCGGTGCCGTTCCCTGCCACCGCCGGCGTGAAGGACAACTCACAAGTCGTGGGCATCCCGAGCACAACCTCATGTATTACTCTTCGGGCAACGCACTTTATGCCTACAGCGTGCTCTCGAAAGGTAATTTCCCCACCGCTCCCACGCTCACTTGCGACAGCGGCGAAGAAATTTCGAGCCTCGTCGTCTCGCAAGACGACCAATATCTCTACGTTGCCGCCAACAATCCCACGACCAAGACCGGCAACATCTATGGCTTTCGACCTCAACCAACGCGCGCGCGTCTGGAAGAAATCCAACGTCACCGGCATGATTCGACAACTTGCCTTGCGCTTCTAACACGCACTCGGCCATAAACGGTCAATAAAGTTTTACGTCTCCCTCCGCATGCGCCGTTTCCCTGTCAAAAATGGAAACGACGCATCGGAGTAACGCGCATAAGGCTTTTGTGTTTCACACTTCAGCACAAAAAGAATTATTCACAAACACATTAAAACCAGACAATGCGGAACACTCTCCTCCAGTTCTTGATCGCTTCGTCCGCCCTTGCCGTTGGCGTGCCCCATTCTGCCTTCGCCATCTCGCCCGACGACAAGAAAGTCACCCTGTCCGACAACGTCTCGAAGGACTCCAAAGACAAAATCGCCAAGTTCTTCGAGAAAAAGAAATACGATTCAGCCAAAAGCAAGTTCATCACGCTCTACAAGACCGACGGAAAGGTCTACTTCGAGCTTCCTCTCAAGTATTTGGGCCGCGACATGCTCCTCGGCGCCACCAGCTTTCCGCCGTGTCCGACCCCACCTATCTGAGCGTCGGCATGAAGAATTCGAAGCCCATCCACCTTCGTTTCGAGCGCCAAGACAGCAGCATCGTCGCCAAAACCCCCAACACCGTAGTCTACGATCACGATCTCGACGCCCGCGAACGCAAAGTTCTCGAGCTCAACTACCGCGATCCCGCTTTTTGCCTCGTTCGAAATCAAGGCCTTCAACGCCGATAGCACCGCCGTGCTCATCGATGTCACCCCTTGCTGGGCACCGCAACTCACGCCTGGGCATCATCCGCCCAAGTCGGGCAACTTCACGCTCAAAGGCGGCCCCGACAACGGCCTAACCTTCGTCAAGCAACTCAAAGCCTTCGACAACAACGTCAGCATCAAGGTCGAGCAGAACTACAAGCTCAGCGCCTCGATCATGAACATCTTCTATTTGCAGCGCGACGCCCCCACCACGGTCGATGTCACCTACTCTCTTCTCCTCTTGCCCGAAGAGAAAATGACACCCGCGTAGCCGATGCCCGCGTAGGCATCTTCAATTCGGTGAAATATGACATCAACAGCGCCGCCGACCGCGCCCGCAACGTCTATCTCGCCCACCGCTGGCGCCTCGAGCCCAAGAAAAATGCCGACTACGCCGCCGGCCGTCTCGTAGAGCCCAAGCGCCCCATCGTCTTCTACGTCGATCCCAACTTCCCGCCACCTGGCAACAGCCCATCCGCGAAGGCGTGTTGCGTTGGAACAAGGCTTTTTGAGAAAATCGGCTTCAAGAACGCAGTCCAGTGCGCGATTTCCCCACCGCCAAGGAAGATCCGCAGTTCGATCCCGACAACCTCGCCTACTCCCTGCATCGTTACGTCCCCAACGCCGAAGAAAACGCCATGGGTCCCTCGTGGGTAGACCCCTGCCACGGGCGAAATCATCAACGCCTCGGTCATCGTCTACAACAACATCGAAGACCTCCTCTATAAATGGCGCTTCGTGCAGACGGCCAACGTCGATGCCGCCGTGCGCCGACAGTCTTCCCACGCCCATCTTCCAGCAAGCGCTGGCCTACGCCGTGGCACACGAAGTCGGCCACACTCGGTCTCGAACACAACATGGCCGCTTCTGCCGCCTTCGCCACCGATTCGCTGCGCAACGCCGCTTTCACCCGCAAGCACGGCACCACGCCCTCCATCAGTGGACTACGCCCGCTTCAACCACATAGCCCAGCCCGGCGACAAGGGCGTACGCCTCACGCCCCCGAGCTCGGCGAATACGACTACTTCGCCATCGACTGGAACTACCGCTACTATCCCCAGTATGCGGTAAGCTCGACGACGAAACCAAGGCCATCGAAGCCATGACCGACAAGGCCGTGAAGAATCCCCTACCTGCGCTACATGCCCACCCAACAGCTCGCCATCGATCCCACCGTCATTGCCGAAGACCTCGGCAACGATCCCATCAAGGGCGCCGAATACGGCAAGCGCAAACCTCGCCGGCATCCAGCGCAACCTCGCCACGTGGATCAAAGACGATGAAGACAGTCGCAAGAAGAACGCCCTCAATCTCGCCATCGCCAAGCAATATCACGGCTATTTCAAGAACGTGCTCAACCTCGTGGGCGGCATCGTTTTGCAACACGGCCAAGGAAAGTTCCGCATCCCGCCCTACAAAGTGCTTCCCAAAGCCCGCCAGCGCGAAGCCTTCCTCTGGGCGCTCAACGAAACCAAGCACTTCACGGACCACGCCGAGCGCAAAGCCGAGCGCAAAGACTACATGGCCGTGAGCTACTACGACCAGTTGCTCGAATTCCTCATCGGCGACCTCTTCAATGTCCGCGCCCGCGTCATCATGGCCCAGACGCTCGACCCCAGAGCTACACCCTGCGCGAATACTTCGACGATCTCTACGCTCAAACCTTCGCCTCCACGCTCGCCGGCCGCACGCCCAGCAACATTGAGCAGCTCATGGAACAAACCTTCCTCAACCAAGCCCGGCGCAGCCGTGAGCGGCAGTTCGTCGAAGGCCGCTCCCAGTGTGCCCGCCGCCTTGACCTCGAGCGATGCCACCGATGTCTACTTCGATCTCGTCAACCGCTTCGGCACCGTTCCCGCCGAACTGAAATCGCAGCTCCTTTCCGAGAATGTGCAATTCGGCAATCCCGGACAGAGCCCCTATCCTGCGTTCAGCATCACGAGCCACGACAATTCCGATCTCTACTATCAAGCCGCACTCGTCAAACTGCGCCCCCGTAGTGGCCCGCCGCGCCGCATCGGCCGGCACCCCCGACCTCAAAGCCCACTACACGATCCTGCTCAACAAGATCGACAAAGCACTCGACGACAAGAAATAAGCCCCACCGCTCGCGAATAAATATCTCCTCAGGGACGCTCTTCCTGGCCGCTTCGCTCTTCGCCGTCCAACCGGCCGAAGGGGCATCTTCAGCTTCCTACACAAGAAAAACTGAGAAGAAAGCCCTCAAAAAGACGAGCTACGAAAGATCCTCACCGACCAGCCCGTCACCACAGCGGCCGGCCCTCTCTCACCCTCCACAAGGCCGACGGCAAACTCTACATCGAACTCCCCAAAGCCACCCTCGGCAAGGACTTCCTGCTCAGGGTCACGCTTTCGTCCGTGTCCAATGCCAGCCTCGGCACCCGTGGGTTTCCGCAACAGCAACCCCGTCCACTTCCGCTTCGTGCGCAAGGACAGCGTCGTGGTCATGGATCTCGTCAACACCGACTTCCTGCTTCCCACGCCCAACGCCGCCGTGCAGCCCAGCGCCAAGGACAACTACACCAACCTCTCCTTCCTCTCCTTCCCCGTCAAGGGCTGGAGTAGGGACAGCGCCTCGGTGCTCATCGATGCCTCCTCGTTCTTTCTCAAGGACAACAAGTTCTTCCCCGTCATCGGCGACGACATGAACGGCCTCTCGGTCAACACCAGTTTGAACGACGACCTCACGCACATCAAAACCCTCAAAAGTTTTAAGACCAACGCCAGTGTGACGGTCGAACGCAGCTACAGCGCCGACATCCGCAGCGAACGCGGTGCAGTCGCCTCCGACTATCCCATCACCATCGGAGTGAACTACACCCTCATGGGTCCTTCCCGAGCACCCCATGGTGCCGCGTCTCCGACACCCGCATCGGGCTCTTCCTCACCAATAAATACATCCTCGACAACGACAAGCGCATCGAAAACACCACCTTTCGTGCGCCGCTGGCGCGTCGAACCTGCCGACACCGCCGCCTACATGGCGGCCGTCTCGTGGCTCCCAAGAAGCACATCGTCTACTACGTCGATCCCGCTTCCCCGATCTGTGGAAACAAGCCATCCGCGTCGGCGTGCTCCGTTGGAACAAGGCCTTCGAGCGCATCGGTTTCAAAGACGTGATCCAGGTTCGCGACTACCCCCACGGCCAAGGAAGATCCGCAATTCGACCCCGACAACCTCGAATACTCCTGCCTGCGCTACGTGCCCACCGCCGTCGAGAACGCCATGGGCCCCTCGTGGAGCGATCCGCGCACGGGCGAAATCATCAACGGCTCGGTCTACGTCTACCGTGGCGTTGCTTCCCGTGCTCAACAGCTGGCGTTTCATCCAAACCTCGCAGGTCGACAGCACCGTGCGCGCCAAGAAGATGCCCGACGAAGCCATGCGCAAATCAGCTTGAGTACGTCATCGCGCACGAAATCGGCCACACGCTCGGTTTCATGCACAACATGGCTGCCTCTTTCGCCTATCCCGTCGACTCACTTCGCTCGAAAAACCTTCACCGATGTCTACGGCACCACGCCGTCCATCATGGACTATGCCCGCCACAACTACGTGGCGCAGCCCGGCGATCCCGTCACCAATCTCGATCCCCCCGCACTCGGCATCTACGACTACTACGCCATCGACTGGACCTACCGCGCTTTCCCCGAACTCAAGGGTGACTACATCGCCGAAAACAAGAAACTGCGCGATCTCATCGAGTCGCACGCCGGCGATCCCCTCTATCGCTACGGCCTCAGCAAGACCAGCCCGTGCGCGACCCCTCTGCCATCGAAGAGTCCTCGGCAACGATCCCGTCAAGGCCAGTGAGTAGGCGTGCGCAACCTGAAGTACATCGTCTCCCCACCTCGATTCCTGGATCAAGGACGACGACAGCAACGAGGCCAAGGGCACGCTCTATCGCCAGGCACTCAGCCAAGCTTTCCGCTACGCCAACCACGTTCATCTCAACGTAGCCGGCATCTACCTCTACCAAACCAGCGAAAAGTCGGGCCTCCCGCGCTACAAAGTCGTGCCCCACGATCAGCAACGCGCTTCGGCACTCTGGATGCTCCGCTACGCCGACGAATTCACCTCGCTCGGCAACCCCGCCCCTCGAGGCCAAACTTCCCGGTGCCGGCAGCATGCCCCTCAAGAGCCTCCTGCCCAGCATCCAAGCCATGGCGATGAACAACACCGCCCGCCTGGGCCCTGAGCTACTATCTCGACTCCACGTCCCTACTCCCCCACGGAGTACGCCACCGATGTCTACAACCACGTGTTCGCAAAGACCCTCGCCGACAAAGAAAAACTCACGCCCGAGGAACTGCGGTTCCAGAACCTCTACGTTCGCTACCTGCTTTCGAACATTAGCAACATCGGCAACGAGCCGGCCGCCAAAGTAGGTCTCGCCGCCAGGGACTTCCGCCCGCAATCGGCCGAAGAAGTGCAACGTCTGCTCCGCGGCGACAACGACGCCAATCCCTTCGCCGCCACCGCACCGGCCGTCGACGGCATGCTCTGCGGTCACGATCACAGCCAGACCCCCGAAGCCCTCAGCGGCGCCGCCCTCAACGCGCAAACGGCCTTCGCCACTTTCGGTAGGCCTCACGGCGAACCCGGGCGACATCTGGGCCAACATGATCAACCGCTCCGATCAGACGCTCTACTACTTCGCCCTCCGCACCCGCGACCTCCTGCGTTCTGCCGTCAAGTCGACCAGGACGAAGTGCTCCGCGCCCACTATCAGGTGCTGCTCAAGCGCATTGCGCCCACTTTCGAGATCGGAAAATAAATTCCCCGGGCTTTGCCCTGCGCAAAGTCCCGTCGACCCTCTCCTTCACGGCAGTCTCCCCTCGGAGACTGCCGTTTTTGTCCCTCCTCCGCGCCGCCGACGCCCCGTTCCCGCTCGCCGCCGCAAAACGCCCCGCCCATTGAGCAATCTCTCCCGACTTTTTCGACGAAAATCCCCGTTTTCGGCGAAAAAGCCCTGTTTTACAGCGTCTGTCTGCGCTTTTTCTGTACTTTTGCTCATACACTGTATTCGAAACTTCCCCATGCAAATCCGCATCATCAACCGTTCGCACCACCCCTTCCCGCCGCCGCCACGCCGGACAGCGCCGGGTTTGGACCTCCGCGCCCATCTCGACGCTCCCCTTCACGCTGGCGCCCGGCGAGCGCCGCCTGGTGCCCACCGGTCTCACATCGCCCCTGCCCAAGGCTACGAGGGCAGGTGCGCCCCCTGTTCGGGCTTGGCCCTGCGCCACGGCATCACCGTGCCTCAATTCGCTCCGGCACCATCGATGCCGACTACCGCGGCGAACTGAAAGTCCTGCTCATCAATCACGGCGACGAGCCCTTCGTCGTGCAAGACGGCGAGCGCGTGGCACAACTGGTGGTGGCGCGCCACGAAATCGTCGAGTGGCAACCCGTCGAATCGCTCGACGACACCGCACGCGGCGAGGGCGGATACGGACATTCGGCACCAAATGACACACCTCCGCCTCTTCTCTCTGCTCACTGCGGCACTCTCCTGCACCCCGCCCGCTTCGCGGCCTGCCTCCTGCCGGTCGTGGTGCTGCTTTCTGCGCCGGTTGCGCCTCGCGCCCCGTCGTTTCGCTGCCCGAACTCCTCACCGAAGGCACCACCCGCGCCCGCAACCTGCTCAGCGTGCGCGAACAGCGCGCCTTCGACGGCATCTATCTCGAAGCCCCTGCGCCAGAAATACAAAGACGCCCCCTGACGCCGCTTTCGACCTCCTGGACCGCGCCCTCGAAATCAACCCCAACGACGCCGAAGCCCTCTTCCAGCAGTCGATGCTCGTAGCTCACCTGGACGTCATGCCCGACAGTGCCCTCCAAGAGCGCGCCACACAACAGCTCCTGCGCGCCACCCAGCTCGAGCCCTCCAACGAATTTTATCTCCGCACGCTGGCCGCCCACTGGATCGAGCGGGGCAGGTGTGCGCCGCCCGTCTCACGAGATGATCACCGCCCACAGCGAAAAAGCCGAAGATCTCGCCGCGCTCATCGCCATCTACGACCACGCCGGCGACCCGCAATCGGCACTCGTCACCCCTCGATCGCTACGAGCGCATCGGCGAACGCGACCAAAGCACCGTGTCGCAGCGCGCCAAATATCTCGTGGCTTTTGGGCCGAAACGAGCAGGCCTACGAGGTGCTCCGCGAGTTTTTGTCGCCGAAAAATCCGACAACCCCAACTATCGCCTCAGAACTGGCCGACCTCTTTGTGCGCACCGCCGCCCCGACGAGGGGCTACAACATCATTCAAAATGTGCTCGACGCCCATCCCGGATTCGGCGGTGCACTCATCTCCCTGCTGGCTTACTACGAAACCAAGCACGACCGCGCAATTCCGAACGCCAGTTCTCTCTCGTCATGCGCTCGCCCGAGTACTTCCGCGCCAGAAAGTGGCCATTTTTCGAGAGCATGGCGCGTGCAGTCGACGCCGGCGACTACGACAAATCACCGGCTCTATCGCCACGGACTCGAGGCCATTTCTGCTGCCGGGCGGCTCTTCGCCCATGCCCGAAGTCTTGTCTGATTTCGTGCGCGCGGCCAAACTGCCCGAAGACTCCTTGCCGCACCGGCGCGCGCCCTGCTGGCCGCCGATTCCACCAATGCGGAGCGCGCGCCACCTGTTGCGCGCGGCCATCGTCGGGGAGCGCATCCAGGAGGTCGATGCCCTCTGCGCCGCCGCCGACGCTTGCACCCCGCCGACCTCACCTTCTACTACTTCGGCGGGCCTCGCAGCAATCGCAACACCGCCCCTGACGAAGCCATCGCCCTCTATCGCGCCGCCATCCCCACATCACGCCCGGAAAGCGACAGCAGCATCGTCTCACTCCTCTATGCCGCTTTGGGCGACGCCCTGCACGACACCAAACAGTCCCAACGGGCCTACGAAGCCTACGACACCGCGCTGACTTACGACCCTAACAATGTCGACTGCCTCAACAACTATGCCTACTTCCTCGCCGTGGCGGGTCGTCGCTCCCGACGCCGTGCGCATGGCCGCCCGCGCAGTCGAGATTTCGCCCTCCGAAGTGTCTCACATCGACACCTATGCGTGGGCGCTCTACGAGTCGCAACTACAAAGCGGCGCGCACACAAATCGATCTCCTGCTGCAATTGCTCGGTGATGCCGATGCCCATCGCGCACTAAGACGCCAACGCCGCCGGCTACTACGACCGTGCGGGCGACATCTACGCGGCGCTCGGTCTGCGCAAGGAGGCTTTGCGCTTCTGGAAGCGCGCACTGCAACACACCGACGACAATGCGCTGAGCAAACGCCTGCGGACTAAAATCAAACGCGGGCGCCCCTGAGGCCAACGTCCCGCATGCCGGCCGGCGCCGCCCTGCGCGCCACGACCTTTGCTCCACCCACGCCGATCGGCACCGCACTTTCGCCCTGCCGACGGCCCTTACCCTCGTGTATGAAGCAATTGTTTTTCTCCTCTCGCTGCCTTTGCTCGTGCTCTTCGCGAGCTGTGCCTCTGCGCGGCGGCGACGCCTACCGCCCGACGAACCGCTCTCGGTGGCTGGCCAGTTTCGGCAGAAGCCGATCTCTCCGACGCCACAAAGGTGTGGGCGGCACACTTCGCATGAGGCGCGACGCCGTGATCCAACTTTCGCTCACCAAATTCGGCATCGAAGGGGCGCGACTCGTCTTCACTCCCGACAGTATCACGGTGCTCGACCGCCTCAACAAGCGCTATCTCCGCACCTCCTATGCCGAGTTGCAACAGACTTTGCAGTTCGATCGACCGCTGACCTTCGCCACTGTGCAGAGCTTTTTCTGGAACGATCGGCATCTTTCGAAGGAGGAAGCGAACTGGTGGTGAGCGATCTGGTGCATGTCAGCCTGCATGTGCGCCGTTCGAACACGGTCAATGTCCACGGCTTCCGGTGCCGCGCCTCACCCAGCTGCTGGTGCAGAGTGCTCGACCGCGATTTGCGCTTCAACCTGGCCCTCTCGAACGTGAAACTCCGCTACGACTGGTCGGCCAACACGCGAATTCCCCGACACCTATAAGCCCATGGACTGGCGCTGTGCTCCGCCGTTTGATTCAACTTGCCCAATAAAACCACTGCCCGATGCGTCATTTCTTCCTTTCGTTGCTCATTTTGTTGACGTGCCTTGCCTGGGGTCGCCCGCTTTCGACCTTCGGCGCGGCGCAAAAGCCCGCGGCCACTCGCCACGGCGGCGACGAACGGAAAAAGCACGGCGACGACGACAAAAACGGCCGACAAAAACAGAAGACGACCGCGACGCCACAAAAAAACAGCGCCCCTGCTAAGGAAAAGTCGCAACCCAACTCGAAAAAGGCGAAGGCGCCGACCGCCAAAGCACAGACTTCGTCGCAAAAGGCGACGAATCAAACCAAGCACTCCCGCAACGCAACGCCAAGTCGAGCACATCTGCTCCCCAACACGGCGGGCATCCGGAAGTGCAGAGCGAAAGAGCCAATTTGCAGCGCGAGATGAACGAAAAACTTTCGCGCAAACTTTCGACGACGACAGCGGAATGTCTCGTCGGGATTGGCGCATTTGCAGGTCATCAACAGGGCAAATTTCCGATCAGCAGCGCGTGGTGAACGGCATTCGCCACGATCTCGACACGCTCAACCGCAGTATCGGCCGCCACGAATCGGAGTTGCAGGTGCTCGAAAGGCAACTCACCGAGTGTAAAACGCCGCTATGCGCGAGGCATTGTCTCATCTTTTTCGCAACCGTCTCACGCAAAAACAAACTCATGTTCATCTTTTCCTCGCGCAACTTCAGCGAGATGTATCGCCGCATCCGCTATGTGCAGGAATACACGCGCTATCAGCGTGCACAGGCTGGCCATTGCGGAACGCGAAGCCGTGATTCGCGGCAAACGTGAGCAACTTTCCACCGAACGCGGGGCGAAAAACAATCTCCTGGCGCGCGGCAAAGAACAACAGTCCAAGCTCGAGAGACCAACAGCGCGAACAACAGCAGGGTGGTCGACGATCTCAACCGCCAACAACGGGAGTTACAGGCCACCATCGCCGCGCAACAGGCTCGACACACCGCACTCAACAATCAAATCGACCGCCTGATTCAGGAGGAACTGCGCAAGGCCGAACAGCGTCGCCGCGAAGAAGAGGCGCGCCGCAAGCGCGCCGAAGACGAAAGGCGCCGGGCAGAAGAGCGCGTCGCCGTGCGGCCGACGAACGTCGCAAGGCGCTCGAAGCTGCTCGCCGTGCCGAGGCGGAAGCCAAGCGCAAAGCCGAAGAAACCAAGCGCAAGCGGAGGCACGCCGAAAAGCAGAGCAAGCCAAGCGCAAAGCCGAAGAAGCACGCCGCAGGCGGAGAAAGCACGTAAGCGCGGTGAAGCAAAAAGCAGCGCAGGAACGGGCGGCCGCCGCCGCAAAAAGCAGCGCGAAAGCCCAGGCGCGGGAAGAAGCGCGCAAAGCGCCGAGCCGACCGCGCCAAACAAGCCGCGGCGCGTGAAGCGCACGGCCGAAACAAAAGCGCACGGCCGAAAAGACGAAAGTGGCCCCGCTTCCCCGCAGGAAACGCCGTCGGCCGCGGCCGATCGCCGATCGTCCGCCAATTTTCGGCTCACCAGGCCGACTTCCCGTACCGGTCAACGGAGCTTACACCGTGACCAGTCACTACGGTTCGTACTAATGTGACGGGCTTGCGCGGCGTTACCCTCGACAACAAGGGCATCAACCTCTCTTGTGCGGCGCGCGGCCCAGGCGCGTGCGGTGTATGAAGGGACGTGACGGCCGTTTTTCTCCGTGGGCGGACTCAGCAATGTCCTCATTCGCCACGGCGCTTACATCTCTGTCTACTGTAACTTGGCACGTGCTTCGGTGCGCACGGGACAACACGTCAAAACGCGCCAACCCATCGGCACCATGTGCCCGCGATGCGACGGGACGCTACACCCTGCATTTCCAATTGCGCCACGAGACGCGAAGCTCAACCCCGAGCGTTGGCTCGGCCGATGAGAGAAACGACCGCAGTGCTTCGGCGTCTGCGGTCGTTTCCAACCGGCGGCAAAAAGTAGGGATGAATCGCTCGACAAGCGGTTTATTTTGAACATAATCTCCCTCGCGTATTTTTCGGCCGTCCGAGTATTTGTTCGGAAAATACGAAAATCTCGGCCGCTTCCCCGCACTTGCCGTCGCTCGGCCTCCAAGCCGCGCCACCTTTCCCCCAAGATTCATGCGCTACCTACCACCCCGCCTCGAAAAAGCCCGATCCACGTTTCGAAGCCAACGCCGGTTGTGTGCTCCTCACCCACGACCCGACGCCGAAAACACTCGCCCTCGCTGCATCTCCTCCGCACGCCGCCGAAAACCGCGATGCGCTGGCACAGAGTGTGGTGGGTTGGTGTCACTTGTTCGGGCATCACCTCCCACTCGACCCCGTTCTCGGCGCACACTTCCTTCGCTTTCCGCCGAACAGGGATATCCCGACGGTTTGTTCTGGTACGGTCTCTGTTTGTGCGAAGGTCGCGGCACGCGTCCCGACCCCGCGACGGAAAGCAGCTCATTGCGCGCGCCGCGGCGGAGGGCAACTATGACGCCCGGGAGTGGTTGGACGAACAACCGGCGACCGCCGAGTGAAAACACCACATTTTCCGCCCCGCCGCTCCCAAATTTTCCCGTAACCCCTACTTTTTGCACCCATGAATTGGCACCAACTCATCTCTTCCCGCCGCTTGGGCAAAGAAGATCGCGACAAACATCCCGCCGAACAGCGCACAGAATTCCAGCGCGACTACGACCGCTCATCTTTTTCCTCGCCCTTTCGGCGCATGCAAAAACAAGACGCAGGTGTTTCCCTCCCGGGTAGCATTTTTGTCCACAACCGTCTCACGCACTCCTCGAAGTCTCAGAGCGTGGGGCGCTCGCTGGAGTGCCGACGTCGCGCGCGCTGGAAGGAAAGCACGACGCCGACAGCGCCGCCCTCGAAAGCATCAGTGCCATCGTGTCTGCGGCCTGTTTGGCGCACGATCGGGCAATCCCCCTTCGGTCACTCCGGCGAAGAGGCCATTTGCTCCTTCTTCTCGGAGGGGCGGGGCAAAAATTCCGCGACAAGCTCCCGAAACCACCTGGAACGACATCACTCACTTCGACGGCAACGCCATACCGCTTCCGCTTGCTCACGCATCGCTTCAACGGACGGCGCGACGGCGGCTTTGTGATGAGCTATTCCACCCTGGCATCGGTCGTAAAATACCCATTTTCAGCCGCTTTGGCAGGCAATAAGCCGAAAATGGGCTTCTCACACCCGAGCGCGACACTTTTCTCCGCATCTTCGACCGGCTGGGCATCCCCTGTCTCGAGCAATCGGGCGACCGCATCCGCTATGCGCGCCATCCGCTCGTTTATCTCGTCGAAGCCGCCGACGATATCTGCTATGAAATCAGCGGATATCGAAGACGCACATAAGCTTCGTCTGCTCTCCACCGAGCACACCATCGAACTCTACCTCGGCTTTTTCGACGAAACCCAGCGCGAACAACTGCGCCGCTCCTATCCCGAGGACACCGACGCGGGCGACCAAATCAAATTCCTCCGCTCGTGCGTGATCAACGCCCTCGAACGCGCTTGCGTGCAGGCCTTTGTGAGCACGAGCCCGAGATTTTGGCGGCACCTTCGCCGGTCCGCTCATTCGTTGCCTCCCCGATCGGCTCAACAACGCCTATCGCAACTGCGAAGCCGTGGCGCGCGAAAGCATTTACTACGCCAAAGAAGTGGTGGACATCGAACTTTCGGGCTATCACATCATCTATACGCTCCTCGAACTCATGTGCGATGCCGTGCTCTCTCCCGAGAAAAAGTACGCGCAACTCCTGCTCAAACAGGTCTCTTCGCAATATGAGTTGCACGCCCCTGACCTTTCCACCCGCATCATGGCCGTCCTCGACTATCTCTCGGGCATGACCAACGTATTCGCCCTCGATCTCTATCGCAAAATCAACGGCCAGCAGCTCCCGATGGTGTAATTTTTCGCCCCCGCCCGCACAGTTGCCACTCCCCATCGGTTCCCTCCGACTTCTCCCTCCCGCAGCCAACTGCGCTCCGGCACTTGTCCCTCATCGGCGGCCCTCCCACAAGAAAAAGCCCGCTGTTGACAATTCAACAGGGGGCTTTTCCCATAAATCGAGGCGCGGCGCGGGTTTGCGTTTACCCTCGGGCTTATTCAACCCGAAGCGCTCTTCGACAAAAACGGGCGATGAAGTCCAACACAATCAACACAAAAACATGCTCCGCTCCGCTATTTGAAGCGGTTTGGAGATCAAAATCAGATAAACTCTCCGTCTATGGCATATATTTGTCCGAATTTGTGTTTGCTCTGAGAAGGAGTGTCTATTACCGTGTGTTCAAAGATAGTCCTCAAGTCATTGCGCTCATGAAGTGATAGCACACTCTCCGTCCTCTCGCACCACAATATAGCCGCCGTTGGCGTCATAACGCCCTTCCATTGTTTACTCGGCGTCATTCCCAAGGCAAAAAGCAATCAACAGTTGGCTGAACTTATGCACATAGAAGTCCAACTTCCCTTTTCGGGAAATCCACGGGGTTCACTTCTGCCCAAATACTCGGCACTGCACGCAAAGACCTATCTTTTTGTCTGTTTTCCATACACCGCCGGCGGTCCCACGGCCAGCATTTTTCGGCAATGCGCTGTCCACATACGTCAGATTGTTCCCCAAATGTAGGATGCTCCGTGCACAGAAATTGCAAATCCCACTCCTCTTCCCTCAGCATCTTCATCTTCCGTTCCATCGACTTCGTCTCATTGAACTCATCTATCCTATATGGATCGAGCCCAAACCACCAAAACGATAGTGAAAATTCGTTGACTTCGAAGCATTCATCAGCGTAGGTTTTACTGCCGATATCGACTTGACGGAATAACCTTGCCGCCATTGTCGTCGGAATGCAGATCGTGGATCACCAAACAGATGTCGCTTTGTCCGCACTTGGCGCTTTGGTCGAACATCGCGCCCGTTCCAGCAAACGAGCGCGTGGCCGCATATTTCGTATCGCTATTGTCCTCGCCGACTGTGAGTGTTTGAAATAAAGCCCGCGCCTGCTCGCCAAATTCTGTTTGCTCGATGTCGGGAAAAAGCAACATTTCCCACAACAATGCGAATCAGTTTTCTCATTTTGACACACCGAATAAGTCACCTCCTTCGGTTTTTCCTTGTCGGGCGCGCCATGGCGCAAAACACTGATGACAGGGAATTTTACTTTCTTCCCAAGCGCTGCATGTTTTGTCGGCTGGATACAAGAACCCCTCCTCCAAAATTTTGAAATGCGCGTAAATCTCACTCCACTCTCCTCGATTACCGTTCCTTTCATGGCTGTTACAAATTGATGCGCTTAATGATTTCGTCGGCCGTTGCGCGGAGTGCGGCACAGCCACCGAGTTTCCGGAATTGTTTATAGGCCGATGCGTCGGCCACCCTGATGATAAAATCATCCGGAAAGCCTTGCGGCGCGCCCACTCCCGAGGTGTCATTCCGCGCAGCCCAATCTTATTAACTTCACCTTTGATTCGAGTCACGGTGTGAAATCAGTGAGACGATCGTCGATAACAAGATTACGTTCACGCCCCATACCTCCAACAACAATCGCATTACTTACCTCATTGTCACCAATAGTTTCATAACCGAACCCGTTGCCTTTTGCAGCATGTCTCGCTTTATGAGCTTCCAACGAAGCAATGTACTGTGTGGAAAGGTAGTATTGGCCGAAAACCACCTCTTTTTCCTTCACGTCGGCGAACACTTTTTGTCGTGTCTGTCAGCGCGGATAGTCGAAATGCTCCACTCCCTTGGTCTTTTCTGAAGCCCACAATGTAAATCGCTCGCGGTGTTGCGGCACACCAAAGTTCATTGCATTCACTATCTGCGGATCCGGCACGAAATAGTCCAGATCTTCGCGCAACACCTTGAGAATCGTTTTCAACGTCTTGCCCTTGTCGTGAATCATCAGCCCTTCACATTTTCGAGGAAGAAGGCTTTCGGGCGTTTGCGCTTGAGGATCTCGGCCACATCGAAGAACAAAGTACCGCGAGTTTCCTCAAATCCTTCCGTTTACCCGCCAAGGAGAAAGCCTGGCAGGGAAACCGACGCACAGCACATCGAAATCGTCAGGAACATAGCTTTTGGTTTCTTCCGATGCGATGTCCCCGAAAGAGCACTTCGCCATAATTCAGCAAATAATACGCTGCGCCTGCGCATCCCACTCCGAAGAGAACACACACTTACCGCCCAACTGTTGCTGGCCATGCGAAAACCACCAATACCCGCAAAAGGTCGATAAAAGTGAAGCGCGGTTGCGCGGGCGGCGGAAACGGCACCTCAAAGCAGTCGCGAAACAAACCACTACTGCGCTCTTTCTTCAGCACATCGCCCTTTCTTTTCAGCGGCAGCCGAAGGTGTCAATCGGCAATGAGACCTTGCGCCCGGTCGGCCAAAGGTTTTATTGGATGGATTATGCAGATGGTGCAGAAACAATGGCCATTTGTTCGGCAAAACTCATCACTGAACCGTCGGATTTCAAAGCATGCGGCCCGAAATTGCGGACATTGATTTTTCCGCTCGACAATTGTTTGGCGAGATGAGACTTATGTTCTCGTTCTTCATCTGATTGACTTGACTTAATAATGATTGAGACACCAGTCAGGGCGTTTTCCGTAGTTCGGTTTCCCAAAATCGAAAAACCTTCCATCCCATTTGCCGCAGTGTCTCGTTCACTTGCCGATCGCGCTCCATATTGGATTCTATTTTTCGAGATCCAGACGAGCGATTCGTCTTGTGATCGGCCTTTCTCCGCTCCCAATCGCGTCCGTGCTAAAACTCTCCGTCGCAAAATACGGCGATTTTCAGCCCGGGAGCGTAAAATCAGGAGAACCGCAGACCTTTCGGTCATTTTTCCGATAGCGCACGCCGGCAGCATACAACAAACGTCCAAAAATCACTTCGATAGACGTACCCGGTAGACCGGTTCGCGCGCAAACTCTTGCGCTGCTTGTCCTCGACGGTGGAAGAAGAAATAATTTTGCGCGACTTTTGGCATTATCTGTTGGGAAACTGATGTGCAAAGTTAGTGTTTTCCTCAAGAACCCGCCGTCGCTTTCCTCCTTATTGTTTCGCGAAGTGTCGGCAAACACAGCGAGAAATCTGTGCACATTATGCCCGCGACCTCAAAAGATCGCGGGGCATAGACTAACAGACACTAAAATTCAGCACAAACGGAAACAAAACAGCTGCTCCACTCGAGTCATTTTCGCCCAATCCGAAGCGCTCTTCAACGAAACGGGCGATGAAGTCGGTCGTGCCGTCGGGTCCGGAGGATCGAGAGTTGATGCACAGGTCGTAAGTGTCCGCCGTTCCCCACGTGCCGAGGGAGTAGAAATTGTAGTAAGTGGAGCGTTCCTCATCGGCCTCTTCGAGGATGCGGCGGGCAGCCTTGGCATCGATGCCGCGGCGGCGCATCAATTCCTGCACGCGGTCGGACATTGAGGCCGTGATGAACACATTGATGTGGGTGCGGATGGCGCAAGATGTAATCGGCCACGCGCCCGATCACACACACGAACGTTCGGCCGCCACCTTCTGGATGACGCGACTCTGGATGGTGAACAAATTCTCGTCGCTGAGCTGATTGTCGTAGAAATTCCCGCCCCGCCGAAGAAGGCTGCACCACCTGCACAATCGAGCGGAGAAAAACCTCTTGCGCTCGTCGCTTCGCTCGAAGACACGGTGCCGAGCCCACTCTCCTGCGCCGCAAGCAGAGAATCTCTTTTGTCGTAGTAGCAATGCCGAAGCGCTCGGCGAGGCGCTTCCCGATTTTTCGGCCGCCGCTTCCGAGTTGGCGTCCCACAGTGATGACGAAAGGAAAGTCCATGAGGAGAAAAAGAGAAAAGAGTTGAGAATGAGATGGAATGTCAAAACGTTTAGGCCTCCGTCCGGGCGGAACTTGCGGAGCTGCCACGTGAGCATGAGTCCCGAAAAGCAGGTCGCTGCCCCATCGGCCACGGGAATGGAGAGCCACACCCGTCGCTCGGCGAGCCAGCCCAAGCCCAGTGTGAGGAGGAGGAGAATGCGGGCACAAGGAAGAGCATCTGCCGCGTGAGCGAGAGGAGATGCTCTTGCGGGCATGCCTACCCTGGAAGAAGGCGGTGAAAACAATCTGCATGCCCACCACGGGCCAGAAGAGGGAGACGATCTTGAGCCCCTGCGCCGATGCCTCGATGAGCGAGGCGTCTCGGGCAAAAGAGCGAGACGATCGGCAGTGGGGAAGAGGTGGCTCACCGCAAAGCCCTAAGGTGGTGATCACCGTGGCCACAGGAGGGTGTGCTTCACCACGGAAATCAGGCGATCGAACTTGCGCGCACCGTAGTTGTAGCCCGCGATGGGAGCATGCCCTGGTCGAGTCCCATGACGACGAAGCCAATGAACATGGCCAAACGGTTGCAAAATGCCGTAAGCCCCCACGGCGGTGTCGCCGCCATAGCGCTGCATGGAGTACATGAGCAGGCTGCTGATGAGCGAAGAGCACGAGTTGACGAGAAATTGCGGCAGGCCGATGACGATGGCCTCACGCATGATGCGCCGGTCGGGGCGGAAGATGTCGCGGCGAAAAACGAATCATGTCGCCGGGCGGGTGAAGAGATAGATTTGCCAAAGGGCATGCTCGATTGCGCGATGAGCGTGGCCAAGCCGCGCCCTTGATGCCCAACCCAGCACCATGACGAAGAGCCGCGCGAGGACGGCATTGATGATCACGCCGCTGAAGGTGGAATACACGGCCAGTTTCGGGCGGTTGGTGCTCGCGCAGCTGCGCATGAGCCCGTAGTAGAGATGCGTCACGACGTTGCCCCAGAGCAAGATGCCTGCAGTCGTGCATGGGCAGGGTGTTGTCGCTCGCACCGAAGAGGCGAAGAATGGGTGTGAGGGCCGGGCGAGCAAAAGCAGGCCGAGTGTGAGCCTCATGGTGACATTGAGAATCACCACATTGCCCAAGATGCGCCGCGCCGCCTCGTAGTCTTTTCTGCCCGAGCGGATGCTCGCGAGCGTCGATCCGCCCACGCCGACCATGGTATCTGAGCTGCGGCGGTGAGTGCCATGAGGATTGGTGAGTGCCAGGCGGCAATGGCAAGATTTACTCCACGCTCTGGGCCGATGAAGATGGCGTCGACAATGTTGTAGAGCGAGGAGGCCACCATCAGCGATGGCGGGTAGCGAATATTGCAGCAGGAGCGAGCTGACAGGTGGTCGCTCACCGAGTTCAGTAAAGTTGTTGTGTTGTGACATGCGCGCGTGTTGTTGCGGTCGACTCTCGCACGGGTGAGTTTGTGGCCAAAGGCACGAAGAAATGCGCGAAAGTGGGGCGATTTTCTGAATGGCCTGCCGCCTTGCGGCGTAGCGCACGCAGTGGGGTGAAAAACGGGGAAGTTTCGGTCGAAAGCGCCCCACTTTTGCATACGGCTCGTTTTCTTTCGTTTCATCCCCGTGCCTTTTCGGCAGCGGGAGGTCGACGCCATTTCGAAAGGGCACGCGGAGACGGAACGCTACGAGAACGCCCGAAGCAGCTGTCGCGTCACACCTCGTCTTCGCCGAGGCGAGGATCGGGGAAAGCGATGTCAAATCGACCGGAGTGTGGGCGATCAAAGGGCTTTGTAGCTGTCTTTGACGTATTCGATTGGCCTTTTGCCCACGACCTTGAACTTCATTTCGTGGGTCTTGTGTCATTGCTGTCGTAAACGCGGAAGCGGAGTGTATAGAACACCTGACTGGAGGCGCCGAACGCTTCGTTCAGCTTTCGTGAGGGCGGCGCCGAGCGTTTGTTGAGGCGTTCGGCCATTTTGGCCGTGATTTCAGCGTCGCTCATCGAGGCGTATTCCTGGCATACTGCGTGCGCGTGCCGCGGAGGGCGGAGATCTGCGTTGCCGTAGTAGGCCGAGAGTCCGAATAGGCTTCATTGTTGCCATACTTGAGACATAACCTGTGCACCGGTGCGCACACCGAGGGGGCGCGTCGACGTGTTCCTTCACCCAGTCCACACCGGCTTGCATATAGGCCACGGTGAGGGGGTTGCCCTTTCAGCTTTGAGCTCAGCAACGGAGGATGGGTCGTACTCCACTTGGCATTCTTGCGCACGAACTGGTCTTTGCTGGCGTCTCGTCGATGGTTTGCTGTTCACCACTATAACATTGTCGAGTTGCACGGCGGTCATTCACCGTCTTGCCGTTGCCGTCGTAGCGGAAGGCGAGGCCGATGTGTTTGCCCGGCATACTTGAGAGATCGAGGTTCATGGCTTGCTGAACGTGCCATGCTGACCGGCGGCGGGGACCCCGATCTTCACCTTCGCGGTGAGGGTGTCGCTCAGGTGGTGCTCGCTGATGGACGCATTGTTCCATATTGTCGTCGACAACGAAGACGCTGAGACGACCACCCTCGGCACCGCGGATTTCCATAGAGGCATCGAAGGTGAGGTGCGAGCCTTTCTCGTCACGGCGAGTGGGCGCGAGGAGATAGGTTTGCGTGGAGTCGGGCTGTTTGTTGGGCGATGCCTGCACATAGTGGTTATTGTTGCTTGAAGCTGCAGTGCTCCATGCGGCCTTGTCACCGCCGAGCGGGCGAGCGTCGCCCAGCCTTTCTACGACAGCGGGCGGGTGCTTTGCGCAAGGTTCCTCGAAATCTTCCTTGAAATCGAGGCGGTCCTTTCACACATCGGCGATTAGTAGTTGATCACCACGAGCGCTGTTGTCATCGCGTGAACCATTTCTCCGCGAGGAAGGCGGGAGGAATTTGATCGCGGTGACGGTTTCCTGGTGAACTGCTGCGCGTTTTGGCCAACGCCTCTGAGTGCGGCGCTGTCGGCCTTGGTGGTGCAGAGCGCGAGGTTGTTATTCTCGGCAAATGGCCTTGTAGTCGGCTGCAGTGAGGGTGTATTCGATCTTTTTGACGTCGGCGGGCTGCGGTCCGGCTGACGAATCCGTTGTCGAATTGCTTCGTTGTAATCGCAGCCTGCGGTAGAACAACGCCGCAGCGGCGAGGCGAGACATGCAGCATGTTCACGTGATCAAGAAAAGGGGATGCGCTGTGCCGCCGGCGCGGTGTGTGCGTGCAGCACAGCGCCTCCGACGTTTAGAAATTGACTTTGAGCTTGACGGACATCTGACGTCCGAAAACCGTGAAGACACGATTTGCCGTGCTCCAGTCGTGTCGGCGCCGTCGTAGACTTGACTGATGTATTCTGGTCGAGAGAGATTCTCGACGTTGCCCGGACAAGGTGGTTTGTAGACCGCCCATCTGGAACGTGTAGCCGGCCGAGAGGTCGACGAGCCCGTAGGCGGGCACCTTCCAGTGTGGAACGCCCTACACCGTCGAGGCTGATGTCGCTGGCCGTTACGGCGTAGTCGGCGTAGTAGTTGGAGAAATACTCCAGTCGAGTCCGATGCGAGGCCTTCCATGGGATGAGACATTTGAAGCCCAAACCGGCGGTAAAAGTTGGGCCGATCCGCCCTCTTCTTCACGTCTTTTCTGGATTTGAAACGCATGCCCGGGCGTGGTCGGGTCCTTGGCTCTGATCGAGCGGATGTCCGAGGTCTTGTCGATGGGTTGTCCGGCGGAGTTGTAGAAGTAGCTCACGTTGTTGGTCCAGCGCCAGTTACCGACCGAAAGCATGCCGCGGAGCGAGAACCACTTGCGGGTTTGTAGCTCGCTTGTCCACTTCCACACAACTTCGTGAATGGAGTTACGCCCCGCATGTTGATCCAAGTGCGCTCAGCATTGCCGTCTACAGGAATTTTCTGTCATCTTTGCCATCGTCTTGTCCTTCCATTCTGTGTGGTAGACGTCGACATCGGCGGTGGCTGATTAAAGCGTGCAGGAGTAGCCCAGCTCGCCGGAGAAGATTTTCTCATTCACTGCGTGCGGGATTCACCTGGTTCGACACCGCGATGCGAGGAAGATGCGCGGAGAAGAAGGAGCGCGCGAATGTAGCCGATGTTGCCGAAACATATGTGCTGGCGCGCCCAACCGTCGATGTGCGGAACTGAGAGTTCACCTCGCTGACGGTGAAAGCCGATTTTATTCACTTTCTCGCTTTCGGCGTGCGCTGCGTACGTAGTAGAATCGGTCTTTGCGCGCCATTGTGCGGTGTTATATTGGCGAGACCTGCGACGAAGGCCGTGAAGGTTGTTGAAGTCGTATTCGGCCTGTCCGAACACGCCAGACTGAGCCACGAAGCCATCGTAGTCAGCGCTGCACAACGTCGCCTACGGAGAGTTCTCTGTTCACAAAGGCATCGGTGCCCGGCATGCAGTTTTCGGGCTTCATCGTTCTGCGATGGCGGTCAGTGACGTAGTGCGCACCGTCACGTAAAGGTCAGGCGTTTCGATTGGCAGCGTGCTTACACATAGTAACGCCAGGTCGAGACCTGCGTAGAGATTGAAGCGGTCATTGATCTCTTTGGTGTAGGTCGACGACGGTCCCACGCTAGGTGGAGGTTTTTGCTCAATGCTCATCACCATTTTCGGATCCGCTTTCGCTGGCAGCGTTCATCTCTTGGATCTTGCCGTGAGCGAGCGCGATCGGCATTGCGGAACTGCTGCGTGGCGAGAATGCCGTTGTTCGGAGCCGTACCATCCGGGCTGTACTCCTGCGTGCCTTTATCGCTCTCACCGCCGCGCCGAAACCGAGGCGAGGAGATAAGCCACGGTGTTCAGCGACGAGGTGCGAGTCGATCCGCCAAAGGTGCTGAAGTTGGAGCTGGGGCTTGTGGTGTAGCCTTTGGCGGAGTGGCGAATCTGTCGCACGGTCGTAACCATAGGTGGCGTTGTGGGAGATATTGCTCGCGGGACGCATGTATTTGCCCACTCCTCGCCAACCTTGCACGGTGAGTCCGTCGTAGAGCGGAACGCTTATGTTGTGCACCTGCGGCGCTCAAGGCGGTGAAGGTGAGCACTGGTTCTTGCTCAACTCTTTGGAGAGGGGAGAAGTTAGTTTCACGCGCGAAAGTCGGTGTACCTTGAACGGTAGCCGTCGCCCCAAGTCTTGCCGCCGCATGACGGTGAGCGCCCGGCCGTCAGCCGTGCGACCCGATTGGAAAGCAAGAAAGAGAGCTTATTGTATCCGTCATTGCCCATGCCGTAGGAGAAGGCCTCCCTTGCACGTGCATCGGTGGTCTTTGGTGACGATATTGATTATCCGCCGACAGAGGGCGTCGACACTTGGCTGCCCGGAGACCGCGCTGGGTCTGATGCTGGAGGCCACGTCGGTGAGTCCGGCCCAGTTGGACCAGTAGACGCCACCCCACTCCATGTCGTTCATCGAGACGCCGTTGACGAGCACAGCCACGTTTTCGCTCTTGAATCGCGCATGTTGACTTTTGTGTCGCCATATCCGCCGCCTTCGCGCATAACATAGACACCGGGTGTGGTTTCGAGCACCTTAGGCAGGTCGGCTGCGACGCGCTCCCGATGGCAACTGCTCCGAGGGTGGTAAGCGCCAGGTTTTACGTGCCACGGCACGCGTGGTGACCACGGCGTCTTCAAGGCGATAGACGCACCGCCATGGGGATGAAACCGAATCATACTCGCCAGCGTGGTTCGAAGCGAGGGTGGTGCTCGAAACCGATGCTGGAGAACGCAAGCTGCACTTCGTTTTGGCCGATTTGATGACGAACTTACCGTCGTTGTCCGTGAACACCTTGTTGGGAGCTGCCCGGAGTGTTACGGTCACACCGACGAGGGGCTCGTTAGCGGCGGCATCGATCACGGTACCTTTGAGCACGCACTGTGCGTGCGCCACACTGCTGCCGCACCGCTGACAAACGAAGGCCGAGGCCAGCGAGCAAAAGTTCTTTTTTCATGGGGGAAAAATGTTTGTTTGGACGTTGTGCAGATTACGCCTGCAAAGTTAGTGATTAGTAACAAGGCATCGCAGCGTTTCTCATTTATTTTCGCCTCGACGCAAATTCCCCAACGACTTCCGTGCATACACTTTGCATTATGCCCCACCATCGCCCCCGACGCCCTGCCTAAACAGCCCGGGCGCCCCATCCGCGCTCACCCACCACATACCTGCACACGCACGCCCTCTTCGACAGTGTGTGGGCGTCGGTCCTGTTCGCAGGCCTTCGGCAAAGGAACGTTGCGACAAAAACTGATTTCCGCCTCAAAAGGGCAGCACGGCACGGAGACCGAAAACGAAAAGTGAGGGAGGCATCATGGAAAATGAACCGTCTCACGACGAAACATTCCCTCACAGAACTTATATAGAGATGAAAAACTATCCTCAAAATGGAAAGCCAAAGTGGGAATCTCAGATTAGGAACCCTCTTTGATTATCCTTTGACACTGCGAAAGTACTAGCACAAAAGTCGAATCGACCAAATATATATCCTCTTTTTCTTACAAGTCGCGAGCGATCATTCGCTCCTCCGCGAGGGCTTTATCCATCGGAAGTTCGAGAAAAAACCTCACACATCGTTAACCACTCCGGACTGTATTTTATCTCATCTCGCAAATGTGAAATTGCACAATCGGCTATTTATCAGAAAATTAGCCGTCACCTCAAACTTTTTCTAAATATTATGTTTGTGAAGTCCCTTCCGAAACAATTTCTTTCCGTCATGCAGCCCACCGACATTTTTCTCGTCGCACCCCGAGAAAAACATCATTTTGTCGCCTCTCACTCGCCGAGCCCCACCATCTGTCGACTACGCCACCGGGCATTTTTTTCCCCCCCGCTGCTTCGACGCGCCGGCCACCCCAATTGGCAAGCCGCTTCGGCACCTCGTTCACGCGGTGGGCGAGAAACTGCGCATCGCTCCACACTGCGCACCGCACACGCCGCGCACGAAAACGGGGAGCCACGAAGGAAAAATTGGGGGCTATCGCCCAAAAACGGGGGTGTTCCGATCGAAACACCCCCGTTTTTACCCGCCGGCCTGCACACACGCGGCGCAAGCACGCACGAAAAAAGGACTGCACCCCAATTCATTTGTACAGTCCTTATATTTTAATCCAAACAGAAGCCGGTTTTGGCTCAATTCATCGTGGAAGTGCCTGTTTCATGGCACCCGCAGCGGCTTTGGCGGCCTGTCCGCCTTCTGCGCGCCTTCTCGGCAGCAGCCTTGGCCTTGGCACCGACGTTCTTTGCGTCGCTTTCCACGACTTTGGCGCCACGTTGGGCAGCGGCTCTGGCTTTTTGCTCCAAGCCTTCGCCTTGTTTTCGGCAGTCTTCGCACCGTTTTTCAACGGCTTTCGCGCCACGTTGGGCAGCGGCTTTTGGCCTTGTCCTCGGCAACTTTTTGCGTCGTTGGCTACGGCCTTCGCGTCGCTTTCCACGGCTTTGGCGCCACGTCGTGCAGCAGCCTTGGCTTTCTTGCTCCAAGCGCTTGCCTTGTTTCTCGCGAGTCTTCGCACCGTTTTCAACGGCTTTCGCGCCACGTTGATGCAGCGGCTTTGGCCTTGTCCTCGGCAGCTTTTTGCGTCGTTGGCTACGGCATTTGCGCCGTTTTCCACAGCCGCCTTTCAGCGCTGTTTTCGGCAGCTTTTCCGCGTCGGCAGCAGCGGCTTTAGCGTCTTGTTGTGCGGCCGCTGGCTTTTTGCAGCTCCTTTGCAACCGACACCTTCTTGGCAAGCCTCTGGTCTTTTTCCACCTGTTTGCCGAGCAGCGGCTGCGGCTTTCTTAACCGCAGGCGGCCTTTTGGCACCTTTCTCACGTAAGACTTCACTTCTTGCTTGGCAGCACCGTATTTACCTCGACCACCTGGGCGAAGCAGCGTGCGAGAGAACGGCGGCGAAAGCCAAACCACGAAGCATGGAATTCAAATAAAGTTTCATTGTCCTGTAGTTTTAGTTGATAGTTCTGTTTCAATAGAGGCGAGTTCCGTCAGGACTCGCGGTGTAATCTTTTTACAGACGTCTATTTTTTCCCCTGTCTACGATTGCAAATGTAGCACGAAAAGCTCGGCGAAAGCAAATCAAAACGTCAGGTTACAGCATTAAATAAAATTCGGTGGCATTACGTAGCACGCGAAGTTGTCAGGCGAAGAACTACATCTCTTCTCTCGCAAAGTCGATGGCGCGGTTGATGTAGTCGATGAAGGGCGCGCTGCGGCGAAGGATTCGAGCAGGCGGTCGGCGAAATCGGGAGCAGTGACCTCGGCAGTGGTGGAGCGTAGGCCAGACAGAAGTCTGCGCAGGCGGAGGTATTCGCTCCAGGGGGGCATCTTTGTCGAACCCTTGATTGCGCTTGAGGGCGTTCTCGCGCAGGAGGGTAGAAACGCGCATCGGCGGCCTGCTGTACGAGTCGATCGAAATCGCCGTCGCCGTAGACGATGTCTGCGCAGCACTTGCAGGGCTTTCGGCTCGATGCAGTAATGTCCGGGCGCCAACGTGCTGCGTTTCCCAGTGGAAGGAACCGAAATCGGCGAGTTGTCTTCGGCGCCGAGCTGAAAATAGTAGCCGCATAGCCCGATTTTTGCCTCCGCGGCAGATGAAGGCGCCCATGTGGGTTTTGTAGGGCGTTTTGTCGTGCGAAAACGGGCATCGCGGTAGATGCGATAGGTCGCGTCGCGGGCGGTGAGTCCGGCCAGGGTGGGATCGTCGGCGGCCATGCGCTGTGCCAAGGCTTCGACCCACGTGCCGAACTGCGCCTGCGCGGCTTTGCACTCATCCTTGTGTGCTGTGAACCACTCGCGGTTGTTGTTGGCAGCCAAAGGGTGCAGGAAATCGATGATGGTTTGCATGAGCGGAGGAGGTTTAGAGTTGGCGAAGCAGTTCGGCGCAGGCGTCTTCGCAAAATTCGACGACGTATTCGAACGCGTCGGACCCCGTACAAGGATCGGGGATGTTGTACTGATCGGCGAGCCGTGAGGAACTCGGAGAGGACACGACTCGTTCATCAGCGCTTCGTCGGGACAAAGCGCGCAGTCGGCGGAGGTTGTCGGCATCCATGGCCCACGACGCGGTCGAGTTTTCGAAGTCTCGGCCTTCATGGGCGCGAACGGTGGGTGAGCCGATAGCCGTGTTTCGGCGTGCCGCCGCTGCACATCGGCGAGTTCGCCCTCGTGGTGGTCGATCATGCCGGCGGAGTCGAGTCGCGGAAATTCGTCCGAACGACCGGCACGCTCGACGCATTGGCGGAGAAAATCTCCTCGGCAATGGGCGAACGACAGATGTTGCCGAGACAAACAGCAGTGGATATTGCAAGGAGCAAATGATGCGTGGAGTGCAAAGATAGAGATTTCAGTTCGAACGCGCGCACGTATACGACTATTTCGCCGTGCCGTTCGTTTCGCTTCGCGGCGGGACATAGAGCCGCCCGGCGTAGCGGCTTTTGAGATCAGCGATTAACGTTGCGCGACGGGCGCAGGGCGATGTGATGAAGAGGTTCGCGAATCAGCGCAACCACGGTTTTTCCGTGCCGACTGATGACCAACGTTCCGCTTCGGGCTGTTGAACGCGGCGACCTTGCAGGTCGTAGAGGCGCTCTTCCGAGGGCTCATTGCGCAAGGTGGTCGATGTCAACGCCGATGGATCTTTTGAACTTGCCGTTCGAGCAGCTTACGCAGCGCCTTGATGAGCGCCTGTCGGTGACGCTGAAGCTGTCGCTGATGGTCCAGAAATTACCCGGATCGGCGGCATGCCCATTGCTGGGTGAGCGCGGCACCGTCCACGCCGGGTGGGATCGGCACAAAGGTCGGCGCAGGCCGCGGCCCGCGAGGTAGGATTGACAGCGCTGAAGACGAACTGACCGCTCATCGAATGTTGACAAAACACGGGGTATCGCTCAGCGCGCTGGCGGAGTTGGCGCCTTGCGTCGCGGGGTTGAGGAACTGGTGGTGGCGGCGTTGAAGACCGGTACTGGTTCGTACGACCGTGGTCGACCGACGATGATCCACGAGGCGTTGGCTTGCGAAAGGTCGGGCGTCGTTTTGAGAGTTCGAGGGCTTGCTTGCCGTCAATCGGGTGCAGCGCCGCGCAAAAGTGGGATAGTCCGTTTGGGCTTCGGCCGTGAGGGTGCCGTAACCACTCTGGTTGGTGATGACATAGGCACGCTCAGCGTTGAGATCGGCGAGACGAGTCACCGGACCGTACTTGATGACGCGGGCGTTTTGCGCCAAATTCAGCAAGGCCACTTCGAGTTCTGCACCGTGGCTGTGGAGAGTCGTGCACCTCACCGAGGTATTTCTCCATCGGCCGCGCTGTAATAGTTGAACTGGCGGCATGGGCAAAGTGGTTCTCAACCAACCGCTGCAATGCGGTGAGATCTTTTCACTTGAAGTTGACTTCCAAGCGCCATGAAGTGTCTCCCCGTTGGAGAAACCTTTCGTGAAATTCAAGCGCAGGAGTTGTCCGGCGGGGAAGGTGAGCGGACGATCGAGCGTGATCGTTTGCGTGGTCGTTTTGGGCAGTGTGTAGGTTCCCACCGTGGTCCACGGGCCGCTCGTCTTACCGGGGGTTTGCACTGGACGAGTGCCAGCCAGATATTGGCTGGCGTCGCTGTGTCGGCGTCGGTTGTCAGGGTGATGCGCTCGAGCGTGGTCTCCGACGGTGTGGGGAGAAAGTGATGCTGTGGGGATAGTTGTTGTGCGAACCGCCGCGCCATTCCGAATGCCAGAAGGTGGAATTGCTGCCGTCGAGAACCAATTTGGCCAAACCATTCCGACCGTTGTCTTCTCCACTGGCTTCTGCGAACTGAAGCCGGCTACTTTCCACTGCGACTGGGGATTTCCGCATAGGTGTCGCGCAGTGCGGTGCGCATATGTTGGACATCTTGTGCTTGCACCGCGGGCACGACGTCGCGCTGCACCAAGGCGGCGAGCACTCGTCGGCGGGAGATAATCGGGTTCCTTCGATAGGCCAAAGTCACCCATCCGTTGTGGTCTGGGCTCGATGTAACCGCCGGACTGCATGATGATGGCGGTTCGCCCTCCAACTGCACTGCATCTTGGTAGCGGTCATTTCCTGGCTCTGTTGCTGCCGCCGTCGGTGTGTCCGGAACCAGAACTTATTGGGTTGTACCACTCTCCGCCCTGCATCAGAGCGGGAAGCACGCCGATAGTGCGCATGATGCCTTGACTGGTGCCGCCGCGCGTGAATTCTCGAGGAAAGCGTTGAACCACGCCGAAATACTGCACTTGTCCGCCATGCGCTGCGAAGAAATGTAGTGCCATTTGTCATCGACGCCGCGCGCATTGTACCATGCGGAGATATGGTGTTCTGGAAGCGATCCGTCTTTGAGCACGATTTCTTCCGGACGAACGTTGAGAAGGAATCTTACCCAGTGCCGGGTTTCCAATATTCGCCGTGCAGGAGAACGCATGCACGCCCGTGCCTTCACCGCCGAAACGCTCGGCCACGGTATTGGTGAGCGTGCTGTCAATGGCCATCACACCGCTGCGCTTGAAATCGGCCAGCGCTTTGTCTTTGTCGGTGTCGCCGTTGTCCCAAGTTGAGAAGATGACGGTTCGGTTTTCCTTGCCGTTGTCGAGGCGACCGTTGTTCTCAATTCCGATGTAGCCGTTGTTGAATCCGAAGGCCCTCTACATAGGTGTGCCGAGATAATCGGCGGTCGGTGGGGACGGCACTTCGTCATAAATCCAGTCGAAGGCATCTCCGCTGGGCAAATTGTTGTTGGAGCTTTCAAAACCATTGAGATGGGAGCGACGGAATGCTGCGCCAATCGGCCATGTACACCGCGTTTGCACCGCTCACGTCGGTAGATTTAATGGTGAACGGATGCATTTCGGTGTTCGTCACGCCGTCGCGGAGCAACAAGCGGTACCATGCGGTTTCGGGAGCACGGAAAGTGAAATTCTTTTGCCGATTGTGCCGTGATGACGTCCAAACCGTGTTCATATTCGCACGTCCATTGTGCCCTGGTTCGTGGAAGAATCGTGCAGGTCCTTTGGGAAGCGCACCACCCAACAGGGGTGTATCCCTTGAGGGATAGAACCGCGAGTAGAATAATTGCCTCACAGACTTCGCCGAATTTGTCGAGAATGTATCCACCTGCCGTGCCTTCGTTCTGGACACTGATGGTCCACTGCTGTCTGTGCAAGGCCGAAGCGCACTGAATGCGAGCGCACAGGCGAAGGAGAATGTGCATATTTCGTGAGCTGTTTCTGAGTTATGAGGCGCCGGTGGTCGCAATCTGATGACGAAGTGTCGGTGGCATCTGCGAAAGTAGGGAGAAATGCCGAAATATGCAAGCCGCACACGACATTTCGCACGTCGGCTTTTACAGAAAGCGATAGAGAAAAGGACATTCCTGAACACAGCACTATACCTCACCAAAAACTTTCATCTCCTCTAAAGCTTCCAGATCCTCAAAAATCACCCTTGTGAGCGTCACACCGCCCGCAAATTCTCCCATTCCCCGGCAGAATCCCTTTCTCCCCAACCTGCTCCTCTACTCCCCCACTCGCACTTGCCCCTGACGTCTAAACATAACAAAGCCCCGAGTCTCTTTCGAGTCTCGAGGCTTGTCTTGTAAAATGGCGGCGACCTACTCTCCCGCGGGTGTGCAGTACCATCGGCGCGGTCGGGCTTAACTTCTCTGTTCGGAATGGGAAGAGGTGGAACCCCGTCGCTATAACCACCGGAAATATCTCTTGAACACGCATCATTACATAGGCTTATGCATTGCACAGCGCTATGCCTTACGCCTTTCATAGTTCATGGCAAAAGTAAGCGACAGCTTTAAGTAGATTCTGCTGCGCTGAAAGGAAAGTTTCGGCGATTAGTAGTGCTCGGCTTTGACGTCACCGTCTTTACACCTGCACCCTATCAACGTTGTCGTCTCACAACGACCCTCATAGGAAATCTAATCTTGTGGCCGGCTTCGCACTTAGATGCTTTCAGCGCTTATCCGATCCCGACTTAGCTACCCGGCGGTGCGGCTGGCGCCACAACCGGTAAACCAGAGGTCAGTCCAACACGGTCCTCTCGTACTAGTGTCAGAGCCACGCAAATTTCCTGCGCCCACGATAGATAGAGACCGAACTGTCTCACGACGTTCTGAACCCAGCTCGCGTGCCACTCTTTAATGGGCGAACAGCCCAACCCTTGGGACCTTCTCCAGCCCCAGGATGTGACGAGCTGACATCGAGGTGCCAAACCACCCGTCGATATGAGCTCTTGGGAGGATCAGCCTGTTATCCCCGGAGTACCTTTTTATCCTTTGAGCGATGGCCCTTCCATACGGAACCACCGGATCACTATGCTCTGCTTTCGCACCTGATCGACTTGTAGGTCTCTCAGTCAAGCGCCCTTTTGCCATTACACTCTACGGCCGAGTTACCAATCGGCCTGAGGGCACCTTTAGAAGCCTCCGTTACGCTTTTTGGAGGCGACCACCCCAGTCAAACTACCCACCAAACGCGGTCCTCCCATCAAAGGAGTTAGGAACCAGACAGCCGAAGGGCCGTATTTCAACAGCGACTCCACGAACACTGGCGTGCCCGCTTTCAAAGTCTCCGCCCATCCTACACATCGACTGCCCGGTTACAACGTTAAGCTATAGTAAAGGTTCACGGGGTCTTTTCGTCCCATCGCGGGTAATCGGCATCTTCACCGATACTACAATTTCACTGGAATCTATGGTTGAGACAGTGTCCGGATCATTACACCATTCTGTGCAGGTCGGAACTTACCCGACAAGGAATTTCGCTACCTTAGGACCGTTATAGTTACGGCCGCCGTTTACCGGGGCTTCAATTCAAACCTTCGACTTGCATCTAAGCTCTCCTCTTAACCTTCCGGCACCGGGCAGGTGTCAGACTGTATACTTCATCTTTCGATTTTGCACAGCCCTGTGTTTTTGTTAAACAGTTGCCTGGACCTATTCTCTGCGCCTCGCCTTGCGACGAGGACCCCTTATTGCGAACGTACGGGGTCAATTTGCCTAGTTCCTTAACCATGAATCTTCCAAGCGCCTTAGTATATTCTACCCGACTACGTGTGTCCGTTTGCGGTACGGGTATCCCAATGGGTTAGCTTTAGCGGATTTTCTCGGGATGCTTACCTTCGCTATTGCATTGTCCGAAGACGCTGCATACTGTCGACTTTCAGCTCAGAGGGTGGATTTGCCTGCCCTCGTCGGCGCCTACGATCTTTAACGGGCTATTCCGTCAGCCCGCGGAAGTGTCACTCCTCCGTCTCCACATCGCCCCAAAGGATAGTAACGGAATATTAACCGTTTCTGCCATCGGCCTCTCCATTAGGATGAGCCTTAGGTCCCGACTGACCCAGGGCCGATTAACGTTGCCCCGAAACCTTAGTCTTTCGGCGAGAGTGCATCTCACACTCTTTATCGTTACTTATACCTACATTTGCTTTTCATGAAGCTCCACCCAAGGTCGTCCCTTGGGCTTCAAGGCCGCATGAATGCTCCCCTACCGATGTCATTAGACATCCCACGGCTTCGGCACCGGGCTTCATACCCGATTATTATCCATGCACAGTCCCTCGACTAGTGAGCTGTTACGCACTCTTTGAATGAATGGCTGCTTCCAAGCCAACATCCTAGCTGTCACGGGGACCACACTTCGTTAGTTTAACTTAGCCCGGATTTCGGGGCCTTAGCCGGTGATCAGGATTCTTCTCCTCTCGGGCGTGGACCTTAGCACCCACGCCCTCACTCCCGGGCTTAGCCTGTGTGCATTCGGAGTTTGTCTGACTTGATAGGCGGTGAAGCCCTCGCATCCAATCAGTCGCTCTACCTCACACAGGAACGCCCTGAGGCTGCACCTAAATGCATTTCGGGAGTATGAGCTATCTCCAAGTTTGATTGGCTCTTCACTCCTACCCCTCACCTCATCCGGAAGCTTTTTCAACGCTTATCGGTTCGGTCCTCCATCCCGTGTTACCGGACTTCAACCTGGACAAGGGTAGATCACTTGGTTTCGCGTCTGCCACCGCCGACTATGCGCCCTATTCAGACTCGCTTGCTTCGGTTGCGCGCATCATTGCGCTTAACCCTGCTGACGACGGCAACTCGTAGGTTCATTATGCAAAAGGCACGCCGTCACATCATAAAGATGCTCCGACCGCTTGTAGGCGTACGGTTTCAGGAACTTTTTCACCCTCTCGACAGAGGTGCTTTTCACCTTTCCCTCACGGTACTGGTTCGCTATCGGTCTCTTACGAGTATTTAGCCTTGGCGGATGGGCCCGCCGGATTCAGACAGGATTTCACGTGTCCCGCCCCTACTCAGGATACCACTATGGCCGATCTCGATTGTCGAGTACGAGACTGTCACCTCTGTGGTCGTTCTTTCCAAAACGTTCCTCTAACCGAACCAAGTCCAACATCGTGGTCTCTACAAACCCCGTGAAGGCCGAGACCTCCACGGTTTTGGGCTCTTCCCCGTCTCGCTCGCCACTACTAGGGGAATCATTGTTATTTTCTTCCTGAGGGTACTAAGATGTTTCAGTTCCCTCGTTAGCCTCCTGCTTTAGCAGGATGACAGGTCTTCAACCTCGCCGGGTTGTCCCATTCGGAAATCTGCGGATCAACGGTCATTTGCACCTTCCCACAGCTTATCGCAGCTTATCACGTCCTTCATCGCCTGTAAGAGCCTAGGCATCCACCGTACGCCCTTTTTGTACTTTCTCTTCCGAACTGAACTGCTCTTACGAGCAATCGGCGGCAGAACTACTTTAAAGCTGTACTTCGTTTACCTTTATTACTACTTGGGAGTATTGTGAGTTTCTAGACCCGTAGACGAGTAAACCTCGTTTACGTCGTTTACGCACATCATCAATACTTCATGTTGCGTGTTCAATATGTCAAAGATCTCTTGCTTCATCGAGTGAAGCTGAAGTGGAGAATAACGGATTCGAACTGTTGACCCCCTGCTTGCAAAAGCAGGTGCTCTAGCCAGCTGAGCTAATCCCCTTCGTAGTCCCAGGCAGATTTGAACTGCCGACCTCCACATTATCAGTGTGGCGCTCTAACCAACTGAGCTATAGGACTGGCAGAAAAACTGCGGGCGGAGAATCGAACCGTGCGCACACCTCTTGTACTGAGGACGGCACCGGTCGGCCCGGCTTCATCTTTCTCTATAATTTCATAACATCTTGCGAGAAGTACAGGATCAGAATCGCTCGAAGGCGAGAATCATACCTGTTGTGTCAAAGTCCACCATTGTCTAAACCTTTTCAGAACAGAAACCCATGGTGTGAGCTTCCAGAAAGGAGTAGTTCCAGCTGCACCTTCCGGTACGGCTACCTTGTTACGACTTAGCCCCAATCACCGGTTTTACCTTCTAGGCCGACCCTTGCGGTCACGGCTTTCAGGCACCCCCGGCTTTCATGGCTTGACGGGCGGTGTGTACAAGGCCCGGAACGTATTCACCGCGCCATGGCTGATGCGCGATTACTAGCGAATCCAGCTTCACGGAGTCGGGCTGCAGACCCGATCCGAACTGAGAGAGGTTTTGAGATTAGCATCCCGTCGCCGGGTAGCGGCCTTCTGTACCCCCATTGTAACACGTGTAGCCCCGGACGTGGCGCACGTGCTGATTTGACGTCATCCCCACCTTCCTCACATCTTACGATGGCAGTGTCCACGGAGTGCCCGGCATTACCCGATGGCAACCGAGGAGAAGGGTTGCGCTCTGTTATGGCACTTAAGCCGACACCCTCACGGCACGAGCTGACGACAACCATGCAGCACCTCCAACGGTGTCCGAAGAAAAATCTATCTCTAGATTCGTCACCGTTAGTTCAAGCCCGGGTAAGGTTCCTCGCGTATCATCGAATTAAACCATACGTTCCTCCGCTTGTGCGGGCCCCCGTCAATTCCTTTTGAGTTTCACCGTTGCCGGCGTACTCTCAGGTGGTATACTTAATGCTTTCGCTTGGCGGCTTTACACTCTATCGCAAACCGCGAGTATACATCGTTTACTGTGTGGACTACCAGGGTATCTAATCCTGTTTGATACCCACACTTTCGAGCCTCAGCGTCAGTTGCAGCCCGGACACCTGCCTTCGCGATCGGAGTTCATCGTGATATCTAAGCATTTCACCGCTACACCACGAGTTCCAGCATCCCTGTCTGCACTCAAGATCGCCAGTTTCAACGGCAATGCATGGTTGAGCCACACCCTTTAACTGCTGACTTAACAATCCGCCTACGCTCCCTTTTAAACCCAATAACCGATAACGCCTGACCTTCCGTATTACCGCGGCTGCTGGCACGGAATTAGCCGGTCCTTTTTCTGAAGGTATATACAAGAAGGACAAGTCCCTTTTTATTCCCAACCAAAAAGCAGTTTACAACCCAGAGGGCCGTCATCCTGCACGCTACTTGGCTGGTTCAGACTCTGTCCATTGACCAATATTCCTCACTGCTGCCTCCCGTAGGAGTCTGGACCGTGTCTCAGTTCCAGTGTGGGGGACCTTCCTCTCAGAACCCTACCGATCGAAGGCTAGGTGGGCCGTTACCCCGCTTACTACCTAATCGGACGCATCACCATCTCATACCGATAAATCTTGGTTACCCTCCCATGCGAGAAAGCAACAACATCGGGTATTAATCTTACTCGCAAGGCTATCCCCGAGTATGAGGCAGGTTTGATACGCGTTACGCACCCTGTGCGTCGGTCGCCAGCATTGAAGAAGCAAGCTTTCAACCCACGCTGCCCCTCGACTTGCATGTGTTAGCTCTGTAGCTAGCGTTCATCCTGAGCCAGGATCAAACTCTTCATTGTAAATATGATATTTGTTTGTTTTCTGTTTTTGTCGCTCAGGTTCCTGTATCCTTTATTTTGTTCAGGAGTAGAATTTGACGGTACAATTCATTTTACCCGAAGCAACTTCTTTCCGCTTGAAAGAAAGAAAGCTTCATGATCGATTGTTCCTTTGTACTTTCTACAATCTGTTATGTAAGACTTTCGAAAGATCACAGCAGCGCTTTCGCTGCCTCGTTGCTTTCAGAGCGCAACCTCTCTTGCAAGAGCGTTGCTTCCCGATTGCGAGTGCAAAGGTAGAGCATTTCTGCATTCCCTGCAAGAGATCGACCGAAAAAAATGCGAGAAAATTTCATTTGCACCCATTTTGCTACTTATAGCATTGCAAAAATCGGGAGTAAAGCCCATTTTTCTCCCTCTACCCCACCCCTCCTTTTTCGCTCCAGAAATTCCGTTTTTCGCGCTTTTTCCCTGTTTTAAGTCCGTTTTCCGGCACTTTTTCGAGGAATCGCGCCTGTTTTTTGCCCCGCGAAGTCCCACTTTTTTCTCGTCTTTTCCTCGTTTCTGGGTCCGACTTTCGACGATTTTTCGAGATCACGCCTGCTTGCCCGCGAGTCCATTTTTCCTCTTCTCGTTTTGCGTCCGACTGGCGATTTTTTCGAGGGCACGCCCTGTTTTTGCCCCGTGAAGTTCAGCTTTTTTTCTCGTCTTTCCTCATCCTGACTCCAATTTCTCGAGGATTTCTCGTAAATATTTTCCATTGATTCTCCTCCGCCTACCGCATTTTCATCTCATGCTCCTGCCCTTCACCTCCTTCCCCCACTTTCTTCCTCATTCCTCCCCACTTTTCCATCTTCCTCCCCTATAAACGCATCGATCGCGCGCACCCGCGCACTACGCGCGTACGCGTACGATCGCGCACACGCCCGCCCATCAGGAGTTTTTGTTTATTGCCTTCACCGCTTCACCCACCCTCCGCAATCCGCTGTGCACCAACGCATTAGGGTGTGAAGGAGAAACGAGAAAAAGCCTTCACCAAAATACACAAACCATCCCTCACAAATCAAGACATTGACCACAAACATCCCGATTTCATCCAGCTGTAAATCCATCTCATCACCGCGGTGAACCCCCACCATCACCCACCGTGAACATAAAAACAAAAAGCCTTCACCCCTTACGCACTGTGCCACAAACCATTTGCGGCATACCGTGAAGAGGTGAAGGATAAAACGAAAACCTCCGACGCGCGCGCGCGTACGCGTGAAAACATATATAGACATGTCTCGAATGGGTGTTATATAGTCCCTTTGGCTACACAGTCCTCAAATAAGGTTCATCCGACATTTGGAGGATGGTGGCAAACGTGGCGTGCATATAGCCTTAGCTGAAAAACACCTTTTCATCCCTAAAACCATAGGGCACTCTTCATCACCTTTATCTTATTGTTGATCCCCTCCGCTTTCCCGGTCGATATGCGTGCACCACGCCAAATACCGGTTCTATAAGCCATGATCGTGACGGCCATTTTCATCAGCTGCGGCACTTTGTTCTCCTGCACCTGTTTCACCCAATCGATAGACCTTCTGCTGCTTGTTTATTGGCTGCATCCATATTTCTGAGTTGCTCTTTTGGGTAGTAGCCTCAGAAATAGGTTTGTTCATAGCTGCATATTTGTTGGTACTAATTCAAAACACGTACAATTTGTTCAGCGGTTTTTCTAAAAACCCCATCACCCAAAATGTCGGATGAACCAGAGTGGGGCTTATTTTCCTGAAGAAATCTGCAACGCTCATTGATGGGCGTTATGGATAGGGAAAATGTTGTTTTGAGTTTAGCGATCATAATAAAATTAAATAAGTTAAGGATTTGATGACTGATTTGGGTAAAAAGCTTTGTCGGCCGAAGTTGTTATTTTTCCTTTCTCAAGGAGAAGGTCTAGCTCAAATTCGTCTGGCAGAAGCTCCTGATTTCATCGCATAATCCACTTGACTAGTTTCCTTTAGCGTCAAAAGTAGAAACGGATATTCCTTGTCGTTAGTTGCGTTATATTGGTAGCTGTTTCTTCCAAAACCATCATATTGTTTTTTCTGCGTCAGCCACAGTAAGGAATACACCGCAATTCCCCTGTACCCACGTTTTTGTAATTGTGCACCACCTAATTCGTCAGTGACATGCTTTGACCCTCTGCACGGTCATTCCTTTGTGGATGTCGTAATTCAGTCCATTTCCGTCGCCTGTCAACACTAGTATCCAACCTCTTTTCGCCTTTCCGAGCATGGCTAACGTTGCAGATCCACTTTTGTACGGTGAAGCTTTGAGCTTGTGCGTCAGACACTGTCTGAAGACGTATATTCCGTCCGAAAAGGAGTAATAAAGATGCTTACCGTGACTGTCTGTACGGTGTCAAAATGTAGGTCCATCAGCCTTCACGATGATGGTATAAATCCAAGTTCTCGAAAAGGAATAACCTCAATTGTTGCCTTTCATCTGTTTTAGGGTCTACACCGCAATATTTCCAGCAAGACTCGAGCCAAATAATGGCACGTGTGCATGTAAACGTACCCTTTGAACATAGTTTTCTCCATTGCACAGACGCAAATGTCACGCCGATATGTCATCGGTGCTTGATCCACTCTGTGGCTGATGACGGTTGCCAGTAGGAACGGATTCCGAGTCGTCGTTACTTTTCTCTTTCTGTGCACCAACACTTGATGCGATGGGTAACATCACAAGCACCATCAGCATAATATTTTCATGCTGTTTGTTTTTGAAGCGATAACGGATTCTCTCTCTTTCGATCCAGCGGTACCGTCTCCTGGCTATTTCTGATGCTTCAGCATTTCTGGAGTGACAGCGCGAAAAAGATGCGAACACTGAACAAATCGTGTATTTGAAGCTCGTCGTGACTTTTAGAGGCCAGCAGTGCTTGGATTGCTTAACCTTGTTGGAATACTGACCAGACGACTAAAAAGAGCCTGAGGTAAGAGTATTACTTGTTTTGTAGGTCACTTGGACGGTTTCGCTTTTCCGTTGTCCCATGTTACGTTGAGTTCATTGTTGCCAACTTTTATATTTGGCCCTTTTGAGGTAGCAATTTGTCTGTTGTCTTCTACCTCTGAACTATTATGAGCGCATTGGTATTCAATGTATGGGTGATGTTACTTCTGTGAGTTCGTGTTCCATTGACCAATTGATTGAATTTCACACACCGCATATAAGACTCAAAAGTGTTTCTTGTTGAACGCCCCATCGTCAACTGGGAAACGTGCCGTGTTCGTAATCGCCAATGCAAGAAGCATTATGATCCCATAGAATATTTTCTTTATGCACATAACGCACTCGTATTAAGCAATTCAGCACGTATGTTTTGCCTTCGCAATACAATACAGGTTTGGTAGTAATCTGCCGAATGCTGTTCTTGCTTTTTATTGTGAGCATCTATTTTTGTCGCAATCAGTCATTCGAGATACTCTTTGCTGACAATAGTATTGTAGGGTGAAGACATCCACAAAGAGAGTTGCAGGAATTATTAGCGCCCACTACAACTCTTCTTTCTGCTACATATTTATGTGAAGATCGACAGGTGGATGTCTCCTGTTTTGTGATTACTTAGCTTTACAGAGCTTTAAGATACTTTAGCTTGAATGCGCAAGAATCTTGCTGTTTGTGCATTTGTCATCTCACTCTTCGCATTAGCTAGTTTCTTATCTAAACTAGCTCATACCTCAACAAGTCCCATGTAATCAGTGTAAACAGTCATGTCACCCGCTTTCGAGCTTTTCGCCATCGATACTTCAGCGTGTCTTTGTATATTCTTCTATATTCATCGATGAACTCGCATCGTAATCTTTCTGAGCTGCCAGAAGAATTGTCTTCAGTGCGCTTCCTCTGTGGCAGTTTCACCGCTGGCATCAGTGGTTTGCAGCTGAAGGTTCAGTAGATTCCTGATGAAGAAGAGAACTGATTGATCATCACTGTTCGAATGTACCTGTGACGCGAATGTCTCCGCTTTCTCTAGTGGATTTGTTGATACCAAATGAACTTAGTACTACTTCTCGGTACTGTCACCATTTTGTAGATTTGCCAGCTCTGAAGCCTCATTATCAAGTTCTCCTTCATCTAGGATGTTCCCACTCTATCTAAGAAGGTTATTTTTAAACTTGAGTTGGTAGGTTGACGTCAGAGTCTCGAGCCGTACTTCATAGAAGAGTGCCAAGGAGCAGGCAGTCCGTCTTTTCTCTTTTGAAGTCGATGGTAATATCACCATCTTCTGTAAAGGTGTATTCTCGGTCAACCACCTCGTAGTAGGTAGACAAGTCACCATCTAGTGATGTGCTTCCAGGTTTGATTGAGCAGATCCCGTGCAAGAAAGCGAGGAAGATTGCCATGATGATGGCAATTTAGGAAATACTTGATTTTGCCTCATACGTGAGTTGTTTGTGATAATTGAGAATTAGGAGAAGAAACGAGATATACCCACCATAGCTGTCACCCATCGCCACTGCTCCTAAAAAGTGCTCATTGTCCCTTTACGGAGATAGAACGAGGAATGGATGAGAAAAAGAAGCAATGAAGTTCCAATGGTAAAAGCTACAACACCAATGCGGTTGTCATCTGTGTAAGAATTTAAGGCTACTGATTGTCGCAAAAACTCCTAGCGTAGAGATGCCCAAAGCAACAACAAACCAAATTAGTGAACTACAAAGCGAAGAATAAAACCACCAACCGTAGTTTTCTTCTGGTCTTTGCCCATAACGCGATTTTCAGTGGCACGACCGCCGTGCCTACAATATCGTCTCAAATCCATAAAATGAGTATTTAATTATACCTACATCCTTTCAAGCGATTCGGCTATTTCTTTTGATTTGTGCGTCTTATCTGGCTATATTGAGAGAATGACAATTAATAACGAGATAGATTTTGAATTGATGATCTAGCATGCGATACGATGGAGAAGTTTGTTTTAACACTAGATGAGATGGGTAACATTATGATTGTCTTCAGCAAAAGAATACTTTCTTCATTTCGTTCGTTTTGAGCACAACGGTTTTCTTCCGTTTCCGTTGGATGCAACTCAAGATTATTTTCATTGGTCTCACTCAAGAGACCAATAGTGTTGTCTTCGTTTACGCATCGATGAAGCTTGAGATGCTGCCTATTCTCCATTGACTGGTGATGTAGATGAAACTACCATTATAGTCCAGCTTAAAAAGCTTGCTTTTTCTCACGGTTGCATGGTTTTCAGTCTGGAGTAGAGACGAATAGTACATTTTGCATCGAGGTTTTTGAGAGTTCTATGGCACATCTCCGCCTTTTTCAATGACACGAGTAACAGTTTCCTTTTTACGAGGGCATTCTTGCTGTACGTGCCTTGACCATTGATGCTGTATTGCGGTGTAGTCTTTGCTGTCAACAAATTCTGTAATTGCTTTTGGGCTTTATCGGCACCCTCATACTTCTCTTTTCGCCAGAGTTAGCGAATGCGTTAATCGCTGCAAGAATCAATTCTTCGTTGGCATCCCAAAACTTGACATGAGCATTTCGTTGGTTTCTGTCTGCCGCCATACTGTTATAATTTCTTTAGAGTGACGCTAGGTGATGTAATACAGTGGATATAGTCTTCATTGCAATTTCTGCTGCTGAAGATATAGGTCTTTCGAGCATTGAAGTAAGAACTTCTGTGAGTATATCTTGATAGTTGATTTTCAAGTGAAAGCTCTACATAGTGCAAGAAGGACTGTCCTCTCGGCATCTCCCAATTGGATTCTTTGGTGTGAGATAGAGAAATATATTTATATTCTTTTGTTGTGGAACTTTGGTTTATTCTTCAAACATACGTTGTTGTTTGCTCATCGTGCCTATTAGAGTAAATCTTATTCTCAATAATGATATTGATAAGTTCACCTCCTAAGGCAAGATTGCTCACAAGAATGTCGATACGTCCCTGTGCTCTTTCCCTGAGCTTCAACATAAGATTCTGTCAAAACTTGTACGTTGCTTTACATTGGTTGTTGAAAGGGAAGCCGAGGTGAGTACTATGACCCTCAGAAAATCTTCTGATTGACTGTTTTGTTCGGACACCTCTGGTGACTGCTATGTTGAGCAATTTCTCTAGTGTGCTAATTCTCCTGTATTGTGACTCATTGATTGAACAACCATGCCAGGAACTTGCTGTGATGCGCGTTTCTACTTCGTGCAATGCCATAGATGTCCAGTATGGAATCCAGATTGATTTTTGCGGATGATGGCTCTTGTTGCTTGGTTAGGAGGAAATTGCATCAACCATTCTTCCACACTTTTTCTCGAGTGATCTTTGTATTTGACATTTTACCTTTGATTGTCTCGTATTTGTCGATGGTCTTCGAAGTCACGATTCTTGATGTACCGCAGTTGCGACATGTCGCATTCTTGTCACACTGTCAAGCAAAGAACTATAGCAAGTGTTGATTTTCTGCTATAGTCTTCAGCTTGTCTTGTGCGTTGTGTGATAGATGCTTCTATCATAAAAACACGCTTTGAGATTTCTCTAGACGAAATCTAGCGATTAGTCAGCAGATTTTCTTGTTAATTTCCTCCTCTGCCTCTCTTTGCACATTTGATATATACATTCTAATTACACCAATAACTGTGAAGGAATTGACAACACTATTGAAATGATAAGCAACCATCTCTGCACGTATCGTTCTGAAAGTCATGATGTCTGAAATCATCATATCGAACAAGTAGAACATTGGTATGGTAGAATGTACATATAATAACGCCTCTCCATCCCAGTACATAAGAGATGGTGCGGAACCGCAATTTTCCGTTCTTCTGCTTGGCAATTTTAGCTCTTGAGATGTTGTCGTACTGCTCCTTTGGGAATACGCGTGAATTGTTTATATTTTTGTGGCACGTTTAACGAGAGACGCAATCATTCTGTACCTTGGTTGATGGTTGTAGGGTCGTCTGATGCCAAAGCCAAAAGCTTTTGATAGATTTGGTCGGTCTTTGTAACCACACTTCCTCCTCGTCTCCAATAACTCCGTCAGCATCATAGGCTCAGATGCAGCCATTGAAAAGTATTTCTGAGCAAGTCCTCTTAGTGCTGGGAACTGCGCAGAGTTTTGATGAGCGTCAATTTGATTGACGAAATTCTTCCTCGATAAGTTCAGCCCCTTTCTAGTGTGAGTAGCGATCTTTGCGTTTTGTCTTGTACACTAGCATCTTTGTTTGTATAACTATTGTGTAGTTCGCTAAGGCTTGTAATTGTCGATTTTAGATTCTTCGTGGTGAGAAAGTTCACTCACTCCATTTCCAAGGCTTGCAGCTTTTCGAAAAAGGTCGGTAGTAGAAACGTCATTGCGGAAGCATTTCAAACTCATAACCACATTCTGGATAAGTTGTTCGAAATGAACTTACTGGGAACCGCAATGAGGATATTTCTCACTCACCTTTCTTTGTTGATGCTTTGGGAGCAGCTTCAGTAGCAGCTTTTTGCTTCATGAAGCTTGGCTTTCCAAAATCATTTGAATTCATCGAGGTCTACCCTGCAGCTTCTGCTCATAAGCACAGCCTGTTCTTTGGGAGTTAGTACACCATCTTCTAGGGCGTACTGAATCAGTTGCTCTAATTCTGGGGTCACTATATTATTGTTTTGTTTGAAAATGATTATTTTTAGACTTCATCCATTCCTCGAAAACTTATACAAGAAAGCAAACGAACAAAAAGAAGTAAAGCCCCATTGATTGTGATGAAATAGGAGTTCTAATTTTGCTATCGCAAAACGATATGAATGATTTGAAGGCTAGAAAACAGAGTCCTGAGGCTACGCGAATGTTGGATGCCAACACGTGAGTCCTTATAGTCTCAACGCAATGAGAGGGATGAGTGAGGTTGCAAAAACAGATGCCACTCTCACGGTGATGGCAAGGGCATATTCATGCTCTGCAGCAAGGTTGTAAATCCAATAGGCATCTAATGCAGAGAGCAAAATGCAGATAATCGTCAAAAAGATATTCCACTTCATTTTTACTATGGATTGTTGGGGTAGGGAGGGGGAAGCAAAAGTAGTAAACTGGATTGAGTCTTTAGGAATCTCTTTTAATTGGTTTCAACTACTCATTGAAGGCATCCAGGCTAGAGGTTGCTGCTGATGAGTTGGGAATAACTCTCATAAGAACTTCCACAGAGACGCTAATTGGCTTCCCTTCTACTACGATGTAGCAGTTTGAAGTCGGTGATGGTGCTTTTGCTGAGTTGGGCACCTGCATTTGCTGCATGGCTTGATCTATCACTTGAACCATGTGTTGGCTCAAAGCCATGCTCAAACCGAACTCCATGAGTCTATCGGTGGTGCTGAGATGATTGTCGCATAATGTCTAAATTTATGGGTAATGATTTCTAGAATGAGAGTTTGGAACATTAAGGTGCTGGAGGAGGAGGAGGAGAGTGACAGGAAGGAGCAAACAACGTGCTGAGTTCTTGTAACATTTGCAGCTAATTCCTATTGAGCCATACCTTGACGCCAAACATAGGTGTTGGAGTTGAATTGACCGCCTAGTGTCATCTGTTGCAATTGAGACATATTGAAGGTCCCATCTGTTGCCCATTAACTGCAACCATAAACTCGATATTGGGAACGGCGGTGTATTCATGGACTGTTGGGCTTTGTTGTCCACTTTGGTTCATCATACCTGCCATTTGTCCCCCATAGCACATCATCATACCCGTCATCATTCCAGCAGGATTCATTCCACCGCCATTGCCCATATTCATTTGACCCATCTGACCAAGATTGTCGGCAGCGGTTTGAAGCACTTGGTGGTCTGTTGATTGAGAGCGTGTGCAACCCACTGAAGTTGGATTCGGTCTGTAGTTTCATGCGCGTTGAGCTTCTTCGCGTTGAATACGCATACTTTCAGCCAAGTTCTCTTTGTTGAGAGCTTGCATGTCCTGCATGTTTTGAATGTTAAGCTCTGTTTAGCCAGAGTGGTCTTAGCGGTGATGCCACCTGTAAGACCTTTTGACTTTGGTAGGCTTCAGACCTTTATCAATTTCAATTGCGTTGATGTCGATGTGCTTCATTTGCACCCCAAATTCATTGAGACGATCAGCGAGTTTTGTTTCAGAAGTTCGCTGATTTCATCAATTTTTCGCTCCATTTGCACAACGGGCATACCCAAGTCTGAAGGAACATTAGAAACAATGCTTTTCACTTTGCGAACTATGGTGTCTTTTGATTTTGCTTTGAAAGCTTCTAAATCAAAAATTCACTAGACGGTTCAACTTGATGGTTTTTGTAGTCTTCTAAGGCAAAGGTGATTACAATTCTCCTACAGCCACCGGAACGGGAAAGTCGGCAACGAGGATCCACCACATCAAAATAAGGGAACAGCGAATTTAACTTGGTTATGCCTTGTGTGTTGATGTAATAAACTCTGCCCGAAAGGAATCCCCACCAAAGCAAGTCCGACAATGCTGCTCAATATGGGGAAGTTACAGTCTTGATGGTGTCGTCATAAGGACCTTCTATAAAGTCTTGACTTGTTCCGTCTTTTTGTTTTATAGACGAACACGCATATTTCACTGTTCTTTTACGCGCAAGTTACTACCGTGCGAATTGCGTTTTCGCGAGTGGTAGAATTAGCTTTGTCCTGCAGGGACGCCATTCCACACGAGGTAGTTTTCTATCGCAGCGGATGACGTTCATCAATCCTCCGCTTTTGCTTCCAAATCCGAGAAAAATTCCTATAGGCTATTTCTTTTGAATTTATGGACATATTGTTTTTGCATGCTTGCTTTTTGTTGCAGTGCAAATTTGCAGTTTTTGTAAACCTAACTTGTCCATTTTAGTCCATATTGAAATTAAGTAAGAACGGTATTTGGACGCCTGGACTGACAGAGGGTGCAGAAACTCGCTGGACCCGTGTTTGGGAGAGTGGAAAGGAAAGCCAGAAATGCACTTTTGCAGTGAGATGCATGAATTGGTGAGCAATAGGAGAACCCTTCCCGAGGAAGAAGTTTTAGTACTAAACGCTAACCCACGGGGCAAAGTTAGCTAGAGACGCCAAAGGAAAAGAGACAAAATCTTCGCGACACTGCCGATCGCCTATTTTGTTATCTTGGACTGTAATACTCGTCGGATGAGAAATAACAGTTTGCATGAGCGAGGCGTGAGGAAAAGGGAGGAAAGGGAGATCGTCAGGTTTGAGGTATATTTTTGTATCTTTGTGGATTAAATGCAAGAAGGCCGTTATCCGATTCGAAGCTTGCACAATGATAACTCATAGCTACAAAAGCGCATAGAGCCAGTATGCTCACTCCAAAAGTCGTGCCAAGTGAACTTCTGAAGCCGCCGTTGGCAAACCTCTGAAAACTTCCAGGGATTTTAATCAACTCAGCCCTAATCGATTACAGAGCGTACGCGCCAACCTATTTTTGCCAACTACGCTCAAACGCATAAAGCATTCCTTAATGAGGAGAGTAGTCCCAGACACCCACGTTGATCTCTGGCGCGCTTTTTGGGGTATCGAGATTTCAATTCATTTTGGCCAGCAGCAGGGAGGGGTGCAGAGTGGACTGGTGGGATGCAGCTGTGCTTTACGCAGACGAATTGTGCAAGGGAGAGAAAGTGTGATCAGTTGGGCACCCAATCGCGAGCGTGTGCTGAACTATTTGGGAGAGCATAAGTTTGAGGTGTGAGCGGTAGCTCAATTCCCAAACTTATGCGGTGAGTGAGACGTTTCGTGTGTGCTCAGTCAAAAAGAACGTGCTCATCGTCTCTGGATCTCAAAAGTGCGTGGTGGAAAATTGATGGAACTTATGCTATGGGAAAACAAGGTGGCGTGATGCGATAAAACCTTTAGAGAATAGAAATGTTGTTATAGAATTAGAGTGTTGAGTAGAAGGTGGGTTAATGACTGTATTGTCAAGTTCGGTTTGTTTCTGCTGCTAGCAGTGCAGAGGATACTCCTATGGTATTTATTCAACTGTCTCATCCAGTGATTGCTGTGATGGTTCATCGAATAACACAGCAAAAGTCGGCATAAATTGCATTTTGAGCCGTTTCGCATCAAAAGGCTGTTCATAGGCAAACTTTTGATTTTAGGCAAAACACGTGTCCACTCACACCGCTCATCTTTTTCCCTTAGTCGCATATACCCTCATCGGTGTTCCAATCAGGGTCTTGCAACAAGGTTTGCATTTCCTTCGCATTGTTGTCAATCATGCGTTTTCGACGTCCCCAACGCAGCTCGTGACGCGTCATTTACCCAACTCCAACCCTGCATTCGGTGCTGTTTTAGAATCCGTGGTTTCTAGCTGAAGGAGATTTCGCAGGGGCGGAAGGCGCGACGAGGAGTGAAGGAGCAGAAGATTGAGATGCAGAAGCAGGATTATGTTGCGAACACACCTCGTTTTGCTGCGTGAATTGTTTGTTTCTTCTCCTCTACTATTTCTCTCTCTCCTGTACCCAGAATATTCCTTTCATTTTCAAGCGTGTAGCAGCGTTTCTAGTTGCAAACCACCAGACCAGGAGCTGTTGCGCACCCATCCTCCACCGAGCATGATGATGCAGAGGCCGAAGAGCACCTACGGCAATCCGTCTCCTAGAAAAACATTTTCTCCGCAAGAAGCAGTTTTTCAGCCACTTCCTCCACGTTTTGAAAGCGCGAATCGAGCGAAGCGCTAGCACGCTGCACCAGCACCTTTCGGACCATCTTCCAAGCCGAAACTACCGATGATGCGTCCCAAACTATAGATGCTCGGCGCGCTGGTAGTTGATAGTGGCTGGAATCCTCCACGGCTTCTACGGCTTCCACTTCCGAGCTCTGTAACCCACCGGTTCCAGCAGGCACTTCTACGTAGTCGAAACTGTCGTGGCATCTGAGAGTCCGAGTCACGAGTTTGCACGTTGCCGCCTCGTGAGTCACTCACACACATCTCGAGTACTGCAAATCGCGGTGAGCCGTTTGCGTTGATCCACATAGGCCATCACAATGTTGTGACTAACCGGTGGATCACCTCAGCTTTTCTCTGGAGCGCGCGGTTGTTTCAGCCATTCTCTCTGAGCGTCACCCCATCAATCCATTCCCATCACGATGCTCAATCCAGTTTGTCCACCTCCTCGATGCTCACCACATTGATGATGTTGGATCTTGCAGCGACGCCATAATATTAAAAACCTTTGCGGAGCATCGACACAAAAGGGTTCGGTGTTGCGCACTTTTTCCTCCAAACTTTTGAGCACCCACCAGGGCTCATTGCGGCGCGCTCGAGAGATAATATTATCCTCGTGTCGGCATGGTGCTGAAGTCGGTGAAAACGCTACTGGTCTCCACCACCTGTTGTCTCCATAAACTGAAGTTGAGATGTTGCTCTGCATGATTTTTACGAATCTACTAGGTGATTTAGACTTACAGACATCAGGAGCTCATCGTTGTTTTTGCAATGAGTTGTTGAATCTGATGGCTGATTCCCCGACGATACGTGCGATTTCTTTTCTTGAGCATCTTCTTTTGCAGCGAAAGGCAAGACTTGCGACCTTTTGCTCTGAGGTCAGTTGTTTGTACATACGCAATACAAAGATAATTAACTCCGAGAGTTCTCGAAGGAGGGCTCTTTTTGTATTGCTTGGTAGTCGCTATTCAGCGAGCGCCCCGGCCGCGAGGGCAACCTGCGGTGTTTTTCATGGATTAGAACCTGCATGAAAAACGAAGGTTTTTCCCCAAGAGGCTGGATGCTGCTACTTTTACAATGCCGTTGTCCCAATCTAGAGCGTATAGTCTTTTGATATTTCGTACTGTGTTTTGACGGCCCCTTGAAGAGTGACCATGAACAAGAGACATAGAGCATGTTGCGAAATCCAAGATTGCTGATGGTGTTTGTGCTAGGAAGCACCGGAAGAAATTCGTTCTTGATGCATCGTCTTGCTGCTGGAGAACGCATTGCAAGCCTAAAGACAACGAAACCTTTCAGCCACTGATAGCCTATTTTACATCAGATACCGCATATTTGTGCACAAGTATCGACCAATGAGCTGCTCCGAAGCAGAACGATAGTATGCCGTCAGGCTCCAAGCCACGCCAATAGGCAGTGAGTCCAGTTTGAAGGCTGAAATAGCCGTTGCTAGTACGTGAAGCATTGTGAAATAGAGGAAGATTGAGGAGCAGCGGGGAGAGATAACTGATTTATCCCAAGAGAATTTGTAGTTCTACTATACATTGACTGCACTGATTCCACAGGTCTTGCGAAAAGTAAAGTCCAAAATCTAAGTGGTGTGTGTTGAGATGATTGCTTGTGCTAATCCAGAAATTCTCATCTCTCAATTGCACTTCTTGATCGGCAATGCGCTGGTGAGCATATTCGTGGTTCGCATAGGCAAAAAGCTGTGGTGCCAGCACGCTGAAATTGAGGAGCGCGTTTATATTGGTGCTAAATCCGCGGAGTCCTGCACTGCCAATGGAAAAATATGTTGGCGTCGTCTTGATGAGGATAAGCCGAAAGTTCAGAGAGCTAGGAAGCGTGGGGACTTGTTCGTAACGATAGTTGAGCGACCAAACGTCGTTAAGAAATCATAATCTAAGGATAGATTGGGCTGAAACGTCCAAAAACACATGCTGTTCTTGCGATTCACCAAAGTTCTCACGGCTACCTCCCTCCAGGGCCTAGCGCAAAATAGAGTTTGCTCCAGCTGCCACTCCATTGCGCATAAGCAAAGTGGGTGGCATACGAGAAAGCGAAACGTTGCGTTGTTGGTGCCAACATAACTGCTGCGTGAAAGAATTAGCGTGTTGATAACCCACATTTAAGGTATGGCCATTGGCAAAGGTATGCTGAAAGTCAGCTTCTCCGCGCCAACTGTATTTTTCGCGCCTCCACATCATAAACATTATTGAGGAGATGATGCGCAGTCCACGTTTGTAGCGGTTGTTGAGCCACGCACCAGCCACAGCAAGTGTGAGTTTTATCGGCTGAGAAAGGTTTTCTTCGTAATAGGCACGGAGGTGTGTACGATTTTCTCTGCTGTGTGTCAGTGCAAAAGGTCGCTTGCGGCATCTCCCCACACGCTTCAGTGCAGCGTGCGCTCTGGAAATCGCTCACTCACTGAACCTGCCTTTTCACATCGACTACTCGCTGCTTAGGAATCACTAAAGCGTAAGTTAGCACGGCGTTATCGCTGCGGAAATCGTTGCCTTCTGTAACTTCCTGTTTTGAGCGCTGGCGAGAGCGACCGTCAGGATAGAAGAAATTCTGGTGACTTTTCGGAGAAAGCCTGGTCACGCCGTTAGCCTTGAAATTATATTGCAGGCCCTAGTGGTAGCATTTCGGTGAAAATATTTTTGCCCACAGCTTTCACCATCGTTATAACTGGTTGTTAGTGCATTCATCGCATTTGCGCCAAAAGGCACAGCCATGATTAACTAAACGCGCACGCACATCAATGACAGCTGCTACGTGGCTTCGCATATTTCGAAGGAACAATAGTGGAAATTTCACCTTCCCCACCATCTCCTGTGGCAACGTTTGCAAAATTATCAGGGCGATGATCTAACACCATTGACGAGAACAATCACACTTCCCGAACCAGTGGTGCTGATTATGTTTTTCTCCACAGGATCAATCTTCACACTGCAAACGTAGCGCACAGAGCAAGTCGCTCATTGGTTGTATGTTTCGTTGCAACGTAGAAGGGAAGAGAAGATACCCACCGGTCTTTTTCGCGATTTGTGCGCTATTGACTACAGCCTCGTTCAGTTGCTGCACTTTGTACGCTGTCGGCCGATGTTTGTGCCAGTCCACATAATGAGAAGAGGGAGAACACTAAGCAAAATTTTTCTATCCATAAGATGTGCGTTGAGGTGTTTGGGAAAGATCATTGTATAGAACGGTACTTACCTGCTAATAATCGATTGGCTACATTGGCGGTAGGTAGATGGGCGTAGAGTCAACCGCAAGCACCACTAGGCTGTGCGTTTGAAGCACCTCTCGCTTTGGGTGTTTCAAACTTTAGTTTTGTCTGAGCCTATTGTTGATTTTTTCTTTCCTCTCCTTCCGATCCGTGGAAGGAGAGGGAAAGAAGGGCAGGCGCCGCCTCACCAGAAAAATGAAAACGACTAGACGATGCGAAGCAGAGCGCGAATGGTGCATGCGTCACCTCTTCATAAACTCTTTGACGCGCTTTGAGAGGGATGCCGAAATTGAAGTTGTCCGAGCCGTTTAATTTGGCAAAGTCGACGCAAACGAGGTTACCCTCAGCATCGATGACGGGCTACCGCTCGAACCTTGCACGGTGGCAATATCATACAGCACCCTTTGTCCGTCGGAAGTTGGGTCACCTTTCCACTCGTCATCTGCGCTTGGATACCGGTACGCGTTTTGGCAAGATCCGGTCCGGCATTGTAGCCGATCATGTAGAGCGGTTGTCCCATCTCCAACGGGAGATCCTCAGCTTTCGATGGTGAACACTTTGGCATCGCCGGGTGTTCTTTTTGTTTTCAACTGGATGAGCGCCAGATCCACGTCTTCGAGATCGGCGGTTTTGATGACCACACAGGGATTTTTGCCCAAGAAATCTTTCGACTCCCGTCACGTGCGTGTTGTTGTAGGCGATGCCCAGTTCGCAAACCGAACTGATTCTCAGCGCTCGAGGATCGTCGAGTTCGTTGAGTTGCTGAATGGCTTGCTCGCATTGGTCATACTGGCTTTTCAGCTTGCTCTGTTCTTGCTCGATTTCGCTAATACGGGCGTCGTTCGAATAATACCCTTCCTCTACATCGTCGTACTCCTGTTGCAGGCGCATCTGCTTTTGTTTTTCCAACTCGTCGAACCGGTCACTGAGTTGCTGCTTTTGATACTCGTAGTACTGCTGTACGGCGCGAATGAGGTTTCTGCACCCGGCCTTGATGTCGTTTTCATCAATCGAGGGTTGCGCCACGTGGCGGTTGGTCATAATCGTACCGTTGTTGTCGACGAAGAAACCGTGCCGGACATCCACGAGCAGTTGTTTCGGATCTCATTGACGTCGAGCGTGACGTTCTCCAAATCTGCCTCTTTGTCCAAATCAGAAAAGAACATGGATTTGCCGTTGGGAGTTTGATTTGTAGTACTTGTTGAGAATGAGTACTACCCCACTCTTTTGTTCTCGTCGAAGAGTTCGGCCTGCGTCAATTCGCGTTTGCAAGACGCGAACAACAGCAAGAGGTGAGGCGAATAGGGGGAGAAGACGTTTCATACTGTTGAATTTAAGACGGGTGTCAAGGTGTTCTTTGAAAGGATTTGAATGTTGGGGCAAAAGATACAAAACATATTCCACCTCTCCTCCATTTTAGGATATAAGCTCTATTTTCCTCGCCAATCGGGCCCTATCGCGCGCAATTGGGTGGGCCGACTCAGATGAACACCGCGTCCCCAATAGCGATGGGGACGCGGTGGCAGATATGCTCGGTGCAGGAACGGGACGAAAACCGTCGCAGCGCTCCGTGCCGCCGAGGGAAATTCAATAACGGCGATGGTGGTGGTTTCTCCTCGTCCGTGCGGGCATTGACGAACGTGACGGTGGCTTTGTTGCCGGGTAAGGAGAGGAGTCCTCGCGTGGTGGCCGTTGCCAAGTCGATGGTGTCGAAGCGTTGTCCGTTGAGCGCCACGATGCGGTCGCCTTGTTGGATGGGCAATTTCTTTGTTCCACACCACTCCGCCACGATTTTCCCATCGAGGGTGGCGGTGGGAATTACCCCAATCGGCGAGATAAACATCGGCCGACGTTTTGCCATCGTGGGAAGCGAAAATAGAAGGTGCGTCGGCGGAAGTCGATGGCGACATCGCCATATTCGAGCGCGCGCCCGATGCGCGAATCGTGTCCGCCGGTGGTGACGGTGGCGACGTTGCGAAAATCGAAGCCGCCAGACGGAGATGCGGCACCTTGACGCGGTGTTTGAGTGTGGGCGGTTCGACGCCCGAAGCCCCCATGGAAAAGTGAGCCCATGGCCGAAGCCTGCGTGCGGAAGGCACCGCCGGCTTGCGACAGACGGGCGTAGACTAGCACTGGCGGGTCTCGTAGAGGGCGTGTGCCCCGAGGTCAAACATGACGGTGTCGACCACTGCTTGTCGAGTCGCACCTCGATCATAGGCACGTAGGGATCGGGCAGGAGGGGCGTGGCGTGCGAGAAATCGAGTCCGAGGCTATCGGTGAGTGTGGTGAAGACAAAGGTGCGGGGCGCGCGGCTGAGTTTGACGATGCCCATCTGCGCTGAGATTGTAGCCCAGGATTCCATCGATGCCAAAGCGCTCGGTGGGACTGCCCTCGGGAGCCAGCACATGGCGGCGACGTTGCGGAAGTCGACACTGCCGAGTCGAAGGGAATCGAGCTGAGCCATGCGTGCTGTGACGGGGCGGCTGTTGGAATCTTGTCCGGTTTGTGCCTCACCTAGTGTGATGTGGGCACGGCGGGCAGAAGGAGTAGCTCACGCAACAGGGTGCACCGGTGTCGAGGAGGAAACGGCCGCGGGTACCGTTGACGGTGACATCGACCATGAATTTGCCATTTTGTTCACATAGGGCACGACAGCACGAAAACGCTGTGCAGTGCCGGCAAAGGGCAGCAGGGCGATGAGCAGAAGGAGAAGGCGGAAGATGCGCATAGGAGATGGATTGAAAGAAAACAGCGGCCACTCCCATGGGGCCGGAAGCGACACGGGGAGCGGCTTGAATGAAGTGGAAGGCAGATCAGCGAGTGGGCACTTTCGCGATCTCATCGAGCAGGCGTTCGGTGGGATAGTAGCTCACGATGCTGCCGACTTTGGTGCCGTCGGGGTTGAGGATGAGATGGTGGGGAAGGAATTGATGCCGAATTGTTTGGACACGGCCGGCCCCTCTCCCTTCTCCATGTCGATTTGGAGATTGACGAAACGAGCATTGAGCACTTTGCCCACTTCGGGCTGCGGAAAGACTTCGCGAGCGAGTTTCTTGCAGGCCGCACCAACTGGTGTAACAATCCACGAAGACCTGTTTGCCCTCCCCTTGGCCGCTGGCCAGCGCATCTTTGAGCGAGTTGTTCAGTTCACCTCGTCGTGCTTCTGAGTCGATCGGCGAGGAACCCTAGTCGCTTGCCGGCTTCGCCGGGGTTGCGGGTCGCCGCTTCTCGGAGATAGGCCACGACTTGCTTCGTCTGTTCGGCCGTCATGTCGGGGAAGTCGAAGGTGAGTTCGTAGGACGGGCGATCGTGCGGAAGGCATCGCCCTTGGCGCGCATGTAGTCGAGCAGTTCGGCGATGCGCTTCTCTCCGCGCAACTGCGCCAATTTGCAGGCAACATAAACGACGGAGGTGTCGGGAACGTTGGCACGGCGGGCATCGATTTGCAGACCGAGCACGGCATCGGCATCAGGGTGGAACCGCGGCATAACCGGCGGCTTCGAGTAGAAGAGACTCTCAACAAAATCATTGACCTTCTGTCCGTTGTTTTTCACGAACCCTCTTTGTTGTCGAGCAGATCTTGTAGAGCGGACTTTCGCGATCGGTGATGAGTTTGAGACGACAAACCAGTTTTCGGCTTTTGGGGTAGTTCTTTGGGTTTGAGGTGGACACGTATTCTTGCGCCACCTTGTCGAACTGTTCCTTGTCGTCAGCGAGATTGAGGTCGTAGAGATAGGCGAGGAGCGTCTTTTTGTCGCGCTTACCTTTCTTATAGGCGGCTCTCGAGTCCGGGAAGAGAAGTTTTTGGGCGAGAGGGCGCGCATGACATCTTCTTTTGAATTCGGGCAATTTCTTACCGCCCACAATGCGCAGGGAGGACGTTGCCGTCGGCATCGAGCACGAGGAAGTGGGCAAAGCGGCGAATGTCGTAGCGCTTTGGCGACGGCTGCGTTGGCGCTTTGCTCACATCGATGTGAGATTGACGAAATTGCGGTTCTGCGTAGTCGGCAAACTCGGCATCGGAGAAGACGTATTTGTTCATGCCGTGGCAGGGAATGGCCCAGTCGGCGAAGCAGTTGAAGAAAATGGGCTTTTTCTCTGCGCGGGCACGGGCCAGGGCCTCATCGAGCGTGTAGACATAGTTGAGTTTTACGTCGGCTTTGACGCGGTCGCCGTACATGCTGGGTTCGGGTTGTGCGACGACGGCCAAAGGAGCCAACGCGCCTGCTGAAAGACAGAGCGAAAAAAGGAGATGACGGAAAGACATATTGAGATGGTCTATTCAAAAGAGGAGTTATCGGAAAAAGAAAACAGCAGATACTCGAAGCCGCCCCAGATCGGCGGCTCCGAGCATCGGCCGAGGCGATGGGCTGCGAGGGCCTCACTTGAGATCCTTGACACAGCGCACGCTGTAGAGCACAGGCCGGTAGTTATTGGCCACTCGACTGGTGCCACGCCACACTTTGGTAGTGAAATGGTCGGAGAGTCGGACGTAGGCGGCCGGAATGGAGTCTTGCAACATGGTGGAGGTGGCGGTCCAGAAATACCAGGCCTTGCCTTTGTTCTCATAGAAGCTGCTCTGCCTCGCGCTGGTAGAGGTTACCACCGTGCGGCGGGCGTCGAACCGCTTTCCTCCCACGCTGAGCAAGGTGGCCAGTCCCTCGCCGCGCCAAGCCCTCGTTGCGCTCCACCTCACGAGCGGGCAAACCGAGTGTGCGTTCGAGCTGTTTCCAATCCTCGTCGGTGGGCAGGCGCCATCCTTCGGGTGCTAGCACGCCGCGCCGCCGCAAAGGTGATAGAGAAATCCGCTTTTCGCCACATAACCTCCGTCTTTTTCGGCCTTTCGAAATTGGCCAGTCCGCTTTGTGGCGCGCTTCAGGGAGTTCGGCGTATTTGAGGAGACGAACGGTGAGCGTGTCGTCGAAAGCGGGTTGAGGTATTGATGTTCTCACGCACTTCGGCCACGGTCATGCGGCCGCGCTTGAGCTGCTTGAGGAAACCTTTCGACCCAGGGCGCGATGGGCGTACCGTCGACCTCCCATCCGTTGTGATTTCGGATCGTGGAAGAGATGATCGATCACCTCGATGACGGCATCGTTGTCGGGCACGATTTTGGTGAGATCGACAGGACGTTCGTCCCAGGTGTAAGCACCGTCCAAGCTGTACCCGTTGGGCGCGTAGCGCAGATTTTCGGCCATCCAAAGTTGATTGCCGATGCGCACGGTGCGATAGACATTGTTGTCGCGAGGGTCGGTAGTTCTCTCCGGCCGCACCGCGGAGAGATTATATTGCGTCGCTTTCGGTTCGTCGTTCGCCGCACGATGCCAGGCAGAGCGCTGCGGCGGAGAGGAGAGCGAAACAGAGAGGTTTGAAGATAGACATAACGATGGGGAGATGAATGGGTGAGGTCACCGGTTATTGTTCGTTCAGACGATTGTAGTCGAGGTTCACCCCGAGTTCGCCCGGTGACGAAGCGGCGCAGGATTTCGTACTTGCGCCATGACAACCGGGAGATGTCTGTAGCGCTGACGGAATCCGCCGTCGCCCAACCAAAGCATAGCCTTGATGAAGTATTCGCGATCTTCATCGGCGTCGCGAGGGGCGAATGAACCGGTCTGATTCCAACCTCGGATGAAGCCGAAGGCGCCGATCCTCGTTGAGCATCTTTCGTCGCGAATCTCGATCGCTTCGTCTTCACTCTCGACTGTAGGGCGCGCCGCTGCCGAGATCTTTGAGCAGCAGGGTGACCAAGTCCCTCGCGATTGAAGGGCGTGTAGGGCGGTTGATCATAAAGGGCATTGACCGAAAGGACGTAGCTCTTCCCTACCCATCTCCATCACGGTGGGGGCAAGGCGAGGTTTCGTTGAGTCGCTTCCCATTCGAGGGCTGCATACCATCCTTTTTGACTGCTGACATCGGCAACCTCCGCAGAGTCTCGCGGTTGGCCTTGATGCGATCGCTGACCATGCTGTTGACGATTTCGGCGATTTGGGCTTTGACCGAATCGGGCTGGGTGATGTCTTTGACCTGCGTGAGCACTAGGGTGCGGAAACCCACGTGGTAGACGGGTTTCGACCTTGTTGGCCGAAGAGACGGTGAGGGTGTCGGGCCAACAGGACGGAGAAGGGGCGCATGGGGCGGCTGATCTTGGCCAGATAGGCATCGACGAATTGCAGGGCGCGGAGCTCTCTTCGGGAGTGCGGAGGTAATTGTAACGATAGTCGACCCTCGGTTGTAGCCGAAGAAGGTCCAATTGAGATCGACCGTTTCATAACGTCGCGACGCACTGTCGGCAGGCGATGCGCCGCCGTGCACGGCCACGGTGTCGTTGAAACAGACGGGGACACCATATTTTTATAGATTTCCGTAGCGGGCATGCTGTACGGGGTCGGCAGCATTGTCACCACTTGAAATCGCGCTCAAAGGTGATAGCGGGGTGATGCTCTCTCGCTTTTGCAGGCGAAGAAAAAGCAACGGCAGGAGAAGAAGCAGGAGCTGTTTCATGAACGATGTAGCTTTATGGGGAAATGAGGATGAGGGCCGAGCGGGCATTAGGGAGCGGGGCTCGGCGTGGGGTTGTCTTCGTCGTCGGTCGGGAGCACGGGCAGCGGTTTGGGCTAGCTTCACCTCTTTCGCGCTTGGGACGAATATTGTTGGGCATGGGCACCTTTGTCAAATTCTGATGACCGAGAGCGGGATGGAGAACGGTGCGCAGGATCGCCGCGGGGAGCACGAAGGTGTGCGTGGTCAGGAAGGCATTGGAATTGAGTAGGCATTGAAGACGTGCACGATGCTTTTTCTGCTGCGGACGCGTGGCATTCACGGCATAGCGGCGCAGATCGAAACCAGCGTTGTCCTTCACAGAATTCGCGGCGACGTTCGGCACGGATCTCCTCGACCAGTGCCGCCCGTGAGCGGCGTGGGCGTGTAGTCGGCGATGCGTCGCTGCTGCAAGCGGGCCAACGTGGCAGACGCCTCGGCATCTTTGCCCTGCATGGCCTGTAGCTTCGCCAAGTTCAGGTAAGCCTCCGATGCACGCAGCAAGAAACCGTCGGAGATGGTCTCGCCCGTGACACGCCTCATATTTATTGGAGAGCGAGATACTGTCGGACAGGCCGTTGACGGAGAAGAAGACTTGTTTGCGCACGTCGGTGTCGACGCAGGAGTCATACAAATCGCGGGTGATGCAGAAATCTCCCGGTGCGCCGGTGAGCGACGTGCCTTTGTCTTGTGCGGCCACATAGTTGGCGCCTTGCGAGAAGAGGACTTCGGGGTTGTTGCGGGTGAGGAAGGGCTTTACCCATCTGGAAATCGGTGAGTGCTGCCAGTTTCACACGCGGACTTTCCACCACACGCTTGGCGGCCTGTTCGGCTTCGCCCAACGCTGTACGTAGAGCAGGGGTGCGGCTGAGCAAAAACACCCGCGGCTTCGGCCGACGCCCGTGCAAACGATAGCGATCGGCTGGGGCGAAAGCGTGAGCTGTTCGACCGCCAAGTTCAAGTCGGCAACAATTTGTGCACAAACTTGTCCTGTGGTGGCACGTTCGAACTGGGTCGGTTTGTCCTTGTCGTGCTCCACATGCGGTGTGAGCTGAGGGGCACGCAGAGATCGGTCGCAGCCGAATCGGGACGATAGGCTTTTTCCGCAGAGATTGGCGAGTGCCAACAGAACTGGGCGCGGGCAAAGTGTGCTTCGCCCTTCACTCGGTGATAGAGCGCTTCGTCCTCTTTGGTGGCGTGCGGCATCTCGTCGATGATGTCAATGATGTTGCTGGCGTGACTGATGCGCGAATAGAGTGTTTTTCCACGTCGCATCGTCCCCGCCTTGTTGGTCGCTCCGCAATTGTAGCGCATCCTAGTTGCCAGGTGAAATAACCATCAGAGCGGCGCGAGGGTATGCGTCCAAGCCGTGTTGGCGATGTTGCTCTTGCTGGGAGGTTCCGGTGCTGTTGATGTCGTCGTCAAGTGCATTGACGAAGCTTACAAACCCCGGCGTTCACGCCTTTTGTCGACTTCGTGGCTGCGAAGATACACATCTCCGATGAGCAATTCGTTGAGATCGGTGACGCTTTTGGCCACGACGAGATCTTGCGAATATTGGTCGAGGAAATCGTTGCAGCTCACCGTGGTGAGTGCGAGCAATCCGAGGCCGAGAGAAAAGATATACTGTTTCATGAGTCGTGGCGATTAGAAAGTGATGCGCAAACCTGAGGGTGTAGGACGGGCGGAGCGAGAGCAGTTTTGGAGCGAGAAGCCATTTTGGGTGGGATCCTGTCCTTTGAGTTCCGACGATTTGACGGTGAAGAGGTTCGTCACCGAGAAATCGAGCGCAAGGTTGGAGAAGGGCATTTTCTTCAGTTGTCGCTGCGAGAATTGGTAGCGGAACGACGTTCGGAAAGGCGGAGATAACTCTCCTCGACACCACGCGCACGTCGGCGTTGTCGCACGATCGACCAACAGTTATCGGCGAAAGATTTGAAGCCTTTGAGTTGCGCTGTTCGACGAGTTGCTCCAGTGGTAGCGATTGCGCTGGTACTCCGGATCGCTGGGACCGATGAGCGAGGGATAGTCAGGTGGCGCTCGTCGCCGGTCGACGCCAACGGTCCACAAATTCCTTTGCGCACATTGTTTCCGACGAAACCCCGTCGAGAATATCCTTATAGAGCGCAAATTTACGGATCTTGTTGCCAGGTGCATAGTTGAAGCTGGCGGCCAACGAGAGTTGTTTGTAGCGCACGGTGGTGTAGAACGATCCGCTGAGATTGGGTTCGCGGCTTCCGCTACGTGCCAGCGAGGAGCGCACGATGCGGTCGAGCGTTTTGCCCTCGAGCAGATGCGTGGCGATCCTCGTAGTCGTCGAAGAGCGGCAGTCCGTTGGTCGGATCGAGTCCGGAGGAAGCGATAGCTGTAGAAGGTGCCAATGCTCTGTCCGTCGATCACAGCCGTACCGTTGAGATAGTCGTTGAGCGTGTAGTCGTTGACGGATTCTCGTTTCAATGCGGTTGTGCACCACCGAGTAGTTCGACGAAATCATCCACGACCAATCGCGCGTTTTGATGGGATAGGCCGTGAGGTTGATGCTGCGAAGCCCTTGTTGTAGAGGTCGCTGCCGTTCATCACGTAGTTGTCCACGCCGTTGACCGACGAAACCGGTATTGCTGAAGGCGTCGTGCGTGTTTGTAGTGTAAGCTTTCGACGCCGAGCGACACGCGATAGTCGAAGAGCGCGAGGTCGAAACCGCATTGAATTGGTCAGTTTGCTCCCAACGCAGATTGGGGTTGGGAGTGCAAAGACGCGTGCCACGTTCTCACCGTAGTACGTGTCGACACTTTCCTGTCGGAGAAGCAGGTTAGGCGTCTGGTTGTCGACCATGTTGCCCGTCTTACCGTAGGAGGTGCGGAAACGCAGGTCGCTCACCACGTCATAGCGGCGGAGTGCCAACTCTTTGAGGTTGAGCATTCCCGAAGCCGACCACACGGGCAAAAACTTCTCGTTGCTGCGCGAACTAAACTTGTTCGACGCGTCGAAACGCGTGTTGGCGCTGAGCGACAAGAGACTGCCGTAAGAATAGGAAAGGATGGCATAGCCGCTAAGGCGATGTGTTTTGTCGGCCTTGATCGAAGGGGTGTTGCTCGCCAACCACTTCGCGTAGTAGGGGAACTTCTGCACCTCTTCGGCCGTCATGTTCACATATTTCAGTCCGCGATCCTTATAAAAACCGCGCGTGTTGGTGCTGAATCCGTCGGTGTTCGACGTGTTCATTTCTGTAACCCAGCGAGGCGCTCACCAGGTGCTTCTTGTCCGCTCCGAGTGCGTGACGCAAGTTGGCCTGTGCGCGAAGGTGAAGTTTTCGCTCACATTGCGTCCCGAATTATACACCCCACCGTAGGGCAAATCGCTCTTTTCCGTACTGCCCGGGATGGGATCCACGCCGTATTCACTGTTGCGAAGCTGCGCTACGTAGTTCGATTTCTCGCCAAACCACGTGTCGTTGTCGCTCGTGTTGCGCTGATAGGAGGTGGTGAGGGTGAAATCGAGGAGTTGACGGAAGCGATAGGTGAGATCGAGCGCAGCCATGATGCCGTTCGAGGAGAAGCTTTTTCCCGTGTTGTCGATCTCGTTGAGAATATTGCAGCGGTATTTGTATTGTCCGTCCTTGTCGGTGCCCACATTGCAGGCGTGGCGCTGATAGTAGTAGTACGATCCGTCGTTGTTGAAGGCGGCAGCGCACGGGTGGTGCTGTAAGCGTAGCCCAGCGGATCAATTTCGCCGGGGAGCTGCTCTTTCTTCTGCACATTGGCGTTGAGTCGCACATTGGCCTGGATCACTTTGGCAATGCGCGTCTGCATGTTGAGCGAAGCCGTGTAGCGATCGTTGCGATGACGGAGCTGTAGCACCTCTTCTTTGTTGTATCCGAGCGAAGCATAGTAGCGCGGCGGTCTCACTTCCACCCGAAAGCGAAAATCGTGTGGTTGTGGTTGAACGTATCGTGGGTCAACAGTCCGAACCAATCTGTGTTGGCCGTCTCGGCCTGACGCGCCTCAGCCACGAAGGTGTCATAATCGATCTGTCCCGTGACGTAGCGGTGATACGCCCCCTCATATCCCACCATGGTCATGTGATTGGGGAAGGCATAGTGGAGGTTCACCAGGTCTTGTCCAAAGCGCACGCGCTCCTGCGAGTTCATCAGATTGATATTGCTGTCGGTATATCGCGGACCGGGCGGTGTATTTGAACCGCATTGTAGGTGATGCGGGCGGTCCCGGCTCACCTTCTTTGTTGTCACGACAATCACACCGTTGGCAGCGCGGGTTCCGTAGAGCGCAGTGGCGGCGGCATCCTGAGTACGTCGACACGCTCGATGTCTTGGGGGTTGAGTCCCGAGATGGCGTTACCGATGTAGTTAATGTGAAGTCGGGGTCGTTGAGCTGTTCGTTGGTCACATCGACAGGATCCGACAAGGGAATTCCGTCGAGCACCCACAGCGGTTCTCGATTGCCGATGAGGGTTGACGTACCGCGAATGCGCATGCGCGCCGTCGTCACCGACTTCACCGGAGTTCTGCATGAACACTCATGTCGGGCACGCGCCCTTCGAGTGCCTGTTCGAGACTTGTCGCGCCGGGCATGAGGATCTCGTCCATTTTTAGCGAGGTGATCGAGCTGGTTTTCCTGCGTGTGCTGATCGTGCCGTAGCCCGTGACCACCGCTTCGCCTAAGCTTTTGGAATTGTCCTCGAGCATGAAATCGTAGTGCATCACGCCGGCTTTCGTTCCCTTCACCTGGCGTTGCATACCAATGTAGGGACACGGCCACGCTCAGCCCTGCAGTGCTCTGACCCGGCAGGGAGATTGATCACATACTTACCGGTCTCGTCCGTTTGAACGGTCCAGGTCTTTTTGCCTTTGCTTCACTCGCACATAGGCGCCCACGAGCGGATCGCCTTGTTTGTTGAATACCATGCCCGTGAGCTGGTTGGCTTGGGGAGTCGTAGGCTGTTGAGCCGCTGCGGGAGCGCAAAACTCAGCGCCGCACTCATCAGAAGACCCTGACTAGCACTTTCGGTGAGCTGATTTCCTCATGCATCGATGGTTTAGGGTGTTTTATTTAAGAAAACCGCAAGATAAACAGCGGAGCGATGGCATATTCCCCAAAGAATACACAGAATATTCAATTCGAAACGCAACGCCCACTGCAAAAAATACAGACTTCGTGACAATCCGCCAATGTTTTACTTGTTTTTCTACGCCGTAATCTTTTCCTTTGTCTCGTTTTCGACACTATATAATTGCGAAATTACCAATTCCGTATGCTCTTCGTATGCAAATGCAGGCAGAATAACAAAAGAACGCCCGACCTTCGCAAAGAAAGGTCGAGCAGTTCTTCTTCTCCGCGGCAGGCCGGTTCGAGATCCTGCGCGATGACGCGCTGCACATCGGGGGAAAAGGCGGAAAAGCTCCCGTGAAATCCGAAAAAATGGGGAACTTTCGTCACTCTCCTCCCTTTTAATGCGCGGGCAGCTCCAACAGCCGGCGCACCAGTGGGAGCACCACAGCCGAAACCACCGCGCCGTTCAACGAGTGCCCCCGTCGAACACCACTAAATGCTCCTTACCATAGTGTTTGGCGAAATCCTTCTGGTGATTCACCCGCTTATCGTGCTCTCCGAACAAGCCCCACACGCGCTCCTTCTCGCCGCGCGTCGACGCCCTTGAAGAGTTGTTTTTCCAACTCGCGAAATTGGTCGATCATCGCGATCCACCTTTGAAGTCTTTGGCGCCGTCCTCGCGTTTGTTGTAAAATTTCGCGATGCCCCATGCCGTCAAACGTCAATCGTTTCGCCATGGAGAAAGCAGGATTGATGAGCACGCGGGAATGCCCCGCAGCATTTCGCCGTAGAGTCCGCCCATCGACGCGGTGACAATGAGATCGGGCTTTTCTTCGGCCACCAGTTGTCGGAGAAACGGCATCGCCTCAGCCGGCATGACGGGAATGTCAGGCGCCACGACCGTCACGTCGTCGGCATAGAGTTGGTCGCGCAGCATGATCGCCGTGCCGTTGTGCCCGCTCGAGGCAAAACCATGGAGAAAGAGTATTTTTCATCGTGTTCGTCTTGTTGTCGCAACCCGCCCGTGCGGGTCTTTGCGCGAAGTTATGTACTTCGGCCGAGCACGCAAGGCCGAGCACAAAAATGCCCGCACGACTAAAGGCGCACCCTTCCCTCACGGAAGTATGCGCCTTCTTCAGGGTCACCTTTTCGACAAAGGCAACGCGCGTTGTCGTCGGTCAACACATAACCCTGTGATACAACCATCGGCCGGGCAATCAAAACGACAAACGCATCCCGGCAAAGTAACTGCGGGGAGCCATCGGGCCGTAGATGTAAGCCGAATCGCGGGATAGCCGCGGTCGAAGTCATCTTGATAGGCATCGAAGAGGTTTTGCACCCGGCGTAGACTTGCGCCTTGTAGTAGCTGCGAATCGGTATGGTGTATTGCACCTTGAGTCCGCATTCGAAGAAAACGGGCGTCTTGAACGTGCGCGGTCCGAGCACCGTAACCGCATCCCGTCCTCGCCGCTCATCACACGGTCGTGGCGCACCGTGGCCGACGGCCGACCTTCGAACTGGGCAAGTCCGATGGGTTTCGACAGATCGTCCTCTCCGCTGGCATCTTTGGCATAGTCGGTGGGAATCTCGTGACGGTCAACATCGAACCGGTGAAATTACCGGTGAGCGACACGTCGAGGTGCTTCATCGGGGTGAAGGTCGAAACGAAATAACCATACACATTGGGCGTGCGATAGATGCGGCGCGTGGTGAGGCATCGTTTTCGTTCCACTGCTGCGCATCGTTCCACCGGCCATCTGTGGAAGGTGGCGCCGCCTGGAGCGTCCAAACATTCGGCTGCGAGATGGCTCTTCCAGACTGGCACCCATCACCTTCGCTCCGAAGAGTTGGTGCGTTTTCACGATCATGCTGTCGCGATTTGACTCCGTGAGGTTGAAGGCATCGTGCAGTTCGGTGTAGCCCTCGGCCGTGAGATCTAACTGCCAGTCCGTGGCCCAAACGCGGTGTACCAGTCGGCCGAAACACTGAAGCTGTTCGACCGCTCGTGGAGGTTCTTTGCATTCCTCGATCACAATCAGGTCACCGCCGGCGTTGTCCACATGCAGATCCTCATCAAAGATCTGCGGTGCGCGAACCGGCAGTATAGTTGGCGCAGCACCCAATCGGGGGTCGGTTGAAACGCACATTGGCACGCGGACTCAAAATGGCGTGGTCGAGCAGCGAATGCTTGTCCAAACGGCTGCCGACCAAGAAGCTCCACCGCTCCGTCTTCCACCTGTTTTGCAAGAAGCCCGATGCGGTGCACGTTCTGTTTGAGGTAGTTTTTGCGAAATCCGCTCTTGTCTCCAAATCGTCAGTTGTATTCCACGCCCACGGTGAATTGTGAGGGATAGAAGAGCAGGTGAGCAAAATCGAGGGCATATTGCGCGCCGAGCACCCCGGTAGCCCCTGTGTGTGGCCGTAGTCACCAGTCGCTTGTTCCATTTCTTCGCCTTCGTGTGAGCGGAGTGGTTTTCGGCTTTTCGAGAAATTCCGACACGGGGTTTCACCGCCTCCGTAGTAACTTTTCGCGCTGCACCCTATAAATGAGGCAAAGGCATTGACGCGATGGCGGGTGTCGTCGGAGATGAAGCTGTAGTTCAGGCTTCGTGAGATTATTGTGTCGCAACTGCTCAGCGGTGGGGCACTGTGAGGGCTCATTGTCGAAGAGATCTCTCGCCGCGCGGAACTCGCGCGTGTTGCGTAGTTCGGCCGTCAACCGCGAAAGTTCGCCAGGCGCGCAAAGCCGCGCAGTTCACGTTGTTCCTGTCGAGCTCGGGCATTTCCGAACAGCTGTCGCCGTTGCGGTCAGGCGAACGATTGCGCAGCTGCTCGAAGGGTCAGACCGAACTGGTTGTCGCCGGTCACATAGGTGGCATTGAGGTTGGGTTGTTCTCAAACGTGTTCAGTCCGCCGAGTCCGCGAATCTCGTGCGACACCGCCGCCGAGGAAGCCGTGGGATCTTTCGTGATCACATTGATCACCCCCGCAATGGCCGACGAACCGAAGAGCGCCGAACCGCCGCCGCGCATCACTGACGCGCTCGATCATGCTGGTCGGGATCTGTTCCAAACCGTAGATACCCGCCAAACCGCTGAACACGGACGCGAATCGATAAGTACCTGCGAGTAGGGGCTGTCGAGCCTGTTGATGCGCACTTGCGAAAAACCGCAGTTCTGGCAATTATCTCCACGCGCACGCCGGGTTGGAATTTCAGCGCCTGCGAGAGGAACGAACTTTTGCGTGTTGTCAAAGATTTTGGCGTCGATACATTCACCAGCGTCGGGGCCAGTCGCCGTTTCGTCACGTTGCGCGTGGCCGACACCACCACATCGCCGAGCGCCAACTCGGGCACGAGTCTGAAGTCCGACACCAGCGTGGCATCAGGCGGTGGTCACCTTGCGTGTCTGCGGCACGTGTCAAACGGGCACGTCCACTTCGACCTGCAAGGCGCTGATAGGTAGATTCTGAGCAGTGCGCTGTTCACGCGGTCGACACCCTCTCGAACATGCGGTGTCCTTTCACCGTCACTTCGTGACGTGGGGTAAGAACTCGCCCGTGGCTGAATTGGCATGCGTTCTACAATGCGCCGCCGGTCGTATCGGGAGCGGCCAACACCGCATGCTCGAAGCGTCAAAAGAAGGCGAGCAAACTAGAAGCAGCAGAGGGTAAAATACTTTTCTCATATTCTATTTTATATCATTATATTGTGGCCCCCTTTCCGCCTTTCTCTGTGACGGTGGTAGCCCGAGTGTTATTTTTCACTGCAAAGTTCCTTTATTTTCACGACTTCTACAATACCTATAAAAGGGTAAAAAGACATCCGTCCAGCGCCCTTCTCTTTGTCGCTCACTGCTTCACATCACTAAATACCCACTTTGGGTATTGTGCGCGTCATATTTATTTCAGTCGCACGCGATTTTGAAATCCGTCCGTCCCGGGGAGAGCCCACCTTTCGCACCAAAACTAATAAGTCCGCGTTCGCAGCAGCGAACGTCGGACCCTTTACTCGTGCCCTGCTGTTATTGCGCTCGCGAGGCGTGTTGAAGGGCGCGTGTGCCGAGACGAGATTAGCGCAGCGGTATGGGCAACAAGGCTGCGGCCGTCCACAAGTGTCAGCGTGAAGCGGAGCTTAGTGCAACCTTCGGCCGGGCTGCTCCCACACCAACAGGCGGAAGGAAGCACGTACAAAGAAGGCTCGGCCTTTGTTTTTAGAGAGCCAATTGCTTTTACGCTGAACGTATCGACGCTCGCTGCTCGTAATGCTCGGAAAACGCCTCCCTTGTGCGGAAGTTCACGTTCTCTTCGCCCCGCAACAAGGGGACAGGAGTAATTGCCCAGGTCGCGTGGATTTCCTTTGCGATCGATCCCGACCACCGAAAGTTCCTTCACCCCGAAGAGTCGAGGGGCGACGCCAATGGACCTGGAAAAGCGCATCGAGATCAGCATTGAACTGTGCGTCGCTTTTTGTCGGTAGATCGTGTCGCCGACGGCCACCACATGAGGGAATAGGTCGACACCGACGGAAGGTTGTGCCGGCGAAAACATCGTGGTGCTGTCCATCGTGACGTGGAGCTGTCGAGGCAGCATCGGGACGACACGTTGGGGCTCGCTCACGCGAAGGCCGGGCCGCCGCTGCGGGAAACAACGTGCTCGAATGCCTGCCATCGTAGACCTTGGCCGCATGAATGAGCGAGTCGGTGCTGATGAGTCCCGCGCGCCGCGTCGGTTCAGCATCGTCTTGGCAGGCAGTGGTAGAAGAGTCCGCTCAAGGCGAGCAGGAGAGAGAGCGAAAAGAGGGAAATGGATGAGTTTCATAATCTGGCAGGATGGTCAAGAATGGACGTTTGTTCGTCGTAGTGTTGCAACGAAGTGGAAAGTTTGGTGCCGTCTTCCAATTCGATTTCGAGCAAAGCCAAGCATAGGCTCGCCGAAGCTCAACAGGAAAATGGAAGTCTACAATCGACACAGTTCACCGAAGATTTCGGGACGCGCATTGGCGGCATTTAGGAGGAGGTCGCCCCTGTGGCTACCGTAATATTCGCACAGCACGAGCTGCCCCGTTTGCTCTTTGTAGTGAAGGGCTTTCGGCCTTCTCAAATCCCCGGAAGGTGCAAGGTGACTTGTTCGTCCACCGCCCGTCGACTGCCGTCTTCTGCACCCCGTAGACGTGCATGCCCTGATGCCGAAGAGCTTCGGCGCGGTGCGCACGCCAAGCCCCCAGCGTAGTGCGGCAGCGCTTGTCATGAAATCGTCCATGAGGTTCTTGGTGCACCGCGACGGTGTCGCCGACGACCAAAACGCGCACGGTGAGTTTCCGGAGAGCGAAGCAAGAGAGGATATTTGGCAAAATTGCGGATCTCGGTTGTCCAAACTGAGCGGAACGACCGGAAGCCGCCATGCAGCAGGGCGCGTCAACTTCAGACCTGTCTTTTTCGGTGATCAGCGGGAAAGCACTTGCGCGTTCTCGCAAAGTCACCTGCGGCAGCGCAAAGTGTCAGGCCTACCATCCAAAGGAGGACGGACAGAACAAACGAGGTGAATCTCATGAAACAAGTTCTTTTTAGGGGATTTCAGAAAGGGAATAATTAAACTTCGACGCAAAGATAGAGAAAGAATTTGAGATAATTTGAAACAGTCACAAAACATTCCAGCATTCTTCAACCGTAACTCCACTTTGAAGCTCCATAAGTCCCTCAAAACCGCAAGCCGCATCCCACGCTCACTCAATGCTCCTGTTCGCACCTCAAATGAGACAGCAGAAGGGCGTAGTCCGAACACCAATAAAGTCCGACGTTCGCAGCAGCGAACGTCGGACCTTTACTCATGCCGGTGCTTTATTGCCTTTCCGGCGAGGCGTGTTGAAGTGGCGCGGCATGCCGAAGCGAGATTAGCGCAGCGGCACTTCGGCAACAAGAAAGTTCACAGCCGATAGCCGATGCCAAGATCAAGCACTAAATCTAATTGCACGCTCCCACCCGTCGACAATGGGAGATCGATAGAATTTCCACTTTGGCAAACCGAGTCCAATATACGAGAAAGCGGTCCATTGCTTGCCCAAACTAAGGTTGTAGCCCCAACCCGGCATCTAAACCGCAGGAAACCATAGTAGTCGTCATATTTCGCTGCAGCGAACAAAACGAGCATTGTTCCAGGCAAGGTCTGAACGCAATGCCAAGTATCCACCGCATTTACTCGGACGTACCGAATAATACCAGCGAGCCTCCAATTGGAAACGTCGGGACGAAGCCACCAAACTTCATGTTCGGATTACCATAAACCATTCTTCCCCTATCTCGGGGTGAAGGTCAAAATGCCCTACCAAACTAAACCGTGAAGCAACACGTTGCTCGTAGCTGGCACTCGCATAAAACAGTCCCAGTTCTGCACGCCACCCACTTTTCACCGTGGGCGCCGCATCTTGTGCAGCGGAACGAATAAATCCAAGGCAGAGCAAAGCCGTCAGGAAAAGATACTTCTTGAAGAAGAGGAATTTCTTTTTCATAAAAGACTAATTAAAATACCCTGCAAAGATACCCAAACATACCAACCCACACAAGAGCTAATACAAAAACTTAATCTACCCCCAAGCACAAAAACTCCCCGAACCTCAACAAGTCAATCAAAGCCCCCACCGCTCCGCTTGTTTTCCGCCGCCGCGTCGGTCGGTGTGCCCTCTGCTGCAGCTCGGTTCAGGTCGCGCCGCGATTTAGAGAGCGTCACCATCGCCACGCCCGTGAAGATCAGCGCCGCGGCCACCGCGTGCGTCACCGTCAGCACCGCCAGTCCGAGCAAGATGCTCACCAAAGCCGCCACAATGGGCTGCACATAGTTGTACATGCTCACCACCGTGGGGCGCAACACCTGTTGGCCGCGAATCATGAGCAGATAGGGCGCAAACGTGCCGCACACCACCGCACAGGCCGTCTCGGCATAGGTTTTCAGCGGCACCTCCGCCCACGGCGTCGACAGCACATGCGCGCCGGTGAAGGCCAAATGATGCACTGTCGCCGAGAGGAACATCCACTTGTTGACCGTCACCACTCGAATAGCGCTTCGCCAATCGGCCGAAGACAGTGAGATAGATGGAATAGGAGAATTGCGCCGCCAGACACAGCAGGTCGCCGCGCAAATTGCCTGTCCCGGACACTCGCGCCGGCGGCACGCGCACTCGACCACACCAAGAGCAGCGCCCCCATGCAGCCCAGCGCCACCCCGACGGCCTTGCGCCACGTCACGGGTTCGCGCAGCACGAGCGCCGAAAGCACGAGGGCGAAAATCGGCATCGACGTGGTGGCAATCCCGGCATTGATGGGCGAAGTGAGACTCGGTCCCACCGTGAAACAACATTGGTTGCCCACCAGTCCAAACACCGCGGCCACGCAAAGCCACAGGATGTCGCGCCGCGAAATGGCTTCGCGCGGCACGAACAAGGAGGCGATCCAAAACAGCAACGCCCCACCCGCCACACGAAACGACACCATGTCGATGCCGTCGAACCTGTGGGTCATCGCGTCCTTGCCGAGCGGAGACATCAAGCCCCAAACGTCGCCGCGCCGATCAGACTGAGGTGAGCGGTGAGGGAACGAAATCTCGTGCGCTTTTCGGCACGCGGTGTTGCATCTCGACACCGTGGTGTCAACGGAGGGAGAATCTTCATGCGCTATTTTCAAACAAACGATTTTTACCGCTGCGAAGTTACAATTTTTCTACACAATGCAAGTTCCTCGTTCGGCGCCATTGCGCCGCCGCACTAGTTTCCGCTGCTTAGCGCGGAAAAAGCTCAACGAATACACGCCCGTGTACTCCCGCTTCGTCAAACACCGTCCCACTTCCTTCCACGCAACTACCGAAAAACGTCCCGCGCCTTTCTCCGTCAGTTCCCTGTTTTCAATCAAAACTCCGCTTGTTTTTCTTCGTCGGCGGCACCCCGCCTCACGCCCCTTCACAACCTGCGCGGCCAACGCGCGCGTACACACGCACGTCAGCAGCTGATTTTTGCCTTCACGTCTTCACCCGTAGGGCGCAGTTTTCTCATTCTCAGCGCATAAAGTGTGAAGGATTTTGCGCTTTGTTTCTCACCGCATTTCGCGGTTTTGCTCCGCTACCATGGAGCAGCGATTGAGCAAAAACGCCCCTGCGAGAAAGGAGTGAAGGAAAGGGTGAAGGCTTGCGAAGCTCACTCCTTCACCCACAACAAACTGAATCACAACCACTTGCAGATCCCATTAACAGTATGATACAAATCGCAAAATCTTCACACTTAACCTACTGCACAACAAGTAGTTGTGGCCATCAGGTGAAGAGGTGAAGGAAAAACAATAACCGCTGAGCGCGCGTGCGAGAGAGAGAAAACACGTTGGAACGCTACCAGAGACGCGGAGAGGATCGCACCCACCGAGCAAAAACAACCATCTGTCAAGTTCACTTTTCGAAAAACAGACACACTGAACCATTTTTATGCAGAAAACACATCTGATGTCAAAATCACATTCAAAAACGAAGAAAAAGGAGAGGCACAATTCAGGAAAACTGTAAATTCGCAGAAATCGATCCGCACTTTGCCCATTGCGAACGAGTAGCGGCCGCTGCCTCCGTGCTTTCGCCCTGCGGCATCGGTCGACCGATCTATCTATTTTCACCCCCAAATCACTCAACACATGAAGCAATTTCTACTTCTCGTTCTCACTGCCCCTGCTGAGCCTGAGCGCCGCGCACAAACACGTACATTCACCGACAAGCTCACGGTGGAGCTCGGCGGAAAATCGGGCACCACCGAACCCCTCACCGCGACGGTCTACCTCACCGAGCACGACGCGTAGGTGGATCTCGAATTGCGCAACTTCGTTTTCAAAGCCGGCAGCGGCGATCCTCTCGCATCGGCAACATCAAACTCAGCAACCTGCCCTCACGGACGAAGGCGAGAAAAAGTCGTTCAGAGGCACGGGCAAAGCCACCCTCACCCCGGTACCCTCGCCGGGTATTGCGTTTTGGATGGCCAGTTTTTGCGAAATCCGTCGATATGAAAGCCGAGGGTTATGTCACGCCGACAGCCTCAATTTCGCCCTCGACTTCCGAGTGCCGCGCATGCCGGTGGCAATGAAGGTACGCTTCGGCAACTGGGCCGTGACGGGTCTGCGCACCGCATTGAATGACGCGCAGACTGCCGCGGTCTACACGCTCGACGGTCGCCGCCTCAAGCCCTTCCTGCCCGCGGAGGCGTACATCGTGGGCGGCCGCAAAGTGGTGCGTTGACCCAACGACCCTGCCCACAGCGACAGCCGCCCGCCGCATCGAGCGGAATCATTCCAACAGCAAAACGGCACCGATGGTCCCCTAACTCATCGGTGCCGTCGCCGTTTCACGACCAACGAAGCGCACAAAAAGAAAAAATTGCACAATCTACTCACGTAGAAGTCAAGGTAATATTCGGCGGAAAAATCGTATTTTTGCAGTGTACCCATCTTCAACTTTTTGCTATTCCGTTTCTCCGCCCCTTATGGCGAGGGGTGCCCCATTGTCGCGGTCGGAAGGAACGCTTTTAGACTTCCCAATTCATTCCAACACATGAAACATTTTCTACTACTTATTTTCGCGGCCTTGCTGGGGCTGAGCGCCGGCGCACAAACCCACACCTACACTGACAACCTCGTGGTGGATCTGGGTGGAAAACAGGAACCACTGCTCCGATCACCGCCACCGTTTATCTCACGGAGCACGACGGGAAAGTAGATCTCGAACTGCGCAACTTCGTCTTCAAGGTCGGGGCACCAGTACGCCTGTCGGCCATATCAAACTCAGCGACCTCACCGTGACCCCCGACGGCGAGCCAAGCAGCGTTTCAGCGGCAAGGGAAAGCCAAACTCACGCGCGGCGATCTGCCGGGCTACTCTTTTGATGTCCCTCGCTCATGTCTTCGCGCGCTCGAAATGGAGGCCGATGGCTATTTCACGGCCGACAGCCTGAACTTTGCCCTCGACTTCACTGTTCCTTCCAAGGGAAGATGAAAGTAAAATATGGCGGTGGACGACAACGGGCGTGCAAACGGCAGTGAGTGCGCCGGCTGACGAAGCCGTCTACACGCTCGGCGGTCGTCGCCTCGAAGCGCCCCGCGCACGCGGCGGCGTCTACATCGTGGGCGGTCGCAAAGTGGTGCGCTGACCCATGATCCTTTGCCGTGTGCGCACAGCCCCTGGGCTCGCACGGGCAAAGGGCTGCGCGAGGCGAAAAACGAAGCCGTAAGCTCGCAGTGCACGGGGAAACGAAGAGACGCACGAAAGACTTTTTGAGATTTATTGTCGCTGCTCGCGACGGCATGTGGAGAGAAGTTCGTAATTTCGCTGCTATAGCTTTCCCAACTTTCTCGGTTATGTCACGCTTGATCAGACTCTTCTTGCTTTTCGTTTTCTCCTTCGTTGCCCTTTCAGTCTCCGCACAGAAGGACAGCATTCCACCGATCTGCCCAGCAGACAATGGCGAGGCGCCGGCGATGCCCATCAGCATCGAGGTGGGGAAATCGTGGTATCAAAAGGCGACAGCATCCCGCCGTGATCTTTCCCGCGATCTACAAATACCCCGCCGCTGACTTCGCCAACGAAAAGGAACGACAAAACTATTCTCGTTTGGTGCAAAACGTGAAGTTGCTCTTGCCTTGGCAAAATGGCGCGGGCCACGATCGTCGAGACCTACGACTACATCCAGACGCCGCCGACGAAAAAGGAACGCCAGGCGCACATCGATGCCGTAGAGGCCGGTTTGAAAAAGGAATACACCCCTGATGCTCAACCGCTTATCGCGCTCGCAGGGTCGCCTGCTGGTGAAACTCATCGACCGCGAAACGAACCAAACGGGCTACCAAATTGCACAAAGCTTTCGTGGGAGCGTTTAAGGCGAACCTCTATCAGGGCATCTCGTTCTTCTTCGGGCTGAACCTGAACAAGCACTACGATCCGGAGGGCGACGACCGCTACACGGAACGCGTGGTGCGCATGGTGGAGAGCGGACAACTCTAACCCCCAGTCGCACGCTCGCGACGCCCGAAAAGTGCGACGACCCGGACGGCACACGCGCCGCTTCCCCAATGGATCTCCTCGAACACTGCAATCGTTTGACCGAACGGTCGAAATCTCTCCTCGACAGGGCGATTTGCTCCTCGCCCGAACTAAAAACAGCTCAGCACGTCGATTCGTCACGTGCTGAGCTGTTTGTCTTTGCAGGAAATCTCCCGATTTCGGGCGTGGGCAATCATTAGACTCGCTTGCGAAGCACTCAACCTATCATATAATACACAAAACACGCCTATTTTCCGATTCATAATATGAGTTGAATGGGATAACCACCGGACTGAGTAGACAAGCCACGCACTCACAAAAACCAGAAGTGTGCCTCTGCGTGCGTTCTCCCGATCAAAAAGCGTTTGTGCCAACTGCCAACGGTCGGCGAACAGCGCAATCTCTCGCGCGGGATGCCGATATGTGTGGCCAGAGTCGGCATATACCGACAGTTTGCGCATAGTCTATTCTGAGGCGCGTCGCCGATTGACGGCGAGCGATGTCCTGGGTCGCGACCTCAGTTCGTCGTCTTGGGCGAGATGGAGGATGTCGGCCTCGAGCTGGGAGGGCACAGCACCCGCAAACAGATACCGATGGACACGGTGGGGACTCCTTTTTCGATGCGAGACGGTCAAAGTGGAACAGGTGGCGCGATCGGCCACCTGTGCCACGGTGAGATTGCGACGCAGACGAGCAAGCTTTGAGTTTGTTCGCCCACCACCTGCATGTATTGTGCTAACTCGCGGCAACTTCGTGCCCATGGTGCGTTTCGACATAAGTTCAACTCTATCATATAATAGGCAAAGATACGATTTTATCTTTTCCATAATAGAGATTGGGAGCAGAAAACGCGAAAAGACGCGGCGTTCTCTCCACCCAAAATATCCCGCGCGCTTGTGCGCAGGGCGGATGTGAGGCACCTGAGCGAGAGGAGGCGCAGACACCAAAAAGGGCGTGCCCGAGGCACACCCTTTGCGGAGAGCGGAAGTGGTAGCGCGTGCAAGGGCTTCCGATTTACTTCTTGATGCTCTTGAGCTCGACTTTGAAAAATCAGCGTGGAGAAGGGCGGAATGCCGCGTGTGCCCGCTTCACCGTAAATGCCAAGGTGTGGGGATGACGAGTTCGTATTCGGAACCCACGGGCATGTAGCTGAGGCCCTCTTGCCAACCCTTGATGACCTGGTTGAGGAAGCTGGTGGTTTCGCCGCGCTTGTAGCTGCTGTCGAACACCGTGCCGTCGATCAGTTTGCCTTTCGTAGTTCACCTCAACCGTCGAGTGTCGGTGGGCAGTGCGCCGTTGCCTTTGCGCACGGCCTTGTAGAACGCAGACCGGAGGAAGAGCGACGACGCCCGCTCTGCTTCTTGTGGTTCTCGAGATAGGCGAGATTGGCCTTGCGGCGCCTCGTTGAGTTGATAGTCGCGCTGATCGTTCACCACGGTCTTGGCTGAATCGGGCGAAGGAAGCGCGACCGGCGATGCGTCGGACATACCTTTGAGAATGAGCGATGCGTCGGCATAGTTTGCCGTCTCACTGCCACCGAAGGTGCGGTTGAGCACCGACGTTGGCCTTGACCTGTGCAGCGATGTCGGCACGGTGACGATGGCACGATAGCGGGCGATCTCAGCGTCGGAGAATCGGCCTTCGAGTGCTTGTCCGAGGGCAGGTACTGCGTGGAGTCGATGCCTTGCGTCTGGAGCAGATAAGCCTCATGTCGGGCACCTGGGCTACACCGTAGGCGTGGAGAAATGCGTACCCGTGGCGGCCTTACCGGCGGGGAGATCAGACTTCACGGCAGCGGGCGTGGTCTTTTTCTTCTTGGGAGTTTTGGGGCGGCAGCTGCGCTGAGCGTGAAGAGCGCCAACACCGCGAAAGCGAAATGACGAATTTTCATAATACGAATGATAAGCTGAATGAGTAAAATCCGACTACTCCGGTGTGGCGATAGGAGCCACACGGAGGCGCCGGGATCGATCTACGCTTTTCATTTCCCGCGGGAGAAGCGAAAGACGCCTACGTTTACTGAACCTGTACAGGCATTTCCTTTCCCTCGGGCATCTGCGGCTGTGCGCCTTGGGGCATTTGGGGTGCTGCGGGAGCATTCTTCACAGCGACGAGCTTGATCTTGAAAGTCAGCGCAGAGTAGGAGGGATGGGGTCCGCTCTCTTGAGCACCGTAAAAGCTTTGATCCCAGGAATGTAGATAATCATCTGGCGCCCACCTTCATGTTGGTGAGTGCAGTCGTGAAGCGGAAATGACACCGCTCCACGGGGAACTCAACGGTCTTGCCGTTCGACGAGATCGAAGGTCTTGCCACCAATGAGTTTACCTTCGTAGGAGACCTCAGCGATTTGGTTGCGCGTGGGTGTGGCACGGCACCGGGCGTGAGTTCCTTAGTAAACACCACCGGGAAGTGCTTTCACCGGGCTGCTTGGCCATCTGCTTGATGAAGCCTTCGTTCTTCTTCTTCATGGGACCGTAGAGCTTCTCGTTGGCCTTTGGCCGTCATGGCTTCAATACGAGACTGGAGGAACTGACCCACCGACTGCGTATTGTAGGCCACGCCTCCCCTTGTCGAAGAGCGCGCTCCGCCGTTTTTACCGTCGAGCATACCGGCAGGAACATAGCGCCCGAGAGGTGCTTGGTGGAGTCCTTACCGAAGATTTGCTGTCTGATTTGGGAAGAGACGCGACTTGACGTTCATACCGCTTGCATACCCATCTGGTACGCCATTTCCTGTCGTCGCCGGCGTTGATACCATCCTTCATACCCGTCGAAGAAAGCATCCGCATAGGCCGAGTCAGAACCGCCTGCATGAGGGTGGCCTTGCACTTTTCGGGCGTGGGCGCCTGCGCCATCTCGCGCATAAGAGATGATGTCGTTGTCGTTGAGACAGGCTAACCGACGATTTTTGTCCTGTTTACCTCCGCAAGGGCGAGGAAAGTCATGGGCACGAGGAGTGCACCGAGGATAAATTTATTCATTGCGTTGTTTTTGTGTTTCCGGGAATGGGAGTTTATTGCCTTCGATACCGATCAGTCTCGACATCAAAGATGAGCGCGGCGTAGGGAGGATGCTGCCACCGGCACCCTGTGCGCCATAGGCGAGATCGAAGGGGATGAAGAAGCGGAATTTCGATCCGATGCTCATGGTTGAAGTCCCTCGGTCCATCCGCGGATGACACCCTGGAGGGGAGCTGGCGGGTCGCCTCGACGATAGCTGCTGTCGAAAACGGTGCCCGATGATGTCGTCCCTGCTAGTGGCAGGTAACGGTGTCGGTGGAGTGTGGGTTTGATGCCGAGTGCCGTGTGAGCACTTCGTACTGCAAACCGGTTTCGGTGACTTTCACGCGCTTCTCGCTTGGCGTTTTTCGGCGAAAGCTGCCGGCTCTGCGTGCGCGCTGCCTGCGGCCTTGCTGTTCGCGCAGGAATTCCTGCACGAGACCTTGGGCTTGCACTTCGGTCATTTCGGGTTTCTCACCAGTGGGCACTTGCTCGACGGCGCGGGTGAATTCACGGTGAGGTCCTGTCGATGTTCATCCCTGAGGTTGTTGCCAGTGATCAGGCCGAGGGCGTAAGAGAGTTTTTCCATAAACTACGGAGCGAGTTACTTTTTCTTATTGATATTCAGTGCAGCAAAGATACGAATTTATCGTTTGCCACGCGGTTTTTAGTTACTATTTTCTCAGTGCGCTGCGCTTCTTCCCGATAAATTTTGTCGATGATGATGCCGGCGAGGGTAAATCCGAAAATGGCGGTGATGTGCGACAACGTACCGTTGATCTGTGCTTTGCGGTCGTTCCAGGAATGATGGAGCAAGTCGGCACGTCCTCCTCGTGGCTCGTGCTTTCGGCCACAGTGGGTTCGGGTTCGGTGATGTCGTCGACCCCAAGATTGGGCGGCACCTCGTCGGAAAACACACAACGGAACTTGCGTTTCGGCCAAGTCTTGGCGCGTTTGAACTTGTTGCGCAGTGCGCGGGCCAGCGGGCAGCCGCGAACGTTACCGAACTCGGCAGTTTGCAGCGCGTGGATCCATTTTTCAGCGCCGCTCCCATCGACGAGACGAGACAAAGCTCCGGTCTGCGTGGCACGCAAGATGAGATGCGCTTTTTCGGCAAGCGAATCGATGGCGTCGATGATCACGTCGTAAGTGTCGAGCGCGAAGGTCTCGGCATCTCTGCACAATAAATATCCTGCACCGCGCAGATCTCGGCATCGGGATTGATGCTGAGCAGGCGTTCCCGCACCACCTCTACTTTCCACGCCCCACGGTCGGTACGGTGGCGGGCATTTTGGCGGTTGACATTCGTGATGCTCACCCGATCGAGATCGACCAGTGTGAGCCGGCGCACGCCCGGACCGCACCAAACTCTCGGCGCACCAACTTCCCACACCGCCGACACCGAAGAGGATGACACGCAAGGCGCCGATGCGTTGCAGCACCGATCACCCACCAGCAAGCGTGTGCGGTAGAAAAATGTGCTGTTCGCGGTCAGTGAAAGCGGAGGAGGGGCAGAAGAATCCAAAGGTTGCGACATAAAAATGGGTGAATTGAGAAAAACGAGGAGAAAAAACGGAGAAAAACGGGGAAGAAATCGCGCAAAAAGTCAAAACTGCGCCAACGCGTCAGCAATGGTGCCAAACCTTCAGAGGCTTTGGCGCGAATCACGTGCACTTTTTCGTCCGTCGGGCACCTCCGCTACTGCGGATCGATGAGGAAGATCGGCGTGCGGGCGAACACAGCGCACCAATCCCGCGGCGGGATACACCAGCAGCGAGGTTCCGACGATCACCGCGCATCGGCGGTCGCCACCCCTCGGCGGCGCGCTCGATCAGGGGCACCGATTCGCCGAACCACACAAATGAAGTGGCAACAAGCTCCCGTCGCCGGCCTTTGCCGGGCAAAATATCAAGATGCGGAGGGGCGAGCGTGACGATGTGGAACGGGTTGTTCGGATCGCGCGAAGAACAAGCTTTCATCAGTTCGCCGTGCAAGTGCAACACCTGCGAAGAGCGGCGCGCTCGTGCAGATCGTCCACATTCTGCGTGACGATGCGCACGTCGAAGTCGTTTTCCAGTTCAGCCAGGAGTTCATGTCCCCGATTGGGGCGCGCTTCAACCAACTGCCGGCGCAGTCCGTTCGTAAAACTCGTTGACGAAATTGGGATCGCTGCCATCCCTCGGGCGTGGCCACCTGTTCCACGGGATGCGTTTCCCAAAGTCCGCCACTGTCGCGAAAAGGTGGCAAATCCACTCGGCGCTCATACGGCGCCGGTGAGGTACCACGATTTTTCTGCTGTGCTGTCATATCATTTACCATGAATCAACACTGCAAAAATACGCTTTTTCAAGTTCACTTCCCCATCTATCCGGCAAAAGTGCTACCACAACGCGAAAAAGCGGGCCTCGTCTCACATTATCGACAAAGAATGCTTACCTTTGCTTCTAACTACCCTATCAACGACACGTATGAATTTAGTACGCACTCGCGACGGGCACAACTATCTCACCCTGTTCCTCCTCGTCACCACCCTGTTCTTTTTATGGGGCTTCGCCCACAGCATACTCGATGTGCTGAACAAATATTTCCAGGAAGCACTGCGCCTGAGCAAAACCGAATCGGCTTTCATCCAAGTTGGTGGTCTACGGCGGTTATTTTCCTCATGGCGCTGCCCGCCGGCGCCTTCATTCGCCGCTTCGGCTACCGCGCGGTGTGCTACTCAGTCTTGTCCTCTACGGCATCGCGCGCTGCTCTTCATTCCGGCGCGCAGATCATGACCTTCCCCTTCTTCCTCGGCTGCCTCTTCATCATCGGGTGCGGACTCACCTTCCTTGAAACCCTCTGCCAACCCCTATGTCACCGTGCTCGGCGCCCCCGAACACAGCGAACAGCGCATCAATTTCTCGCAAGCCTTCAACGGTTTGGGCTGGATCCTCGGACCCGTGCGGTGGCTACTTCCTCTTCACCGGAAAGGGCCAATCGCATGCCCATCTCCATGCCCTATCTGCTCATCGCATCGTGGTCATGATCGTCGCCCTCGTGTTCTCGCGCGTCTGTCTGCCTGAGATCACGCCCGAGGAGGACGAACTCACCCAGGCCGAGGAAGCGGCACTCAGTCGGGGCGATCACAACCACAGCGACTCTCCATGTGCTGCTGCGCAACGGCGCTTTCCTCTTCGGATGGATCGGCATTTTCGTCTACGTGGCGGCACAGACCGGCGTGAACAGCTTCTTTATCAACTATGCTGTGGAGAGTGCGGGCATCGATCGCGGCGACGCCGGTCTCATCCTCGGTTTCGGCGGTATGGGGCTTTTCTTCGCCGGTCGCATGCTCGGCAGTTGGATCATGCGCAATACATCCGCGCCGAACGCCTTCTTGCCATTCTCGCCCTCATCGCCGCCCACTGCACCATGCTCGTCGTGGCCTCTCCCGGCCGCGTGGGTTTCGAGGCGCTGCTCACCGTTTATTTCTGCGAGAGCATCATGTTCCCCACCATCTTCGCCCTCGCGCTCCGCGGTTTGGGTCGTCGCACGAAAACCGCTTCGTCGCTCCTCATCATGGGCATCGTCGGCGGTGCCGTGGCTCCCTCTGCTCATGGGGTTGATTGCCGACCACTCTTCCATGGCCTACGGCTTCATCGTGCCCCTCGTTTGCTTCTTCATCATCGCCGCCTACGGTGGTTTCGTGGTGCGCCGCAGCGCTCGCGCGAAGCACCGCCACCGATTGTCTCGATCCTCCCCATCATGGCTCACAAGAAAAAGATGACAGCGGCCGCCATCGCCGCCTATAAAAACCGGAACGAAAACTTCTCGCCAATCTCCGCGGCCGCACGGCATACAAGAGTTGCGCTGTGGCGTACTCTGGTGGTGCAAACAGCCCCGCTCCGCCCGGCCGATGCCGACGAGCGCACGCTGCGCCGCCACAATACCACGCCTGCTCGCGCTCGGTGGTCACGGTTCATGTACGAGGACGCCTCATCGATGGGCAGGGTCTTCGACTCCTCTCGCCGCAGCCGCACGCCACCGGCCTTCCCGCGTCAACGAACTCATCGACGGTTGGCAAGTGGCGCTCGTCAACATGCACATCGGCGACGTATGGGAGCTCTACGTCTCCGCCGCTGCCGGCTACGGTGAGGCGAGGTGCCGGTCGCGAGCATTCCGGACACAGCACCCTCATCTTCCGCATCGAACTCTTAGACATCGCATAAACTATGCATGAACCTACGCATCGTCGTCAAAGGCGCGCGCGTCAACAATCTCAAGAACATCGACGTCGAGATTCCGCGCGAGCAATTTGTCGTCATCACCGGCCTTTCCGGTTCGGGAAAGTCTTCATTGGCCTTCGACACCCTCTATGCCGAAGGTCAGCGGCGCTATGTCGAAAGCCTTTCGGCCTACGCCCGCCAGTTTCTCGGGCGCATGAACAAGCCGAGTGCGACTAGCATCAAAGGGCTGCCTCCGGCCATCGCTAGTGAGCAGAAGGTCAAGACGAACAACCCGCGTTCCACCGTCGGCACAAGCACGCAAATCTACGAATATCTCCGTCTGCTCTTCGCCCGCGTGGGACACTACCTACTCCGTGAGCGGCGAAGAGTGCGTCGCCACAGCGCCGACGACATTGTCGCTGCCGCCCTGCGCGAGCCGGCCGGCACGCGCTTCACCGTGCTCAGCTCCCCTGCGCCCGCTCCACGAGCGCATATCCAAAGAGCAAATCGAGTGCTGCTCCAGCGGAGGCTTTCGCGCTGGATCTCGACGGCGAGACGGTGCGCATGGACGAAGCGATTGAAAGCCCCGCCGCCGTGGCGCGCCACGAGAAGGCCTTTGGGCCGAAGGCCGCCTCTTCCTCCTCCTCGACCGCCTGGCCGTCGACGGTTCGAAAAGACGGCGTGACGCGTCCCACCGACTCGGTCGAAACGGCACTCTACGAGGGCGACGGCGAATGCCTCCTGCGTTTCTATCCCGATCGCACGCTACAACGCTTTTTCCACCCGCTTCGAGGCCGACGGCATCACCTTCGAGGAACCGAGCGACAACCTTTTCTCGTTCAACAATCCCGTGGGAGCGTGCCCCCGCTGCGAGGGCTTCGGCCGCGTGGTGGGCATCGACAGCACCTTGTCGTCCCCAATCGTTCGCTCTCGGTCTACGATGGCGCCGTGATGTGCTGGCGCGGGCGAAAACTCAGCCAGTGGCAACAGGAATTCATGCGCCGCGCTGCCGCACACGACTTCCCCATCTTCGAACCCTACTACAAACTCCACACCCGCCCAGCGCGATCTGCTCTGGCACGGCGGTCCCGGCATGGCTTGGGAGGAAGGCGATGTCGATGTGCATCGATGGCTTCTTCCACGCGCTCGAACAAAGGCGCCTACAAGATTCAAAACCGCGTGATGCTCGCCCGCTATCGTGGCAAAGCCGAGTGCCCCGTTTGTCACGGCACGCGCCTGCGCCCGAAGCCCTCTACGTTCGCGTGGGCGACCGCACCATGCCGACCTCGTGCGTATGTCGGTGGCTGATCTCGCCCGATGGTTCGACGCTCTCACCCTCTCCGAGCACGATGCTTCCGTCGCCCAACGTCTGCTCGTCGAGATCCGCAGCCGCCTCCGTTTCCTCAACGAAGTGGGACTCGGCTATCCACACTCGACCGCCTCAGCAATTCCCGCTTTCGGGCGGCGAAAGCCAACGCATCAACCTCGCCACCTCGCTCGGCAGTAGCCTGGTGGGCAGTCTCTACATCCTCGACGAACCCTCTATCGGGCTCCATTCTGCGACACCGACCGACTCATTTCGCGTCTTGCGCCAACTTCGTGATGTGGGCAACACCGTCATCGTCGTCGAACACGACGAAGACATCATCCGCGCCGCCGACCACCTCATCGACATCGGTCCCGAAGCCGGTCGACTCGGCGGCGAAGTGGTGTGCAAAGGCAAAGTTCCGGCCGAAGGAGCCGCCCACCACACCGGCGCCACCGTGGGACGCAGCCACACGCTCAACTTCCTCACGGTGCCGAGTCCATTCCCGTACCGACCTCGCGCCGCCGGTGGAACCGCCACATCGACATCATCGGTGCTCGCGAGAACAATCTCCGCGGCATCGACGTGCAATCCCCGCTCAACGTACTCACCGTCGTGACGGGGGTGTCGAGTTCAGGGCAAATCCGCCTTGTGCGCGACATCTTCTATAAGGCCCTCTTGCGTCAGCTCGACGAGTCGGGCGACCGCCCTGGCTGAATACGCCGAGCTCACCGGCGACCTCGACGCCATTCAAGCCGTAGATTTCATCGACCAAAACCCCATTGGCCGCTCCACGCGCTCTAATCCCGTCACCTACGTCGAAAGCCTTCGGCGAAATCCGCAAACTCATGGCCGAACAGCCTTTGGCGCGCCAAATGGGAAATGGACGCCAAGTATTTCTCATTCAACACCGACGGCGGTCGCTGCGAAGAATGCAGGGCGAAGGCACGGTGAAAGTGGAGATGCGGTTCATGGCCGATCTCGTACTCGAATGCGAGATCGTGCCACGGTCGCCGCTTCAAGAACGAGGGTGCTCGATGTGCGTTTCGAGGGATCAAAAACATTTACGACATTCTCGAAATGACGGTCGACCAAGCCTCGACTTCTCTGAAGCGCACGGCAAGAAGAAGATCGTCAAGCGCCTCCGTCCGCTGCCCGCGATGTGGGACTCGGTTATATCAAACTCGGGCAGTCGTCCTCCACCTCTCGGGCGGCGAGAACCAGCGCGTGAAACTAGCCTACCTCGCGCAGGAGCGTGCCGTCCCACGCTTTTCATCTTCGACGAACCCACCACGGGACTTCACCTCCACGACATCAACCGCCTTCTCTCGGCCTTCAACGCCTTGATTGAGCGCGGCCACACGTTGATTGTGATTGAACATAATCTTGATGTCGTAAAAACGGCTGACCACGTCATCGATCTCGGTCCCGAAGGCGGTGCCGGCGGTGGCGACCTCGTCTTTGCGGCACCCCGAAGCGCTTGTCGCCTCCGGCCGCGGCTACACCGCGCGCTACCTCGCCGAGAAACTCGCACCGCAATAGGCTTCCCCACTTTCCGACAAAACCCGGTCCGGCCGCACTCGAGTGCGACCGACCGGTTCCTATCTTCGTCCACCTTACTTCATTTTTCGAAAAACAAAACCCTATTTCCCGACAACACTTCGCATCCCAAAACAGCATGATCGGGTACAAAAGCCGCCTCCTGCAGGGCCGTCACTTGACAATTTGATCCCAAAGCCACTATTTATTCGAAGAAAAAGTCACTTTCTTTTTGCACATTAAAGCACACGGGCTTATCTTTGCACCATCATTAAACAAATAAATCACTTAACCGATGGATCAAAAATAAAATCAATATGTTCCTCGCCACCAACGCGAAGTTTTTTCACCCCCGCACAGCTCACCGACCTGCGTAACCGCATAACGGAGCTTGACGACTCCATCTTGATGTACACTTCGCAGTTCAAAGATCCAACGACAGCCCTCATTCTCTATTTTTCACAGGTGGCTTGGGTATTGATCGCTTACATCAGGGGATACCGGTCTGGGAATCGGCAAGCTCCTCACGGTGGTGGCTGCGGCATCTGGAGCCTCATCGACTGGTTCCTCATCATGGACGATACGCGCAACAAGAACTACCAAATCATGATGAACGCCATTATGATGCATGGCCAAGTTTCAGCCGTCACTTCACTAGTTACCATGCGAAATGCGTATTAACACCTGCTCAATCGCATTTCGTCCGCTAATCGCGTAACAAAAAGGTCCACTACATCCGTCAAAAATGACGATGGCTCGACACATCGCGTCTGCCTTCCAGACGGTTCGCCTTTTTCAAAACAAAAGTGGAAGAGAAATCCGTTTCTCTTCCACTTTTCATCTACACCCACTTATCCCTTTCACATGTCGCGCCGTCGCACACTTCTTTTTGTCCTCTTCGTCCTCTTTGTCCTTTGGCTTTGGGGCAATCTCTCCGGACTCCCGTGGGGCATCCCCTGCCTATTCCACCAATTCACCGGTCTCTCCTGCCCCGCCTGCGGCACGCAACGCGCCCTTTTCGCCCTCCCTGCACGGCCATCCCCTCACGGCCTGGCACTACAACTATTTTCTGCCCTTCGCTGTCCTCCTCGTCGTCGCACTCCGCATTTCTTTCCCGCCGCAAGAGCCCCACTCTATCGTACGCTCACCCTCACCAACCGCACTGATCATCTATGGTTGCATCATGCTGGTCTGGCTCATTGTCCGCAACCTGTACGGAGTTTGAAGGCAAGTAGAAGACTCCCTAACTCAAATCACCACTGAAACCAAAGGGACTTGAATTTGAGGAAGCGAATCATTGACACAATCAATAAAACTATTTACTGCATTCTTCGCCCTAGCAACAAATGACTAATTCGGAGAGTATCCAAAATTTTACCTACAAGTATTGTACCCAAAAATACTAAGAGGAAGAGCTATTACAAGAAAGAGAATCCTTGTAGAATCAAAGGCTAAGACCGAAGATAAATATTTAGTACATGGATTCGTAAACAACGGAGAATAAACGTATACAATCAAGAGTTCCTACCCAGAAAAACTATCCACTCCTTTACTCTGTTGGGGATATACTTATATAGAACCAACAAAAAGGAAATAACGGAAAATACAGTAAGCAAACCTCCAATTGTTCCTCTATCCAACGTTACTGGATTAAAGGCCAAAAGAACAATAGCTGGAAAAGCCCACCATGATGGTCTAAAGAAATTCAAGAATAATATATCCGTTTGACGCAGAACAACCCCGATAAAGAAATAAGACTATTCTCATGTCTAACCAAACCAGACACCCCAAGAATGTAGAACAAAAATGCCAAGACAAACAGCCTACTTATCAAATCCAATCTAACAAAACGGAAAACAATCAAGTAACAAATGCCATACAAGAAACAGAAAACAGATACCAATAGTTACCTAAAAGGCTTAAACAGGAGCATTTGAAAATAGCCCAGGACCGTGTGATCAGGCATTGTCCCGGATATAGGCAAGAAAGTAGATCCAAAGAAAAACAAAGTCTCAAAAAACACATAGGGAACAAGCAACCATCTCAACGAGCTCAACACTTTTCTTAAGCTCTTTGTTTACACGCATTAGATATCCGGAAATCAGCAAAAACCCGGCATATGAAAAGTATACACCCACGAGCAAAGTAGAGGATAATGTACAGCAAAATAAAAAGATGGAAGGCCACCATCAAGACGATAAAGACTCCTTTAAGGAAATCCAACTCCAAAGAGCGCGACAAAGAAATATCCATAGCAAGTTGTTTTACACAATCAAATACCCTAAATAAAATCATACAGCACTATATTAGCACCAAATCACCGCAAAAGTATCCATTTCTATCAAAAACGCACAATAAAATACAGAGGATTTTCTACATAGTCATTCAGTAAATAAAACCAGATACTCCAGATTCACTCCCGAGACTCATTTCTCATCAAAATCAGCAGGAATTTCGCCCCATCGCCCGTTTCCCATTTCAAGATTGGATTCGTCAC
>BNJT01002405.1_pt1 | contig 174129 bp, 225 predicted proteins | sample 8540491 | NCBI WGS metagenome assembly BNJT01 (sample SAMD00202455, study PRJDB9452) | human saliva metagenome | host: Homo sapiens
CAGAATGTTTATACCACCAACGGCTACCAGATTTTTATCCAACTTCCACTTGACTTACTATAGGTCGTTTGAGAGGATGATTCTTGAGCAGAAACTGGATTATTTACTGCTAGTGTTGACACTAGGCTCAGTAAAAGCAACTGATGACAATAAAATTTTTTTCATAATCATATTGTCCCTTCTGTTTTATTTTTTTGATATAATCATATCATAAACAAAAAAACAGGTTTTATTTTTTTGCAGAAATGGAAGAATAGTATGGAAAAATTTTTGGAGCAGTTTTTAAAGGATATCCGTATTTCAAAAAAATTTTTCGTCTTAAAGATTTAGCTTGTGATAAGATTAGTGAGTCAACCATTTCTCGTTTCGAAAATGGCATTACAAAAATTATCTATTGATCATTTTTTACATTTTGTTAAATCGTCTTGGGATATCATTTTTCGGAATTTGAAGAATTAGTTCATTGCTATTATTCCAAAAAAAAGAATGCTTTTTTTGAAGAATTAGAACATGCTGTGAACTCTTCAGAAATATTTCTACTTCAAGAATTAGTGGATAAAATAGAGTTAAAACAAAAAGCAGGGAAAAAAAGTTTATGCAATTTTCATATAAAATTGATTGCTGAGCAACAGATTAATCGGCTTGCAAACCTTCCTTACAATATCTCTAAATGCAATGAGCTAATCAAGTATTTGCTTTCGGTAGATACTTGGATGGAGTATGAACTGAAAAATTTTCTATCATTCGGTGTTTTTTTGAATACTAAAACCATTAGCTTACTATATAGAGCGGTAATCAAGAAAACACGACATTTTTAAAAAAACAGATATGGGAGCACATAGAGTAATTCCCCTATATTTATTTAATTTAGAATTATTATTAAAAAAATAATTTGTTAGATAGCGCTCAATTTTTTTATAGATGATTTAGAAAAATTTACTGACCAGACAAGGATATTATTTTTGAAAAAGAATTATTTGCTTTTTTTAAAAAGGTATTTATCTCATAAAAAAACGAATCAAGTAGAGTTAGGTAAAAAGAATGTTCCAAAGCTATGAGAATATGTAAGGAATATAATGATAGTGACACAATAGAGAAATTAAGCAAGACCTTTAAATTAGATTTTTTGTTATTTAATTGGCTAGAAGAATTCGTCTGTAAGATAAAGTTAGACGGAAAATGAGATAAAAAGAAAAAAAGGATAGCTTCTCCGCGATGAGATGTTATCCTTTTGATTGGCGAAACTATTGCAACAACTTTGTTTTTCAAGATGTAGTAGGTTCCGAGGTAAAGATAGTAGATAGCTGATAAAAAAAGAGATCGCGTAAGATTTCTGTACCAGCCATCACGTTATAGTCATTGTCAACTCTTAAGAAGAAAGTGATATAACCAATAACGATTGAAATAACGATATAGGCTAGAATCCCCATAGCTGTTCGATACTCGTTAAAGAGTTGCCCGATAGAGATGGAGAGGTAAATGGATAAAAATCCATGCGATTGAACCGACAAATAGTGATAGGGCATACAGCCAGCCGTAGCTGAGGTAAGTGGAAATGAAGTTATAGAGGACAGTGAAGTCTTTTTTTCTATTGGTGTTAAGAAGAAGATAATCAATATACTCAAGATAAAGACGATATAGCCTAAGATGGACCAGACAAGACCACCTGAAAAAGTTTTGCGGTGATGATTTGGTGCTCTGAGACAGGCAAAGGGTCAAGGGTCAAGTACCCTTGGCGGTCATAAACACTACCCTTTAAATCTTCGGATGATTAAAAAGATTGTTGCAATCCAAAGAGTGACGCTGAGTCCTCCAAAGACTAGTACTAAAAAGAAGATGAAATAAGCAGAATTGTTAGGATTGTAACTCTGGCTAAGACTGCTAATAAAAGCTCCAAGCAAAACTGAAATTGCAAGCACAGCACCGTAGAGTGCCAGATACCACTTATTGACATTTTTTTAAATTCATAACGAACTAGATTCCAAAACATAATAATCTCCTTTGCTTAGGCTTTTAAATTCCTGGCGGAAGAGCTGGTCAATTGATTCACCTGACTCGTAACGAATATCATCAACATTTCCTTGGCGGACGACTTTTCCGTCTTTGAGGAAGATGATCTCATCCAAGATTGGCTCAATATCTGAAATCAAGTGGGTTGAAATCAGCACCGTAGAGGTTGGGGAATAGTTGTTGATGATGGTATTAAGGATATAATCACGGGCAGCTGGATCCACGCCTCCGATTGGTTCGTCCAGAACGTAGAGGCGGGCTTCACGGCTCATAACCAGGATGAGTTGGACCTTTTCCTTGTTCCCTTTTGATAGTTTCTTGAGGCGACTGTTTTCATCAATACCGAGATCGGCTAAAAGGTGTTGGGCTTTTTCGAGATTGAAATCCTGATAGAAGGTTTTAAAATAGGTTAGAGCATCCTTAACCTTCATCTCTTCATTGAGGTAGGTTGTGTCTGGCAGATAGGAGACGATCGCCTTGGTAGCAGGACTTGGATCCTGTCCGTTAATGAGGACACGTCCTTTATTTGGTTGAAGAAGGCCATTGATCAGTTTGATCAAGGTTGTTTTTTTCCCGGATCCGTTTGGTCCAAGGAGCCCGACAATCTTTCCGGCTGAGATCTCTAGTGAGATATTGTCAAGTGCTGCGGTTGCTCCATATGATTTTGTTACATTTTCAAGTGCTAGTAGTGTCATAGTCTTAAACTCCTTTAATATAGTCGCTTAATACATTTGGCAGTTCTTCTTTTTTTGTAGCCAAATTGAAGCATGCAAGAGACGAATTGTTGCAGTTGCTCCTCGGAAAGTTGTTTGCGGGACTGAACGATGAGATCCAAATCCTCGGTGACAAAACGACCAGTTGTCCGCTTGCTGTATACAAATCCTTCACGTTCGAGGTCAGACAAGGCGCGCTGAATGGTATTGGGATTGACCCCGGCCTCGCTCGCCAAATCTCTCACGGTAGGGAGCTGTTGGTTGGGCTCCAGTTCATGGGAAACAATCTGTAGTTTGATTTTTTCCATAATCTGTAAATAAATCGGTTTTGTATTATCAAATGACCAGGACATCATAGTCTCCTTTCTTTGTCTTTGTTGTTCTAATCAAATAATACAATAAAACAAAAAACTTGTCAAGTAAAAATAAGAATTGTTTTGGGAATTGCTCAAAAAATGGTATAATGAAAAGAAAACGACAAGGAGGGAAATGCATGCGTTGTCCAAAATGTGGGGCTACCAAGTCTAGTGTTGTTGATAGTCGACAAGCCGAAGAAGGAAATACCATCCGTCGAAGACGTGAGTGCGACGAGTGTCAGCATCGTTTTACAACCTATGAACGAGTAGAAGAAAGAACGCTGGTTGTCGTCAAAAAAGACGGTACGCGAGAGCAGTTTTCGAGAGATAAAATCTTTAATGGGATTATCCGCTCAGCCCAGAAGCGTCCTGTTTCAAGTGATGAAATCAACATGGTGGTCAATCGTATTGAGCAAAAACTCCGTAGTCGCAGTGAGAATGAGATCCAAAGTGAATATATTGGGTCTTTAGTCATGGAAGAATTAGCAGAGCTGGATGAGATTACCTATGTTCGTTTTTGCCAGTGTTTACCGTAGCTTTTAAGGATGTGAGTGAGTTGGAGAGTCTGCTCCAGCAGATCACCCAGTCCTCAAAAAAAGAAAAAAAGGAAAAAAATAGATGAAAGCCAAATGACCGTTTTTTTCTTTTCTAAAGAATAATCGGGTGTCGCAAGATACCTCTTCTCTGGTGCAGTGCTACCTCCCGATTATCGGTCAGGAGGCACTGAGCCTCTATCTATACGTCATTACCTTTTTGGGATGGTGGGCAAAAGGAACACCTCTTTTCCCATATCCTCAATCACTTAAACTTTGGCATGCCGACCTTGCTCCAATCCTTCAAAGTCTTATCTGCCTTCGATCTGTTGACCCTTTATCAGAAGGGGGAAAACTATGAATTACAGCTTCATTCTCCCCTACCTATTCAGGATTTTTTAAGTCATTCTGTCTATAGCAGACTATTGGAGAAAAAGATAGGGGATACAGCTGTTTCTGCTATGAAACAGGTTCCAAGCGAGGGAGAAGCATTCTCTGTTTCTTTGAGCCAAGTATTTCCAAATCTGACCGAAGAAGTGACTCCAAGCGAGTTTAAAAGCAAGTTAAAAAACGATTTTGATTTGGAACATTTTCAGCGCCTGATGGCTCGAGATGGTTTGCGTTTTGAAAATGAGCAGGCGGATGTTTTGGAATTGTTTGCCATTGCAGATGAAAAAAAATGGACCTGGTTTGAAACCTATCAATTAGCTAAGGCGACTACAGTGGCTCGGGTTATTTCAGTCAAACGCATGCGTGAAAAGATTGCGCAAAAGCCAGCATCTTCTGACTTTAGCCCCAAAGAAATGACCATTATCAGGGAAGCCAAAAATAAAACTCCTCTGGAATTTTTAGCCGAAATCAAGCAAACACGTAAGGGAAACATCACCCAAAGTGAAAGAGAACTCCTTCACAAGATGGCGTCTTTAGGCTTGTTGGACGAAGTCATCAATATCGTCTTGCTTTTAACCTTTAACAAGGTTGATTCGGCTAATGTTAATGAAAAATATGCTATGAAAGTCGCCAACGACTATGCCTATCGTAAGATTCGGACAGCAGAGGAAGCCGTGCTTCGGATTCGAGAGCGTCAGCAAAAAGGCCAGGAAGACCAAAAAAATCAAAAACTAGCTCGACTAAGACAAATGTTCCCTAAGTGGAGTAATCCAGAATACAAGAATCAAAACCAGTGAGGAAACTCGTCTGGAACTAGAACGCAAAAAAACAAGAAATGTTAGCCCGATTAGAAGAAGGAGGAGACTAGATGGAAAGTGTTGGGGACGTTATCAAACGTCAGACAAGTCGTTTTCAGTATCAGGACCTAGTCCAGCAGATCATGAAGGACCCCGATGTAGCGGCTTTTATCCAGAAAGAATCCCTCAGTCCAGAGGAGTTGAATCGTAGCATCTCCAAGTTCAACCAATATATCACAGAACGGGATAAGTTTCTTCGTGGGGATGCTGACTATATAGCGCGTGGCTACAAGCCTATCTTGGTCATGAATCACGGTTATGCGGATGTATCTTATGAAGAAACACCAGAACTAATCGCTGCTGAAAAAGAGGCGGCCATCAAGAATCGTCTCAAGTTGATTAATCTACCAGCAAGTCTTAAGAAAGCGAAATTGGCTCAGATTGACCTGGATGATCTAGGACGTTTGCCGATTTTTGAGAGACTCTATGCCTTTGTTGACCTTTACCCAAGTATCCGAAAAGGTCTCTATCTTTATGGAGATTTTGGTGTTGGTAAGAGTTTCATGATGGCGGCCCTAGCCCATGACCTATCTGAAAAACGTGGAGCATCAACAACCATTCTCCACTATCCAAGTTTTGTCATTGATGTGAAAAATGCTATCGGTGAAGGATCTGTGAAGACCTTGGTGGATGAGATTAAGTTAGCAGAAGTCTTGGTCTTGGATGATATTGGTGCAGAACAGTCGACTCCTTGGGTTCGTGATGAGATTCTCCAAGTTATTCTCCAGTACCGCATGCAGGAAGATTTGCCGACCTTCTTTACTTCCAACTTTAATTTTCAAGATTTGGAAAAACATTTTGCCAAAGGAAAGAATGGAAATGATGAGACTTGGGAAGCTAGACGGGTCATGGAACGAATCCGTTATTTGGCTGAGGAGACCAGACTAGAAGGAGAGAATCGCCGATGACAGAAACCATTAAACTGATGAAAGCTCATACTTCAGTTCGTCGCTTTAAGGAGCAAGAGATTTCTCAAGAACACTTAAATGAAATCTTGACTGCTGCTCAAATGGCATCATCTTGGAAAAATTTCCAATCCTACTCTGTGATTCTTGTACGTAGTCAAGAGAAGAAAGATGCCTTATATGAATTGGTTCCTCAGGAAGCCATTCGCCAGTCAGCTGCTTTCCTGCTTTTTGTTGGTGATTTGAACCGAGCTGAAAAGGGAGCAAGCCTTCATACGGACACTTTTCAACCCCAAGGAGTGGAAGGTCTCCTTATCACGTCTGTAGACGCTGCGCTTGCTGGGCAAAATACCTTGCTTGCGGCTGAGAGTCTGGGATATGGTGGTGTGATTATCGGTTTGGTCCGTTACAAGTCAGAAGAAGTAGCAGAGCTTTTTAACCTGCCTAACTATACCTATCCCGTTTTTGGGATTGCCCTCGGTTTGCCAAATCAACAACATGATGTCAAACCAAGACTGCCTTTGAACCAAGTGGTATTTGAAGAAGAATACCAAGAACAGCCAGTTGAAGCGATTTTGGACTATGACCAAGTACAGGCGGACTATGCTGGTGCGCGTGCGACGACCTCTTGGAGTCAGCGTTTAGCAGAGCAGTTTGGTCAAGCCGAACCTAGTTCAACTCGGAAGAATCTAGAACAGAAAAAAAGTTATTGTAGAAAGTGAGAAAAACATGGCCTTACCAACTGTTGCCATTGTAGGACGTCCCAATGTTGGGAAATCGACCCTCTTTAACCGAATCGCTGGTGAGCGAATCTCAATCGTAGAAGATGTCGAGGGTGTGACACGCGACCGTATCTATGCAACGGGTGAGTGGCTCAACCGTTCTTTCAGTATGATTGATACTGGAGGGATTGACGATGTCGATGCTCCCTTCATGGAGCAAATCAAACACCAGGCAGAAATTGCTATGGAAGAAGCAGATGTCATCGTCTTTGTCGTTTCTGGTAAAGAAGGGATTACAGATGCGGACGAGTACGTAGCTCGCAAACTCTATAAAACCCATAGCCTGTTATCCTAGCAGTTAACAAGGTTGACAATCCTGAGATGCGAAATGATATCTTTGATTTCTATGCACTAGGCTTAGGTGAACCGTTGCCAATTTCATCTGTCCACGGTATTGGTACGGGTGATGTACTGGATGCCATCGTAGAAAATCTACCACATGAAGTCGAAGAAGAAAATCCAGATGTCATTAAATTCAGCTTAATTGGTCGTCCAAACGTTGGAAAATCAAGTTTGATCAATGCTATTTTGGGAGAAGACCGCGTGATTGCTAGTCCAGTAGCTGGAACGACTCGCGATGCCATTGATACCCATTTTACAGATGCGGATGGCCAAGAGTTTACCATGATTGATACAGCTGGTATGCGTAAGTCTGGTAAAGTCTATGAAAATACGGAGAAATACTCCGTCATGCGTGCCATGCGTGCCATTGACCGTTCTGACGTGGTCTTGATGGTCCTCAATGCCGAAGAAGGTATTCGTGAGTACGACAAGCGTATCGCAGGTTTTGCCCACGAAGCAGGTAAAGGGATGATTATCGTGGTCAATAAGTGGGATACTCTTGAGAAAGACAACCACACCATGAAAAATGGGAAGAGGATATTCGTGAGCAGTTCCAATATCTGCCTTATGCGCCGATTGTCTTTGTTTCAGCTCTTACCAAGCAACGTCTCCATAAACTGCCTGAGATGATCAAGCAAATCAGTGAAAGCCAAAATACCCGTATTCCTTCAGCGGTCTTGAACGATGTGATTATGGATGCCATTGCTATCAATCCAACACCGACAGACAAAGGAAAACGCCTCAAGATTTTCTACGCTACCCAAGTGGCAACCAAGCCACCAACCTTTGTCATCTTTGTCAATGAAGAAGAACTCATGCACTTCTCTTACTTGCGTTTCTTAGAAAATCAAATCCGCAAGGCCTTTGTCTTTGAGGGAACACCGATTCACTTGATTGCGAGAAAACGCAAGTAAACCTTGCTTGTTTTTCTACAAAAATAAACTAAAAGAAGACTTCATAGTCTTCTTTTTTCTATACTAAAAGGGGAGAAAAGAACCTGCCAAATTGGGGGAGAATCTGTCATCAAATTTCAATCATTTTCCTAGCTTTTGTAATCTATTTGTAATGAAAATGCACTTTCTTTGTAAAAATCAAAATGCTATAATTCCTTAAATCAATTTTCCTTTATCAGGGAGGTTATTATGAAAAAGAGCAGATTATTTAAACATAGTTTGTTGGTTCGCTTGCTTGGGTTGCTGATGGTCTTTCTCTTCTTGTCAGCATTCACAGCACCTGAAAAACCTGAGTACGGGATTTATGACCCGGATCATTATTTAACGGATGAGACTATAAGTCAGATTCGGGAATTGAATAATGTCAATAGTAAAAAATCAGAAAAATTCCAGATGGGTGTTTACGTTGTGAAAAGCCTGGATGGAGAAACAATCGAGACTGTAGCCAATGAAACAGCTAGAGCTTGGAAGATTGGCTACTCGGGAGACAATCACGGTGTCTTGATTGTGGTAGCAGTCCAAGATAGAAAATCACGGATTGAAACCAGTAATAATGTGGCCAGTAAAATCACAGACTATCAGACTCACAGGTTCTTGACAACGGCACGCCCTTACTTTAAAAATGGTGACTATAACAAGGGTGTTCTCTCAATAGTCAATAATCTCAACTACATGTTCTATAGTGGATCGAGTACAAGTGCTTCAAGTTCTAAAAGTAGCTACGGCTATACTACCAACTCTAGTCGCTTAAGGGAACTTGAAAGGTATGCTGGTGAGAGCAGTTCTTCGAGACGGCATCGAAAAAGCAGTTCGAGTGACGGAGTTATCGGATTTGGAATTCTCATTTACTTCATCGTGATGATTATCGGATTTATATCTGGAGGTCGTGGTAGCGGTTCACATGGTGATGATTCTGGCAGTGGCTGGTGGGGCGGTGACTCATCAGACTCAGGTTCCTCTTGGTCTGATTCGGGCTCCGACTCATCTGGAGGCTGGGACGGCGGTGGCTTTGATGGCGGCGGTTCGTCTGATGACTGGTGAGTAATCGTATATAGCTCAAACCGATTTCTCCATTCAGTAAGGTGACTCCTTTGCAAGAGTTCACTCCTTAATTAAAAATAAAAACAAAGTTTGGGAAATTGATTTAAAATCTGAGTATTTTCTCAGAAAAGTTTATAAAAGAAAGTGTTAAGGTTTTGATATGAAACAAAATAAAGTAATTCTCTCAATAGTGGCGATCTTTTTTGGACTACTAGTTCTGGGAAGTTGTTCCGCAGTGACGACCTATAATGGTCTGGTTGGTGAACAGACTAAAGTGGAGCAGGCTCAGGCCGATGTCTCGACAGCCCTCCAACGTCGTTCGGACTTGATTGGTAACTTGGTGGAGTCCGTTAAAGGACAAATGAATCATGAAACCGAAGTCTTTACCAAGATTGCTGATGCTAGAGCTAAAAATCGGTAGTAGCTCAGTAACTTCGGAAGAAAAACCAAAAAGGCTCAGGGAGAATTGAGCTCTGCTCTTTCCCGCTTGATTTCCTTGACGGAGAATTATCCAGAACTCAAGAGCAATCAAAATGTTGAGCAACTAATGGTCGAACTTTCAGGCAGTGAAAATCGTATCTTTGTAGCACGTAAGGATTATAATAAAGTCGCAGCCGAGTACAATCAAAAGTTGAGAAGTTTTCCAACCGTGCTTTTTGCGAATATGATGAACTTTAAAGAAGCTGAAACCTTTAAAGAAACAGAAGAAGCCAAGACAGTTCCTAAGGTCGATTTTGGAACATCTTCATCAAGTCAATAAAGTGAATCAGCCTATGAATAAAGGAATTTCTCTAGTATGACTAGTGATTTCAAACTCAAACCTGGAAAGCTTTTTCCAGGTTTTTTTGGTATAATAAAAGGGAAGAGATAGTGACTCAAATGGAGGTTTGCTATGGAGAAAACAAAAGCCTTTCTTGAAGCGCACTACAAGAGATTTATTCTTACGATTTGCTTTCTCTGGTTCCTCATGTTTTTCCTTCCTTGGGATTGGCAAATAGGAGGAGTTTCAGTATATTATTTCGTTATGAGAAAACTCTTTGTGGTTTTTGGTGTTTTATCTATCTTATACTCCGTGCTGATTAAAAAATTCAGTCTTCTCATCTTTGGAATTATCTTTTGCTTGGCCTTCTGGATCAATCTCTTTTGGTATTTTGGGATATTGCCTGTATTCTTGGGAAATTAAACATTAACAAATGAAGGACTAGACTAGCTTCTAGTCCTTTTTTCTTCCTTATTAAAATAGTTGGAGATATAAAAATAATTTTGTTGACGGGCTGTCTGTATGATATAATAAGTCCCGTAAACAGAAGATTAAGGGATTAAAAAAATGGCTAAAAAAGTAAAAGATTATTATGACTTGGCTTATGCTAGTGATTTGAGTCGACGGTTGAAAGAAGCGTCCGTTGCCTTTGATGAGCGAAAGTTTAGGTTGTTGGTAGAAAAAGACTTGGAAGAGTTGGAGTTTAGCCAGCGTCAAGAACTCTTGGCTAAAAGTATCAAAGATTGTCTTCCCCTATCTTATGAGGACTCTCTCAAGGTTTTTGAGAAAATTTTGGGTCCCGAGTTAGAGGGTGGTTTAGGTATGTTCTCAGAAGGATATTGGCTTTGGCCAATCGGAAAATATATAGAGCTATATGGGGACAAAGAATTTGAATTGAGCGCGGCCTTTAGTAAGGAACTCACCAAGCGATTTACTGGAGAATTTTCCATGAGACCCTTGCTGGCTCGTTATCCTAAAGATACAATGACTTTGCTGTTAGAATGGAGTCGGGATGAAATTTGCGCGTTCGTAGACTTGCCAGCGAATGTATGCGTATTCGTCTGCCTTGGGCTAAGAAACAAACCGTGGTATTGGATTATTTTGAGGATTTCACCACTATTTTGACCAATCTAAAAGATGATAGAGATAAGTCTATTCAAAAAAGTGTAGCCAATAATCTAAATGATTTGTACAAGGAAGATCCTGATAAGTTTGAAAGGATTCTTCAAACTTGGCAAAAGGAGGAGCTAAGTCCAAGTTGTGCTTGGATTATCAAACATGCATCACGAACAAAAAACAAAAAGGTAGCCACAGAAGATTTATGCAAAAAAAGCTGAATTTTGGCTGGGCTTTTCCGTTGTAAATTAAGGATTCTTTCTTGAAAAATAATGGTAAATATGCTAAAATTAAAAGAACATTCTAAAATATTCAGAATAAAAAGTAAGGAAAATCATGGCTAATATTTTAAAAACGATTATTGAAAATGATAAAGGAGAACTTCGTCGTCTGGAAAAGATGGCTGATAAGGTTCTTAACTATGAGAGCCAAATGGCTGCGATGTCAGACGAAGAGCTAAAAGCAAAAACTGACGAATTTAAAGAACGATACAACAAGGGTGAATCACTTGATTCATTGCTATATGAGGCTTTTGCAGTAGTTCGTGAAGCTGCAAAACGTGTCCTTGGGCTCTTCCCTTATAAGGTTCAGGTCATGGGTGGGATTGTTCTTCACCATGGTGACGTTCCAGAGATGCGTACTGGTGAAGGGAAGACCTTGACAGCGACTATGCCAGTGTACCTCAATGCCCTTGCAGGTAAAGGGGTTCACGTAGTTACAGTCAACGAATACCTAACAGAACGTGACGCGACTGAAATGGGTGAATTGTACTCATGGCTCGGTCTGTCAGTAGGGATTAACTTGGCAGCTAAATCTCCAATGGAGAAAAAAGAGGCTTACCTTTGTGATATTACCTACTCAACCAACTCAGAGATTGGTTTCGACTACCTTCGTGATAACATGGTCGTTCGTGCAGAAAACATGGTGCAACGTCCACTCAATTATGCCTTGGTCGATGAGGTTGACTCAATTTTGATCGACGAAGCTCGTACACCATTGATCGTTTCAGGTGCCAACGCAGTTGAAACAAGCCAACTCTACCATATGGCGGACCACTTCGTGAAATCCTTGGACAAGGACGACTATATCATTGACGTTCAGTCTAAGACGATTGGTTTGTCAGATTCTGGTATTGACAAGGCTGAAAGCTACTTCAAACTAGAAAATCTCTACGACATTGAAAATGTGGCTCTTACTCACTTTATCGACAATGCCCTCCGTGCCAACTATATCATGATTCTCGATATCGACTATGTGGTTAGTGAAGAGCAGGAAATCTTAATCGTCGACCAATTTACAGGTCGTACCATGGAAGGTCGTCGTTACTCTGATGGTTTGCACCAAGCGATTGAAGCAAAAGAAGGTGTGCCAATCCAAGATGAGACCAAGACATCAGCTTCTATTACCTACCAAAACCTCTTCCGTATGTATAAGAAATTGGCAGTATGACAGGTACTGGTAAAACAGAAGAAGAAGAATTCCGCGAAATCTACAACATTCGTGTTATCCCAATCCCAACCAACCGTCCAATTCAACGTATCGACCACTCAGACCTTCTCTATGCAAGTCTTGATGCGAAATTTAAGGCTGTAGTTGAAGATGTAAAAGCTCGTTACCAAAAAGGTCAGCCGGTCTTGGTAGGTACAGTTGCCGTTGAAACGAGTGATTTCCTCTCCAAGAAATTGGTTGCTGCAGGTGTTCCTCACGAAGTCTTGAATGCGAAGAACCACTACAGAGAAGCGCAAATCATCATGAACGCTGGTCAACGTGGCGCCGTTACCATCGCAACCAACATGGCCGGTCGTGGTACCGACATCAAGCTTGGTGAAGGGGTTCGTGAACTTGGTGGGCTTTGCGTTATTGGTACTGAGCGCCACGAAAGTCGACGTATTGATAATCAGCTTCGTGGACGTTCAGGACGTCAAGGAGACCCAGGTGAGTCACAATTCTACTTGTCTCTTGAAGATGATTTGATGAAACGTTTTGGTTCAGAACGTTTGAAAGGTGTCTTTGAACGTCTCAACATGTCTGACGAAGCCATCGAATCTCGCATGTTAACGCGTCAAGTTGAAGCAGCTCAAAAACGTGTCGAAGGAAACAACTACGATACTCGTAAACAAGTCCTTCAATACGATGATGTTATGCGTGAACAACGTGAGATTATCTATGCACAACGTTATGATGTCATTACTGCAGATCGTGACTTGGCACCAGAAATCCATGCTATGATTCGTCGTACCATTGGACGTATCGTGGATGCACATGCTCGTTCGAAAGAAGATGAAAAATTAGAAGCAATCTTGAACTTTGCTAAGTATAACTTGCTTCCAGAAGATTCAATTAGCCGTTCAGACCTTGCAGGTTTGTCAGACCAAGCTATCAAAGATGAACTTTTCCAACGTGCCTTGAAAGTCTATGACAGCCAAGTTGCTAAGCTTCGTGACGAAGATGCAGTGAAAGAATTCCAAAAAGTCTTGATTCTACGTGTTGTAGACAACAAGTGGACAGACCATATCGACGCCCTTGACCAGTTGCGAAATGCTGTTGGTCTTCGTGGATATGCTCAAAACAACCCAGTTGTAGAATATCAAGCAGAAGGTTTCCGCATGTTTAACGACATGATTGGATCGATTGAATTCGATGTAACGCGCTTGATGATGAAAGCACAAATCCATGAACAAGAACGTCCGCAAACTGAACACAATATCAGTACAACTGCGACTCGTAATATCGCAGCGCAACAGGCAAGCCTTCCTGAAGATTTGGACTTGAGCCAAATCGGACGAAACGACCAATGCCCGTGTGGATCAGGTAAGAAATTCAAGAACTGTCATGGAAAGAGACAATAATATGAGATAAGATACAGGCGGATACCTGGTAAAAATCATTTTTTGCTTGGTGTCCGTTTGCTTTATAAGGAGATGAATCATGGTATTTAAAGCTAAAAGTCCTAAAATTAACATTGAAGAAGTTCGCGCCTTGTCTAAATTAGAGGGAGCGGCTCTTGCGAGAAAAAACCAACGTGATCAGGAATTGGAAGCCATCATTCGTGGGGAAGACCAGCGTATTCTCTTGGTGATTGGACCATGTTCATCTGATAACGAAGAGGCGGTTCTCGAGTATGCCAAGCGTCTATCTGCTTTTGCAAGAAGAGGTCAAAAGACCGTATTTTTATGGTCATGCGTGTCTATACAGCTAAACCTCGTACCAATGGAGATGGCTATAAGGGCTTGATTCATCAACCAAATGCGACAGAAGCTCCTAGCTTAATCAATGGGATCAAGGCTGTTCGTCAGTTACACTACCGTGTGATTACCGAGACGGGTATGACAACAGCGGATGAGATGCTTTATCCTGAAAATCTTCCGCTGGTGGATGATTTGATTTCTTATATGGCTGTTGGAGCCCGCTCTGTAGAGGATCAACAGCACCGTTTTGTAGCGAGTGGAGCAGACTTTTCAACAGGATTTAAAAATCCAACATCTGGAAATCTCAATGTCATGTTTAACGGGATTTACGCAGCGCAAAATAAACAGAGTTTCCTTTTCCTCGGTAAAGAGGTGGAAACAACAGGGAATCCATTGTCCCACGCCATTCTTCGCGGTGCCTTGAATGAATATGGGAAAAATATTCCCAACTACTACTATGACAATTTGATGGATACCATTGATCAGTATGAAAAGATGGGCTTGGAAAATCCCTTTATCATCATCGATACCAATCATGACAATTCAGGCAAGCAATACATGGATCAAATCCGTATCGTTCGTCAGACCTTGATTAACCGTGACTGGAATGAGAAAATCAAAAAATATGTTCGTGGTTTTATGATTGAGTCCTATCTAGAAGATGGACGTCAAAATGAGCCAGAAGTTTTTGGTAAGTCTATCACGGATCCTTGTCTAGGATGGGACAACACAGAAGCACTTGTTCGCGAAATTTACCAAACGCTAGGAGAGTAAGATGGCATTTATTGAAAAAGGTCAAGAAATTGATATTGAAGCAATCAAGGCTGCAACCCAGTTGTCACCTGAAGCCTTGCGAAAGAAAGAAGCCCGCGATAGAGAGTTAGCAGCCATCATCTCGGGTGAGGACGACCGAATCCTTTTGGTGATGGGGCCTTGCTCTTCAGACAATGAAGAAGCAGTGCTTGAATATGCTCGTCGCTTAGCCGACTTGCAGAAAAAAGTTGCGGATAAAATCTTTATCGTGATGCGTGTCTATACGGCTAAACCTCGTACCAATGGAGACGGCTATAAGGGCATGATTCATCAACCAAATACCAGCGAAGCGCCTAGTCTCATCAATGGTTTGCAGGCTGTTCGTCAGCTACACTACCGAGTGATTACCGAAACTGGATTGACAACAGCTGATGAGATGCTTTATCCGTCAAATCTCGTTTTGGTTGATGACCTGGTCAGCTACCATGCTGTAGGGGCTCGTTCAGTGGAAGACCAAGAACACCGCTTTGTAGCCTCTGGGATTGATGCTCCGGTTGGGATGAAAAATCCAACATCTGGGAACCTTGGGGTCATGTTTAATGCCATCTATGCGGCTCAAAACAAGCAAACCTTCCTTTACCATGGCCAAGAAGTGGAAACTTCAGGAAATCCTTTGGCCCACGTTATCCTTCGTGGTGCCATGAACGAATATGGTAAAAATGAACCCAATTTCTACTATGAAACCCTCTTAAATGCCATCAATCGCTATGAGACTATGGGACTTGAAAATCCTTTCATTATCATCGATACCAATCATGACAATTCAGGCAAGCAGTATATGGAACAAATTCGCATTGTTCGTCAAGCCTTGCTGAATCGTGACTGGAATGAAAAGATTAAAAAGACGGTTCGAGGCTTTATGATCGAATCTTACCTAGCAGACGGTCGCCAAAATCAACCAGAGGTCTTTGGTTGCTCCATAACTGACCCTTGTCTAGGTTGGGAAAATACAGTAGCTTTGGTAGAAGAAATTTATACTACCTTAACAAAATAAGTGAAAAGGATGGAGTTGGGGGAATCTCAGCTCCTTTTATGAGTATGATAGTTGGACACGGAATTGACATCGAAGAATTGGCTTCGATAGAAAACGCAGTTACACGACGTGAGGGCTTTGCTAAGCGCGTGCTGACCCCTAAAGAAATGGAGCGCTTTACCAGTCTCAAAGGGCGCAGACAAATCGAATACTTGGCAGGTCGTTGGTCGGCTAAGGAGGCTTTTTCCAAGGCTATGGGGACAGGAATTGGCAAACTGACCTTTCAGGATTTGGAAGTTTTGAACAATGAACGAGGCGCGCCTTATTTTAGTCAGGCGCCATTTTCAGGAAAGATTTGGCTATCGATCAGCCATACAGATCAGTTTGTGACAGCCAGTGTCATTTTGGAGGAAAATCATGAAAGCTAGTCCACATAGACCGACCAAGGCTCTGATATATCTGGGAGCCATTCGACAAAATATCCAGCAAATGAGTGATCATATCCCTCAAGGAACGCTCAAGTGGGCAGTGGTCAAGGCCAATGCCTATGGTCATGGAGCAGTTGCCGTTGCCAAGGCTATTCAAAATGATGTTGATGGATTTTGTGTTTCCAATATTGATGAAGCTATTGAACTTCGTCAGGCTGGACTTAACAAGAAAAATTCTCATCTTAGGAGTTTCTGAGCTAGAAGCCGTTGACCTAGCTAAAGAATACGACATCACCATGACAGTGGCTGGACTGGAATGGATTCAAGCGCTCTTAGCTAGGGAGACAGATTTATCTGGCTTAACTGTCCACCTCAAGATTGACTCAGGGATGGGACGGATTGGTTTTCGAGAGGCTAGTGAGACTGAGCAGGCTCAAGACTTGCTCAAGCGAGAGGGTGCGTTTGTTGAGGGAATCTTCACCCACTTTGCAACCGCAGATGAAGCATCAGATACCTACTTTAATGCCCAGTTAGAACGATTTAAAAACTATTTTTTGGCAAGTATGAAGGATGTTCCAGAGCTGATTCATGCCAGCAACTCGGCAACGACCCTCTGGCATGCAGAGACTATTTTCAATGCGGTTCGTATGGGAGATGCCATGTATGGCCTGAATCCTAGTGGAGAGGTCTTGGACTTGCCCTATGATTTGACTCCAGCCTTGAGTTTGGAGTCTGCCCTTGTTCATGTCAAGACAGTTCCGGCTGGAGCTTGCATGGGCTATGGGGCGACCTATCAGGCGGATAGTGAGCAAGTCATTGCGACGGTGCCAATCGGTTATGCGGATGGTTGGACACGAGACATGCAGAATTTCTCCGTCTTGGTAGATGGACAAGCTTGCCCAATCGTCGGTCGGGTTTCAATGGATCAAATCACCATTCGATTACCTAAGGTTTACCCTCTAGGAACAAAAGTAACCTTAATTGGCTCCAACGGTGACCAGGAAATCACAGCTACTCAGGTAGCGACCTATCGTGGAACTATTAACTATGAGGTGGTTTGTCTCCTCAGCGACCGCATTCCGAGAGAATATTATTAAAAAAAAGAAAGGAGTGGAGCATGAATCTACACCAACCCTTGCATGTCTTACCTGGTGTGGGACCAAAGTCAGCAGAGAAATACGCCAAACTAGGAATTGAAAACTTGCAAGACCTCTTGCTCTACTTTCCTTTCCGTTATGAAGATTTCAAGACCAAGCAGGTGCTAGAGTTGGAAGATGGAGAAAAGGCTGTTCTGTCTGGTCAGGTAGTGACTCCTGCCAGTGTCCAGTATTATGGTTTCAAGCGCAATCGCCTGCGTTTTAGCCTCAAGCAGGGAGAGGTCGTTTTTGCGGTGAATTTTCTTTTAACCAACCCTATCTGGCTGATAAGATAGAGTTAGGTGCAACTCTTGCTGTCTTTGGGAAATGGGACCGTGCCAAGGCCAGTTTGACTGGGATGAAGGTTCTAGCTCAAGTGGAAGATGACCTCCAACCGGTTTATCGTCTGGCTCAAGGAATCAGTCAGGCCAGTCTGGTCAAGGTCATTAAGACAGCCTTTGATCAGGGGTTAGACCTCTTGATAGAGGAAAATCTTCCCCAGTCTTTGCTGGACAAATATAAACTCATGTCCCGTTGCCAGGCTGTTCGCGCTATGCATTTTTCCCAAGGATTTGGCAGAATACAAGCAGGCCCTTCGTCGGATCAAATTTGAGGAACTCTTTTACTTCCAAATGCAGTTGCAGTCACTCAAGTCTGAAAAATAGAGTTCAGGGAAGCGGTCTGGTTCTGAATTGGTCTCAGGAAAAAAAGTGACAGCCGTTAAAGAAAAGTCTGCCTTTTGCCCTAACCCAAGCTCAGGAAAAGAGTTTGCAGGAAATTTTTGGCCGACATGAAGTCCGACCACCACATGAATCGTCTCCTGCAAGGAGATGTGGGGAGCGGGAAAAACAGTAGTCGCTGGTTTGGCTATGTTTGCGGCGGTGACGGCTGGCTACCAGGCTGCCCTCATGGTACCGACAGAAATCCTAGCAGAGCAACACTTTGAAAGTCTACAGGGTCTCTTTTCCAGACTTGAAACTCGCTCTCTTGACAGGTTCCTTGAAAAGCTGTAGAAAAAAAGAGAAGTCTTTAGAGACCATTGCCAAGGGTGAGGCTGACTTTTGATTATCGGAACTCATGCTTTGATACAAGATGGGGTGGATTATGCTCGTCTTGGTTTGATTATCATCGATGAGCAGCACCGTTTTGGTGTGGGCCAAAGGCGTATTTTACGGGAAAAAGGGGACAATCCTGACGTTCTCATGATGACGGCGACGCCCATTCCACGGACGCTGGCTATCACAGCCTTTGGTGATATGGATGTTTCCATTATCGACCAGATGCCAGCAGGACGGAAGCCTATTGTGACGCGCTGGGTTAAGCATGAGCAGCTGCCTCAGGTCTTGACTTGGTTAGAGGGGGAAATCCAAAAAGGTTCGCAAGCCTATGTCATCTCTCCCTTGATTGAAGAATCTGAAGCTCTGGATCTGAAAAATGCCATTGCTTTATCAGAAGAGTTGACAGCTCATTTTGCCGGCAAGGCTGAAGTAGCTCTACTACATGGTAAGATGAAGAGTGACGAAAAAGACCAGATCATGCAGGAATTCAAAGAGAGAAAAACGGATATTCTGGTTTCGACGACGGTTATTGAGGTTGGGGTTAATGTTCCCAATGCGACCGTCATGATTATCATGGATGCCGACCGGTTCGGTCTCAGTCAGCTTCACCAGCTCAGAGGTCGTGTCGGTCGGGGGGACAAGCAGTCCTATGCTGTTCTCGTTGCTAATCCCAAGACGGATTCTGGGAAGGACCGCATGCGCATCATGACAGAAACGACCAATGGATTTGTCCTTGCGGAGGAAGATTTGAAAATGCGTGGTTCTGGTGAGATTTTTGGAACCAGACAGTCAGGACTTCCAGAATTCCAAGTGGCTGATATTATTGAAGATTTTTCCGAATTTTAGAAGAAGCTAGAAAGATTGCCAGCTACATTAGTTCGATAGAAGACTGGCAAGAGGATCCAGAATGGCGGATGATTGCTCTCCATCTAGAAAAGAGAGAACATCTAGATTAATACTCTTCGAAAATCAATTCAAACCACGTCAACGTCGCCTTGGATTAGGTATGGTTACTGACTTCGTCAGTCTTATCTACAACCTCAAAGCAGTGCTTTGAGCAGCCTACGACTAGCTTCCTAGTTTGCTCTTTGATTTTCATTGAGTATAAGCTTTCTATAAGGAAAACTTAAGCTAGCTTTTAGGTTTGGGTCTTATACTAGAGTCATCAAAAAGAAACGAGGACTCTCACATGACGATTAAAGTAACCTACCAAAAGAAATTCCAAACCGTCAAACTAGAGAAAGGAGCTAGCACCTATTGATACAAAGAGCAGAAAGCGCGGAAACGCTCTTTTTATTTTTAAAACTACTTTCAGGCGATAGGTTTGAGGAAAGAGAATCTAAAATCACTTTCTATTTAGCATTCTTTCTTGCATTGCCTTCCTAGATATGCTAGAGTTATGATAGCGATTACAAAATAAAAGGAGCATGTTATGAAAAATCCAGCTTTGTTAGAAGAAATCAAGACCTATATAGGACGGGATGAGGTTCCAGAAGACTTTGATGCTTTCTGGGATGAGGAAGTGAAAAAAGTATCCACTCTTCCAGCCTACCAGTTGGAGGAAAGAGATTTCCATATTCCCCAAGTCAAGTGCTATGAACTTACTTTTGAAGGAACCAATGAAGGCAAGGTCTATGCACGCGTCGTTCTTCCAAAGAGTGAGGAGAAAGTTCCGCTAATCTTCCATTTCCATGGTTATATGGGACGTGGCTGGGATTGGGCCGACATGCTGGCCTATACTGTGGCTGGTTACGGTGTTGTTTCCATGGATGTTCGAGGTCAGTCGGGCTATTCGCAAGACGGCTTGCGCTCTCCACTAGGAAATACGGTGAAGGGGCATATCATCCGTGGTGCTGTGGAAGGTCGGGAGCATCTCTTTTATAAGGATGTTTATCTGGATATTTACCAGTTGATTGAAATTGTTGCTAGTCTGCCTCAGGTTGATGAGAAGCGACTTTCTAGCTATGGTGCCTCACAAGGAGGGGCTTTAGCTTTGGTTGCAGCAGCGCTCAATCCTCGGATTCAGAAAACAGTTGCCATCTATCCCTTCTTGTCAGACTTTAGACGAGTGCTTGAGATTGGCAATACCAGTGAAGCCTATGATGAACTCTTCCGTTATTTCAAGTTCCACGATCCTTTCCATGAAACAGAGGAGGAAATCATGGCGACCCTTGCCTATATCGATGTGAAAAATCTTGCCCATCGTATCAAGGGTGAGGTTAAGATGATTACGGGCTTGGACGACGATGTTTGCTATCCTATTACCCAGTTTGCGATTTACAACCGCCTAACTTGCGACAAGGCCTATCGCATCATGCCTGAGTATGCTCACGAAGCCATGAATGTTTTTGTCAATGACCAAGTCTATAACTGGCTCTGTGGTAGTGAGATTCCTTTTTAAAGTATGTAAAGATGATGAATGAGAGAGCCCAGGAGCTCTCTTTTTTTATGTCAAAACCTGAAAGTACTTTTTAGAAAAATTTAAAATATTAAAATATTCTTAAAAGTAAAAATCTATTCTGTAGGAACACAGATATAAATATAAGACTTTATTGTATAATAAAGGAAAAAGTCACTTGTGAAAGGAGGAAAAAAAGGCTGCTGGATGGTTAAAAGACTGGCTCAGCAGAAAATGGGAGAGGATTGGGAGCTCTCATTAAGTTGGATACTTTTCTTGTAAAACTTGTCTCTTGAAGAGACAATAAAAAAATTTTTAAAGAAAAAGAAAGCGCTTTATTTTTATGAAAAATGAAAGGACAAACATGAATTACAAATCTTTAGATCGGAAACAGCGATACGGAATTCGAAAATTTGCAGTTGAGTGCGGCATCTGTAGTGATTGGTACAGTAGTATTTGGAGCAAATCCAGTCTTAGCTCAAGAACAAGCCAATGCAGCAGGGAGCCAATACAGAAACTGTCGAACCTGGTCAAGGTTTATCAGAATTGCCAAAAGAAGCGTCCTCGGGAGATCTTGCTCATTTGGATAAGGATTTGGCTGGTAAATTGGCAGTAGCTCAAGACAACGGTGTTGAGGTGGACCAAGATCACTTGATAAAAAATGAGAGTGCAGAATCAGAAACCCCATCCTCTACCGAAACCCCTGCAGAAGAAGCAAATAAGGAAGAGGAATCAGAGGATCAGGGGGCTATTCCTCGTGACTATTACTCAAGAGATTTAAAAAATGCTAATCCTGTCCTTGAAAAAGAAGATGTTGAAACCAATGCAGCAAATGGTCAGAGAGTTGATTTATCAAGTGAACTAGACAAACTAAAGCAACTAAAAAATGCTACAGTTCACATGGAGTTCAAACCAGATGCATCAGCTCCACGCTTTTACAATCTCTTCTCTGTATCCAGTGACACCAAGGAAAATGAGTACTTTACTATGTCGGTCCTTGATAATACAGCTCTTATTGAAGGGCGTGGCGCTAACGGGGAGCAGTTCTATGATAAGTATACAGATGCTCCTTTGAAAGTTCGTCCTGGACAATGGAATTCCGTGACCTTTACTGTCGAACAACCAACAGCAGAGTTACCTCATGGTCGAGTTCGTCTCTATGTGAATGGTGTCTTATCTCGAACAAGTCTCAAATCTGGTAACTTCATCAAAGATATGCCAGATGTTAATCAAGCTCAACTTGGAGCAACCAAACGGGGCAATAAAACAGTTTGGGCCTCAAACCTACAAGTTCGAAACCTAACCGTTTATGATCGTGCTTTAAGCCCAGATGAAGTTCAAACACGAAGTCAATTATTTGAAAGAGGTGACTTGGAACAGAAACTTCCTGAGGGAGCAAAAGTCACTGAGAAAGAAGACGTATTTGAAGGTGGTAGAAACAATCAACCAAATAAAGATGGTATCAAGAGTTATCGTATCCCAGCTCTTCTCAAGACAGATAAAGGAACGCTGATTGCTGGTGCAGATGAACGCCGTCTCACATTCAGTGACTGGGGTGATATCGGCATGGTCATCAGACGCAGTGAAGATAATGGTAAAAACTTGGGGAGATCAGTAACTCATTACCAACCCTACGTGACAATCGAGAAAAGGCTTCAGATCCATCAATCGGTTCACCAGTGAATATCGATATGGCCCTGATTCAAGATCCTGAAAACCAAACGCATTTTTTTGCCATTTTATGACATGTTCCCTAGAAGGTAAAAGGAGTCTTTGGAATGTCTTCGCAAAAAGCAAAGAAAGCCTATGAAAGCAAATCAATGGTAAAACCTATCAAGTCCTCTATCAAAGAAGGTGAACAGGACGCTTATACTATTCGAGAAAATGGTACAGGTTTATCACTCCAGATGGTAAAAGCAACAGACTACCGTGTTGTTGTAGAACCCTATAAAACCAGCCTATAGCGACAAGGGTGATCTATACAAGGGTGACCAGCTACTGGGCAATATCTACTTTTGACTAACAAACAAGACTTCTCCATTTAGAGTTTGCGAAGGACTAGCTACCTATGGATGTCTTACAGTGATGACGACGGGAAGACTTGGTCTGCACCTCAAAGATATTACTCCTATGGTCGAAAAGCCGATTGGATGAAATTCCTAGGAGTAGGTCCTGGGTACGGGGATTACCCTTTGCACTCAGGGACCACATAAAGGTCGAATCGTCGTTCCTGTCTATACGACAAACAACGCTATCCTACCTCAGTGGTTCTCAATCATCTCGAGTCATCTACTCAGACGACCATGGTGAAAGACTTGGCATATGCAGGGTGAGTGGTGTCAACGACAATCGTACACTTTAGTGATGGTACAGTAGTCGATTCACTTCAACCATGAATAATCATAGTGCTCAAAATACAGAAGCTTCAACTGTTGTTCAGTTGAAACAATGGGGACCTCAAACTCTTTATGCGTGGGTTGACAGATGATCTACAGGTTGCAACCAGTCATGATGGTGGATCTAACTTGGGACAATAACGTTGAAACGCTATCGATGTGCAAAAGACGTTTATGTTCAAATGTCAGCTACTCACACGGTTCAAAATGGCAAAGGAGTATATTCTACTAGCAAATGCAGATGGTCCTGGTCGTAAAAATGGTTATGATTCAGTGGCTCGTGTAGAAGAGAGATGGTCAGTTTAACTTGGCTGCACCACCATTTTGATTCAAAGAGGTAAGTATGCTTATAACTCACTTCAACAAACTCGGACAAATGATGAATTTGGACTTTGTTTTATATGAGCATCCCGATGCATCCAGAGTGATTTCCATACACACTTTCCTATCAAGAAATTCAACTGGGATTTCTTGACCAAAGGAAAGAGTTTCTCCTAAAGAAGCAAAAAGTAAAATATGCTATCCAAAAATGGCCAGGCATTATAGCCATGGAGTTCGATTCGGAAGTATTGGTCAACAAGGCTCCGACCCTTCAATTGGCAAATGGCAAGACAGCAACCTTTATGACCCAGTACGATACAAAAACTCTCCTATTCACAATAGACCCAGGGGATATGGGTCAAAGGATTACAGGTCTAGCTGAGGGTGCAATTGAAAGCATGCACAATTTACCAGTTTCTTTAGCTGGCTCTAAACTAAGCGATGGTATTAATGGCAGTGAAGCTGCTATCCATGAGGTTTCAGAGTTCACAGGTGGTGTTAATGCAGAAGAAGCAGCGGTTCATGAAGTTCCGGAGTATACAGGTCCAATGGCAACAGTAGGTGAAGAACCAGCTCCTACAGTAGAAAAAACCGAATTCACTGGTGGAGTCAATGCTGAGGAAGCCCCAGTGGCAGAGATGCCAGAGTACACCGGTCCATTATCAACAGTAGGCGAAGAACCAGCGCCAACGGTTGAAAAGCCTGAATTTACAGGTGGGGTCAACGCTGTTGAGGCAGCAGTCCATGAACTTCCAGAGTTCAAGGGTGGTGTCAATGCAGTTCTAGCAGCCTCAAACGAACTTCCGGAATATAGAGGAGGTGCTAACTTTGTCTTGGCAGCTTCAAATGACCTGCCAGAGTATAAGGGAGGTGTCAATGGCGCTGATGCAGCAGTCCATGAAGTGCCAGAGTACAAGGGAGACACCAATCTAGTATTAGTAGCTGCAGACAACAAACTGTTTCTAGGCCAAGATGTGACCTATCAAGCGCCAGCCGCTAAACAAGATGAACTTCCAAATACAGGAAGCAAGGAAACAAGCTCACTGATTTCCCTTGGTCTTGCAGGTGTTTTTTTATCCTTGTTTGCATTTGGCAAGAAGAGAAAAGAATAATAAGTAAAAGCTATTTGAGTAACTCTCGGAAGAGATAGCAGGTTTTTCAGCCTGCTATCTTTCTTTATTACATTTAGGTTGATTCAAAATCATAAGAGGTCTGAAACTACTTTCAGGATAGTCTGTTCTATAAAATAGTTTTGAAACTGAAATCTATTCTACTACAAGCTATTGAAAGCGCTTAACAAATGATATATAATAAGCCCATAAGAACAAGAAAGGGAGGAAAGAGGATGCCACAGATCAGCAAAGAAGCCTTGATTGAACAAATCAAAGATGGAATCATTGTCTCTTGCCAGGCACTTCCTCACGAACCGCTTTATACAGAAGCGGGAGGAGTCATTCCCTTGCTAGTCAAAGCGGCTGAGCAAGGTGGAGCAGTCGGTATCCGAGCAAACAGTGTTCGCGATATCAAGGAGATTAAGGAGGTTACGAAAACTCCCGATTATCGGGATTATCAAACGTGACTATCCGCCACAGGAGCCATTCATTACAGCGACTATGAAAGAAGTTGATGAGTTGGCTGAACTAGACATTGAGGTCATTGCTCTGGATTGTACCAAACGTGAACGTTACGACGGTTTGGAAATTCAGGACTTTATTCGACAAGTCAAAGAAAAATATCCGCATCAACTCTTAATGGCTGATACTAGCACGTTTTGAAGAGGGTATAGCGACAGTTGAAGCAGGGAATTGATTTTGTTGGAACAACCCTTATCAGGTTACACCTCTTATAGTCCCAAAAGTGGATGGTCCAGACTTTGAACTGATCAAAAAAACTTTGTGAAGCAGGGTGTGGATGTCATCGCTGAAGGAAAAATTCATACACCAGAACAAGCTAAGCAAATCCTTGAGTATGGGGTGCGAGGTATCGTGGTTGGTGGGAGCGATTACTAGACCAAAAGAGATTACGGAGCGCTTTGTTGCCGGTCTTAAATAACACAATCTCAAAAACAGAGGAGAGTGGTCGATGCGTCGGACAAAAATGAAAACGTATACAAATATAAAGAACTCATTATCCAATATGGATACGCTTATCAATTAGGAGAATACAAATGAAATTTAGAAAACTAGCTTGTACAGTACTTGCGGGTCTTTGCGATTCTTGGCCTTGCTGCTTGTGGTAACTCTGGTGGAAGTAAAGATGCTGCAAAATTCAGCTAGCGATAGCGGAAAAAAACAGAAATCACTTGGTGGGCATTCCCAGTCTTCACACAAGAAAAAAAACGGGTGACGGTGTTGGAACTTATGAAAAAAATCAATCATCGAAGCGTTTGAAAAAAAGCAAATCCCAGATGTAAAAAGTGAAATTGGAAACCATCGACTTTCAAGTCAGGTCCTGAAAAAGATCACAACAGCCATCGAAGCAGGAACAGCGCCAGACGTACTCTTTGACGCACCAGGACGTATCATCCAATACGGTAAAAAAATGGTAAAATTGGCTGAGTTGAACGACCTCTTCACAGACGAATTCGTCAAAGACGTCAACAACGAAAACATTGTACAAGCAAGTAAGGCTGGCGACAAAGCTTACATGTATCCAATCAGTTCAGCTCCATTCTACATGGCTATGAACAAGAAAATGTTGGAAGATGCTGGAGTTGCAAACCTTGTAAAAGAAGGTTGGACAACTGATGACTTTGAAAAAGTTTTGAAAGCGCTTAAAGATAAGGGCTATACACCAGGTTCATTGTTCAGTTCTGGTCAAGGGGGAGACCAAGGAACACGTGCCTTCATCGCAAACCTTTATGGCGGTTCTGTAACAGACAAAGACGTAACCAAATATACAACAGACGATCCTAAATTCGTCAAAGGTCTTGAAAAAGCGGCTAGCTGGATCAAAGACGGTTTGTTGAACAATGGTTCACAATTTGACGGTGGGGCAGACATCCAAAACTTTGCGAACGGTCAAACATCATACACAATCCTTTGGGCACCAGCTCAAAACGGTATCCAAGCGAAACTCTTGGAAGCAAGTAAGGTAGATGTGGTAGAAGTACCATTCCCATCAGACTCTGGTAAACCATCTCTTGAATACCTTGTAAACGGATTTGCAGTATTTAACAACAAAGACGATAAGAAAATCAGCTAGCTGCTAAGAAATTCGTTCAATTCATCGCAGATGACAAAAGAATGGGGTCCTAAAGACGTAGTTCGTACAGGTGCCTTCCCAGTTCGTACTTCATTTGGCAAACTTTATGAAGACAAACGTATGGAAACAATCAGTGGTTGGACTAAATACTACTCACCATATTACAACACTATCGATGGATTTGCTGAAATGAGAACACTTTGGTTCCCAATGTTGCAATCTGTATCAAATGGTGACGAAAAACCAGCAGATGCTTTGAAAGCCTTCACTGAAAAAGCTAACGAAACTATCAAAAAAGCTACAAAACAATAAGCACTAAGTCAGATTGATTCCCCCTTTTCCCTGTGCACTAAGGTGTAAGAAAAGGGGGACTTTTGTTTGAAATGGTAGGAACTGTCACGAAATTAAAATGAAGTTCTTACATAAGCGAATCTTAAAAAATTTCATTTTGATTTTAAAACAGTTTAAGAAAATCAAAAACTATTCTATTTGAAAGAGAGGTGCCGACTGTGAAAGTCAATAAAATTCGTATGCGGGAAACAGTGATTTCCTACGCTTTCCTAGCACCAGTGTTATTCTTCTTTGTCATCTTTGTCTTGGCTCCTATGATTATGGGATTCATTACAAGTTTCTTTAACTACTCCATGACTAAATTTGAGTTTGTGGGCTTGGACAACTACATTCGCATGTTTAAAGACCCTGTCTTTGTGAAGTCTTTGATCAATACCGTTATCCTGGTTATTGGATCTGTTCCGATTGTGGTTCTCTTCTCGCTCTTTGTAGCATCTCAAACCTATCATCAAAATGCCATTGCCCGTTCTTTCTATCGTTTCGTCTTCTTCCTTCCTGTAGTTACGGGTAGTGTTGCCGTAACGGTTGTATGGAAATGGATCTATGACCCCCTATCAGGGATTCTAAACTTTGTCCTTAAGTCAAGCCACATCATCAGCCAAAACATTTCTTGGCTGGGTGACAAAAACTGGGCTTTGCTAGCGATTATGATCATTCTTTTGACAACATCTGTTGGTCAACCGATTATCCTTTATATCGCTGCCATGGGAAATATTGACAACTCACTTGTTGAAGCAGCGCGTGTAGACGGTGCGACTGAATTCCAAGTCTTCTGGAAGATCAAATGGCCTAGCCTTCTTCCAACAACTCTTTACATCGCAATCATCACAACCATCAACTCATTCCAATGTTTCGCCTTGATTCAGTTGTTGACTTCTGGTGGTCCAAACTACTCAACAAGTACCTTGATGTACTACCTTTACGAAAAAGCCTTCCAATTGACAGAGTACGGCTATGCAAATACCATCGGTGTCTTCTTGGCAGTGATGATTGCCATTGTCAGCTTTGCTCAATTCAAGATCCTCGGAAACGACGTAGAATACTAAAGAAAGGAGACAGTTATGCAACCTACACAAAAGAAACCTTTAACAGCTTTCACTGTTATTTCAACGATTATCTTGCTCTTGTTGACCGTACTGTTCATCTTTCCATTCTACTGGATCTTGACAGGGGCCTTCAAATCACAACCTGATACCATTATGATTCCGCCACAGTGGTTCCCTAAAATGCCAACCATGGAGAACTTCCAACAACTCATGGTGCAAAAACCCTGCTATGCAGTGGATGTGGAACTCTGTATTTATCTCGCTAGTAACCATGTTCCTAGTCTGTGCAACCTCTTCTCTAGCAGGTTATGTCTTGGCTAAGAAACGTTTCTATGGTCAACGCATCCTCTTTGCAGTCTTTATCGCTGCCATGGCTCTTCAAAACAAGTTGTCCTTGTACCATTGGTACGTATCGTCAACTTCATGGGAATTCACGATACACTTTGGGCAGTGATTTTGCCTTTGATCGGATGGCCATTTGGGGTCTTCCTCATGAAACAGTTCAGTGAAAACATCCCAACAGAATTGCTTGAATCAGCTAAAATCGACGGTTGTGGTGAGATTCGTACCTTCTGGAGCGTAGCCTTCCCTATCGTGAAACCAGGATTTGCAGCCCTTGCAATCTTTACCTTCATCAATACTTGGAACGACTACTTTATGCAGTTGGTTATGTTGACTTCACGTCAAAACTTGACCATCTCACTCGGGGTTGCGACCATGCAGGCCGAAATGGCAACCAACTATGGTTTGATCATGGCGGGTGCAGCTCTAGCAGCCGTGCCAATCGTAACCGTCTTCCTTGTCTTCCAAAAATCCTTCACTCAAGGGATTACTATGGGAGCTGTTAAAGGATAAGACCTTGCGAAAATCGAGTTTAAACGACGTTAGCGTTACCTTGCCATACTTAAGTATTGCCTGGGGTTAGCTTCCTAGTTTGTTCTTCGATTTTCATTGAGTATAAGAGAATACAGAGTTATAAGTGTCTACAAAATGGAGAGTATGCAGTTACTTCGTGAAGTTTTGTCAGACACTTATAAACTTAAGAATGAACTCTTTTCATGATACTAGTTAGAGTAGGTTCGTTTTATGGTGGCTATTTTCCGCTTTAGTGGTATCTAAGATAAGCATCTTACGCTTATCTTAGACGGAATTTTTGAGACTGACGATGAAAGAGCAAAAGGCTCAAAAATTAGGAATGAAATTCCGAAGGAATTTGCTTCCGTCCGCACTATTACAGGGAAATAGAGAAAAGATAATTCGAAACTGAAAAATAGTAACTATCAGAAACGAAGGAAACAGTATGATTTTTGACGATTTGAAAAACATCGCCTTTTACAAGGGAATCCATCCCAATCTAGACAAGGCTATTAACTATCTCTATCAGCACCGTAAGGATTCTTTCGAACTCGGCAAGTATGAGATTGACGGGGACAAGGTCTTTCTAGTTGTTCAGGAAAATGTCCTCAATCAAGCTGAAAATGATCAATTTGAGCATCATAAGAACTATGCAGACTTGCATTTGCTGGTAGAAGGACATGAATATTCGAGCTACGGTTCACGTATCATAGATGAATCAGTAGCATTCGACGAAGCGAGTGACATTGGCTTTGTCCATTGTCATGAAAAAAATACCCACTCTTGTTGGGCTATCACAATTTTGCGATTTTTCTTCCCAGGAGAACCGCATCAGCCAAATGGCTACGCAGGGATGGAAGAAAAAGTTCGCAAGTATCTCTTTAAAATTTTGATTGATTAAAAGAATCAGGAGGAGCAAACATGGCACAAAAAGGAGTAAGCCTTATCAAGGCAGCATTTGATACAGATAATTTTCTCATGCGTTTCAGCGAGAAGGTCTTGGATATCGTCACAGTCAATCTTCTTTTTGTCGTCTCTTGTTTGCCCATCGTGACGATTGAGTGGCGAAAATCAGCCTCTATGAGACTATGTTTCGAGATTAAGAGAAGCAGGCGGGTACCAGTCTTTAGAACTTTTTATAAGAGCCTTCAAGCAAAATCTGAAACTGGGTTTCCAGTTAGGTTTGCTGGAGTTGGGTATAGTTTTGCTAAGCCTTTTAGACCTCTATCTTTTCTGGGGCCAGACAGCTTTGCCTTTCCAGATTGTGAAAGCTATTTGTTTGGGGATTCTCATCTTCCCTCACTCTGGTGATGTTGGCTAGTTATCCCATCGCTGCGCGCTATGATTTGTCTTGGAAAGAAGTGCTGCAAAAAGGGCTTATCTTGGCAAGTTTTAACTTTCCTTGGTTCTTCCTCATGTTAGCCATTCTCTTTCTCATAGTGATGGTTCTTTATCTATCCGCCTTCACTCTCCTTTTTGGGTGGGTCAGCTTTTATCCTCTTTGGTTTTTGGTTTGCTGGTCTTTCTCCAAGCAGGATTGATGGAGAAAATCTTCGCCAAATACCAGTAGGATGGCTTGTTTCTGAAACTACTTTCAATCGTTACAGTTTCTAAAATACAAGTAGAAACTAAAATCTAAGTGTATACAAGATATTGAAAGCGATTTTCACAAGGTGTATACTAAACTTGTAAAAAATAGAACTGCTCTCAGCAGAAAAAAAGAAATCTTAGGAGAAAATCTATGTCAGATTTGAAAAAATACGAAGGTGTCATTCCAGCCTTCTACGCATGTTATGATGATCAAGGAGAAGTCAGTCCAGAGCGTACGCGTGCCTTGGTTCAATACTTCATTGATAAGGGAGTTCAAGGTCTCTATGTCAATGGTTCTTCTGGTGAATGTATCTACCAAAGTGTGGCAGATCGCAAGTTGATTTTGGAAGAAGTTATGGCAGTTGCCAAAGGTAAATTGACTATCATTGCTCACGTTGCTTGCAACAATACAAAAGACAGTATGGAACTTGCTCGCCACGCAGAAAGTTTGGGTGTAGATGCCATTGCAACGATTCCACCGATTTACTTCCGCTTGCCTGAGTACTCAGTTGCCAAATACTGGAACGATATCAGTGCTGCAGCTCCAAACACAGACTATGTTATCTACAACATTCCTCAATTAGCAGGTGTTGCTTTGACTCCAAGCCTTTACACTGAAATGTTGAAGAATCCTCGTGTTATCGGTGTTAAGAACTCTTCTATGCCAGTTCAAGATATCCAAACCTTTGTCAGCCTTGGTGGAGAAGACCACATCGTCTTTAATGGTCCAGATGAACAGTTCCTAGGTGGTCGCCTCATGGGTGCTAAAGCTGGTATCGGTGGTACTTATGGTGCGATGCCAGAACTCTTCTTGAAACTCAATGAGTTGATTGCTGAGAAAGACTTGGAAACAGCGCGTGAATTGCAATACGCTATCAACGCAATCATTGGCAAACTCACTGCTGCACATGGAAATATGTACGGTGTCATCAAGGAAGTTTTGAAGATCAATGAAGGTTTGAACATTGGATCAGTTCGTTCACCATTGACACCAGTAACCGAAGAAGATCGTCCAGTTGTAGAAGCAGCTGCAGCCTTGATTCGTGAAACCAAGGAGCGCTTCCTCTAATCCATAAGGAGGTATTTATGACACACTACGTTGCAATTGATATCGGTGGAACCAACATCAAATATGGTTTGATTAACCAAGAAGGCCAACTTGTTGAATCGCATGAAATGCCAACTGAGGCGCATAAGGGTGGGCCGCATATTTTACAAAAGACAAAAGATATCGTAGCCAGCTATTTAGAAAAAGGCCCAGTAGCAGGTGTTGCCATTTCTTCGGCAGGGATGGTGGATCCTGATAAGGGGGAAATTTTCTACGCTGGACCTCAGATTCCCAACTATGCAGGAACTCAGTTCAAGAAGGAAATTGAGACGAGCTTTGCGATTCCTTGTGAAATTGAAAATGATGTCAACTGTGCAGGTCTAGCTGAGGCAGTATCTGGTTCAGGCAAGGGAGCGAGTGTCACACTTTGCTTGACCATTGGAACAGGTATCGGTGGTTGCTTGATTATGGATGGGAAAGTTTTCCATGGATTTAGCAATTCGGCCTGCGAAGTCGGTTACATGCACATGCAGGATGGAGCTTTTCAGGATCTTGCTTCTACGACAGCCTTGGTTGAGTATGTAGCAACAGCTCATGGTGACTCAGTTGATCAGTGGAATGGCCGACGCATCTTCAAGGAGGCCACTGAAGGAAACAAGATCTGTATGGCTGGTATTGATCGCATGGTAGACTACCTTGGGAAAGGTCTGGCAAATATTTGCTACGTTGCCAATCCAGAAGTAGTCATTCTCGGTGGCGGTATCATGGGACAAGAGGCTATCCTCAAACCGAAGATCCGCACAACCTTGAAAGGCGACCTTGGTACCAAGTCTAGCTGAAAAACACGATTAAATTTGCCCATCAAAATACAGGCGGTTTGTTAATGGTCGGATTTATGAATCCTTGGATCTACATGTATGATGCTGACACTGTATGGGACAAACCCGATGAGGAATTACTGTTAAAGTTTTCAATCCCTTTTAATTCAAGAGAGCTTGAAGAGGAAGGCAAAATCACCATCAATCCAGAATATGGATATGAATTTAGCCATACCTTAGAAAGTCAGATTAGAGGACAACTTAAAAATGGTCTCGCTATGATCGATTTTTATGAATCATGTGATAAAAGACATCGATTATCACCTTATGGAAATGATTATATCGCTACACTTTGCATTAAACTATAATCTTATAGAACGTACTTCTGAAGAATAGCTCGTTTTATTTTACGATTAGAATTTGTCCATCACCAAAATACAGCAGGGATGTTGGGAGCCTACTATCATTTCAAGATAAAATAATCCTAGTTTGGTTCAACCAAACTAGGATTTTCTAACGCGTTTTTGTCTACGATAGCCGTTGAGTTTTTTTATTTTTCCCAATAGCTGTTAAAGATTTTTTTCCTTTGCTATCGCGATTGATTTCCAAAAAAAGTAGGCATAAATCAAATCTATTAAAATGAGCATAGGGAGTTGAGCGGAAATACGCTGGATGTAAGAAGATTGACTATGGCTTGCCACAAGGACCGTTTCGGTGTAGGCCTGACTGTTTTTGTTTGGTGCGCTGGTAAAGAGGATGGTCTTGGCACCCATTTCCTTGGCATCCAACAAACTATCGAGGACGGATTGGGTAGTTCCTGATAGGGAAAAGCCAAGTACCAGACAGTTTTCATCCATGATACTGGTCGTCCAAGCAAAGCCATCCCGATCGGTCAAAGCTTCACAGACAACACCTAGTCGCATAAAGCGCAGTTTCATCTCACGGGCAATCAGACCAGAACTTCCCGTCCCAAAGAAGTAAACTCGTTCTGCGTCATCGATTAATTGGGCGACGCGTTCCAGTTGTTCTTCGTCAATCAAATCCTGTGTTTGTTCTCGCATGATACTGTAGCTTCGCAAAACACGTTTGGTTAAAGGACTGTGTTTGTGCGAATGAGTGTCCGGTTTACTAGCTTGGTGCTGGTATTGAAAGACGAATTCTCGGTAGCCTGTAAAACCACACTTTTTGGCAAAGCGGGTCAAGGCTGCTTGGGAGATATGTAATTTCTGGGTAACTTGCTGAGAAGAGAGATCATCTTGGATCGTTTCAGCTTGTAAAAAATAGCGAGCGATTTCTTGCTCGAGCTCGGTTAATTCTTCAAAATGGAGGTCGATTATGGTTGCGATATCTGGCTTGTTCATGAGGCTCCTTTTTATGAGTCAAAGTCTTAAAGGTTAACGCTTTCCTAACTATTACTATCATTATATCATAGAAAATAGGATAACCAAATAAAAAGGCATTTTCAATTAAAAGTCAAAAAATGCTTCGACTTTTCCAAGAGTTTCTCCGTAAAATATGGTACAATGAAATGTACTGAGATTCACCTATTTACTCTATTATTTTAGGGAAAATAAAGGTGGAAATCGGGAATTTTTCTAGAAAAGAGTCTTAGTTGTATGAGAAAATTTAATAGCCATTCGATTCCGATTCGGCTTAATTTATTATTTGCGATTGTCATCCTGCTCTTTATGGCCATTATTGGTCGTTTGTTATACATGCAGGTGCTCAATAAAGATTTTTTTATGAAACAAAATTGGCTTCAGCCAGCCAAACAAGGGTAACAACCAGTTCAGCTCGTGGACAGATCTATGATGCAACAGGCAAACCCTTGGTAGAAAACACTGTCAAGCAGGTTGTTTCTTTCACACGAAACAATAAAATGACGGCAACTGAATTGAAGGAGACAGCCAAGAAACTCCTCACATATGTAAATGTAACCTCTCCCAGATCTGACAGATCGACAGATTGCAGACTACTACTTGGCGGACCAAGATATTTACAAAAAAACAGTCGAATCCTTGCCAAGCGATAAACGCCTGGATTCAGATGGGAACCGCTTATCGGAAGCGACACTTTACAATAATGCGGTTGAAAGCATTGACGTGAGTCAACTTAATTATACAGACGACCAGAAAAAGGAAATCTATCTCTTTAGTCAGCTCAATGCCGTTGAAAAATTTTTGCAACGGGAACCATTTCTACGGACGCCTTAGATGATACCCAAGTTGCTCTCGTTGCATCAGCGTCCAAGGAATTACCAGGTATCAGCATTTCAACCTCATGGGATCGTAAAGTACTGGATACATCTTTATCAACAATCGTTGGTAGCGTTTCAAATGAGAAGTCAGGACTTCCAGCTGAGGAAGTTGATGCTTATCTCAAAAAAGGGTATTCTCTCAATGACCGAGTGGGAACTTCCTATCTTGAAAAGCAATATGAAGATGTTCTTCAAGGCAAACGCTCCGTCAAAGAAATCCACCTCGACAAACACGGAAATATGGAAAGTGTGGAAAATGTCGAAGAAGGAAGCAAAGGAAACAATATCAAGTTAACGGTTGACCTAGCTTTCCAGAATGGTGTGGATGACCCTACTCAAGAGCTACTTCAACTCAGAGTTGGGTAACGGTGGAGCCAAATATTCTGAAGGGGTTTACGCTGTAGCCCCTCAATCCTAAAAACCGGTGCAGTTTTAGCCATGTCAGGTGTCAAGCATGATGTCGAATCCGGTAAAATTAAGTTCAGATTCGCTTGGAACGATAACCAACGTCTTTGTGCCAGGATCTGTCGTCAAGGCAGCGACCATCAGCTCTGGTTGGGAAAATGGAGTCTTGTCAGGCAATCAAACCTTGACAGACCAGCCGATTGTTTTCCAAGGTTCGGCCCCTATCAATTCATGGTATACCTTGTCCTATGGCTCTTTCCCTATCACAGCAGTTGAGGCTTTGGAATACTCTTCTAATACCTACATGGTTCAAACTGCGCTAGGAATCATGGGACAAACCTACACACCAAATATGACAGTCGCAACGGGACAGTTAGAGACTGCAATGGGCAAATTGCGATCAACTTTTGGGGAATATGGACTCGGAGCTTCAACAGGGATTGACCTCCCAGATGAATCTACAGGATTTACGCCAAAAGAATTTGATTTGGGGAACTATATCAATAATTCCTTTGGTCAGTTTGATAACTACACACCTATGCAGTTAGCCCAGTATGTCGCAACCATTGCAAACAATGGCGTACGTTTAGCTCCTCACATCGTTGAAGGGGTTTATGCAAACAATGACCAAGGTGGCTTAGGCAGTCTGGTTCAAGAAACAGCCACTAAGGAACTGAAACAAGGTCAATATCTCAGAATCAGATATGGCTATCTTGCAGCAAGGTTTCTATCAAGTTTCGCATGGAACGAGTGCTCTGACAACTGGTCGTGCCTTTTCAAATGGCGCAGCCGTTTCCATCAGCGGGAAAACGGGTACTGCCGAAAGTTACGTTAATGGCGGTCAAAAAGCCAATAATACCAACGCAGTCGCCTATGCACCAACCGAAAATCCTCAAATCGCGGTCGCAGTCGTCTTTCCTCATAACACCAACCTTACAAACGGTGTCGGACCTTCGATTGCACGCGACATTATCAATCTTTATCACCAACACCATCCAATGAATTAGAAAGGAACTTATGCTGTATCCAACACCTATTGCCAAGCTGATTGATAGCTATTCAAAGTTACCAGGTATCGGGATCAAAACGGCTACCCGCCTCGCCTTCTATACCATTGGAATGTCTGATGACGATGTCAATGAATTTGCCAAAAATCTCCTGTCTGCTAAACGGGAATTAACCTATTGTTCCATCTGTGGTCGTTTGACAGATGATGATCCTTGCTCTATCTGTACGGATCCGACTCGAGACCAGACAACCATCTTGGTGTTAGAGGATAGTCGCGATGTGGCTGCTATGGAAAACATCCAAGAATACCATGGACTCTATCATGTCTTGCACGGCCTCATTTCTCCGATGAATGGTATCAGCCCAGACGATATCAACCTCAAGAGTCTCATGACCCGTCTCATGGATAGTGAGGTTTCAGAGGTGATCGTGGCTACCAATGCGACAGCAGATGGGGAAGCGACCTCTATGTATCTCTCTCGTTTGCTCAAGCCAGCTGGTATCAAGGTCACTCGTCTAGCACGAGGACTAGCCGTGGGAGCAGATATCGAGTATGCGGACGAAGTCACACTCTTACGAGCCATTGAAAATCGGACAGAGTTGTAGTCTGTGACAAATTTACGAACTAAATTCATTTAGTTAGAAAACAAGGAGACCGATTTGATGTTATCAGGTCTCTTTTATATTTTTGAATTCCAGTACTCTATGATTCAAGTTTCAAAAAGAAGCAAATATGATATACTAAAGAACGAGTATTCTATTAGAATTAGGACAAGCAATATGAAACAAACGATTATTCTTTTATATGGTGGGCGTAGTGCAGAGCGTGAAGTCTCTGTCCTTTCAGCTGAAAGTGTTATGCGTGCGGTCAACTACGACCGTTTTACAGTCAAGACTTTCTTCATCAGCCAGTCAGGTGACTTTATCAAAACACAAGAATTTAGCCAGACTCCAGGTCAAGAGGATCGTCTCATGACCAATGCGACTATTGACTGGAACAAGAAAATCGCGCCAAGTGCCATCTATGAAGAAGGTGCAGTGGTCTTTCCAGTTCTTCATGGTCCGATGGGAGAAGATGGCTCTGTTCAAGGATTCCTTGAAGTTTTGAAAATGCCTTATGTTGGTTGCAATATCTTGTCATCTAGTCTTGCCATGGATAAAATCACGACCAAGCGTGTTTTAGAATCTGTCGGGATTGCCCAAGTACCTTATGTGGCTATCGTCGAAGGGGACGATGTGACTGCTAAAATCGCTGAAGTTGAAGAAAAATTGACTTATCCAGTCTTCACGAAACCGTCAAATATGGGTTCAAGTGTCGGTATTTCTAAGTCTGAAAATCAAGAAGAACTCCGCCAAGCTTTGGAACTTGCCTTCCAATATGACAGCCGTGTCTTGGTAGAGCAAGGGAGTGAATGCGCGTGAAATTGAGGTTGGTCTCTTGGGCAACTACGATGTTAAGAGCACTTTGCCAGGAGAAGTGGTCAAGGATGTTGCCTTTTATGACTACGATGCCAAATATATCGATAACAAGATTACCATGGACATCCCAGCCAAGATTAGTGATGATGTAGTAGCTGTCATGCGTCGAAATGCTGAAACAGCCTTCCGTGCAATCGGTGGCCTCGGTCTGTCTCGTTGTGATTTCTTCTATACCGATAAGGGCGAGATTTTCCTAAATGAGCTCAATACCATGCCAGGTTTTACCCAGTGGTCTATGTATCCACTGCTTTGGGACAATATGGGGATCAGCTACCCAGAACTAATCGAGCCTTGGTTGACCTTGCTAAGCAAAGTTTTGACAAGCGCGAAGCGCATTTGCTATAAAAATGAAAGAGAGGGTAGAAGCCGGAACTATCACTGCAAGGTGACTAGAGTTCTTGGACTTCAACCCTTTTTAAAGGAGTAGAAATGAAATTAACAATCCACGAAGTTGCCCAAGCTGTTGGAGCTAAAAATGATGTTAGTCTTTTTGCGGACGTTCAGTTAGAAAAAGCTGAGTTTGACAGTCGTTTGATTGGGACAGGTGATTTGTTTGTGCCACTTAAAGGAGCGCGTGACGGTCATGACTTTATCGAAACAGCTTTTGAAAATGGTGCAGTAGTAACCTTGTCTGAGAAAGAGGTTGCAAATCATCCCTACATTCTAGTAGACGACGTTTTGACTGCCTTTCAAACCCTCGCCGCCTACTATCTTGAAAAAACGGCTGTTGATGTCTTTGCCGTTACGGGTTCAAATGGTAAGACAACGACCAAGGATATGTTGGCGCATTTACTGTCAACAACCTACAAGACCTACAAAACTCAAGGCAATTACAATAACGAGATTGGTCTTCCTTACACAGTTCTTCATATGCCAGATGATACTGAAAAAGTTGGTCTTGGAAATGGGGCAGGATCACTTGGGGAGATATCCATCTCTTGTCTGAATTGGCTCATCCTAAGACAGCCATTGTGACCTTGGTTGGAGAGGCTCATTTGGCCTTTTTTTCAAAGACCGTTCTGAGATTGCCAAAGGGAAAAATGCAGATTGCAGATGGTATGGCTTCAGGTTCTTTGCTTCTGGCACCAGCTGACCTCGATTGTAGAGGACTACTTGCCTACAGATAAAAAAAGGTGGTTCGTTTTGGGCCAGGAGCAGAGCTGGAAATCACAGACTTGGTTGAGCGCAAGAATAGTCTGACCTTTAAGGCCAATTTCTTGGAGCAAGCCCTCGATTTGCCAGTGACAGGTAAGTACAATGCCACCAATGCTATGATTGCTGCTTATGTGGCTCTTCAAGAAGGAGTGTCAGAGGAGCAAATTCGTCAGGCCTTTCAGAACCTAGAATTGACCCGCAATCGTACTGAGTGGAAGAAGGCAGCCAATGGAGCAGATATTCTGTCTGACGTATACAATGCCAATCCAACTGCTATGAAGTTGATTTTTGGAGACATTCTCTGCCATTCCAGCTAATGAAGGGGGCAAGAAAATCGCTGTCTTGGCAGACATGAAGGAACTCGGCGACCAGTCAGTCCAACTCCATAACCAGATGATTTTTAAGCCTATCGCCAGATGTGCTGGATACCGTTATTTTCTATGGAGAAGATATTGCCGAATTGGCACAACTTGCCAGTCAAATGTTTCCAATCGGCCACGTTTTCTATTTTAAGAAAACAGCTGACGAGGACCAATTTGAAGACCTTGTCAAGCAAGTCAAGGAAAGCCTCGGTGCCAATGACCAAATTTTTGCTCAAAGGCTCTAACTCCATGAATCTAGCCAAGTTGGTAGAAAGTTTAGAAAATGAATGCAAGTGATTTTGCCAAGTATCTTCAAAGAATGTTAGCTATTACTGATACTGGATTAACCTTTACAAAAGATCCTTTCGACCGAGAGCGCTACGAGGACTTGCGAATCCTGTTATCTGAAATGTTGAATCAGGTATCAGACCTCGATGCAGAAGAAGTGGCAGAAGTCTTGAAACCAACGTCCGCTTATGCAACTCCTCTGATGGACGTCCGTGCTTGGATTGTTGAGGATGAAAAAGTCTGTTTAGTTAGAGGAAAATGTAAGCTTCTTGATGGACAATTTCAAGAGAATCAAGAAATTGCTGAGCTTCAATTTTTTGCCATTGACCAATTGCCAGTCTTATCTGAAAAACGCATCACCAAGGAGCAAATGGAGATTATTTGGCAAGTTTATAAAGGACAAAGAGACCAATATATCGATTAGTTTATGCTAGAGAAGTCGACAAATCAAAAAAGGGTATCTACAAGGTGCATTTCTGCAATACAAATGATATAATAGGTTGCGAATTTAAGACTCAAGTATTCTATGCATGGCATAGAATCAAGTTTTTTTCAAAAATTTAAAAAGCTGGAGAAAGTGACTTTTCTACTGCTCTAGCTAGATGAACGAGGAATAGAATATGAATTTGTGGGATAAATTATTTACCACACAGATATCAGAACCGCCCCAGTTTGAACTCCACTGGTACATTGGTTTGTTATGTTTACTGGCTCTTACTTTCTATGCTTCTTATCGTTTTCGCGATAAAGTGGCTTACCAGCGTTTTATTCAGATCCTTCAGTCTGTTCAACTGATTGTTTCTGTATAGCTGGTATTGGGGCAATCTCATGCCTCTGTCAGAAAGTTTGCCCTTCTATCATTGCCGTATCGCCATGTTTGTGATGCTCTTGATTCCAGGGACATCCAAGTACAAACAATACTTTGCCCTTTTAGGAACTTTTGGAGCAACAGCAGCACTAGCTTACCCACTCTTTGATCCCTACCCATTTCCACACGTGACCATTTTGTCCTTCATTATCGGACATGTTGCCCTTTTAGGAAATGCGCTCCTATACTTGTTTAGAAACTATCAACCTTCCCTTCTCAATTTGAAGAATGTGGTGGTGATTACTTTCGCCTTAAATGGCTTGATATGGGTTGTCAACTTAGTTGTAGGTGGAGATTATGGATTTTTAAACAAACCACCACTTGTTGGAAGCTTCGGCCAGCCCTTAAATTATCTCATTGTTTCGACTGTTATCGTGATAGCAATTCGCTTAACAGGGAAATTAGTAGAAAATTTTTTACAACAAAAATCGGAAGAATTTATTCAAGAGAAGATCTAAAATGATCTTCTCTTTTTTGGATTTTTAAGAAACAGAAAGGAAATTGTGAACGTTAACTTCAAATAATCTCTTAGAAGAAGAATTTTTTTCTAGAATTTTCTCAAAAAAACATGCAGGAATTTTTATCAAAAAAATCTAAGCACGATAGATTTTTTTGTGTTATAATATTCTTTGAATAGCTATGCCCAAACATAGTTATTAAATAGAAGTGAGAAACTTGGAAGACAGAGAGGATGCGATGTAATGACTAGAGATGGTTTTTTTACAGGCTTAGATATCGGAACTAGCTCGATTAAAGTGCTAGTAGCTGAGCATAGAGATGGTGAAGTAAATGTAATTGGTGTTAGCAATGCCAAAAGTAAAGGTGTAAAAGACGGAATTATTGTTGATATTGAAGCAGCTGCTTCAGCAATCAAATCCGCAATCACACAGGCGGAAGAGAAAGCTGGTATTTCTATTAAGTCTGTTAACGTTGGCCTTCCAGCAAACCTCTTGCAGGTTGAACCAACACAAGGAATGATTCCTGTAACTTCAGATACCAAAGAAATCACGGATCAAGATGTTGAAAATGTTGTCAAATCAGCTTTGACTAAGAGCATGACTCCTGATCGTGAAGTGATTACCTTTATTCCAGAAGAATTCATCGTGGACGGTTTCCAAGGGATCCGTGACCCTCGTGGTATGATGGGTGTTCGCTTGGAAATGCGTGGTCTGCTTTACACAGGTCCTCGTACGATTCTACACAATCTTCGTAAGACAGTTGAGCGTGTAGGTATTCATGTTGATAATGTGATTATTTCACCATTTGGCGATTGTGAACTCAGTTCTCAATGAAGGCGAACGTGAATTTGGTGCAACTGTCATTGACATGGGTGGAGGTCAGACTACTGTAGCGACTATCCGCAACCAAGAATTGCAGTTCACTAACATCTACCAAGAAGGTGGAGATTACGTTACTAAAGACATTTCTAAAGTCTTGAAAACATCTCAAAAAATTGCAGAAAGTTTGAAACTGAACTATGGTGAAGCTTACGTTCCACTTGCAAGTAACGAAACTTTCCAAGTTGAAGTAATTGGTGAAGTAGAACCTGTTGAAGTAACAGAAAGCTACTTGGCAGAGATTATCTCAGCACGCATCAAACATATCTTTGACCAAATCAAACAAGAGTTGGAAAGAAGACACTTGTTGGATTTGCCAGGAGGTATCGTCCTTATCGGTGGAAATGCAATTTTACCAGGAATTGTTGAATTAGCCCAAGAAGTATTTGGTGTTCGCGTAAAACTTTATGTACCAAATCAAGTTGGAATTCGCAACCCTGCATTTGCTCACGTGATTAGCTTGTCTGAGTTTGCTGGTAAATTGACTGAAGTCAATCTTCTTGCTCAAAAAGCAGTTAAAGGAGATGAATTCCTTCGTCAAACCAATCAACTTTGGCATTCCAAATCAACGTTTGAATCCAGTAGCGCAACCAAGTCCAGCACAAACAGCTCCAGCTGAAACTGTGCAGGAAGCTCCAGTTGCTCCCAAGGAAGAATTCCAAGCAAGTTCTCAAAGTAAACCGAAGCTAACAGAACGTTTCCGTGGTTTGATCGGAAGCATGTTTGATGAATAAAAGAGGATAAGAAATTATGACATTTTCATTTGATACAGCAGCAGCTCAAGGCGCAGTTATTAAGGTAATTGGTGTCGGTGGTGGTGGTGGTAACGCCATCAACCGCATGGTTGACGAAGGTGTTGCTGGTGTAGAATTTATCGCAGCTAACACTGATGTACAAGCCCTTAGCAGTACGAAAGCAGAAACCGTTATCCAACTTGGTCCAAATTGACTCGTGGTTTGGGTGCTGGAGGACGTCCAGAAGTTGGACGTAAAGCTGCAGAAGAAAGTGAAGAAGCTTTGACGGAAGCTATCACTGGAGCGGACATGGTCTTTATCACTGCAGGTATGGGTGGTGGATCTGGTACAGGTGCAGCCCCTGTTATTGCACGTATCGCTAAAGATCTTGGTGCTCTTACAGTTGGTGTTGTGACACGTCCTTTCGGATTTGAAGGAAGCAAACGTGGTCAGTACGCTGTAGAAGGGATCAACGAACTTCGCGAGCATGTTGATACTTTGTTGATTATCTCTAACAACAACTTGCTTGAAATTGTTGATAAGAAAACGCCACTTCTTGAAGCTCTTAGCGAAGCAGATAACGTTCTTCGCCAAGGTGTTCAAGGGATCACTGACTTGATCACGAACCCAGGATTGATTAACCTTGACTTTGCTGACGTGAAAACTGTAATGGCCAACAAAGGGAATGCCCTTATGGGTATCGGTATCGGTAGTGGTGAAGAACGCGTTGTTGAAGCGGCTCGTAAAGCAATTTACTCTCCACTTCTTGAAACAACTATCGATGGTGCTGAGGATGTCATCGTCAACGTTACTGGTGGTCTTGATTTGACCTTGATTGAAGCAGAAGAAGCTTCAGAAATCGTCAACCAAGCAGCTGGCCAAGGTGTAAACATCTGGCTTGGAACATCAATTGACGAAAGCATGAAGGATGAAATTCGTGTTACTGTTGTAGCGACAGGTGTTCGTCAAGAGCGAGTGGAAAAAGTAGTTGGAGCTCGTAACAACCAACCAGTTGGACGTCCATCAACTAAAGCGCCACAAGCACACACATTTGATCGTCAATTCGACTTGGAAGAAACAGCAGAATTGCCTAAATCAAGCCCACGTCGTTTTGAAACAAACCAAGCGTCTGCTTTTGGAGACTGGGACTTGCGTCGTGAGTCAATTGTTCGCCAAACAGATCCAGTTGTTTCACCGGTAGAACGCTTCGAAACACCAGTTTCACAAGATGAAGATGAATTGGATACACCTCCATTCTTCAAAAATCGTTAATCAATGAATTTGAAAAAAAATACTGAATTAGTTTTTCAGCAAATAGCTGATGCTAGTCAAGAAGCCAACCGTGCTCTAGATGCTGTTTCAGTAATCGCAGTGACAAAGTATGTAGATGTACAAACAGCGGAAGCTTTGCTTCCGCTTGGTGTCCGTCATATAGGTGAAAATCGAGTCGATAAATTTTTAGAAAAATATCAGGCCTTGAAAGATTACCCAGTTACTTGGCATTTAATAGGAACACTACAGAGACGGAAAGTGAAAGAAGTAATCCCATATGTGGATTACTTTCATGCTTTAGACTCCCTTAAGTTAGCCCAGGAAATTCAAAAGAGAACAGATCATGTTATCAAGTGTTTCTTGCAGGTCAATATTTCTGGGGAAGAAAGCAAGCATGGGTTTTCAAAAGAAGAATTGCTAGAACTTTTGCCAGAATTGGCTAAGTTAGATCAGATTGAGTATGTTGGTTTAATGACCATGGCTCCTTTTGAGGCAGACAGTGATGAATTGAAAGAGATTTTCAAGGATACGCAGGCTCTGCAAGCAGAAATTAGAGAAAAACAAATCCCTAATATGCCGATGACGGAGCTAAGCATGGGAATGAGTCGTGATTTTAAAGAAGCGATTCAGTTCGGCTCAACCTTTGTTCGAATCGGTACAGCATTTTTTAAATAGGAGAGAGCTATGTCTTTAAAAGATAGATTCGATAAATTTATAGATTATTTTACAGAAGACGGAGAAGAAACGACTAACTACCAGACTCAACAAGAGGAAACAGTTAGCCCAGCCATCTCATCTTCTAAAGAATTACCAGCACCTGCTCAGTCAGGATCAGCAAAAGATGCAAATATTACTCGTCTACATGCGCGTCAGCAAGAATTGGCAATGCAAAGCCATCGTTCAGATGAGAAAGTGACAATTGACGTTCGCTATCCAAGAAAATATGAAGATGCAACTGAGATTGTAGATTTGTTGGCTGGAAATGAAAGTATTTTTGATTGATTTCCAATATATGACAGAGGTTCAAGCCCGTCGTTGCCTTGATTACTTGGACGGAGCCCGCCATGTCTTAGCTGGAAATATGAAAAAAAGTTGCGAGTACGATGTATCTATTGACGCCTGTCAACGTTGTCGTGAATATTGAAGATATCAAACTTCCAGATGAATCACAAAGCGCTGAGTTTGGTTTTTGATATTAAACGAAATAGAGCAAGATAATGATTTTTCTTAATTCGTTTAATCCAAAAATGCGGTTAGCATTTATTCCATCATTCTCGTTGCATTTGCTCTTCTTTCATGGTTTCCAAATGCCTATGAAAGCCAACTAGGACGCTTAGTCATCAGACTTGCTTTGCCCAGTTATTGAGCCACTTCGTAAGCTCAATCTACAATTTGCTGGTCTTGATTTTACGGTTTGGGCAGCGCTAATTCTGATTCAGTTTGTTGGAAATATCTTAACACGACTAGTACTATTACTATGACAGTAAATCGAGCCATTTATCAGCATTTTTTTCCCAAGATGATATCCCTTTATTGATAAAGGGATTAGAGTGGATCAAGCGGGTAGAAGATACATATGCGCCGGTGCTTACTCCATTTTATCAATCCCCATCAGGAACAGATTTTGAGGGTACTAGCTGGGACATATGGACTGGGTTGCCAAAGTAGTGGTGATTTTCTTCCGACAGAGTCGGTTCGAGTTCTTCTCTATCCAGATTACTTTGAACCGGAGATATCAGACTTTGAAATGGCCTTGTTGGAAATTTGCTATCCGAGTAAGTTTGAGCAACTGAGTCATGGAAAAATATTGGGAACAATTATCAACCAACTAGGAATTGACCGTAAATTATTTGGTGATATCTTGGTAGATGAAAAAGAGAGCACAGATTTTTTTGTCAATCGTGATTTCATTCCTCTTTTTCAGGATGGAATAAGAAAGATTGGCAGACTTCCTGTATCGCTGGAGGAACGTCCTTTTACCGATAGGATTTTGTCTAAAATTGATTATAGAGAACGAGAAATTTTAGTTTCGAGTTTTCGATTGGATGCCCTCTTATCAAGTGCCTTGAAATTATCTAGAAACCAAGCTAGTCAACTGATAGAGAAAAAATCTGTCCAGGTAAACTATCATCTGGTTGAAAAAAGTGATTACCAGGTTGGAGTTGGGGATTTGATCAGTGTGAGAAAGTTTGGTCGTCTAAAAATTGTCAAAGACAATGGACAGACAAAAAAAACAAGATAAAATTAAGCATTCAATTATTATTAAGTAAGTGAGGAAAAGTATGCCAATTACATCGTTAGAAATTAAAGATAAAACCTTTGGTACAAGATTTAGAGGTTTTGACCCAGAAGAAGTAGACGAGTTTCTTGATATCGTTGTTCGTGATTATGAAGACTTGGTTCGTAGTAATCACGATAAAGAGACACACATCAAAAGTTTGGAAGAACGTTTGTCTTACTTTGATGAGATGAAGGATTCCTTGAGTCAGTCAGTTTTGATTGCTCAAGATACAGCTGAGCGTGTCAAACAAGCTGCTCAAGAACGTTCAAACAATATTATTCAACAAGCTGAACAAGATGCTCAGCGTTTGCTTGAAGAAGCGAAATACAAGGCAAATGAAATTCTCCGTCAGGCTACAGATAATGCGAAGAGAGTGGCTGTTGAGACAGAAGAGTTGAAGAACAAGAGCCGTGTATTCCATCAACGCCTCAAGTCTACGATTGAAAGTCAGTTAGCAATTGTTGAGTCATCTGATTGGGAAGATATTCTTCGCCCAACAGCTACTTACCTTCAGACAAGTGATGAAGCCTTTAAAGAAGTGGTGGGTGAAGTTCTGGGTGAAACTGTATCTTTACAACCAGAGGAAGAGCCTATTGATATGACTCGTCAATTCACACCAGAAGAGGTTGCTGAATTGCAAGCTCGTATTGAGGCTGGCAACAAAGAATTAGCTGAGTTTGAAGCTCAACAAAATCAACAGACAGAAGAAAGTGACCAGCATGAAGAGTCAGTTGAAGTAGAAGCTACTGCGGCAACTGAGGACGATGCAAACAAAGAATCTGTTCTTATCCTATAAAAAATGTGAGAACAAGATCCAACCAACTATATTTTCAGCGAGCGGGAGATGGTGAGAGTCCTGCAATCCCTAGTGGTTAGATTATCCTCTCAACGAATCTAGTCTGAAAGCAGTAAGACTGGACGTCCCCCACGTTACGGGAAAAGAGGAAAAGAGACCCTGTCTTTTTTCGAACAAAGGTGGTACCACGATTTTCGTCCTTTTTGCGAATCGTGGTTTTTATTTTGTCATTTTAAATTAAAGGAGTAACAATGAAACTTAAAGAAACCCCTCAATCTAGGGAAAAACAGACTTTCCTATGCGTGCTGGTCTTCCAACCAAAGAACCAGTTTGGCAAAAAAAGAATGGGAAGAAGCAAAACTTTACCAACGTCGTCAAGAATTGAACCAAAGGAAAAACCGCATTTCACCTTGCATGATGGACCCTCCGTATGCAAACGGAAATATCCACGTTGGACATGCCATGAACAAGATTTCTAAAGATATTATTGTTCGTTCGAAATCTATGTCTGGATTTTACGCCCCTTATATTCCAGGTTGGGATACACATGGATTGCCAATCGAGCAAGTCTTGGCTAAACAGGGCGTTAAACGCAAAGAAATGGACTTGGTTGAGTACTTGAAACTTTGCCGCGAGTACGCTCTTTCTCAAGTAGATAAACAACGTGAAGACTTTAAACGATTGGGTGTTTCTGGCGACTGGGAAAATCCTTATGTGACTTTGACTCCGGACTATGAAGCGGCTCAGATCCGTGTCTTCGGAGAAATGGCTAAGAAAGGCTACATCTACCGTGGTGCCAAGCCAGTTTACTGGTCTTGGTCATCTGAATCAGCTCTTGCTGAAGCGGAAATTGAATACCATGACTTGCTTTCAACTTCCCTTTACTATGCTAACCGCGTCAAAGACGGAAAAGGTGTCCTAGATGCAGATACTTACATCGTTGTATGGACAACAACTCCTTTTACCATCACAGCATCTCGTGGTTTGACAGTTGGAGCAGATATTGACTACGTAGTCGTTCAACCAGCTGGTGAATCTCGTAAGTTTGTAGTTGCTTCAGAATTGTTGAACAGTTTGTCTGAGAAATTTGGCTGGGCTGATGTGCAAGTCTTGGCAACCTACCGTGGTCAAGAATTGAATCACATCGTAACAGTCCACCCATGGGATACAGCTGTAGATGAGTTGGTGATCCTTGGTGACCACGTTACGACTGACTCTGGTACTGGTATTGTCCATACAGCCCCTGGTTTTGGTGAGGACGACTACAATGTCGGTGTTGCCAACGGCCTTGAAGTTGCTGTAACAGTTAACGAACGCGGTATTATGATGGAAAATGCTGGTCCTGAATTTGCGGGTCAGTTCTATGACAAGGTTGTGCCGACGGTTATCGAAAAACTGGGTGATTTACTCCTTGCTCAAGAAGAAATTTCTCACTCATACCCATTTGACTGGCGTACCAAGAAACCAATCATCTGGCGTGCTGTTCCACAGTGGTTTGCCTCTGTATCTAAATTCCGCCAAGAAATCTTGGATGAAATTGAAAAAGTGAAGTTCCACTCAGAATGGGGTAAAGTTCGTCTTTACAATATGATTCGTGACCGTGGTGACTGGGTTATCTCTCGTCAACGTGCTTGGGGTGTTCGCTTCCAATCTTCTACGCAGAAGATGGTACAGCTATCATGACAGCTGAAACGATTGAACATGTAGCTCAACTCTTTGAGGAACATGGTTCTATCATCTGGTGGGAACGTGATGCTAAGGACCTCTTGCCAGAAGGATTTACTCATCCAGGTTCACCAAATGGCGAGTTCAAGAAAGAAACAGATATCATGGACGTATGGTTTGACTCAGGTTCCTCATGGAATGGAGTAGTGGTCAACCGTCCAGAACTCAAATATCCAGCAGATCTTTACCTTGAAGGTTCTGACCAGTACCGTGGTTGGTTCAACTCATCACTTATCACATCTGTTGCCAACCATGGCGTTGCTCCTTACAAACAAATCTTGTCACAAGGATTTTGCGCTTGATGGTAAAGGTGAGAAGATGTCTAAATCTCTTGGGAATACCATTGCTCCAAGTGATGTTGAAAAACAATTTGGTGCGGAAATCTTGCGTCTCTGGGTAACAAGTGTGGACTCAAGCAACGACGTACGTATCTCTATGGATATCTTGAGCCAAGTCTCTGAAACTTACCGTAAGATCCGTAACACACTTCGCTTCTTGATTGCCAATACATCTGACTTTAACCCAGCTCAAGACGCAGTGGCTTACGATGAGCTTCGTTCTGTTGACAAGTACATGACCATTCGCTTTAACCAGCTTGTGAAGACCATTCGTGATGCTTATGCTGACTTTGAATTCTTAACCATCTACAAGGCCTTGGTGAACTTTATCAACGTTGACTTGTCAGCCTTCTACCTTGATTTTGCTAAAGATGTTGTCTACATCGAAGGTGCCAAATCACTCGAACGCCGTCAAATGCAGACTGTCTTCTATGACATTCTTGTCAAAATCACCAAACTCTTGACACCAATCCTTCCTCACACAGCAGAGGAAATCTGGTCATATCTTGAGTTTGAAGCTGAAGACTTCGTTCAATTATCAGAACTACCAGAAGCTCAAACCTTTGCCAACCAAGAAGAAATCTTGGATACGTGGGCAGCTTTCATGGACTTCCGTGGACAAGCTCAAAAAGCCTTAGAAGAAGCACGTAATGCAAAAGTAATCGGTAAATCACTCGAAGCCCACTTGACAGTTTATCCAAATGAAGTGGTGAAAACTCTTCTTGGAGCAGTAGATAGCAATGTGGCTCAACTTTTGATCGTGTCAGAATTGACCATCGCTGAAGGTACAGCTCCAGAAGGCGCAGTTAGCTTTGAGGATGTTGCCTTTACAGTTGAACGCGCTGCAGGTGAAGTTTGTGACCGTTGCCGTCGTATCGATCCAACTACTGCAGAACGTAGCTACCATGCAGTTATCTGTGATCACTGTGCAAGCATCGTAGAAGAAAACTTTGCAGACGCTGTCGCAGAAGGATTTGAAGCCAAATAATCAGATTAGAAATATGTCTTCTCATAGTTTAAGATGAGATAAAAAGGAAAAAAAGAGAAAGTTATTTCTCTTTTTTTGCTGGAAAAAGGCTTAGGACAAAGGGGGTAAATCTAACATTTTTTTAGGAAGAGATTTTAAGTTGATTTTTTTGAGATTTTTTTAAAAAGAGGAGTCGTGTTTTGGTACTTTTCAAAAGCATGTGTTGCTTCTAAAAAAATCGCGACAAATAATTTGAATAATCAAGTGAAATCATGTAGAATAGAAAAGGATTGAATAACATATTGAAGAGGAAATTTTGAGAATGAAACATCAGTTTTATGGAGAAAAACGACAGCGCTTTTCTTTCAGGAAGTTGTCAGTTGGGCTCGTTTCGGCGACGATTGGAAGCTTCTTTTTGAGTGGGCAAATAACTGGGGACTTGACTTCTGTAAAGGCAGCAGAAATTCAAAGTCAGCAGTCTGCTCAGGTCAAATACCACTACGTAGTGGAGTCTGAATTGACGGAGGCAGAGAAGAGTGCCTTGATCAGGGAGATTCCAAAGTATGTTGAGGACGCTTCAGAGACCTATTATTTAGTTTATCGTCCGACTACTCAAGGGGATTCATCTGGAGTATTGCCTAAGACAGGTCACTCCGGCCTTTGGGAATCCACTTTTACAGCGATGGGTCTTACATTACTAGTGCTTGTAGTTGTTAGAGGCAGAAATGGGAAGAGGTATTTATCTTCGATCTTGTTGGTAACTGGAATGGGATCCATACTGCTATCTCCAACAGTCTTAGCGGTTACGAATATCGAACTCGCTGCATATAATCAAAGTCTTAACTTGGGTCTTGGAGATGCACTTCCAGCGCCATTGAAAATTGACGGTTACGACTATATCGGTTACTTAAAGAATGAAGAACAAAATGATAGTCATTTAGCTCATTCTGCTCTGAAGGAAAATCTGACACTTGACTTAGAGAAAGAGAAGGGAAGTGAACTTAAGCCAAGTGAAACAAATCTTGATATGAAAGAGATTGTTTCAGATAAGGGGGATGCTTTAACTGAGGAAGAAAGAGAAACTATAGCCGCTAAGGAGATAGAGTTCACACGCTCAACTCCTATTTATGACTTACCAGAACTAAAAATTAGCGAGCAGGAGTCAGTTCAAGAACTTCCTTATCAGACAAAATACCAATATACCGATGAATTGGCTCAAGGCCAATCAAAAGTCATACAATCAGGTGTTCGAGGTCAACGTACAGTAGTGACTCGTCATTTTCGTAAGAATCAAGAAATCGTGAAAAGCGAAATGATTTCTGATCAAGTGACGGTTGAACCTGTTTCTGAAATTATTTTTAGTTGGAACAGCTCCAGCTAACTCGATACCAAAAAGAAACTCCAGTTCACGAAGTTCCAGAATTAGCAGAGTACGGTACAACTCCTGAGACATCTCCAGTTCATGAAGTTCCAGAATTGAAGGAATATGGCACAAATCTTGATACAGCTCCAGTTCATGAAGTTCCAGAACTGACGGAATATGGAACTAGTCCTGAGACGTCTCCGGTTCGTGAGACTCCAGAACTGACGGAATATGGGACAAATCCTGATAAAGCGCCAGTTCACGAAGTTCCAGAATTAGCAGAGTATGGCACCAGTTCTGATACGCCTCCAGTTCAAGAGATTCCAGAACTGACAGAATATGGCACCAGTCCAGAAACAGCGCCTGTTCAAGAGAACTCTGAGTTGGAATTGACTACAAATGATGAGGTTAGAATAGAAAAGATTGATTTTTCTATTGACGAGCAATATACAGATGAGATTCCAGAGGGTAGTCGCCAGATTGCAACACCAGGTGTTGAGGGAGAGCGCACGATCAAGACTCGCGTCTACAGTTCTAACGGTCAAGAGGTTGATCGCCAAGAATTATCCAATGAGGAAACTCTAGCTCCTGTAACGCAAGTGGTCAAAGTTGGCACGGCTAAGCCAACCATGGTGCCAAATGATGCACCGAAAGAAGACGCTCTGCCAGAGTATCCACTAACTTATACCGACGAAACTCGGGTTGAGAAAATTAACTTCACAATTCGTGAAGAAGAAACGGATGAGCTAGTTCAAGATGCTCGTCAAATCGCAACTCCGGGTGTCCAAGGTGAACGTACGATTAAGACCCGTGTCTACAGTTCTAATGGTCAAGTTGTTGACCGCCAAGAATTGTCTAATGAGGAAACCTTGGCTCCGGTAACGCAAATCGTCAAAGTCGGAACTGCTAAACCAACCGTAGTACCAAACGATGCACCGAAAGAAGACGCTCTGCCAGAGTATCCACTAACTTATACCGACGAAACTCGGGTTGAGAAAATTAACTTCACAATTCGTGAAGAAGAAACGGACGAATTGGTTCAAGATGCTCGCCAAATCGCAACCCCAGGTATTCAGGGTGAGCGTACCATTAAGACTCGTGTCTACAGTTCTAACGGTCAAGTTGTTGACCGTCAAGAATTGTCTAATGAGGAAACCTTGGCTCCAGTAACGCAAATTGTCAAAGTCGGCACGGCTAAGCCAAATATGGTACCGAACGAAGCGCCAAAAGCAGACGCTCTGCCAGAGTATCCGCTGACATATACTGACGAAACCCGCGTAGAGAAAATAGCCTTTAATATCGAAGAGCAATATACGGATGAGCTTGTTCAAGATGCCCGTCAAATCGCAACCCCAGGTATTCAGGGTGAGCGTACCATTAAGACTCGTGTCTACAGTTCTAACGGTCAAGTTGTTGACCGTCAAGAATTGTCTAATGAGGAAACCTTGGCTCCAGTAACGCAAATTGTCAAAGTCGGAACTGCTAAACCAACCATGATACCAAATGATGCACCGAAAGCAGATGCTTTGCCAGAATATCCGTTGACATATACTGACGAAACTCGGGTTGAGAAAATTAACTTCACAATTCGTGAAGAAGAAACGGATGAATTGGTTCGAGATGCTCGTCAAATCACAACTCCGGGTGTCCAAGGCGAACGTACCATTAAGACCCGTGTCTACAGTTCTAACGGTCAAGAGGTTGACCGTCAAGAACTTTCGAATGAAGAAACCATGGCTCCCGTAACACAGATTGTTAAAGTCGGAACTGCTAAACCAAGCATGGTACCAAGCGATGCACCGAAAGCAGACGCTCTGCCAGAGTATCAGCTAACTTATACCGACGAAACTCGGGTTGAGAAAATTAACTTCACAATTCGTGAAGAAGAAACGGATGAGCTTGTTCGTGATGCCCGTCAAATAACAACTCCAGGAGTCCAAGGCGAACGTACCATTAAGACTCGTGTCTACAGTTCTAACGGTCAAGAGGTTGACCGTCAAGAGTTGTCCAATGAGGAAACCCTCGCTCCTGTAACGCAAATTGTCAAAGTCGGAACTGCTAAACCAAGCATGGTACCAAGCGAAGCGCCAAAGCAGATGCTTTGCCAGAGTATCCGCTGACATATACAGATGAAACGCGCGTAGAGAAAATAGCCTTCAACATTGAGGAGCAACACACGGACGAATTGGTTCAAGATGCTCGTCAAATCGCCACTCCAGGAGTCCAGGGCGAACGTACCATTAAGTCTCGTGTTTACAGCTCTAACGGTCAGGAAATCGACCGTCAAGAGTTGTCTAATGAAGAAACCTTGGCTCCTGTTACGCAAATTGTCAAAGTCGGCACTGCTAAACCAAATATGGTGCCGAATGAAGCTCCGAAAGCAGAGGCTTTAGAGGAGTTCGATTTAATTTCACTGCATAATCTCTTGGCAGAAGCGGATCAGATTAAAGCTCAGGCCCGTTATTTCAACGATAGTCAGAGTCATCAAGCTAACTATGATGCTGCTTTGACGGCAGGCCAAGCGATTCTGAGCCAATCCCAAGCCAGCCAAGCAGAAGTCAACCAACTGGTGGAACAAATCAATCAAGCCAAGGCTCAATTAAGTGGTCTTGAAGTTGTTAAAACGGCTCTTCAGACTGAGTACGATTTAAATTCAAGAGTTAAAACTTCGGTTAAATATAAGAATGCGGATTCAGAAAAGCAGACAGCTTATACTGACGAATTGACCAAGGCAGAGGGAGTTTTGAACAATCAGACTGCTACACAAGTGCAAGTCAACCAAGTTCTTGCTAGCCTGACAGCAGCCAAAGAAGCTCTAAATGGAGTGCCTAAAGTCAAGCCGACTATTTCCATTCTAAGTCTGACTGAGAATGCTGATGATAAGTCGGTGACGGTCCAATATAGATTGGAAGATCGGACCCAGTCCTTCCGTTCAGCGACTGCAGAATTGTACCAGGGAGATCAGCTGATTCGCACTCTTCCAATTACTAATTTTGCTGGCAACTTGAAGATTGGCGATCTAGACTACTACACAGGCTATACTTTGAAAACCAAGTTGACTTATGAACTGGATAATGGTAGCTTTACTGAGTTTGAAACAGACAGTCGTAACTTTGAGTTAGAATACAAGAAGATTGCCTTCCGTGATATTGATTCAGTTGAGTTTTATCATAAAGAAAATGATCAATACAAGCGCCTTGTATCTATAAGCTCTATGCCTACGAATCTGTCAAACTACTTCGTCAAAATCAAGTCAAGCGAATCTAAGGAAATCCTCCTTCCAGTTCATAGTATCTCCGAAGCAGAAAAAGATGGCAAGGCAGTCTATAAGGTTAATGTCTCTCTTCCTGAACTCGTCCAAGAAAGTGAGACAGGATACAAGTCTGGGCATGACTTCTATATCAGTAAAGCAGTCCCTAGTCAGCAGAATGTCTACACTAGCTTTGCCAGACTAGTAGACGCTATGAAGCGAAATATGGCAGGAAATTATGTTCTGGGAGCTGATTTGGATGCGAGCGAGGTCAACCTAGCTCCTGCGGATTATGTCTACCTCAAAGGGAACTTCACCGGCAGTCTGACAGGTAGTCAAAATGGTAAGCAATACGCCATTTACAATCTAGCCAAGCCTTTATTTGAAAACCTCAAGAGTGGTTCTGTTATTTCCAATATCGACTTTAAAGATGTGAATATCGTGGGTACCTATGACTCGGCTGCGCTGGCACGCAATGCGGAGAATGCGCGAATCACAGATGTTTCTGTTCAGGGGAGAGTATCAGTAGTAGGAAACGCCTCTAACGTAGCGGGTCTAGTAGTTAATGGAACCAATACGAAAATCACGAATAGTTCCTTTACGGGGACTATCCTATCTAACAGTCAACACGTCAAAGCTTATAATGTAGGTGGTTTGGTTGCAAGCCTTAAAGGAGGAGAATCTCTTCTAAGCCAAAGTAAAGCAGACGTAACGATTATTAGTGGTGCACGATCAAATGAACAACGTATCGGTGGTTTGGTTGGACGTCTAGAAAACAATGCTCGAATCACGAAATCTTATGTGACTGGAAAATTATATAATTCAACTACTAACGGTCAAATCGGTGGAGTGGTCGGTTCGAACTACTTTAATGGTTTGGTTGATAATGTTATCAGTAATGTTAGTGGTACAAATGTTTACAGTATTTCTGGGGATCAGGGATACAAAAACGACCGCATTACGCAAGCATATAAAGTTGCCAAGAGTGAAACCTTGAAAAACGATCAGTTTGTTACTTCTACAATTACTCAAGAAGAAATGGAAGAAAAACTGACTGCTATGGACATCACGACTAGCCTAGATGACACGAATCTAAATATGCGTTTTGTCGACTATGGTGAGGTAAACAATGCTCAATTTGACCGCGGATATTCTTATGCAAATATGGAGAAACTGCTTCCTTTCTACAATAAAGAAACCATTGTTTCGTTTGCTAACAAGATTCCGAAAGAGCATAAGTTGAACAAGGAGTACCTACTGGATGTTGTTCCGATGAAGGGTGACCAGATTATCACTGATATCCATAGCAGTAAAACAGCAATCAATCGTTTGATGCTTCACTACATGGACAATACCATTGACTACCTAGAAATATCTTATCAGGGAGATTTCGTAAATCGAGGCATTGCTGAGTATAGTATCAAGGGGTTAGACCTTCTTTATACTCCAGAAGCCTTTGTATCAAATTATACTAGTATTCTAAATCAAGTCCTGCCAGAGTTAAACAAAGTCGTTCTTGATTCGCCAGCTATGCGTACAGCTCTCGGAGTAGCCGCAGATACTTCTTTGGATGAACTATACTTAGACACTGCATTTACGCAAGTGAAAAGCAAGCTATCAGGTGAGCTTCGCAAAGTGCTAGCTATGGATAAAGCTATCAATACTGAAGGTGAAGTAGTTAAGGATTATCTTGTTAAGAAGATTCTTGCTGATAAAGAAGCTTTCCTATTAGGGTTGACTTACCTTAACCGTTGGTACAATATCAACTATGACAACTTTAATGTTAAGGACCTATCGGCTTACAAGATGGATTTCTATGGTAAGAATGACGTTTCGGTTCTTGATACAATCATTGCTTTAGGGAAATCAGGACTTGAGAATCTCAAGGCTAAGAACAACTATACAGCATATGATAATTCGCTCTCTGAAGCAACTGGCAAGCGAGGACTCTTCAATTACCTTGAAGGCTACCGTCAGCTCTTCCTACCATACAAGACCAATAATGAATGGCTCAAAACCAATACAAAAGCCTACATCGTTGAGGCTAAGTCCGATGTAGCAGAAGCGAGACAGCTTCAGGACGCAGCCGAGGGCAAGAGCAAGTACTCTGTCGGTGTTTATGACAAGATTACTGCAGATAATTGGGAACACAAGGGCATGCTCCTACCACTCTTGACCATGACGGAGAAGGGTGTCTATGCTATCTCTAATATGTCTACCCTCTCTATGGGGGCTTATGATCGTTACCGCCTGGATGCCAATAACAGAGTGCGAACAGACGCAGAACTAGTTGAATATGTCGAAGACAGAGTGAGAAACAGCTGAATACCAGCGCGACCACTATGATTTCTGGTATAAGATTCTCAGTCCAGAAAGCAAGGACAAGCTCTTCCGTTCGGTTCTGGTGTATGATGGATTCTCATTGGTTGACAAGAATGGTCAAAGATATTGGGCTCCAGCTAATGACAAAAAATCACAGGCTATGCAGGAATTCTTTGGACCAGCTGGCAAGTGGTATCCAAGCAAGGGCTATAATGCCTATGCTACGGGTAGTGTAACTCACTTTGATGCTGCTAAATTGTTGGAAGACTATGGTAACTCAGTCTACACGCATGAGATGACCCATAACTCTGACGGTGCTATTTACTTTGAAGGTTATGGTCGTCGTGAGGGCTTGGGTGCGGAACTCTATGCTCGCGGACTCTTGCAGTCTTCACCGAGCGCAGATGAACCAACCATTACGCTCAATACTCTCTTCAAGGTGGATAAGGATTCTAAGACACGTATGCATACCTATAATTTCAAGGAACGCGTTCAAAATGCAGCAGACCTACAACACTATGTCCATGGTATGTTTGACATGATCTACACCTTGGACTATCTAGAAGGTACTTCTATGTTGAAGCAGAGCGATGCTGCCAAGTTACAGTGGTTCAGGAAGATGGAGAATTACTATATTACAGATAAGTATGGTAAGGAGACCCACGCAGGTAACCAGACGCGAAGCTTCACAGCTGAGGAAATCAAGCAGCTGAAGACCTTTGACTCCCTGATTGATAATGATGTGATCACTCGTCGGGAGAATAAAGAAAGTGGGAAATATGGTCGAAATGGCTACCTCAGCCTCAGCCTTTTCTCACCAATTTACTCAGCCTTGAGCAATCCAAATGGAGCACCTGGAGACGTTATGTTCCGTCGCACAGCCTATGAATTACTGGCAGCCAAGGGCTATCATGACGGATTTGTCCCTTATGTTTCTGGTCAGTACTCTCAGGAAGCCTTCGATGAAGGGAAGAAAACGTGGGACGGATGGTCTGGAAGAGATGTCGGTCTCGTGACAGACCAGAAAGTCTTGGAAAATGTATTTAAGGGTGAATACACCTCTTGGGCAGCCTTCAAGAAGGCCATGTACAAGGAGCGAATTGATCAGCTAACCAAGCTGAAGCCAATCACCATTGAGTACGAGCTTAAAAATCCAAACAGTACCAAGAAAGTAACCATTCGTTCTTATGCAGAGATGCAGCAGTTGATGGACGCAGCCGTGGCAGAGGATGTACGCAACATTACCAATGCTACTAGCCGTGTCGAAGCTAGCTGGGTTAACCTGCTCAAGAAGAAGATTTACAACGCTTATCTTCGTGAGACAGACGACTTCAGACAGTCTATCTTTGAAAGATAAGCATCTTGCAAAGATAGACATGAAAAAAGAAGATCTAAGTGATCTTCTTTTTTTCTATGGAATGCTTGCTTAGTGGAGAAGACGAATAACTTACAAACAAATTGATACATAACTTATTTCTTAGTCTAAATGTCTGGATAGAAATTTGAAAATCATTCACCAACTAGAATACTCGTTTTGAAATTTCTTTTGTTTTTTTCATGAAAATATGATAAAATGATAGCTGTAAAAAAATTTTTTTAAGGAGATTCAGATGAAAACAGATACACTTGCTCGCGTAAATGCGATTTTTTTGGTCTTATTTCAGGTATTGTCTTGCTGTTGGCACCTCTTGTTATGTTTATGATAGCTGTCGGGGCTGCTGCGGCGACGGAAGACTCTGATGCAACAGTTGGTATATTGACGATTTTTTCAATTATTTTGTCATTGGTAAAAATTGCTGTCTTGGTTTTAGGAATTGTGTCTATTGTCTATTACAAGGACGATGAACGTGTGACGCCCTAGCACCGTCTGTTTTTGTTTATCGTAGGTGGTTCTGTTGGATTGATCCCATTCTTGGGATGGGTAGGAGGAATTCTGACAATCATTGGTGGATCCCTCTATTTTTGGACTTTTTGAAAAAAATTCGAGATTCAAGAATAATGACTTTTTTTGTTAGGAATATTTTTCAAATAAGAGAAGGCGCTTAGCCTTCTTTTTTTGTTACCAAGCAGGGGTAGATTTGACAGGATAAATAAGCTTTAATAATCGTAAAATCTAAAGCATTTATTTGAGACAAGGAACTCTTTTTATAGTATAATGGTTGATGTAAAATACCTATATCAAAAATATAATACTAGTTATTTTTCTTGATAGAAGGTTAAAAAGTTGAGAGGATTTAGAATGAAAAAGATTTTTTTGGAGAGAAGCAACATCGTTTCTCCTTACGAAAAATTAGCAATTGGTCTTGTGTCAGCTTCGATTTCAAGCCTATTTTTTTGTGTCCATTGCTAGCAGTGGGAACCGTATTTGCTCAAGAAAAATGTAGCTGTTCACTACAAATATGTGACGGATACGGAGCTGAGTGGGACAAGAAAAAGACTTGATTGTAAAGGACATTCCTAAAATTGCTGAAGATAGTGAAAGCACCTATTATCTAGTCTACCGTATGGATGAGAAAGCACAGCTAGGTCAGTTGCCCAATACAGGTGGGCAGCATAGTCTTACTAGTGTTTTATCAGGTGAAGCGCTAGCTTCGATTGGCCTTCTTATTTTTGTTGTATCGAAAAAGAAAGGCAAAAAGAAAGCTCTCTTGAATGTGATTTTGGTAACAGGGATGGGCAGAGGTTTGGTTTCTTCAGTTCAGGCTATCGAAAATCAACTTTTGCTACAGTACAATCAAGAATACCAATTATCCCAAGGAGATAGTCTGCCTTTGCCACGTGCCTTATCGGGTTATACCTACCTAGGTTATATTAAGCAAGACAAAGAGATTAATCAGCAAGAAACTGCTGCTAGGGATCAGAAACTTGACTATACAGTTCAACCTCATTTCCAAGCCAACGAAGGTGGACAAAAGGCAGGAGATGAGCAGAAAGCTCCGTCTCCAACAAGCACTGCTAAGAAGCCAATCCCTTCTCAAGATTTATCTAATCAAAAGCCGTCTGGTATTGCTAGTGTAGATCCTCAAGACGAAGTCTTGGCTGGTCGCGTGAATAAACCAGAGCTCTTATACAAAGACCAAGAGATTGTAACCAAACTAGATGTTTCAGAAGTGGTGCAGGAAAATCCAGAACTAACAGAGGGAACCATCCATGTCAAACAAGAAGGTCGTGCTGGGAAGAAGATTGAGCTTGTTCGCATTTTCACTGTTGAAAACCAAGAAATTTCTAGGGAAGTTCTCTCGACTAAGGTAGAAGAAGCCTTGCCACGTATAGTAGAAAAAAAGGGACTAAGAAGGCAGTTGTGCCGAGTGAAGCACCTCAGTCTGCAAAAAAAGGGAAAGCCTGAGACGCAGGCTCCATTACCAGAATATACAGGCGAGCAAGCGGGAGCGGTTGTAGCCCCAGAGACAGCTGAAAAACCAGAATATACAGGCACCCAAGCAGGAGCAGTCGTTGAACCCGAGCAAGTCGCTCCACTACCTGAGTATCAGGGAACTCAAGCTGGTGCCATCGTTGAGCCGGAAAAAGTTGAGCCAGAGGTTGGGGGTGTCCAGTCAGGAGCTTTGGTGGAACCAGAAACGTCTGAGAAACCAACCTATACAGGCGAGCAGTCTGGAGCAATCGTAGAGCCTGAACAGGTGCCACCAACACCAGAGTATAGGGGAACTCAAGCGGGAGCGGTTGTAGCTCCTGAAACAGCTGAAAAACCAGAGTATACAGGCACTCAATCAGGTGCGATTGTGGAACCTGAGACTCAATCTTCCTTACCAGAATATACAGGAACTCAAGCAGGAGCTATCGTTGAACCGGAACAAGTCACTCCTCTTCCAGAATATACTGGCAATACCGAGCAAGTAAACCGGAAGCTCCGACAGAAAAACCAAAAGAAAAACCAAAAGAAAAAGATCCAGAGAAGACGCTTGAGCTAAGAAATGTTTCGGATCTGGAGTTGTATAGTCAGACCAATGGTACTTACAAACAACACGTTTCTTTAGATGGTGTCCCAAGTAATCCAGACACTTACTTTGTCAAGGTTAAATCTTCGTCATTTAAAGATGTCTATCTACCAGTCGCTTCAATAACGGCTGAAACGAAAGATGGTCAGCCAGTTTATAAAATCACAGCCAAGGCTGAGAAACTCCAGCAAGAGCTAGAAAATAAGTATGTCGATAATTTCACCTTCTACCTAGCTAAGAAGGCTAGAGAGGAAACGACAACCTTTACTTCCTTTAGCAACCTAGTCAAAGCTATCAACCAGAATCTCTCTGGAACCTATCATTTAGCAGCTAGTTTGAATGCCAACGAAGTGGAGTTGGAGCCTGAAGCTAAATCCTATATCAAGGGCACCTTTACTGGTCAGTTGATTGGTGAAAAAGATGGCAAGCAGTATGCTATTTACAACTTGAAAAAGCCTCTGTTTGAAATCTTGAATGGCGCTAGAGTAGAAAAATTGAGTCTGAAAAATGTCTCTATTTCAGGGAAAGATGATATTGGTTCACTGGCCTATGAAGCCCAGAATAACACAAAGATTCAGCAAGTTCACGTCGATGGTGTTCTCGCCGGTGAACGTGGTATCGGTGGTTTGCTAGCTAAGGCGGACCAATCAAGCATCACAGAGAGCATTTTCAAGGGAAGAATTATCAACACTTATGAAACGACTGCTGCCTACAATATCGGTGGTCTGGTCGGTCATTTGACAGGTGACAAGGCTTTACTGACTAAGTCAAAAGCGACAGTAGCCATTTCGTCCAACACAAATAGTTCAGATCAGACAGTGGGTGGTCTTGCAGGTCTAGTAGATCAGGATGCACAAATCCAAGATAGCTATGCTGAAGGCGATATTAACAATGCCAAGCACTTTGGTAGAGTCGCGGGAGTAGCAGGCTATTTGTGGGATCGAAAAACTAATGAGGAACAGCATGCTGGAAGATTGACCAATGTTCTCAGTGATGTCAATGTAACCAACGGAAATGCCATTACCGGCTACCACTACAATGGAATGAAGGTGAAGGACACATTCAGTAGCAAGGCCAACAGAGTCTACAATGTCACTATGGTCAAGGATGAGGTCGTCAGCAAGGAATCCTTTGAAGAAAGAGGAACAATGCTGGATGCTTCCCAAATCGAAAGCAAAAAAGCAGCCATCAATCCTCTCACTCTACCAACAGTGGAGCCCCTTTCAACAAGTGGTAGTAAAGAAAGTGATTTTTCTAAGGTGGCCCATTATCAAGCTAAGCGCGCTTTGGCTTATAAAAATATTGAAAAATTACTACCTTTCTATAACAAGGCAACTATCGTCAAATACGGAAATCTGGTCAATGAGAACAGTCTGTTATATCAAAAAGAGCTCTTGTCAGCAGTTATGATGAAGGATGACCAAGTCATCACAGACATTGTTTCTAACAAAGAGACTGCAAACAAACTCTTGCTACACTACAAGGACCATTCATCTGAAAAACTCAATCTCAAATACCAGGCTGATTTTGCCAAATTAGCAGAATATAGTCTAGGAGATACTGGCCTTCTCTATACGCCAAACCAATTCTTGTATGACCAAAGCTCTATCATCAAGCAAGTCTTACCAGGCTTACAAAAGGTTGACTATCATTCAGAAGCCATCAGAAAGACGCTCGGTATTTCTCCAAACGTTAAGCAGACTGAGCTCTATCTAGAAGACCAGTTCGCCAAAACCAAGGAACAACTGGAAGACAGTTTGAAGAAACTCTTGTCAGCAGATGCTGGACTGGCTGGTGACAACCCAGTTACCAAGGGCTATCTTGTAGATAAAATCAAGCGCAACAAGGAAGCCTTGCTACTTGGTTTGACCTATCTGGAGCGTTGGTACAACTTCAGCTATGGTCAGGTAAACGTCAAAGACCTGGTTCTGTACCACCTGGACTTCTTTGGTAAGGGAAATGCTTTACCACTAGATGCCCTGATTGAGTTAGGTAAATCTGGTTTTAACAATCTTCTAGCTAAGAATAATGTCGATACTTATGGTATCAGTCTTGCCAGTCAACATGGAACGACAGATTTGTTTAGCACTTTAGAACATTACCGAAAAAGTCTTTCTACCAGAGAAAAGCAACAATGACTGGTTTAAATCAGAGACTAAGGCTTACATCGTCGAAGAAAAATCTAATATTGAAGAAGTCAGAACTAAGCAGGGACAAGCTGGTACCAAGTATTCTATCGGTGTTTATGATCGCATCACGAGTGCCACATGGAAATACCGCAATATGGTCTTCTAGCTCCTAACCTTGCCAGAGAAATCAGTATTTGTCATCTCAACTATGTCTAGTCTAGGATTTGGAGCCTATGATCGCTACCGCAATAGCGAGCATAAAGCGGGCAAGGCTCTCAATGACTTTGTTGAAGAAAATGCGCGTGAAACAGCCAAACGCCAGCGAGATCACTACGATTATTGGTATCGCATTTTAGATGAACAATCACGTGAAAAACTCTATCGTACCATCCTCCTTTATGATGCTTATAAGTTTGGGGATGACACAACCTCTGGAAAAGCTACAGTTGAGGCTAAGTTTGATAGTTCCAATCCAGCCATGAAGAACTTCTTTGGACCAGTTGGCAATAAGGTAGTACACAACCAACATGGAGCCTACGCAACAGGGGATGGCGTCTACTATATGTCTTACCGTATGCTGGACAAGGATGGAGCCATTACTTATACCCATGAAATGACCCATGATTCAGATCAGGATATCTACCTTGGCGGCTATGGTCGAAGAAGTGGATTGGGACCAGAGTTCTTTGCAAAAGGTTTATTGCAAGCCCCTGACCAACCAAGTGACGCAACCATTACCATCAATTCTATCTTGAAACACTCAAAATCAGATAGTACAGAGGAATCCCGTCTGCAAGTCTTGGATCCGACAGAGAGATTCCAAAACGCAACAGATCTTCAGAACTATGTCCACAACATGTTTGACCTTATCTACATGCTGGAATACCTCGAAGGGCAATCAATCGTTAACAAGCTAAATGTTTACCAGAAAATGGCGGTTCTCAGAAAGATTGAGAACAAGTATGTGAAAGATCCAGCAGATGGAAATGAGGTTTATGCCACTAACGTAGTCAAAGAATTGACAGAAGCAGAGGCCCAAAACCTGAATAGTTTTGATAGTTTGATTGACCATAATATCTTGTCAGCTCGTGAGTACCAGTCTGGTGAATACGAGCGAAATGGCTACTATACGATTAAACTCTTTGCCCCAATCTATTCAGCTCTCAGCAGTGAGAAAGGCACGCCAGGGGACCTTATGGGGCGTAGGATTGCTTACGAACTTTTGGCTGCCAAAGGCTTCAAGGATGGAATGGTACCTTATATCTCTAACCAATACGAAGAAAGTCGCCAAACAAAAAAAGGTAAAACTATCAATCTCTATGGTAAAGAACGAGGATTGGTGACAGATGAACTTGTATTGAACAAGGTATTTGAAGGGAAGTATTCATCTTGGGCTGCCTTTAAGAAAGCCATGTATAAAGAACGTGTGGATCAGTTTGAGAACTTGAAGCAGGTGACCTTTAAAGATCCGACAAAACCATGGCCAAGCTATGTAACAAAGACTATTAATAAAGTAAGTGAATTGCAGGCCCTCATGGACCAAGCTGTTCTCAAGGATGCTTGCAAGTCCTCGTTGGAGCAACTATAATCCAGAGTATGACAGTGCCGTTCATAAGTTGAAGAGAGCAATCTTTAAGGCCTATCTTGACCAAACAAACGACTTCAGAACCTCTATTTTTAAGAAATAAGGGTTGGAAAATGAAAAGGGAGGATCGACAGATCTTCTCTTTTTATGTTCGGATGTCTGAAAGCTGGTAAGCGATTTGTTTGTGACGGAGAAGGTCTTTTGTTTCTGGAGCAAATATGGTAGAATGATAGCTACGAGAGAAGGAGGTTTTTATGGAGAGAGATAGATTGGTTCGACTCAATTGGAGACTGGGCATGCTGGCAGGTATAACCTTGCTTTTGGGACCTGTCCTACGATTTTTGCTATCCTATACTGGGGCCATCATCTATAAAGATCCTTCAAAAATGCTGGTCGTCACGGTTGCCTTTTTCCCTGCTCCTGACATTTTTTTAAGATTTTGATGATTGCATTAGGGACTTTTATGCTAATCTATTTCGAAGAGGATCAACAACTTCGAATGCTGCCATCTATTTTATTTATCATTGGTGGCGTGCTGGGCTTTCTTTCAGCGACCGAGTGGATAGGAGGATTTCTAATCATTAAAGGTGCTGTTTCTTTTTCTAAATTTTTTTAAAAAGAAGTCCGTGGCCTTGTCTGATCGTCTAGTGAAACAATCCGTTTGAGGGTTGTTTTTTTATTTAAAGAATTATCTGGCGAAAGAATATGTTAGCAAAAATGCTTTTTTTATAAGAAAACATGATGTAATACAACTTGAAAAAGGAGAATATTATGAAACAATCTTTCATTACATCTTGTCAGTGTGGTAGTATTTGAAAAAGCTAATCTTGAAAATTGCAAAAGAAACAATTGAAGGTCTAATTCATAATCGTTACAATGATACTAATATAACTAAGAATACTGATCGTTTAATTGATGCTTTAAATAACAAATAATTGCAATCGTTTCTTGATTGAATATCGCGAATTAATAATAACTAGATGAGAGGACACTGTTCTCTCTTTTTGAGTTGATTTTTAACTAGCTTTTTTTGTGAAAAATTGTGTAAAATAGAATAGATAAACGAGGGAAACCTCGAAAAATAAAAGGAGAATCCATCTAATGGTAAAATTGGTTTTTGCTCGCCACGGTGAGTCTGAATGGAACAAAGCTAACCTTTTCACTGGTTGGGCTGATGTTGATTTGTCTGAAAAAGGTACACAACAAGCGATTGACGCTGGTAAATTGATCAAAGAAGCTGGTATCGAATTTGACCAAGCTTACACTTCAGTATTGAAACGTGCGATCAAAACAACAAACTTGGCTCTTGAAGCTTCTGACCAATTGTGGGTTCCAGTTGAAAAATCATGGCGCTTGAACGAACGTCACTACGGTGGTTTGACTGGTAAAAACAAAGCTGAAGCTGCTGAACAATTTGGTGATGAGCAAGTTCACATCTGGCGTCGTTCATACGATGTATTGCCTCCAAACATGGACCGTGATGATGAGCATTCAGCTCACACTGACCGTCGTTACGCTTCACTTGACGACTCAGTTATCCCAGATGCTGAAAACTTGAAAGTGACTTTGGAACGTGCCCTTCCATTCTGGGAAGACAAAATCGCTCCAGCACTTAAAGATGGTAAAAAAATGTATTCGTAGGAGCTCACGGTAACTCAATCCGTGCCCTTGTAAAACACATCAAACGCTTGTCAGATGACGAAATCATGGACGTGGAAATCCCTAACTTCCCACCATTGGTATTCGAATTTGACGAAAAATTGAACGTAGTTTCTGAATACTACCTTGGAAAATAATTTATAAACAGAAAGCCTAGGATTCCTAGGCTTTTTTTGTATCTAAGTTAAAAAAAGGCAATTTAGCTAATTGAAAAAAAGTATAAAAATGAGAGGAAGCAGTTTATACTGTAGTGGGGTGGATGAATTAATCTTCTTTTGATTCGTAGCGCCAATGTTCGTAGTTATAGGTTGATAAGATTATATCCGTGATTTCTTCCGGTTCTTCTTGAGCTCCCTCAGCAATCCAAAGAGAAATAATTCCTTCAATACTTGATAAGAAGATTTCCAAAGCGTATTTGTGAGGAATTTGGAAGTTTTCAGATAAGAAATGACGAGTCTTTTCTTTTTGATCTTCAGTTAGAATAATGCTACTTAGAAATTCACGAATTGCACCACGAAAGTCTATGTAATGACTTTGGGACAAGGCGTTAATAAGGCGTTCGTTCGAACGTAATATATAGAAGTTGGCTAACATAAACTTTCTAGGCGATTCTCTTTCTTTTTCTAAAAAAATGTAGAGCTGGGAAATAATTTCACTTTTTAAAACTGTCAATCATTTGATATTTGTCTTCATAGTGTAGATAGAAAGTTCCCCTATTAATTCCTGCCCGTTTACAGAGTTTACTAATTGATATATTTTCAAATTTATCCTCTGATAGCAGCTGAATCAAAGCTTCTTTGATGTCTTCCTTAGTAGTAGTTTTTCGTTTCTGAACCATTTTATCTTCCTTCTTCTTAAATCAACACTTTGTTGATTTTTGATTATTGCTTTTTGACTTAGCCCATTATATAATATTTGTGATTTAGAATCAACATCTTGTTGATTTAAGAAAACGAGCTTTGAAAAGGAGATAAACGATATGAGCTTATATTGAAATGAAACACAGCTACAAGCGTTATCAGGTTGGGGATACGGAGATTGTGGCTAATCGTGATGTGAATTTTGAAATTGAAAAGGGGAGCTGGTCATTATCCTTGGTGCTTCTGGTGCTGGAAAATCAACGGTTCTCAATCTCCTAGGAGGTATGGATACCAATGATGAGGGAGAGATTTGGATTGATGGTGCCAATATTGCCAACTATAGTTCGCACCAACGAACAAACTATCGTCGTGAAGATGTAGGCTTTGTTTTTCAATTTTACAATCTGGTCTCCAATCTGACAGCCAAGGAAAATGTGGAATTGGCCTCAGAAATCGTGACAGATGCCTTGGATCCAGAGCAGGTTTTTGACAGATGTAGGGCTAGGTCATCGCCTCAATAACTTTCCAGCCCAGCTTTCTGGAGGGGAGCAACAGCGAGTCTCCATTGCACGCGCTGTAGCTAAGAATCCTAAAATTCTCCTTTGTGATGAACCGACAGGTGCCTTGGATTACCAGACAGGGAAGCAAGTCTTGAAAATTCTCCAAGACATGTCTCGTCAAAAAGGAACGACGGTGATTATCGTGACCCACAATGGCGCGCTAGCCCCTATTGCAGATCGCGTGATTCATATGCGTGATGCCACGGTTAAGAGTGTGACGATTAATGAGAATCCACAGGATATCGATATATTGGAGTATTAGCATGAAAAAAACATATCGGAAAGACCTATTTCAGTCAGTGACGACTTCAAAGGGACGCTTTGTTTCTATCTTGACCTTGATGATGCTGGGTTCTTTAGCCCTAGTAGGACTCAAAGTGACTAGCCCAAACATGGAACGCACGGCAGGGGATTATCTCCGTAAAGCCAATGCTTTGGATCTGGCAGTGATAGCTGATTATGGCTTGGACAAAGAAGATCAGGACGAACTAAAGACCCTTCAAGGAGCAAGTGTTGAGTTTGGCTATATGGCAGACCTAACCGTTGAAAATGGTGAGGAAGCAGTTCGACTTTATTCCAAACCAGAGAGCATTTCAACCTTTCAAGTGACAGAAGGGCTACTGCCAGAAGCTGATGAGGAAATTGCCCTAGCCGACTTCTGGAAAGACCGCTATCATATTGGAGAGACCATTACCTTTACTAAGAAAGAAGAAAAGTCCGTTCTAAAATCCCAAACTTTCACAATTACTGGATTTGTTCAGTCGGGTGAAATCCTTTCTAAAGAAGATTTAGGAAGTGCTAGTAGTGGAAATGGAAGCTTGGCTGGCTATGGAGTGATTTTACCAAGTCAGTTTGATTCAGATGTTTATAGTATTGCGCGTGTGCGCTATGATGATTTAAAAAAATCTGGATGCTTTTTTTCATCAGACTATAAGACCAAACGAGCTCAACATCAGGATGAGTTGCAAGACTTGCTGGCCGATAATGGTCAAAAAGATTGGCAAGTATCAAGAAAAATGGGCAAAAGAGCCTGAAAGATGGGAAAGAACAGCTCCAAACTGCTGAAAGCAACCTTGAAAATGGCAAGAGTCAGTTAGAGCAGACCGAAAGTCACTTGAAAACGCAAGAAGAACAAGTGACCGCTTTACCAGAACCACAAAAGAGTCAAGCCAAGGGACAGCTGACAAAAGCAAAGGAAGAACTGGCGACTAAAAAAGAAAAACTGGCTCAGACAGAGAGTGATTTAACTAAGGAAAAAGAGAAGCTAGAACAGCGTCAGAAAGAGCTTGATGAACTGACAGAGCCAAAATACCACGTTTACAATCGCGAAACCATACCAGGTGGACAAGGCTACCTCATGTACAGTAATGTATCAACAAGTATCCGTTCTATCGGAAATATTTTCCCCGTGGTGCTATATATGGTCGCTGCAATGGTGACCTTTACAACGATGACTCGCTTTGTAGACGAAGAGCGCACAAACGCCGGTATTTTTAAGGCCTTGGGTTACCGTAATCAAGATATAGTTGCCAAGTTTGTTCTCTATGGTTTTCTTGCAGGAACTGTGGGAACCATTATAGGAACGCTACTAGGACATTATTTTTTAGCAGGTGTTATTTCGGATGTTTATACAGCTAGAGTAGTTGTTGGAAAAAGTTATGAGTATTTCTATTGGTCTTATAGTCTCCTTGCCCTAGCTTTGAGTTGGGTATCTAGTGTTTTGCCGGCTTATCTGGTGGCGCGAAGAGAGTTGCACGATGAAGCGACCCAACTTTTGCTTCCCAAACCTCCCGTTAAGGGATCAAAGATTTTGCTGGAACGCCTGAGCTTTATTTGGAGTCGTTTGAGTTTTACTCATAAGGTTACGGCAAGAAATATTTTCCGTTATAAACAACGGATGTTGATGACCATTTTTGGAGTTGCGGGTTCGGTTGCTCTTCTATTTGCAGGTCTTGGAATTCAGTCATCTGTGGGAGGAGTTTCCGAGCGCCAATTTGAACAAATCCAGCAATACCAGATGATTGTAGCGGAAAAGAGCAGTGCAACGGAGCAAGAAAAAAAGCAAATCTGGAAAGTGCCTTGAAAGCAGAACCTATCCACGCTTATCAAAAGATTTACTCTAAATCTATTGAAAAAGATTTTAAAGGGAAAGCAGGACTTCAAACGATCACCATGATGGTTACTAGTGGAGAAGACTTCAATCCCTTTATCACATTAGAGGAAAATGGGCGAGAGTTGCAGGTCACTAATGGAGCGGTCGTGAGTCAAAAATTAGCCCAACTAGCAAGTGTTACGGTTGGGGACGAGCTGGAGCTTGATGGGAAGGAAATCAAGGTCGCGGCTATTTCTGAAAACTATGTTGGACACTTCGTTTATCTCAACCGAGCGACATACGAACAAGTCTATGGAACTAGTCCGCAAGACAATACCTATCTAGTAAAATTAAAAGACCCAACACCTTCCAATACGGAGAAAGAAGCGGCTATTTTCATGGAAAAAGCTACTGTTTCTGGGGTCGTCCAAAATGTGACAGCCATCCATCTCTTTGAATCCGTGGCTAGTTCGCTCAATAAAACCATGGCTATCCTTGTCCTTGTTTCCGTCTTACTAGCCATTGTCATTCTTTACAATCTCACCAATATCAATGTGGCAGAACGTATCCGCGAACTTTCCACTATCAAGGTTCTCGGTTTCCACAATAAAGAAGTGACCCTCTATATCTACCGCGAGACTATGGTGCTGTCCCTTGTGGGGATTGTTCTCGGTTTGGTAGCTGGCCACTATTTACATCAATTTTTGATTCAAATGATTTCACCTGCCCCCATACTTTTTTATCCACAAGTCAGCTGGGAAGTCTATGCGTTTCCAATCGTCGCAGTGACTGTAATCTTAGCCTTATTAGGCCTATTTGTCAATCACCACTTGAGAAAAGTAGATATGCTCGAAGCCCTGAAATCAGTAGAGTAATTCACGGTTTTTAAATAGTAAATCAGTTGACAAAGTCCCTGCTTCTTGGTAGAATAAGAACTGTCGTAAAGACAAATAACTTCTTCTTGGTTACAGGCATGCCAACCTGTCACTCGGATTAAGCCAAATAAAAAGGAGAAACATCATGGCAATCTCAAAAAGAGAAAAAATGAAATCATCGCACAATATGCACGTCACGAAGGTGATACAGGTTCAGTAGAGGTTCAAGTTGCTGTCCTTACTTGGGAAATCAACCACCTTAACGAACACATCAAACAACACAAAAAAGACCACGCTACTTACCGTGGATTGATGAAGAAAATCGGTCGCCGTCGTAACTTGCTTGCATACTTGCGTAAAAACGACGTTAACCGTTACCGTGAGTTGATCAACTCTCTTGGACTTCGTCGCTAATCTTGCGTCTAAAACGTTTCTATACTTCGTTGCCTTCGCCTCGATGTACCATCAGTACAATCTTCGGCTTGTCGCCTAGTCTATAAACGTTTTATCCAGCAAGAATAAAGCTCTCTGATTTCAGAGGGCTTTTTGTTTTTATCCGCTTGCTTAGGCCGTGTCCAATTGAGCATATCTTGATAATGAAGCTACTCTATATTGGGTAGCTTTTTTACTTTTGTCACCTTACCTCGATATACTCAAGTATTATCATTGGTTACGGTTCCTAGCACTGTAAGGTAAAATAAACCAGATCATCTCCCTTCGGGGAGATTTTTTTGTTTCACTATCATTTTCGTACAATCTTCGGCTTGTCGCCTAGTTTATAAACGTTTTATCCAGCAAGAATTATGATGCTAAGGGCGCCAAAAATCCGTATGAAAATAGGTAAACGACACAGTCTTCGATGAACCTAAAGGAGTTTCATCTTTTGTCGCTAGGATTTTAGCCCGAGCTCAAATCATCTCTCTGACTTCAGAGGGCTTTTTTTCTATATATTTACATCCTTGTTCATCTAATAGAAATATGGTATACTTTTTACGAGAATTTTCTAAATTTTTAAGATTCTATCAAAGGAGGTTTACATGCTTTCCAAATTTTCTGGAAGCCGACAGGACCTGCAATTTGTGTTACTTTTAGGTATTTTGCTAGGTGTTTTAGGAATTTCCCTCTTTCTAGCTGTTTCTATGGGGTCTGTTGCGATTGATCTAGGAGATACCTATCGGATTATTTTGAGCAGATTGGGATTTCCTCTTGAGATAGGAGAGGTTTCCAAGTCTACTCTTGCCATTGTATGGAATATGAGATTCCCCCGAGTATTGTTAGGTCTGATAGTAGGGGCTGGTCTTTCCATGTGTGGTAGTGTGATGCAGTCTACAGTGAACAATCCCATCGCAGAGCCTTATGTCTTAGGAATCTCTGCTGGTGCAACTCTAGGAGCAACCCTAAGTATCATTCTTGGTTTAAAATTGGTGATTAGCCTTGGAGCTTTCCTTGGAGCTATTTTGGCAACAGTCGCTGTCCTTATCATTGCCTCTATGCAGGGAAGGATGACGACTTCTAGTCTGATCTTATCAGGAACGGTGGTCAATGCTCTCTTTCTGGCATTTTCCAACTTTATTATCTCAGTCGGCGCTAATGCGGACAGTGTGATGACCATTAAGTTTTGGACCATGGGCTCGCTTGCCGGGACTACCTGGTCTGACTTAGTCCTGCCAACTATAGTAGTAGGATTGGCTTTTCTATTTTTCTCTACTCAGTATCGTGTTTTTAATGCGATGATGATGGGAGATGAGGCTGCTTTAACTTTGGGGATTCCCTTACGCTTCTATTGGTATCTTTATGTGACCATGGTGGCTGTGCTGACAGCAGTCTTAGTGGCAACCTGTGGGATTATTGGATTTGTCGGTCTGATTACTCCACATTTAGCTCGAGGGTTAGTAGGAACGAATTACAAGAGGCTTTTTCCCGTTGCAACCTTGCTGGGTGCCCTCTTTGTCATCTGGGCAGATGTACTCTCTCGTATCATCATTCCAAATGCAGAGCTGCCTATTGGTATTTTCACAGCCTTAGTAGGTGCTCCCTTCTTTATCTACATTGTTGGAGGTAGGCGAAGGGAGGTGAGGGTCTGATATGGACTTGATTTGTCAGGATGTCCACTTTGGACTAGGAGAGAAAAAAATCCTCAAAGGAGTTTCTCTTAAGGTTGAGGGGCATCAATTTCATACGATATTAGGGCCAAATGGAAGTGGAAAAACCAGCCTGCTTAAACTCCTCTATCGTCAGGAAAAGGCGGACAAAGGCTTGATAAGCCTAGATGGAAAGCCGCTGGAGCATTGGTCACTCAAAGAAACAGCCAAGCAAATGGCAGTTGTCACCCAGTTTAATCAATTGCAGTTTGATTGTACAGTTGAGGAAATCGTCTTGCTGGGAAGAACGCCTCACCTCTCTTTTTTACAGAAAGAAAAGGAAAGGGATTATGCCCTCGTTCAAGATGCTCTCGTCAAGGTGGATATGCTTGAGAAGAAAACTCGTCTCTATTCGTCTCTTTCAGGTGGGGAGAAACAGCGAGTCTTATTAGCACGCGCCTTGGCGCAAGAACCGACTCTCTTGCTCCTGGACGAACCAACCAATCACCTGGATATCAAGTATCAGCTAGACTTGTTGGCCATTGTGAAGAATCTCAAGGTCAATGTTCTAGCTGTCCTACATGATATTCAACTTGCTTGTCGCTATTCGGATTATCTCTATCTGATGAAAGAGGGAGAAATCCTTTACCAAGGGACTCCAAAGGAGACCATCACCCCTGAGTCATTGCAAACTGTATATGGAGTTCAAAGTCAGGTTACTTGGACCGAGGATCAGCAAGCGATGATTCACTATTTATAAAAATGAAAAGGAAAACAAGATGAAAAAAACACTAAGTATTTTACTCGTAACAGTAGCTACCCTAACCATGGCAGCTTGTGGTAACACTACTACAGAAAAAGCTACCACACAGTCTAGCACAGAAACAAGTCAAAAGGCCAGCACAGAGACGACTTATCCACTCACGGTCAAAACCTATGATGTTAAGGGAAATGAAGTCGAACAAGTCTTTGACAAGGCACCTGAAAAAGTTATCACCAACAATCTTTCAACCACTGAAATTTTGTTGGAGTTAGGCTTGAAGGATAAAATTGCTGGCATGCTCAACCCTGACAATGCTGTGACGGACAAATACAAGGACGCGATTGCGACGATTCCTCAAATCGGTGATAAAAAAACAGTCTCACAAGAGACAGTGCTTTCTTATGAACCAGATGCTGTGATGGGTCGAAACATGATGTTTTCTGAAAAAAATCCTTGGGAACAGTTAGCACTTGGAATGAAAAATAAAATCCCAGTCTATACACAAAAAGCTTCTCTCTCAACGATTCAGCAAGATTTGGGAAATATCGTAGAAGACGTTAAAAATTTTGGAATGATTTTTAATGTGCAGGACAAGGCCAATGAATACGCAGCCCAATTACAAGCTAAAATTGACGCTGTTAAGAAAGCAAACCCAGCAAGCCAAGGTGAAAAGAAAAAGGCTTTGATTATGGTTGCTTATAATGACGAAACCTTTGGTGCTTACAAGTCTGCTTTGCAAGAAAGCTTGTTGAATCAACTTGGTTATACAAATGTTGCAACGGGAACATCAGGCTTGACCTTGGAAAATCTTGTGTCAATGGATCCTGAGTTGATTATCTATGTAACCAGTGACCGCAATAAAAAATTGGATACCAACGCAGTAGAGTTGATGAAAGCAAATGAAGTTTTGGAAAACGTTCCTGCAATTAAGAATCAAAAAATCATGACCATTTCTTACGATGAGTTGATGGACTATGGTCCAGCAGTGATTGATTCCCTTGAGAAAATCAATGACTTTATCAATAAATAATGAGTTTGATTGGGAAGGGATCCAAGTCAAGATCAGTCTTCCTTCGACCTATGATCCCAATCAAACCTATCCAGTTATTCTCTTGAATGATGGAAACTTGGATTTCCTATCTTCCCTTTCAGAATCTGTGATTTTAGTGGGCTTGACCTCTAAAAATCGCCTAAACGACTACACTCCCTGGAAGGCAGCTGCTCTGAGAGAGGGGGCTCCAGATTTTGGCGGTCAGGCAAATGCCTATCATGGTCATTTATTTGGAGGTCTTTTAGATAAGTTGCGGTCTCTTTATCGCCTGGACGAAGATCGCCTTGCCTATGGAGGATACTCATTAGGTGGACTGGCGGCAGTCTACAGTCTATTCAGCTTGACAAGGTCTCCTGTATCTTCTCTATCTGCGGTTCCTTTTGGTATCCTGATTTTACGACTTATTGCAAGGATGAAAGGGTGAAAAATTTAGATTGTTTACTGTATTTACAGAATGGTCAAACAGAAGGAGTTCATCATACCAATCGTCTGGCTCAGGCACCAGCCTATGCTGAACAGATTCATACCAGTCTTCAGAAACGCTATCCTCTTGGTCAGTTTGTCTTTGATCCCTATGGGCATCATGAGCAAGTAGCTGAGCGATTTCTAGCCTTTTCCAGTTGGTTAGCAAAGAAATGGAAAATCAAATAAAAGAATTATCCCTTGGCTATTGCCAAGGGATAATTGTATTTTTTAACCAAGAGCCTCTCTCTTCTTATCTGGATTCCAGATAAAGCTTGCAATAAAGGTAAAGATAATCGTTAGAATACCAACAATCACAGCAAGGATGAGGGCTGGAATTCGAACAAACCACCAGAGTGGGTTTGGTTTTTTATCATTGTGCCATTGCTTGGTTTCTTCATCCAAACGTTGGAATTCTGCTTGGATACGGTCTGCAACCATTTCGATTCCTTCATCATTCATTTTCTTAATGTCTGAGATATCGATTGGATTTCCAAAGTTCATATCGACACGTTCACGGCTAACCAAACCTTTCAAGGTCATGGGACCTGTGTAGGTAACCGGCATGATACGGACCTTGGCCATCTTGGCAATCAGAGCAACTCCGCCTTTGACATCTGTCGAGTGGCGACTACCACTAGGAAACATGATAAGGGAACGGTCACTTTTTTTGAGGACATTGATAGGGTATTTGATGGCAGATGCATTAGGTTTTTCCCGATCGATAGGAAAGGCGCCACACATACGGATCCACCAGCCAAAGATGCGGTTGTTAAACAGCTCTTTTTTGGCCATAAAGATGAACTGTTTTGGTTTGGTCGCAAAGGCCATGTAAACAGGATCCCACCAGGTACGGTGAGGTGCGACGAGGATATAGTTTTCGTCTCGGCTAGGGATTTTATTAGTATTGTGATAGTGGGCATTGCCATTGATGGACCACAAGATCAGCATGACTAGTCCACGCAAATAAGTATAAAACATGAGATCTCCTTCGATTGTCTTGCTTTTATTATTATACCTCATCAAAAGACTACTGGCAAACTTTTTCAGTTATCAGTGGATAGTTTTTGGATAGGATTAGAATTCTGCTAGAAAAAATGATATGATAGAATTTATGGATAAAAATATGATAATGGGATTAACCCAAAGAGAAGTCAAGGAAAGACAGGCTCAAGGTTTGGTCAATGACTTTACCGCTTCAGCTAGTACCAGTACTTGGCAAATCTTTAAACGAAATGTTTTTACACTTTTTAACGCTTTGAACTTTGTTATTGCCCTAGCGCTGGCCTTTGTGCAGGCTTGGAGCAATCTGGTCTTCTTTGCCGTTATCTGCTTTAACGCTTTTTCTGGGATTGTGACTGAGCTACGGGCCAAACATATGGTGGACAAGCTCAATCTCATGACTAAGGAAAAGGTCAAAACCATTCGTGATGGTCAAGAAGTCGCTCTCGATCCAGAAGAATTGGTCCTAGGAGATGTCATTCGTTTGTCTGCTGGAGAGCAGATTCCTAGTGATGCCTTGGTTCTGGAAGGATTTGCAGAAGTCAATGAAGCCATGTTGACGGGTGAGAGTGATTTGGTGCAAAAAGAAGTGGATGCCTTGCTTTTATCAGGGAGTTTCCTAGCCAGTGGCGCAGTTTTGGCTCAAGTCCACCATGTCGGGACAGAAAACTATGCTGCCAAACTCATGCTGGAAGCTAAGACAGTGAAACCCATCAACTCCCGTATCATGAAATCGCTAGACAAGCTAGCCGGTTTTACTGGGAAGATTATCATTCCCTTTGGTCTAGCTCTCTTGTTAGAAGCCTTGATTTTAAAGGGTTTGCCCCTCAAGTCATCTGTTGTAAATTCATCGACTGCCCTTTTGGGAATGTTGCCTAAGGGAATCGCCCTTTTGACCATTACTTCGCTCTTGACTGCGGTGATTAAGCTGGGCTTGAAAAAGGTCTTGGTGCAGGAGATGTACTCTGTCGAGACCTTGGCGCGCGTGGATATGCTCTGTCTGGACAAAACGGGCACCATCACCCAAGGAAAGATGCAGGTGGAGGCGGTTCTTCCTCTGACGGAAACTTATGGTGATGAGGCTATTACTAACATTCTGACCAGCTACATAGCTCATAGTGAGGATAAAAATCCAACAGCCCAGGCTATTCGCAAGCGTTTTGTGGGAGAAGTTGCTTATCCTATGATTTCCAATCTGCCTTTCTCTAGCGACCGCAAGTGGGGGGCTATGGAGTTAGAAGGTTTGGGAACTGTTTTCTTAGGTGCACCTGAGATGTTGCTGTACTCTGAAGTTCCAGAAGCCAGAGAGGCCTTGGAGCGAGGTTCTCGTGTCTTGGTCTTAGCCCTTAGTCAGGAAAAACTAGACCACCACAAACCACAGAAACCATCTGATATTCAGGCCCTGGCCTTGCTGGAAATCTTGGATCCGATTCGAGAAGGAGCAGCTGAGACACTAGACTATCTTCGTTCCCAGGAAGTAGGCCTCAAGATTATCTCTGGTGATAATCCAGTCACGGTTTCCAGCATTGCCCAAAAGGCTGGTTTTGCAGACTATCACAGCTATGTAGATTGTTCAAAAATCACGGATGAGGAATTGATTGCCATGGCTGAAGAAACAGCTATTTTCGGACGTGTTTCCCCTCATCAAAAGAAACTCATCATCCAAACTCTGAAAAAAGCGGGTCATACAACAGCTATGACAGGGGACGGTGTCAATGATATTCTGGCCCTTCGTGAGGCGGATTGTTCGATTGTAATGGCTGAGGGAGATCCTGCGACTCGTCAGATTGCTAATCTGGTTCTCTTGAACTCCGACTTTAATGATGTTCCTGAGATTCTCTTTGAAGGTCGTCGTGTGGTCAATAACATTGCCCATATTGCACCGATTTTCTTGATTAAGACGATTTATTCCTTCTTGCTTGCGGTGATTTGTATTGCTAGTGTTTTACTAGGGAGGTCTGAGTGGATTTTGATTTTTCCTTTCATTCCGATCCAAATTACCATGATCGACCAATTCGTGGAAGGGTTCCCACCATTCGTTCTGACTTTTGAGCGAAATATCAAGCCTGTTGAGCCAAACTTCCTCAGAAGATCCATGCTTCGTGCCCTACCAAGTGCCCTCATGGTCGTGTTCAGCGTTCTTTTTGTCAAAATCTTTGGAGCTAGTCAAGGTTGGTCTGAGTTAGAAATCTCAACCCTACTCTATTATCTCCTTGGGTCAATTGGTTTCTTATCCGTATTTAGAGCTTGCATGCCATTTACCCTCTGGCGTGTCCTCTTGGTTGTCTGGTCAGTAGGTGGTTTCCTAGCCACAGCTCTTTTCCCAATGATTCAAAAGCTACTTGAAATTTCGACCTTAACTGAACAAACGTTACCTGTTTATGGGGCCATGATGCTGGTATTTACGGTGATTTTCATTCTAACCAGTCGTTACCAAGCGAAAAAATAAAGAAAGACTGCAATCTGTGGATTGCGGTTTTTTTAGGTGCAAGGTTGCTAGCTGAAATATGGTATAATAAAAGGTAATAGAGTTTTGGAAAGTGAGAGAAGATGATTTCAAAGAGATTAGAATTGGTGGCTTCCTTTGTGCCACAGGGTGCTATTTTACTAGATGTGGGGAGCGACCATGCTTATCTGCCCATCGAGTTAGTTGAGAGAGGTCGAATCAAAAGCGCCATTGCAGGTGAGGTGGTGGAAGGCCCCTACCAGTCAGCGGTGAAAAATGTTGAGGCTCACTGTCTAAAGGAGAAAATCCAAGTCCGTTTAGCCAATGGCTTAGCGGCATTTGAAGAGGCTGACAAAGTATCGGTTATCACCATTGCTGGTATGGGTGGCCGTTTGATTGCGACCATATTGGAAGAAGGCCTGGGCAAGTTAGCTAACGTAGAACGTTTAATCCTACAGCCTAATAATCGTGAAGACGACTTGCGTATCTGGTTGCAAGACCACGATTTTCAGATCGTAGCAGAAAGCATTCTAGAAGAAGCTGGTAAGTTTTATGAGATCTTGGTGGTGGAAGCAGGACAAATGAAGCTATCAGCCAGTGATGTCCGCTTTGGTCCCTTCTTGTCCAAAGAAACCAGCCCAGTCTTTATCCAAAAATGGCAAAAAGAAGCTGCTAAGCTAGAATTTGCCCTTAGCCAAATCCCAGAAAAAAATATTGAGGAACGTCAAGTTATTGTAGATAAAATTCAAGCCATCAAGGAGGTGCTCCATGCTAGCAAGTGAAGTAATTAGAGCTTATGAAGCCTTTTGCCCTCAGGAATTCTCAATGGAGGGTGACAGTCGTGGCCTGCAAATCGGTACTTTGGACAAGGATATCCAAAGGGTCATGGTTGCCCTCGATATTCGAGAAGAGACGGTGGCAGAGGCCATTGAAAAGGGTGTGGATTTGATTATCGTTAAGCACGCGCCAATTTTCCGTCCCATCAAGGACTTGGTTGCTAGCCGTCCGCAAAATCAGATTTACATCGACCTGATCAAGCATGACATCGCAGTTTATGTCAGCCATACTAATATTGACATCGTTGATAATGGGCTCAATGACTGGTTTTGCCAGATGCTAGGAATCGAGGAGACGACTTATCTGCAGGAAACAGGTCCAGAACGTGGGATTGGGCGTATTGGTGACATTCAACCACAGACTTTTGGAGCATTTGCTCAGCATGTCAAGCAAGTCTTTGGTCTTGATAGTCTTCGCATGGTGCATTATCAAGAGAGTGATTTGCAGAAGCCTATTTCAAGAGTTGCCATTTGCGGTGGTAGTGGTCAGTCTTTCTATAAGGATGCTTTAGCTAGGGGGCAGATGTCTACATTACTGGCGATATCTACTACCACACAGCTCAGGATATGTTGTCAGATGGCTTGTTGGCGCTGGACCCGAGCCACTATATCGAAATCCTTTTTGTCGAAAAAATTGCTGCTCTCCTTGCCCAATGGAAGGCAGAAAAGGGCTGGCCTATTGAGATTTTGCCTAGTCAAGCATCGACCAATCCTTTCCACCATATCTAGTTAGGAAGTGAAGACAATGAAAAAAGTTGCCATTATTGGAGCAGGAATTGTAGGGGCAACAGCTGCCTACTACCTCTCGAAAGAAGCAGATTTAGAGGTGACCGTTTTTGACCATGGGCAGGGGCAGGCTACCAAAGCAGCAGCGGGAATTATCAGTCCTTGGTTTTCCAAACGCCGTAATAAAGCTTGGTACAAGATGGCGCGCTTGGGAGCTGACTTTTATGTGGATTTGTTGGCTGATTTAGAAAAGTCTGGTCAGGAGATTGACTTTTACCAACGTTCGGGAGTTTTTCTCTTGAAAAAGGATGAGTCCAAGTTGGAGGAACTTTATAAGTTGGCCTCAGATCGCAGAGAAGAATCTCCCTTGATAGGCCAGTTAGCCATTCTAGATCAAGCATCTGCTAATAACTACTTTTCTGGTCTACAAGGATTTGACCGCCTGCTCTATGCTTCTGGTGGAGCGAGAGTAGATGGTCAACTCTTAGTGACCCGTTTGCTAGAAGCTAGTCAGGTCAAGCTGGTCAAAGAAAAAGTGACTCTGACACATTTAGCATCCGGCTATCAGATTGGTGAAGACGTGTTTGATCAGGTTATTTTAGCGACGGGAGCTTGGTTGGTTGACATTTTGGAGCTTTTAGGGTATGAGGTAGATGTTCGTCCCCAAAAGGGACAGCTCCGAGATTATCAACTCTCCGAAGACCTAGCATCTTACCCTGTTGTCATGCCGGAAGGAGAGTGGGATTTGATCCCTTTTGCAGGTGGGAAATTGTCTTTAGGAGCTACCCATGAAAACGACATGGGATTTGACTTGACGGTGGATGAAACCTTGCTCCAGCAAATGGAGGATGCGGCCTTGCCTCACTATCCAGCCTTGGCAGGAGCGAAATCATCGGGTGAGCGTGTGGGAATTCGTGCTTACACCAGTGATTTCTCGCCTTTCTTTGGGGAAGTACCTGGCTTAGCAGGTGTCTATGCGGCTAGTGGCCTAGGTTCATCAGGTCTCACAACGGGGCCGATCATCGGTTACCATCTAGCCCAGCTGGTCCAAGACAAGGAGTTGACCTTGGACCCTGAAAATTATCCCATTGCAAACTATGTCAAACGAGTAAAAAGAGAATAAGATTTTACTGAAATTTTAGCAGGTAGTTTAGGATGTCAAATGACATTCCCTATCAAAAATGATAAAATAAGAAAAAATAATCCGAGAATCGAGGAAATAAGATGCAAGAAAAGATTTTGGTAACTGGTGGTGCTGGATTTATCGGAACCCACACTGTTATTGAGTTGATCCAAGCAGGTCATCAAGTGGTTGTGGTGGATAATCTTGTCAATAGCAATCGTAAAAGTTTAGAAGTTGTTGAAAGAATTACAGGAGTCAAGATTCCTTTTTATGAGGCAGATATCCGTGACACAGATACCCTCAGAGATATTTTCAAGCAGGAAGAGCCGACTGGTGTCATTCACTTTGCTGGTTTGAAGGCTGTTGGCGAATCAACACGCATCCCTCTTGCCTACTATGACAACAATATCGCTGGAACTGTCAGCCTTCTAAAAGCCATGGAAGAAAATAACTGTAAGAACATCATCTTCAGTTCTTCTGCGACAGTTTACGGAGACCCTCATACAGTTCCAATCTTAGAAGATTTCCCACTTTCAGTGACCAACCCGTATGGTCGTACTAAGCTCATGTTAGAGGAAATTTTGACCGATATCTACAAAGCAGACTCAGAATGGAATGTGGTCTTGCTTCGTTACTTCAACCCAATCGGAGCGCATGAAAGTGGAGACTTGGGAGAAAATCCAAACGGAATTCCAAACAATCTCTTGCCTTATGTTTCACAAGTAGCAGTTGGCAAACTAGAACAAGTACAAGTCTTTGGAGATGATTACGATACAGAAGATGGAACTGGGGTTCGTGACTATATCCACGTTGTCGATTTAGCCAAAGGTCACGTTGCAGCTCTGAAAAAACTCCAAAAAGGTTCAGGTCTAAACATTTATAACCTTGGAACTGGTAAAGGTTACTCAGTTCTTGAAATTATCCAAAACATGGAAAAAGCAGTGGGTCGTCCTATTCCTTACCGCATCGTAGAACGTCGCCCAGGTGATATCGCCGCATGCTACTCAGACCCGGCAAAAGCCAAAGCAGAACTGGGCTGGGAAGCAGAACTCGACATCACCCAAATGTGTGAAGACGCATGGCGTTGGCAAAGCAAGCATCCAAATGGATTTGAAGACTAAGATGATGATTTCAATTATTGTCCCATGTCTAAACGAAGAGGAAGTACTTCCTCTTTTTATCAGTCTGTGGAAGCTCTGCTTCCTGACTTGGGAGCAGAGGTCGAATATGTATTTGTAGACGATGGCTCAAGCGATGGAACCCTGCAGCTTTTGAAGACCTATCGGGAGCAAAATCCTGCGGTCCGTTATGTCTCATTCTCACGAAATTTTGGGAAAGAGGCAGCCTTATACGCAGGCTTGCAACATGCAACTGGAGACTTGGTGGTCGTGATGGATGCAGACCTTCAGGATCCTCCTAGTATGCTACTTGAGATGAAAGCCTTATTAGACCAAAATGCAGACATAGACTGTGTTGGGACACGGAGAACTAGTCGGGAGGGAGAACCCTTTTTCCGCAGTTTCTGTGCTGACCTCTTTTACCGCCTCATGCAAAAAATCAGCCCAGTAGCCTTGCCCTCAGGTGTCCGTGATTTTCGCATGATGAGAAGGTCTGTGGTAGATGCTATTTTAACCCTGACCGAGTCCAATCGTTTTTCTAAAGGACTCTTTGCCTGGGTGGGTTTTAAAACGCACTATCTGGACTATCCAAACGTTGAACGACAGGCTGGCAAGACCAGTTGGAGTTTTAGACAACTCTTTTTCTACTCGATTGAAGGAATTCTTAACTTTTCAGATTTTCCCTTGAGTATAGCCTTTGTAGCGGGACTCCTATCTTGTTTTATTTCTTTTATGATGACTGTTTTTGTGGTGTTTCGGACCCTTATCTTGGGAAATCCGACATCTGGCTGGACCTCTCTGATGGCTGTCATTCTCTTTCTTGGAGGGATTCAACTCCTGACGATTGGGATTCTCGGTAAGTATATCAGTAAGATTTATCTAGAAACCAAAAAAAGACCACTCTATCTCGTCAAAGAAAAAAGTGACCTTTCTATTATTGAAGGAAAAAATAACCAAAAAAGACTATAATTTTACCTAGAAATATGCTAAACTAATAAGTGTGGGAAAAATGAGAAAAAATCAATAACATTCATTCCCTGCTTCCTACGATGGATCTTTTAGAAGTGCACGTGTAGGACAATTTTTGATGGCCTCCAGAACATCGCTGGTCTCAGCGATTTCTCTTTGCAATTCAACTGGATCATCGTAAAATCGAACGATTCCATTATCATGGTAATCAAAGAGTTCAGAATAAGTTTGGCAAAGCCCGCAGGCGATGCACCGTTCGGGTATAAGTGTGACTTTCATATTTATATTGTAATAAGAAAATGTAAAAAAAACAAGGAGTAAGGTATGGAAAAAGAACCGTGGCAAGAAGATATTTACGAAAACAATGAGGAAGAAACAAGATCAGAGCGTCGACACCGGAAACAAAAAGGGAAAGGCGTTGTTGCGAATCGTGTCTTGACGGTTCTAGCCAGCCTCTTCTTTGTAATCGTTGTAGCGATGGTAGTTGTATTGATTTACCTATCAACCGGAGGAAGCAATCGTACTTCATCTTTGAAGGATTTCTATGATGCATCGTCTCCTTCTACAAGTTCAAGTTCTAAAGTGGAAGCATCATCATCTTCAAGTAGCAAGGTAGAGGAAACAGCTTCTTCTGAATCAACACCTTCAGAGAGCAGTTCGGAAGAACATGCAGAGGGTGAAGGAACACTTACAGTACAGCCTGGAGAGGGAGAGGCAGCTCTTGCTCAGCGTGCAGGGATTTCCATTGCCCAGCTAGAAGCCCTAAATCCTTCTCACATGTCATCTGGATCTTGGTTTGCCAACCCAGGTGATGTGATTAAGACAAGATAGGAGTCGATCATGAAGACAATTCAAATTGCTATCGATGGTCCAGCTTCGAGTGGCAAGAGTACGGTCGCAAAGATTGTCGCTAAGGATTTTGGATATACTTATCTCGATACGGGTGCTATGTACCGTGCTGCGACTTATATAGCGCTCAAGTACCAGTTGGATGCATGAAATGTAGACCAACTTCTTGAGCTTCTTAACCAACACCCCATTAGTTTTGGTCGTTCAGAAACAGGTGAGCAACTTGTTTTTGTAGGGGATGTTGATATTACGCATCCGATTCGTGAAAATGAAGTGACCAACAAGGTTTCAAGCATTGCTGCCATTCCTGAAGTGCGTGAGAAACTGGTTTCGCTCCAGCAAGAGATTGCTCAGCAAGGTGGTATCGTCATGGATGGGCGTGATATCGGGACAGTTGTTTTACCACAAGCTGAACTCAAGATTTTCTTAGTGGCTTCTGTTGAAGAAAGAGCAGAGCGTCGTTACAAGGAAAATATTGCCAAAGGCATTGAGACAGATTTGGAAACGTTGAAAGAAGAGATTGCTGCGCGTGACTACAAGGATAGTCATCGTGAAACCTCACCTCTCAAACAGGCTGAGGATGCAGTTTACCTTGACACAACTGGACTAAGTATCCAAGAAGTGGTTGAAAAAATTGAATCAGAAGCAAAAAAATATATGTCCTAGGGACGAGAGGAGCAGGCTTCATTTAGCCTGCTCCTTTTCTCTCTTTTGCGCGCGTTTCAAAACAGCCTTTTTGGGAGAATTTTGATAAAATAGTAGTATCAATAAAAAGGACGGAAGCATGACAAAGAAAATCATAGCCATTTGGGCCCAAGATGAAAAAGGTGTGATTGGGAAAGAAAATTGTCTCCCTTGGCATTTGCCGGCAGAGTTGCAACATTTTAAGGAAACAACTTTAAATCATGCTATACTGATGGGACGAGTGACCTTTGATGGGATGGGACGTCGTCTGCTTCCAAAACGGCAAACCCTGATTTTAACGCGCAATAGCGAAAAAGTCATAGATGGGGCGCTCGTATTTCAAGATGTGGAGTCTGTTTTAGCGTGGTATCAGAGTCAGGAAAAAAATCTCTATATCATTGGCGGAAAGCAGATTTTTCAGGCTTTTGAGCCTTATTTAGATGAAATCATTGTGACACAGATTCATGCTCAGGTAGAGGGAGATACCTATTCCCTGAGGAGTTTGACTTGTCTCGTTTTGAGACAGTAGCAAGCAAATCTTACACTCGAGATGAGAAAAACGACTATGATTTTACCATCGAATACCGAGATAGAAAGGAAGTCTAATGGAGCGCAATATATTTGGATTTTTTACAGCTTTTTTGTGTGTAATCTGTATTTTGACTGGAGCACAGGCTTTTCGTAAGAAGCGCTATGGACTGTCTGCCTTACTCTGGTTGAATGCTTTTACCAATCTGGTAAACAGTGTCCATGCTTTTTATATGACCTTATTTTAGATAGAATGATAAATTAGAATGGAAGGAAATCATGCCTACAAATAGGAAAAATGATATGATGGTTTATTGCTCATTTTGTGGCAAAAGCCAAGAAGAAGTACAAAAAATAATCGCTGGGAACAACGCCTTTATCTGTAATGAATGTGTGGAGTTGGCCCAGGAAATCATTCGGGAGGAGTTGGCCGAGGAAGTCTTGGCAGACTTGTCTGAAGTACCAAAACCAATCGAACTCCTCAATATCTTGAACCACTATGTTATCGGTCAAGATCGTGCCAAACGTGCCTTGGCAGTGGCTGTATACAATCACTACAAACGCATTAATTTCCACGATACGCGTGAAGAGTCTGAAGATGTGGATTTGCAGAAGTCAAATATCCTGATGATTGGTCCAACTGGTTCAGGGAAAACTTTCTTGGCTCAGACTTTGGCTAAGAGCTTGAACGTGCCTTTTGCTATTGCAGATGCGACAGCTCTGACTGAGGCTGGTTATGTGGGTGAGGACGTGGAAAATATCCTCCTCAAACTCTTGCAGGCTGCAGACTTTAACATCGAACGTGCAGAGCGTGGGATTATTTACGTGGATGAAATTGACAAGATTGCCAAGAAAAGCGAAAATGTGTCTATCACACGTGACGTTTCGGGTGAAGGAGTGCAACAAGCCCTTCTCAAGATTATCGAGGGAACTGTTGCTAGCGTGCCGCCTCAAGGTGGACGCAAACATCCACAACAAGAGATGATTCAGGTGGATACCAAGAATATCCTCTTCATCGTGGGTGGTGCTTTTGATGGCATCGAAGAAATCGTTAAACAACGTCTGGGAGAAAAAGTCATCGGTTTTGGCCAAAATAACAAGGCGATTGACGAAAACAGCTCCTACATGCAAGAAATCATTGCAGAAGACATTCAAAAATTCGGGATTATCCCTGAGTTGATTGGGCGCTTGCCTGTCTTTGCAGCTCTTGAGCAATTGACGGTCGATGACTTGGTTCGTATCTTGAAAGAACCAAGAAATGCCTTGGTCAAACAATACCAAACCTTGCTTTCTTATGATGATGTTGAGTTGGAATTTGACGATGAAGCCCTTCAAGAAATCGCCAATAAAGCCATCGAACGCAAGACAGGGGCGCGTGGTCTTCGCTCCATCATAGAAGAAACCATGCTAGATGTTATGTTTGAAGTGCCAAGTCAAGAAAATGTGAAATTAGTCCGCATCACGAAAGAAGCTGTCGATGGAACGGAAAAACCCATCCTAGAAACAGCCTAGAGGTGACTATGGAAATCAATACACACAATGCTGAAATCTTGCTCAGTGCGGCAAACAAGTCCCACTATCCGCAGGATGAACTGCCAGAGATTGCCCTTGCAGGGCGTTCAAATGTCGGCAAATCTAGCTTTATCAACACCATGTTGAACCGCAAAAATCTTGCTCGTACATCGGGGAAACCTGGTAAAACCCAGCTGCTCAACTTCTTTAACATTGATGACAAGATGCGCTTTGTGGATGTACCAGGTTATGGCTATGCCCGCGTTTCCAAAAAAGAGCGTGAAAAGTGGGGGCGCATGATTGAGGAGTACCTAACGACTCGGGAAAATCTCCGTGCGGTTGTCAGTTTGGTGGATCTCCGCCACGACCCGTCAGCAGATGATGTGCAGATGTATGAATTTCTCAAGTATTATGAGATTCCGGTTATTATCGTTGCGACCAAGGCGGACAAGATTCCTCGTGGTAAATGGAACAAGCATGAATCAGCAATCAAAAAGAAATTAAACTTTGACCCAAGTGACGACTTCATCCTCTTTTCATCTGTCAGCAAGGCAGGAATGGATCAGGCTTGGGATGCAATATTAGAAAAATTGTGAGGGAAAGAAATGGCAAAAACAATTCATACAGACAAAGCTCCAAAAGCAATCGGACCTTATGTCCAAGGAAAAATCGTTGGTAATCTTTTGTTTGCTAGCGGTCAAGTTCCCCTATCTCCTGAAACTGGGGAAATTGTAGGAGAAACGATCCAAGAACAGACAGAACAAGTCTTGAAAAACATTGCTGCTATTTTGGCTGAAGCAGGAACAGACTTTGATCACGTTGTCAAAACAACTTGCTTCTTGAGCGATATGAACGACTTTGTTCCTTTTAATGAGGTTTACCAGACTGCCTTTAAAGAGGAATTTCCAGCTCGTTCAGCTGTAGAGGTTGCACGTCTTCCTCGTGATGTAAAAGTCGAAATTGAAGTGATCGCAGAGATTGGATAAGCTAGTTGAAGTTTGGCTCTGCCAAACTTTTTTTGATATAAGGAGAGATAGATGACAAAGAAACAACTTCACCTGGTAATTGTGACAGGGATGAGTGGCGCAGGGAAAACGGTAGCCATTCAGTCCTTCGAGGATTTGGGATATTTCACTATTGACAATATGCCACCAGCCCTCTTGCCAAAGTTCTTGCAGTTGGTAGAGACCAAGGATGATGACCATAAGTTAGCCCTGGTGGTGGATATGCGGAGCCGTTCCTTCTTTTCGGAGATTCAGGCCGTTTGGATGAATTGGAAAACCAAGATGATTTGGACTTCAAAATCCTCTTTTTAGACGCAGCAGATAAGGAATTGGTGGCACGCTATAAGGAAACTAGACGAAGTCACCCTCTAGCAGCGGATGGTCGGATTTTAGACGGCATCAAGCTGGAGCGTGAACTTTTGGCTCCTTTGAAAAACATGAGCCAAAATGTGGTGGATACGACAGAACTCACCCCGCGTGAACTTCGTAAAACCATTGCTGAGCAATTTTCGGACCAAGAACAAGCCCAGTCTTTCCGTATCGAAGTCATGTCTTTTGGATTCAAGTATGGTATTCCTATCGATGCAGACTTGGTCTTTGATGTCCGTTTCTTACCAAACCCATACTACCTCCCTGAACTCCGTAATCAGACAGGTGAGGATCAAGCAGTTTATGACTATGTGATGAATCATGAAGAGTCTGAAAGTTTCTATCAGCACTTACTCGCCTTGATTGAACCCATTTTGCCAAGTTACAAAAAAGAAGGCAAGTCTGTTTTAACCATTGCAGTAGGATGTACAGGTGGACAACACCGTAGTGTTGCCTTTGCCAAACGCATAGCTGAGGACCTTGCTAAAAACTGGTCTGTCAATGAAAGCCATCGTGACAAAGACAGAAGAAAGGAAACGGTAAACCGTTCATGAGAAAACCAAAGATAACGGTAATTGGTGGAGGAACAGGTATCCCCGTCATTTTGAAAAGCTTGCGAGAAAAGGATGTTGATATCGCAGCCATCGTAACGGTAGCTGATGATGGCGGCTCTTCTGGTGAACTAAGAAAGAATATCCAACAGCTGACACCACCAGGAGATCTTCGCAATGTCCTGGTAGCCATGTCGGATATGCCTAAATTTTATGAGAAGGTTTTTCAGTACCGCTTTTCAGAAGACGCTGGTGCTTTTGCAGGTCATCCTCTAGGAAATATCATTATAGCAGGGCTTTCTGAAATGCAAGGGTCCACTTATAATGCCATGCAGCTGCTAAGTCTCTTTTTCCACACAACAGGGAAAATCTACCCATCAAGCGATCAGCCTCTGACACTGCATGCAGTCTTTAAAGACGGTTCTGAGGTGGCAGGTGAGAGCCACATTGCAGATCATCCAGGCATGATCGACCATGTCTATGTGACCAATACCTTGGATGATGAAACACCGCAAGCCAGCCGTCGAGTAGTCAATACCATTCTCGAGAGTGACATGATTGTCTTGGGGCCTGGTTCCCTCTTTACATCGATTTTGCCGAATATTGTCATTGAGGAGATTGGGCAGGCTCTCTTGGAGACTAAGGCGGAGATCGCTTATGTCTGCAATATCATGACCCAGCGTGGGGAAACAGAGTACTTTTCAGACAGTGACCACGTGGAAGTCCTCCATCGACACTTAGGTCGGCCTTTTATTGATACGGTCTTGGTTAATATCGAGAAGGTTCCTAGAGAATACATGGATACCAACCGTTTCGATGAATATTTGGTTCAGGTAGAGCATGACTTTGCTGGTCTTTGCAAGCAGGTTCCTCGTGTGATTTCATCCAACTTCCTTCGTTTGGAAAATGGAGGAGCCTTCCATGATGGCGATTTGATTGTAGATGAATTGATGCGCATTATACAGGTGAGAAAATGAGTTTCACAGTAGCAGTAAAAGAAGAAATTCTTGGTCAACACCATCTCAGTCGTTATGAACTATCGGCCATTATCAAGATGTCTGGTAGCATCGGTCTCTCGACTTCTGGCCTGACCTTGTCTGTTGTGACTGAAAATGCCAAGTTGGCTCGGCATCTCTATGAGTCCTTTCTCCATTTTTATGAGATTAAGTCTGAGATTCGACACCATCAGAGAAGCAATCTTCGCAAGAATCGTGTCTACACGGTCTATACCGATGAGAGAGTGCAGGAGCTTTTTAGCTGATTTGCGACTTGCGGATTCCTTCTTTGGTTTGGAGACGGGTATTGATCCCGATATCTTAGCAGATGAGGAGGCTGGTCGTGCTTACTTATGTGGGGCCTTTCTGGCAAATGGTAGCATCCGAGATCCCGAGTCTGGCAAGTACCAGTTGGAGATCAGTTCCGTTTATCTGGACCACGCCCAAGGACTAGCCTCTCTCCTCCAGCAATTTTTACTGGATGCCAAGGTTATTGAGCGCAAGAAAGGTGCAGTTACCTATCTCCAGCGTGCAGAGGACATCATGGATTTCTTGATTGTGATTGGGGCCATGCAGGCGCGTGATAATTTTGAGCGCGTCAAGATTTTGCGTGAAACTCGTAATGATCTCAATCGAGCCAATAACGCTGAAACAGCCAATATCGCTCGAACGGTTTCTGCTAGTATGAAGACCATCAATAATATCAGTAAAATCAAAGATAGAATGGGTTTGGAAAATTTACCCGTGGATTTGCAAGAGGTAGCTCGTTTGAGGATTCAGCATCCAGACTACTCTATCCAGCAGTTGGCAGATAGCCTGAGCAATCCCTTGACTAAAAGTGGTGTCAATCACAGACTCAGAAAAATAAACAAGATTGCAGATGAACTATAAAACCACGAATCGTTGATTCGTGGTTCTTTTCTTATAAACTGGTCGAGTGTTTGGGTTGAACTTTTTGTTCTGGGTCAATGTAGTTGATGGCATTGTTAACAGCTGTTGGAGCTTCACCTAGTCCTGTAGCAATCAAATCAATCTTACCTTCATAGTAGCAACAGTCGCCGATAGCATAGATACCTGCTTGGCTAGATTCTTGCTTGCTATTGACGATAATCTTGTGACGATTGAGGTCCAGCCCCCAATTTTTAAGATTACCAACAGATGATTTGAAACCATAGTTGACAAAGAGATGGTCTACCTCGATAGTTTCGGTTTCATCTGATTTGACTTTGGTGATTTCTAGTTTGTCGAGTGTTTTACCATCTCCAAGGAGTTGGCTAGGGACGAACGGTGTCTTGATGGTCACAGATGATTCTTGCAGAGCTTGCACACTATGTTCCAAGGCGCGGAAATTATCTCTGCGGTGAACGAGAGTGGTTGGGGCAATCTTTTCAAAAGCCAGAGCCCAGTCCACTGCTGAGTCCCCGCCACCAAGAATGGTTACTTTCTTGCCTGCGTATTGTTGAATGTTGGAAACGTGGTAGTGGATATTTTCATAATTTTCGACGCCATCTAGTTCGAGCGGACGCGGTTTAAAGGCACCGCCCCCCATAGCAATGATGACTGTTTTGGTCGGGTGGCTTCCCTTGTTGGTTGTGATGGTAAAACCTTGATCTTGTTTCTCTATTTCAAGAACAGTTTCGTTGAGGTGAACAGGTGTTTCAAAGCCGTTTAGCTGTTCAATCAAGCGATTGGTCAACTCTTCTCCGGTTAAGTTTGGAAAACCTGGCACATCAAGGATTTGCTTCTCAGGATAGAGGATGGCGGGCTGGCCACCTGGCTGGGGAAGGGAGTCAATGATTTTGACTTTGGCTTGGCGTAGGTGGGCGTAAAAGGCAGCAAAGAGCCCAACAGGACCGCCACCTACAATAGTAATATCATAGAGTTGAGACATGATTTCTCCTTCGTTTTTTCTAATCAGTTTATTTTATCATATTTTTGCTTAATTTAAAATGAGGTAGGATAGGGAAAAAATGGGCAAAAAATGGTATAATGGTACAGAAAGTGTTTTGACGGGGAGGAGGCCAGGGATGAATTTTCAACAATTATCCAATTTACAATACTGGACGAGTTTGTTTTCAAGTCCTTGGACGATAGTCATCAATCTGATTGATATTCTCATTGTGACTTATATTTTATATCATTTTACCAAAGCGATTGCAGGGACCAAAATCATGATATTGGTGCGGGGAGTCTTGGTCTTTATTTTAGGTCAGATTCTGTCCAATATGATTGGTTTGACGACCATTTCCTGGTTGATCAATCAGATCATCACCTACGGGGTCATTGCAGCGGTAGTTATTTTTTCACCAGAGATTCGGACTGGTTTGGAACGATTGGGTCGGGCTACGGATTTCTTCTACAATGCTCCTATTAGTGCGGAAGAGCAAATGGTTCGTGCCTTTGTCAAATCAGTCGAGTACATGAGCCCTCGTAAGATTGGTGCTCTGGTAGCTGTTCAGCGAGTAAGAACCCTGCAGGAATATATCTCAACTGGGATTCCTCTAGATGCTAAGATTTCCTCTGAGTTATTGATTAATATCTTTATCCCCAATACTCCCTTGCACGATGGTGCGGTCATTGTCAGAGAAGATCGGATTGCCGTAACTTCAGCCTACCTACCCCTGACTGAAAATACAGGAATTTCCAAGGAGTTTGGGACACGTCATAGGGCAGCGATTGGTTTGTCAGAAGTATCGGATGCTCTTACCTTTGTGGTTTCAGAGGAAACAGGCGAAATCTCAATCACCTATAATGGAGTCTTTAAGCATGATTTGACCTTGGAAGAGTTTGAATCGGAGTTAAGAAGAATCTTGCTTCCAACATCCGAGAAAAACAAGGTCTGAAAGAGCGTTTGCTAGGAGGATTGAAACATGAGAAAAAATAGTCTTTATATTATTTCTTCCTTCTTTTTCGCCTGCATCCTCTTTATCTATGCGACTTCAACAAATTATCAGAATAGCAACAGTGCCAGACAGGTTAGGACAGAAACCTATACCAATACGGTTCTTAATGTCCCAATCGATATTCAGTATGACAGTGATCAGTACTTTATTAGTGGTTTTACATCTGAAGTGACGGTCTTTCTGACAGGGTCAAACAGAGTTGCATTGGCGAGCGAAATGCAGGAAAGCACTCGGAAATTCAAGGTCAAAGCTGACTTAACCAATGCCAGTGTAGGAACCATCGAAGTTCCTCTAACCATTGAAAATTTACCGAGTGGTTTGACGGCTGTTGCAACTCCGCAAAAGATAACAGTGAAGGTTGGTAAAAAAGCAAAACGTGATAATGTAATCGTTGTGCCAGAGATTGATCCTAGCCAGATTGATTCTCGAGTGAAAATTGATACAGTCACTGTGTCAGATGAAAAAGTAACGGTTATTAGTGACGAGGAGACTCTCTCTAGAGTAGATCGTGTTATTGCCATCTTGCCGACAAGTGAACGGATAACAGGTAACTATTCAGCCTCTGTTCCACTACAAGCGGTTGATAAAAATGGAAATGTCTTGCCAAGCGTCATTATGCCATTTGACACTACAATGAAAATTACAACCAAAACAGTATCGTCTAGCTCGAGTTCTTCGTCAACGACCTCGTCAACGGGCTCTTCAACCAGCAGTTCGTCTTCAACGAGTTCAGAAACGAAACCAGACTCGTCTAAACAGGACTAAGTAAAATAGTAGAAAAGGATGATAAATAAAATGGGTAAATATTTTGGGACCGATGGAGTCCGTGGAGAAGCAAACGTAGAACTGACGCCAGAATTGGCCTTTAAACTGGGACGTTTTGGTGGTTATGTTCTTAGCCAACACGAAACAGAAGCCCCTAAAGTTTTTGTAGGACGTGATACACGTATCTCAGGAGAAATGTTAGAATCAGCCCTAGTGGCAGGTCTTCTCTCTGTAGGGATTCACGTCTACAAACTCGGTGTCCTTGCAACACCAGCAGTAGCTTACTTGGTTAAAACGGAGGGAGCCAGTGCAGGTGTCATGATTTCCGCAAGTCACAACCCAGCCCTTGATAATGGAATTAAATTCTTTGGTGGGGATGGCTTCAAACTTGATGATGAAAGAAGCAGAAATCGAAGCCTTGCTAGATGCTACAGAAGACACTCTTCCTCGTCCAAGTGCCGAAGGATTGGGAACTTTGGTAGATTATCCAGAAGGCTTGCGTAAGTATGAAGGTTACCTTGTTTCAACTGGAACGCCTCTTGAAGGAATGAAAGTGGCCTTGGACACAGCAAACGGTGCAGCGTCTACAAGTGCTCGTCAAATCTTTGCAGACCTTGGGGCTCAAATAACTGTTATCGGTGAGACACCAGATGGTCTTAATATCAACTTGAATGTGGGTTCTACACATCCAGAAGCTCTTCAAGAAGTGGTCAAAGAAAGCCAGTCAGCTATTGGTTTGGCCTTTGACGGAGATAGTGACCGTTTGATTGCTGTTGATGAAAATGGCGACATCGTCGATGGTGATAAGATCATGTACATCATCGGAAAATACCTTTCTGAAAAAGGCCAGTTGGCTCAAAACACCATCGTGACAACGGTTATGTCTAACCTTGGCTTCCATAAGGCCTTGGAGAGTGCTGGTATTAACAAGGCAGTGACTGCTGTTGGAGACCGCTATGTCGTTGAAGAAATGAGAAAATCAGGCTACAACCTTGGTGGTGAGCAATCAGGCCACGTTATCTTGATGGATTACAATACAACTGGTGATGGTCAATTATCAGCTGTTCAATTGACCAAAATCATGAAAGAAACAGGTAAGAGCTTGTCTCAACTGGCATCAGAAGTGACGATTTACCCACAAAAACTGGTCAATATTCGAGTGGAAAATGCCATGAAAGAAAAAGCCATGGAAGTACCAGCTATCAAGACAATCATCGAAAAGATGGAAGAAGAAATGGCTGGCAACGGCCGTATCCTTGTCCGCCCAAGTGGAACAGAACCCCTCTTGCGTGTCATGGCAGAAGCCCCAACAACAGAAGAAGTTAACTACTATGTCGATACGATTGCTGCTGTTGTTAAAGATGAAATCGGAATTGACTAAAGCCTAGAAAACTAGATGAAATGATAAAAATGTGGTACAATTGCATAGTAAATTGTAGCAATGGGAGAGAAAAATGAATCTTAAACGAGAACAAGAATTTGTTAGCCAGTATCACTTTGATGCTCGTAACTTTGAATGGGAAAATGAAAATGGAGCTCCTGAAACCAAGGTAGACGTGAACTTTCAGTTGCTCCAACATGACCAAGAAATCAAGTGACTTCTTTAGTCGTTATCTTGAGTTTCATGATTGTCTTTGACAAATTTGTCATCAGTGGAACGATTTCCCAAGTTAACCATGTGGAAGGTCGTATTGTCAACGAACCAAGCGAATTTAACCAAGAAGAAGTCGAAACCTTGGCACGTCCATGCTTGAACATGCTCAACCGTTTGACGTATGAAGTAACAGAAATCGCTTTGGATCTTCCAGGGATCAATTTGGAGTTTTAGTCATGAAATTAGCTGTCATTACAGATTCTTCAGCCTATTTAGAGGAGAAGACGCTGCAAAGAGAGAATCTTTTTATCTTGGATATTCCTGTCAATATCGATGGGGAGGAGTATGTGGAAGGTGTTAATCTGACAGCTGAGGAATTTTATCAAAAAATGGCTCAGTCTGCAGAATTGCCTAAAACCAGTCAACCAAGTATTGCCAAATTGGATGAGATTCTTAGTTCTTTGAAAGACGAGGGTTATACCCATGTCTTGGGACTCTTTCTTTCGTCAGGGATTTCAGGCTTTTATCAGAACATCCAATACATGTTGGATGAGTATGATGGCTTGACCATTGCCTTTCCTGATACCCATATCACAAGTTCCCCTCTAGGATTTATGGTAGAGAGTGCCTTTGAATGGGCAGAACAAGGCGATGATTTTGCCCAGATTCAGGAGAAGTTGGCTATCCAAATTGCTGATAATTCAGCCTTTATCATAGTAGATGATCTCGACCACTTGGTTAAAGGAGGACGTTTGTCAAATGGGGCAGCTATCTTAGGGAATCTCCTCAGTATCAAGCCTATCCTCTATTTTAATGACCAAGGAGTGATTGAAGTTTACGAAAAAGTTCGTACAGAAAAGAAAGCAATTAAACGTTTGGTGGAAATCATCAAGGAGTTGACAAAAGATGGGAACTACCGTATAACAGTCATCCATGGGAACGCTCCTCAAAAGGCAGCGGATTTACGTCAGCTTTTGATGGAGAGTGGTGTGACTGCTGAAATTCCAATTGAAACCTTTGGTAGTGTCATTGGGACCCACCTTGGAGAAGGTAGTATCGCCTTGAGCTATACGCCAGTTGTCTAGATTGTTCTGGGCGGACTTTGTATCTTAGAAATTGAACGCGGACTATCTGCCTCATGAAAAAAGATGCCTGTCTTGCCTTTCGTAGAAAGTCAGCGCCATTCCCTATTTTTCATGAGCAGCTAACGTCCTTTGTATCTTGATAATTGAACACGCCTGGAACCCTGTGTGAAAAAGATAGTTCTTCCAAGGAGTAGATACTCCTTGATCAGACCTCCTATTTTCACTTTGTGTTCTTACAGACTTTGTATCTTAGACAGGAGTAGAGATGAGTATTCGAGTGATTATTGCTGGGTTTAAGGGAAAGATGGGCCAGGCCGCTTGTCAGATGGTCTTGGCTGATCCTGACTTGGACTTGGTTGCAGTGTTGGATCCTTTTGAGTCTGAATCAGAATGGCAGGGGATTCCTGTATTCAACGATAAGGCTGCCTTGGTTGGATTTGAGGCTGATGTTTGGGTGGATTTTACAACACCAGCCGTTGCCTACGAAAATACACGCTTTGCTCTTGAAAATGGCTTTGCTCCTGTCGTAGGAACAACAGGCTTCACTAGTGAAGAAATTACAGAACTAAAAGAATTTTCCCGTGAGCGAAATTTGGGTGGATTGATTGCCCCTAACTTTGCCTTGGGTGCGGTCTTGCTGATGCAATTTGCAAAGCAGGCTGCCAAATATTTCCCAAATGTGGAGATTATCGAGCTTCATCATGACAAGAAAAAAGATGCTCCGAGTGGAACAGCCATTAAAACAGCTGAGTTGATGGCAGAAGTTCGGGAGTCTATCCAGCAAGGTGCGCCCGATGAGGAAGAACTCATTGCAGGAGCTCGTGGTGCTAATTTTGATGGCATGCGCATTCATTCAGTCCGTCTACCAGGATTGGTAGCTCATCAGGAAGTCATCTTTGGCAATCAGGGAGAAGGATTGACCTTGCGTCATGACTCCTATGATCGCAGCTCCTTCATGACAGGGGTGAATTTGGGAATCAAAGAAGTTGTCAAGCGTCATGAGCTTGTCTATGGATTAGAACACTTATTATGAGATTAACGCAAATGCCTTCTGAATTTCAGAAGGCTTTACCAGTATTAGAAAAAATTAAAGAAGCAGGCTTTGAAGCCTATTTTGTTGGGGGCTCTGTTCGAGATGCCCTCCTCAATCGTCCCATCCACGATGTGGATATTGCGACTTCTTCCTATCCAGAGGAGACCAAGCAGATTTTTCCGCGAACAGCCGATATCGGAATCGAGCACGGAACTGTTTTAGTTTTAGATGGGGACGAGGAATATGAAGTGACGACCTTTCGGACCGAAGATGTCTATGTGGACTATCGTAGACCCAGTGCGGTTTCCTTTGTGCGTTCGCTAGAAGAAGACCTCAAGCGCCGTGATTTCACAGTCAATGCCTTCGCTTTGGATGAGACAGGTGAAATCATTGACTTGTTCCATGGTTTAGAAGATTTGGAAAACCAAGTCCTGCGAGCAGTTGGAGTAGCTAGTGAGCGTTTCAACGAAGATGCTTTGCGAATTATGCGTGGTTTCCGTTTTCAGGCCAGTCTCGGTTTTAAACTTGAGTCAGAAACTTTTGAGGCGATGAAGACTTTGACGCCGCTCTTGGAGAAAATTTCTGTGGAGCGCACCTTCGTTGAGTTTGATAAACTATTGCTGGCACCTTTTTGGCGAGTTGGTCTGTCTTCCATGATTGAAAGTCAAGCTTATGACTATCTTCCAGATATGGCAGGAAGCCAAGACAAGCTCAACGGACTGTTTGATTTAGAGGCGGATTTCACTTTTGAATCTTCCGAACAAGCCTGGGCGGCTCTATTGTGGGCTTTGGAGATTAAAGATGCACAGCCATTTTTGAAACATTGGAAGACCTCACGCCAGTTTGCCAAGCAAGTACAGGATTTGCTGACTATTTGGCTCTGCGAGAAGAAGGAGAGCTGAGCAAGCGTGATTGTTACCGCTTTGACTTGGATTTACTTTTACAGGCTGAAAATCTTCGTCAGGCTCAAGGGAAAGAAGTCAACCCACAAGCCATCAAAGAAACTTACCAGAGTTTGACCATTCATGATAAGAAAGAAATCCAGATTAACGGTGGAATTTTGATTAAGGAATATGGCTATCAACCAGGGCCAGACTTGGGAGAGATTTTAACAGAGATTGAGTATGCCATTGTCGATGGAGAATTGGAAAATGACCGACAAGCCATCCATGCTTACCTGAGGGAGAAAAAATGAGTGATTTTATCGTTGAAAAACTAAGCAAATCCGTTGGTGACAAGACCGTTTTTAAGGATATTTCCTTTATCATCCATGACTTGGATAGAATCGGTCTGATTGGTGTCAATGGGACTGGTAAGACCACTCTGTTAGATGTCCTTTCTGGTGTTTCTGGCTTTGACGGGGATGTCAGTCCCTTTTCGGCAAAGAATGACTATAAGATTGGCTACTTGACCCAGAATCCAGACTTTGATGATAGCAAGACGGTCTTGGATACGGTTCTATCCAGCGACCTCAAGGAAATCCGGCTCATTCGTGAGTATGAGTTAATCATGCTCAACTACAGTGAGGATAAGCAGGCTCGTTTGGAACGGGTCATGGCAGAGATGGATTCTCTCCCAAGCCTGGGAAATTGAAAGCCAGGTCAAGACGGTTCTCAGCAAGTTGGGCATTCAGAACTTATCTACTCCTGTTGGGGAATTGTCAGGCGGTCTGAGAAGACGTGTTCAGTTAGCGCAAGTTCTCCTAGGAAACCACGACCTCTTGTTACTGGACGAGCCGACCAACCATCTGGACATTGCGACCATCGAGTGGCTGACCCTCTTTTTGAAAAATTCCAAGAAGACGGTTCTCTTTATCACCCATGATCGTTATTTCCTAGATGCACTGTCAACACGAATTTTCGAGTTGGATCGAGCAGGCTTGACCGAGTATCAGGGCAATTACCAGGACTATGTTCGCCTCAAAGCCGAACAGGATGAACGCGATGCCGCTCTCCTTCACAAAAAAGAACAACTCTACAAACAAGAATTGGCCTGGATGCGCAGACAACCGCAAGCGCGTGCGACCAAGCAGCAGGCTCGGATCAATCGTTTCCACGACTTGAAAAAGGAAGTTTCAGATAATCCTACTGAGACAGACTTAACCATGAACTTTGAAACCAGTCGTATTGGGAAAAAAGTCATCGAGTTTCAGAATGTTTCCTTCGCCTATGAAAACAAGCCCATTTTGCAAGATTTTAATCTATTGGTGCAAGCCAAAGACCGTATCGGAATTGTTGGGGACAACGGTGTCGGGAAGTCAACTCTTCTCAACCTCATCGCAGGAAGTCTTGAGCCGACTAAAGGTCAAGTTATCATCGGTGAGACGGTTCGCATTGCCTATTTCTCTCAACAAATCGAAGGCTTAGACGAGAGCAAGCGCGTTATCAATTACCTGCAGGAAGTAGCAGAAGAGATTAAGACCAGTGGTGGTTCTACGACTTCCATTGCAGAGTTGCTGGAGCAGTTTCTCTTCCCACGTTCGACGCATGGAACCTTGATTGAGAAATTGTCAGGTGGAGAGAAAAAACGCCTTTATCTTCTCAAATTGCTCTTGGAAAAACCCAATGTTCTTCTTTTGGACGAGCCGACCAATGACCTAGATATTGCAACTTTGACAGTTTTGGAGAATTTCTTGCAGGGCTTGCGGGTCCTGTCTTGACAGTTAGCCACGACCGTTATTTCCTAGATAAGGTAGCGACCAAGATTCTCGCCTTTGAGAATGGCAGCATCCGTACTTTCTTTGGTCATTATACCGACTACCTTGATGAAAAAGCTTTTGAAACTGATATGGCCAATCAAGTGCAAAAGGCAGAAAAGGAGAAAGTGGTCAAGGTCCGTGAAGACAAGAAACACATGACCTACCAAGAAAAGCAGGAGTGGGCAAGCATTGAAGGGGATATTGAAGCCTTGGAAAATCGTATCGCTGCTATTGAAGAAGAAATGCAGGCAAACGGCTCTGACTTTGGTAAACTGGCCACTCTTCAAAAAGAACTAGATGAGAAAAACGAAGCACTCCTTGAAAAATACGAACGTTATGAATACCTAAGTGAGTTAGCGTGATGGAAGAAAAAGTCATTAAACGTAGTCCCAAGAAAATCATTTGGAATGCCTTGTTTGGCCTCGCTTCAGTGCTTTTCTTCTTGTTACCTCTCTCTTATCTCCATTTGTATTCGCAAAAGGGGACCAGACTTCATACGATAAGTCTGTTATTAATACTGCTTGTCCTCTTTTGTGCTGGAGTAGTCGTTTATCAGACATACAGGCTGTTAAGTTCCGATAAGGAATATTTGAGATTTACTGTCGAGGGGTTTTACTACAAACAAAATCCAAAGAAACCTAGTCATTTCTACGCTTGGGCAGATGTAGAGGACTTTTCCTTCTCTCGGATTCGAGGGAAGTATAGGGATTCTTATCGGATTGAAGTCTATTTTAAAAACAAGAAAAATGTGAAATCCCAATCCTTTCTAGCTCTGTTGAAGAGAAGGATTCTCCCTTTCTATCCGTCAGCAGATTTAATTATCCCTATCTTTCTACTAGATGTAGGTCTTCCTGAAAGGGTCTATGATGCCATGAAGTACTATGAAAGAGAATGGCGCATCGAGCAAAACCGACAAGCAAGAAAAGAGGCAAAACAAGCTTCGAAAAGCAAATCTTTCAAACTGTCATAGTCGGTCTTTGCTTAAAGTAAAATAATTAAAAAAACCCTATCCACTGGATAGGGTCATTGTTTGTCTTCTTTTTTAGTTTCCTGGTGGAAAATATTTTGCCAAGTCTCATGGCGACGCCAGATACTGGTATGGACGATACCATCTAGCTCATAGCAAATGAGCTTGGTTTCTGACTAATGGAGGTAATCTGAATATCCTTAATAGCAGCTTTAAGTTCTTTTTCGGCTTGATAAGCGACTTTATCCATCTGCTTCCCATCTTGACGGATATAGAGAAAGTCCTCAGCAAGGAGTTCTTCTAGCTGATTTCCTTGGTCAATCAATTGCTCACGCATGAGCAGTTTTTTATAGACATTGTCTAAAATCTCGTCCTCAGGTATGGGAGCTGGCTCGATATGGACATCGGTATCAAAAACTCCAAAACGCTCTTCCAGCATGGACTCGACCTGGTCCGCAATTTCGTGACTCTCATAGACTGATAGATCAGGATTCATCTCCAGGGTGATATCAAGGTAGATATTGCTACCGTAGGTCCGCCCTCTTTGGGACTTGACCTTACTAATCTTTGGAATCTCCATGATGGCCTTTTGGTAGTCCTCTAGCAGACGGTCATCAAAGCCATCTGAAAGACTGAAGGAAGACTCGATAAAGATATCATAGGCTGTTTTTAAGATAAAGAAGGTGATGATGATAGCGACCAATTTATCCACGATTGGATAATTGAAACTGCTGGCTAGAATAGCGATGGAAGTCCCAAGCGAGGTGACAGCATCGGAAAGATTGTCCTTAGCAGCTGCCTTCAGAGCCTTGGATTTGGATTTCTTACTGAGGCGTGTGTTATAGAGATAAACAGCAAACATGACTGCTGCTGAAATGGCTCCTAGAGTTGCACCCAGAGGATCAATGGGTGTTTGTTCTCGACTGAGGATTTCTGAATGGTGTCCCGAAGAACATCAAAACCAACATAGAACATGATGATGGAAGTGATCAAGCTAGCCAAATCTTCAATCTTCCAATGACCAAAGCGATGGTCACGGTCTGCAGGTTGGCGGGCCATTCGAATCCCAATCAAGAGAGCAACATTTCCGATAATATCGGATACGTTGTTGAAACCATCCGCCACCAAACTGGAAGAATGCAGGAGGTGACCAGTTGCCAATTTTGCTGCAGACAAGAGGAGGTAGGTCGAAATGCTGATAATGGCTCCACGTTCTGCCAATTTGAGATTTGACATGGATTGGTTCATCGGGCTTCCTTTCTAGTCATTTAGTATTCTACCATTATACTGGTTTTCATAGGAAAATTCAAATTTAGTCTTGTTTCATCGGATTTAAACCCTTGAAAATTGTTCAAATTTTGATATAATAGTACTACTCAAGGGAGTAGCTGGCAGAAACCTGTGATAGTGTCGTCATTCCGAATTGTATACTGAAAAGTATGTTTTCCGGCGCTATCTTAAACAGCGAGACTTGTTATGATTAACAGGTCTCTTTTTGTTTGTCATAAAACCAAAAGAGAGCTTGTTTTGCACACAAAATCAAGGAGGAGACATATGTCAAAAGAACAAAAACGCCAAGCGTTTTATACTCAAAGTCCCGAAGAAGTCTTGAAGTCGGTTGAAGCAACTGAGCAAGGCCTTTCGTCAAGCGAAGCGCAGAAACGCCTAGCTGAATATGGGCGCAATGAACTCGAAGAGGGTGAGAAAAAATCTCTTCTAGTCAAATTTATCGAGCAATTTAAGGATTTGATGATTATCATCCTGATTGCTGCGGCTATCTTGTCAGTCGTAACTTCTGGTGGAGAAGATATTGCAGATGCCATCATCATCCTAGCCGTAGTTATCATCAATGCTGCCTTTGGTGTTTACCAAGAAGGAAAAGCAGAAGAGGCCATCGAAGCCCTCAAGTCTATGTCAAGTCCAGCTGCTCGCGTTATTCGTGATGGGCACATGGCTGAGATTGATTCCAAAGAATTGGTACCAGGTGATATCGTTGCCCTTGAAGCAGGTGATGTAGTGCCAGCAGACCTACGTTTGCTAGAAGCTAATTCTCTTAAAATCGAAGAAGCAGCCTTGACAGGCGAGTCTGTTCCAGTTGAAAAAGACTTGACAGTCGAGCTCGCTGCAGATGCTGGTATTGGTGACCGTGTCAATATGGCCTTTCAAAACTCAAATGTGACTTATGGTCGTGGTCTTGGTGTTGTTGTCAATACAGGTATGTACACTGAAGTGGGTCATATCGCTGGCATGCTCCAAGATGCGGATGAGACGGATACACCTCTCAAACAAACTTGAACAACCTTTCTAAGGTCTTGACGTACGCTATCTTGGTCATTGCCCTTGTTACTTTTGTTGTTGGTGTCTTCATTCAAGGAAAAAATCCACTTGGTGAGTTGATGACCTCTGTTGCGCTTGCTGTTGCAGCCATTCCAGAAGGACTCCCAGCTATCGTAACCATCGTTCTTGCCCTTGGTACTCAAGTTTTGGCCAAACGAAACTCTATCGTTCGTAAGTTACCAGCAGTTGAAACGCTTGGTTCGACTGAAATCATCGCTTCTGATAAGACTGGTACGCTTACCATGAACAAGATGACAGTCGAGAAAGTCTTCTATGACGCAGTCCTACATGACTCAGCTGATGACATTGAACTTGGCTTGGACATGCCACTACTTCGTTCAGTTGTCTTGGCCAACGATACCAAGATTGATGCTGAAGGAAACCTGATCGGGGATCCAACGGAAACAGCCTTCATCCAGTATGCCTTGGACAAGGGTTACGATGTTAAAGGATTTTTAGAGCAATATCCTCGTGTAGCTGAGTTACCATTTGACTCAGATCGTAAACTCATGTCAACGGTTCATCCATTACCAGATGGTAAATTCCTCGTAGCAGTCAAGGGGGCTCCAGATCAACTTTTGAAACGTTGTGTTGCTCGTGATAAGGCTGGAGATGTTGCTCCGATTGATGAGAAAGTTAATGACTTAATTCACACAAACAACTCTGAAATGGCTCACCAAGCCTTGCGTGTTCTTGCGGGTGCTTATAAGATTGTAGACAGCATTCCAGAAAACCTGACTTCTGAAGAGCTTGAAAACAACTTGATCTTTACTGGATTGATTGGAATGATTGACCCTGAACGTGCCGAAGCAGCAGAAGCTGTTCGTGTCGCTAAGGAAGCGGGAATCCGTCCAATCATGATCACTGGTGACCACCAAGATACAGCGGAAGCCATTGCCAAACGTTTGGGAATCATCGATGAAAATGACTCGGAAGACCATGTCTTGACTGGTGCTGAACTCAACGAACTTTCAGATGAAGAATTTGAAAAAGTCGTTGGTCAATACTCTGTCTACGCGCGTGTATCTCCAGAACACAAGGTTCGTATCGTCAAGGCTTGGCAAACAAGGTAAGGTTGTTGCTATGACAGGTGACGGTGTTAATGATGCGCCAGCTCTGAAAACAGCCGATATCGGTATCGGTATGGGAATCACTGGTACAGAGGTTTCTAAGGGGGCTTCTGACATGATTCTTGCAGATGATAACTTTGCGACCATTATCGTCGCAGTTGAAGAAGGACGCAAGGTCTTCTCAAACATTCAAAAGACTATTCAGTACTTACTTTCTGCCAATACTGCTGAAGTATTAACTATCTTCTTATCAACCTTGTTTGGTTGGGACGTCTTGCAGCCAGTTCATCTCTTGTGGATCAACTTGGTAACCGATACCTTCCCAGCTATTGCTCTTGGTGTTGAACCAGCTGAGCCAGGTGTTATGACCCACAAACCTCGTGGACGTAAGTCAAGCTTCTTCTCAGGTGGTGTTTTGAGTTCTATCATCTATCAAGGTGTACTCCAAGCAGCTATTGTTATGAGTGTTTATGGACTTGCAATTGCTTACCCAGTTCATGTGGGTGACAATCATGCCATTCATGCGGATGCCCTTACTATGGCCTTTGCAACCCTTGGTTTGATTCAACTATTCCATGCCTACAATGTCAAGTCTGTTTACCAATCCATCTTGACAGTTGGCCCATTCAAGTCTAAGACCTTTAACTGGTCCATCTTGGTATCCTTCATCCTTCTGATGGCGACCATCGTTGTAGAACCGCTTGAAGGTATCTTCCATGTTACCAAACTGGACTTGTCACAATGGGGTATTGTTCTAGCTGGAAGCTTCTCAATGATACTTATCGTCGAAATCGTCAAGTTTGTTCAACGTAAACTTGGTCTTGATAAAAATGCGATTTAAAAAGAAAGTCATCTTCGGATGGCTTTTTTTGCATTTGAGGAGAATGGTTAGAAGTTATCCTCTTTTGTGCTATAATAAAGTAAAATAGCAAGGAGTGAAAGAGAATGGAAAAGAAAATTGTCCGAGATGTCTTATTCTTGTCGCAGGTCTCGAAACCTGCAAGTCAGGAAGACCTTTATCTGGCTAAGGATTTGCAGGATACCCTGCTGGCTAATCGCGAGACCTGTGTCGGTCTGGCGGCTAATATGATTGGGGTGCAGAAGCGTGTCATTATCTTTAATCTTGGCTTAGTTCCTATGGTCATGTTTAACCCCATTCTCCTTTCCTACAAAGGACCTTACGAGACAGAGGAAGGTTGTTTGTCCTTGACTGGGGTGCGACCAACAACTCGTTATGAAACGATTACGGTTTCCTATCGTGATAGCAAGTGGCAGGAGCAGACTATTACGTTAACAGGTTTTCCAGCTCAGATCTGCCAGCATGAACTGGATCATTTGGAAGGACGGATTATTTAGGAGGAACTCAGATGAAACGAATACTATTTGAACTTGTTTTTATCGCAACGACCTGGTATATCTTTTTGCCACCCTTCAATTTAACTAGCTGGGAATTCATCTTCTTTCTCTGTGGGCATTTGGTGGTGATGGGGATTTTGTTTAGTTTCCGCAAGGATACCAATCTCCTTAAAACTGTTCATGTACGTCATGGCAAGGCTGCCAAAGATCTCAATCTAGAAGGATTCCTTTTTACCAAACTTAGTAGAGGATTGTTGCTGGCTGCAGGTATCATCTTTGCCCTTGCTGGTTTGGTAAGCCTAGTGACCTCTAGCTTTTTCCAAGCAAAAAATTATGCTAATGTGGTGTCTATCACAGAAAAAGATTTTAAAGATTTTCCTAAGAGTGATACCAGTAAGGTTCCAATCCTAGATCGGAGCACTGCTGAAAAGATCGGTGACCGTTATCTAGGCTCTCTGACGGATAAGGTCTCCCAGTATGTAGCAGCAGATACTTATACCCAGCTGACGGTTGATGGCAAGCCCTATCGGGTGACACCTTTGGAGTATGCCGACCCGATTAAATGGTTTAATAATCAGTCCAAGGGAATTGGCGAGTATATCAAGGTTGATATGGTGACAGGAAATGCGGAATTGGTAGATTTAAAAACGCCAATGAAGTATTCAGACTCTGAGTATTTTAATCGCGATGTCAAACGTCATCTTCGGATTAAGTACCCAACTAAGATTTTTAAAACGCCATCCTTTGAGGTGGATGATGAAGGCAATCCCTTCTATGTAGCAACCGTTTATCAAAAGCAGTTTGGTCTAGGAGTCCCTCGTCCTTCATCTGTTATTATCTTAGATGCTACCAATGGAGAAACCAAGGAATACAGCTTGGATGAAGTCCCAGAATGGGTGGATCGTGTCTATCCTGCCGAAGAAACCATCGAACAAATCAACTACAACGGCAAGTATAAAGACGGCTTCTGGAATGCCTTGATTTCTAAGAAACGTTACCCAAACGACAGAGGGCTATAACTATCTTTCTATCGGAAATGATATTTATCTTTACACGGGGGTGACTTCAGCAAATGCTGACGAAAGTAATCTAGGATTTATCCTTGAAAATATGCGTACTGGTGAAATCACCAAGTACAACCTAGCTTCAGCAACTGAAGAATCTGCCCGTGCTTCCGCAGAAGGAGCAGTACAAGAGAAAGCCTACAAGGCTACCTTCCCTATCCTTGTCAATCTCAATGACAAACCGCTCTATATCATGGGCTTAAAGGACAATGCAGGCTTGGTCAAGGAGTATGCATTGGTCGATGCCGTGGAGTACCAAAACGTTATCGTAGCAACTACGGTAGATGAACTCCTCAGCAAATATGCCAATAAAAATGACCTCGAGCTGGATAACGAAACGGTAGAAAACATTAAAGGTATCGTCTCAGATCTTAAATCAGCTGTCATCAAAGGTGATACTGTCTACTTCTTCAAAATTGATGGCAAGATTTATAAGGTCAAGGCTTCCGTGTCAGACGACCTTCCTTACCTCGAAAATGGGCAATCCTTTGAAGGTCAAGTTGGAAAAGATAATTATCTCAAGACCTTTAAAGTACAATAATACCCTTCGAAAATCTCTTCAAACTACGTCAGCGTCGCCTTGCCGTACTCAAGTACTGCCTGCGTCTAGCTTCCTAGTTTGCTCTTTGATTTTCATTGAGTATAAAAATAGGTTTTCTCAGTTCAAGGAGAAAAAAGATAAATTCTTATCTATCTTAACAAGCTTAGCTGGCACAGCCCTTGTTCTCGTGGCTATCTGGTTAGGATGGCCAAAATAAACAGAGAAACCTCGGTGTGAACCGAGGTTTTTAAGATGAAATTCTTGGTCGTGATTGAAAAATATGCTACACTAACAATATGAAAATTTTAATCCCAACAGCAAAAGAAATGAACACAGACCATCCTTGTATCGAAGCGCTCCCCTTGAGGAAAGAAAGTCAGGCAGTCCTTGACTCACTGGCGCACTACTCAGTCAGTGAATTAAAGACTTTTTATAAGGTATCTGCCGAGAAAGCAGAAGAAGAGTACGGCCACATTCAAGCTCTAAAAGATCACAGGGCTAAAAACTATCCAGCCTTGAAACTCTTCGATGGTCTCATGTATCGTCACATCAAACGAGATGGGTTAACCGAGGCTGAACAAACCTATCTTGAAAATCATGTCCTGATTACCTCAGCTTTATACGGTGTTGTCCCCGCCTTATCTCCAATGGCTCCTCACCGTTTGGATTTCTTGATGAAGTTAAAAGTTGCTGGTAAGACTTTAAAGAGTCATTGGAAGTCAGCTTACGATGAGGCCCTACAGGATGAGAACTTGATATTCTCACTCCTATCATCAGAGTTTGAAACTGTATTTTCGAAGGAAATTAGAGAAAAGATGGTGACCTTCAAATTTATGGAGGACAAGGCAGGCCAGTTGAAAATCCACTCAACCATTTCAAAAAAAGCCCGTGGTGCCTTTTTGACCGCCTTGATAGAGGGGCAAGTCCATACAGTCGAACAAGCTCGCAAGCTCAGTTTTGCAGGTTTTGACTACCGAGCTGATTTATCAAGTGATTTAGAACTCGTCTTTGTGAAACAAGCATAAAACCAGCTCATTCGAGCTGGTTTTTGCTAGATTAGTTGATGGCTGCAAGAAGGTCGTCAGCTTGTTTTGCAAGTGATGAAGCAGTTGCTTCTTCTAACACCAATTTTCCGTCAGCCCAAGCAGAGTCATTGACGCGAGCAGCTGTAAAGTCACCAACGACTTGTGTACGGATAAATGGCAAGAGGTCTTTGTAAATGGCAAAGAGTTGATCGTGACCAGCATTGGCTACAGATGAGACAGTAACAAACTTGTCTTGGAGGGCAGAAGCACCACGTGTATCAGACAAGTCAAGGGCACGAGAGAGCCAGTCAAGCAAGTTTTTCACTGTTCCAGGGATAGAGAAGTTGTAGACTGGAGAGAAGATCCAGATAGCATCCGCATCGAGGACTGCTTCACGAGCAGCAGCTACAGCTGGATGAGTTGGAACTTCCAAATCTTGGCTGAAGAGAGGAACAGCTGAGTAATCAAGATAGCTAACTTCTGCTTTCCAGCAAGTGCTTTTTCAGCTTCGAGGGCCATTTGGTGGTTGAAAGAACCTTGGCGTAGTGAAGCGACGATAAATAATACTTTTTTAGACATGATGTGTCTCCTTTAGTTTAAAATTCAAAGAGCGAACTCTTTTGTTACCATCCATGTTACAACAAATGATACTAATTAGCAATAATTTTGCTCACAAATTTTTAAATTTTTTTAAAATGCGGATTAAGTCTTCCTTTTCATCATCTTCCAAGATGCTGAGTGCTTCTACGATCGAATCGATATGGTCAGGAAGAACCTCCTCGATTTTTCTGCGTCCTGCAGGTGTTAATTTCAGGAAAAAGGAGCGACGATCCTTGGGGTCGCAAGTTCTAGAAATCCACCCATCTCGAACCATGTTTCGAATGACAACAGTCATGTTTCCAGAAGTGGCTAGCATTTTTTCGATCAAATCCTGAATGCGTAGTTCCCCCTTGCTATAGAGGGTTTCCAAAACTGAAAATTGGGTGGGTGTTAGCCCGTGTTCTTTAGCAGCCTTGGCTTCATATGGTTTAAAAGTTCGTATGGCTTTATTGAGGACGATAGCCGTTTTTAAGTCTAATTGATTATCGGAAATTTTCTCTTTCAAATATTGTTTCATAAGGCTATTTTATCAATAATGAGAGAGAAAAACAAGAACTTACATTTTATAGGAAAAGAATCTTAGAATGTTCCTGTCTTCACTTGTAATAAAGAAGGAGAGATGGTAAAATAGACGAGTGAAACTAAGACAGAAAAAAGCAAAAAACAAGCTACTTTTACAGTATGGAATCGGCATTGCTCTGGTAGTACTAGTCATGACGACTTCCTTCCTTTATCTGATATCACTCAGCATGAAACCCTATCAAGATGCTAGAGTTGAGGGAGAAAAACTAGCCAAGCAGTATGCAGAATTGGAACAGGCAGATCAGGTTGATTTTTATAATGGACTAGAAGGTTATTACAGCGTTTTAGGACATAATAAAAAGCAAGAGGCCATTGCCGTACTGATTGAAAAGAATGACCACAAGATTTATGTCTATCAGCTTGATAAGGGGATTTCTCAAGACAAGGCAGCGACGATTTCGAGGGAAAAAGGAGCTAGCGACATTGACAAGATCACCTTTGGTCGTTATCAGGACAAGCCGATTTGGGAAGTTAAGTCAGGAAACCAGTACTATCTGGTCGACTTTGAAACAGGAGCAGTGATCCAATAAGGAGGGCATATGAAACTATCCAAACGTGTACTAGAGATGGAAGAAAGCGTCACTCTAGCCAGTGATGCAAGAGCCAAAGCATTAAAAGCTCAGGGAAAAGATGTTCTTTTCTTAACCTTGGGACAGCCTGATTTTCATACTCCTGAAAACATTCAGGATGCAGCGATAGAAGCGATTCGAGATGGACGAGCTTCCGTCTATACAGTTGCTTCAGGCCTACCAGACTTAAAAGCGGCGGTTAATACCTATTTTGAACGCTACTATGGGTATTCCGTAGCAGCTAACGAGGTTACCTTTGCCACTGGTGCCAAGTTCTCTCTCTACACCTTCTTTATGGCTGTGGTCAATCCAGGTAATGAGGTCATCATCCCTACACCATACTGGGTCAGCTATGGAGATCAAGTCAAAATGGCAGAAGGAGTGCCAGTCTTTGTCCAGGCCAAGGAAGACAATCACTTTAAAGTAACAGTAGAGCAGCTAGAAGCTGCCCGAACAGATAAGACCAAGGTATTGGTTCTCAATTCGCCATCGAATCCGACCGGTATGATCTACTCTCGTGAGGAACTCTTGGCTATCGGAAATTGGGCGGTTGAACATGATGTCCTTATCCTAGCGGATGATATTTATGGTCGTCTGGTTTATAACGGGAACGAATTTGTTCCAATCTCTAGTCTGTCAGAAGCCATTCGCAAGCAAACCATCGTGATTAACGGTGTATCTAAGGCTTATGCTATGACTGGTTGGCGGGTAGGTTATGCTGTGGGAAATCCTGAAATTATTGCTGCCATGAGCAAGCTAACAGGACAAACAACCTCAAACCTGACTGCTGTATCACAATATGCAACCATTGAAGCCCTGACTGGACCACAAGACTCTGTCGAAACCATGCGCCAAGCTTTTGAGGAACGGTTGAATACCATTTATCCTCTCTTGTGCCAAGTACCAGGATTTGAAGTTGTCAAGCCCCAAGGAGCCTTCTATCTCTTCCCAAATGTTAAGAAAGCGATGGAGATGAAGGGCTATACCGATGTGACGGAGTTTACAACAGCTATCCTTGAAGAAGTCGGTCTTGCCTTGATTACAGGAGCAGGATTTGGGGCGCCAGAAAATGTTCGTCTCAGTTATGCCACTGACTTGGACACCTTGAAAGAAGCTATTCGTCGTTTGCATCAATTTATGGAAAACTAAAACTCAAAGTCTTCGTCTTCTTGGCGAAGATTTTTTGTAACGAAAATCTCGCGATTTTTCTCTAGTAGAACCTAGCTATCGCAGTCCATTTATGGTAAAATAGTGGGTAATGATGTCTTCGGACAAGTTAAACGAAAAAAGGAAGATAGATTATGACAAAACGTGTAACAATTATCGATGTAAAAGACTACGTTGGTCAAGAAGTGACCATCGGAGCCTGGGTTGCCAATAAATCAGGAAAAGGGAAAATTGCCTTCTTGCAATTGCGTGACGGAACAGCCTTCTTCCAAGGTGTAGCCTTTAAACCAAACTTTGTAGAAAAATTTGGTGAAGAAGTGGGACTTGAGAAGTTTGATGTCATCAAACGCTTGAGTCAAGAAACTTCTGTTTATGTGACAGGAATTGTCAAAGAAGACGAGCGTTCTAAGTTTGGCTATGAGCTCGATATCACAGACATCGAAGTGATCGGTGAATCTCAAGACTACCCAATCACTCCAAAAGAACACGGAACAGACTTCTTGATGGACAACCGTCACTTGTGGCTCCGTTCTCGTAAGCAAGTAGCGGTGATGCAAATCCGTAACGCCATCATCTATGCAACTTATGAGTTTTTCGACAAGAACGGCTTCATGAAATTTGATAGCCCAATTCTTTCAGGAAATGCGGCAGAGGATTCAACAGAACTCTTTGAAACAGATTACTTCGGAACACCAGCCTACTTGAGTCAATCTGGTCAGCTTTACCTAGAAGCAGGGGCTATGGCTCTTGGTCGTGTATTTGACTTTGGTCCAGTATTCCGTGCTGAAATCAAAAACGCGCCGTCACTTGACTGAGTTCTGGATGATGGACGCAGAGTACTCTTACTTGACACACGATGAGTCACTTGACTTGCAAGAAGCTTATGTGAAAGCTCTTCTTCAAGGCGTTTTGGATCGTGCGCCTCAAGCCTTGGAAACCTTGGAACGTGATACAGAGCTTTTGAAACGCTACATTGCAGAGCCATTCAAACGCATTACTTACGATCAAGCCATTGACCTCTTGCAAGAGCATGAAAATGATGAAGATGCTGACTACGAGCATTTGGAACATGGCGATGACTTTGGTTCACCACATGAAACGTGGATCTCAAACCACTTTGGTGTGCCAACATTTGTCATGAACTACCCAGCAGCTATCAAGGCCTTCTACATGAAACCAGTTCCTGGAAATCCAGAGCGCGTACTTTGTGCAGACTTGCTTGCACCAGAAGGATATGGAGAAATCATCGGTGGTTCTATGCGTGAGGAAGACTACGATGCCCTTGTCGCTAAAATGGAAGAACTTGGAATGGATCGTACAGAATATGAGTTCTATCTTGACCTTCGTAAATACGGTACAGTACCACATGGTGGATTTGGTATCGGTATTGAACGTATGGTCACTTTCGCAGCAGGTACAAAACATATCCGTGAAGCCATTCCATTCCCACGTATGTTGCACCGTATCAAACCATAAACTAGTAAAAAGAAGATGATTTCATCTTCTTTTTTCACTTTTATCTTGCTATCTATCAGTTTTTCTAGTATAATAGTTTATTGTGAGCAAACCTCACTTACCCCTTGCAAAGACTAGGGGTCATTAGACCAAAAGGAGGAACATATCAATGGCTAAATACGAAATTCTTTATATCATTCGTCCAAACATTGAAGAAGAAGCGAAAAACGCTTTGGTAGCACGTTTTGACTCTATCTTGACTGACAACGGTGCAACTGTTGTTGAATCAAAATCATGGGAAAAACGTCGTCTTGCATACGAAATCCAAGATTTCCGTGAAGGACTTTACCACATCGTTAACGTTGAAGCAAACGACGACGCAGCTCTTAAAGAGTTTGACCGTCTTTCAAAAATCAACGCTGACATTCTTCGTCACATGATCGTCAAACTTGACGCGTAAGAAGGTAAATTATGATTAACAATGTTGTACTTGTAGGGCGTATGACACGTGACGCTGAGTTACGTTATACCCCATCAAATGTAGCAGTTGCGACTTTTACTCTTGCAGTAAACCGTACATTTAAGAGTCAAAATGGCGAACGTGAGGCTGATTTTATCAATGTCGTTATGTGGCGCCAACAGGCTGAAAATCTTGCTAACTGGGCTAAAAAAGGCTCACTTATCGGGGTGACAGGTCGTATCCAGACTCGTAGTTACGATAACCAGCAAGGACAACGTGTCTACGTAACAGAAGTCGTGGCTGAGAATTTCCAAATGTTGGAAAGCCGCGGAGTGCGTGAAGGACATACAGGTGGAGCTTATTCTGCACCAACTGCTGGTCAATCAGCACCTGCAAATCCAGTACCAGACTTTTCACGTTCTGAAAATCCCTTTGGAGCAACCAATCCATTGGACATTTCAGATGATGATTTACCATTCTAATGGACAATTAATACTATAAAGGAGAAAAAACATGGCTCAACAACGTCGTGGCGGATTCAAACGCCGTAAAAAAGTTGATTACATCGCAGCAAACAAAATTGAATATGTTGATTACAAAGATACTGAGCTTCTTAGCCGTTTCGTTTCAGAACGTGGGAAAATCCTTCCTCGTCGTGTAACAGGAACTTCAGCTAAAAACCAACGTAAAGTAACAACAGCTATCAAACGCGCTCGCGTAATGGCTTTGATGCCTTTCGTAAACGAAGATTAAAAAAGAGGTCCGGGGGACCTCTTTTTTTCAGAACCCTACGGGTCTTTTTTTCACGAGCATGGAAATAAGAAGGTGAGTTCGGTCTGAGTGGACCTCTTTTTTTCAGATTTTTATGGGACTTTGTTAGAAAGGTTTCCTGTTAACATAGTAAGATTCTTTTGTCTTACTAGATTTTTTCTTTTAATCTTTATTATCGTGCTATAATGGTAGGAGAAAGCTATAAAGGAGCATCTTATGAAGACGATATGTTCAATTAGAAAAATGCAAGAATCTGACATTAAAGATCTATCTCGAGGATTTATCAGCCAAGGTTGGCCGGGTAGAGAAGAAATTTTGGCTAGATATTTTCTTGAACAAGAATGTGGGGAGAGAGAAGTCTTAGTTGCAGAGGTTGAGGGTGCTTTAGCGGGTTATATCACAATTTTGCCCTGCGCTAAGCAGGGGCCTTTTGCAGAAATCTATCCAGAGCTCTCAGATTTCAATGTCTTTGAGCCCTTTCAAAATCAAGGTATTGGAAATCTCTTGCTGGAAGAAGCAGAAAAACGAGTTAGGCTCATATCGGATAAGGTGACCCTTGGTGTTGGGCTCCATTCAGGGTATGGACCTGTCCAGAGATTGTACATCAAACGAGGCTATATTCCAGATGGGACGGGTGTTTGGTATCAGAACCATCAACCGGCCATGAATGCGGTTTGTGAAGATATCGGAGAATTGGTCTTGTATCTGTCGAAAAAAAATTTGTTTTTAAGACAGATTTTATAAAGGTTTAAATTTTTAAATATAGTAAACAATCACAGTTCCTTTTTTTCATTCGAAAAAAAGGGATTTTTTTGTTTGAAATTGTTTGATTTATTCCTCAAATTGGTAAAAATATAATTGTTTGAAATATCAAGATAAAAAAATAAATATCGAAAAAAACATATAAGGTTTAGTTTTTTTAAAAAAACGGATTCTTTTGAAAAAGTCTTAAAATTTCCTAAAATAAGGCTTTTTTTAAAGGTTGTAAATAATATTATTACAAAAAGGTTACAAATTGTTAAAAATTAAATTAAATGCAATAATATAATTTGGAAAAAATTTGACATATAAATTAATTGACGGTAAAATAATTAAGATAATCAAATTAATTGATTTGCGCAATAATTCGATATAAAGATTAATCTGATGTGTCAAATTTTATTATAGTAGAAGGATAGCATAATGAAGAAACTGAAAGTGATGGTTGTTTTTGGGACACGACCAGAAGCTATTAAAATGGCCCCTTTAGTGTTAGAATTGCAAAAACATAGTGACAGCATTGAGACGATCACAGTTGTGACAGCTCAGCACCGTCAAATGCTAGATCAAGTTCTTGAAACTTTTAGCATCGAGCCACATTATGACCTGGATATTATGGGGAAAAATCAATCCCTTTTAGATATTACTGGAAAAATTTTAGAAAAGTTTGATCCAGTTGTTAAGCAAGAACTTCCAGATATAATTCTTGTTCATGGAGATACAACAACAACTTTTGCAGCAAGTTTAGTTGCTTTCTATAATCAGGTACGTATCGGCCACGTTGAAGCTGGTCTAAGGACATTTGATAAGTATTCTCCTTTCCCAGAAGAAATGAATCGTCAGATGACTGATAACCCTAGCGGATCTTTATTTTTGCTCCAACTAGTGAGAGTAAAGAAAATCTCCTCAAGGAAAATCACCCTGAGTCTGCTATTGTTATCACGGGGAATACAGCCATTGATGCCTTGAAACTAACCGTTCAATCGGATTACTATCATGAAGTTCTAGATCAATTAGATCCAGATAAGAAACTTGTATTGGTAACCATGCACCGTCGTGAGAATCAAGGTCAACCAATGAGAAATGTCTTTGCAGCTTTACGTGAGATGGTCGATCTTCATCAGGAAATTGAAGTTGTTTATCCTGTTCACCTTAGCCCTGCTGTGCAAGAAGCAGCAAACGATATCTTAGCTGGTCACGATCGTATTCACTTGATTGAGCCTTTAGATGTACTTGATTTTTCATAATTTGGCTTCAAGAAGCTATTTTATCATGACTGACTCTGGAGGTGTTCAAGAAGAGGCGCCTTCTCTCGGCAAACCTGTCCTTGTCCTTCGTGACACGACGGAACGTCCAGAAGGAGTAAGAGCAGGTACGTTGAAGCTAGTTGGTACGGATCCAGTATGTGTGAAACAAGCAATGGCAGCACTCTTAACAGATGAAACTCTTTATAGACAAATGTCTCAGGCACCAAATCCTTATGGAGATGGAAGAGCCTCTGAACGAATCGTGCAATCCATTCAACAGTACTTTGGGGCAGCGACTTCTGTATCTGAATTCAAAGGGGGGAAATAAGATAAAATGAAAAATTGGAGTCAATTTAAAAACTGGCTTATGGCTTTGCTTGCTTGTGAGGTCATTCTTTTTGGTGCTTTTGTTTTTTTGTATGCTCGAGCAATCATTTTAGAACAAATCTTGTTTTTTTAGCTTTAGCCTTGTTTGCAGTGTTGGTATTATCTGACCTTTTTGCTTACTTGGACCCTTATCTTAGCATTTGGTTTTGGACTTATCGTTTTTGGTTGCGGGTGTGGTTTATATCCCAATCATTCAACTGATCTTCTTATTGATCAGTTTTCCACTTTTGATTGGGATTCTACTTAAGGTTCGTTATTATTTCTTCAAAGGTGGCCTCAAAGGTCCAAGAACAGGAAGACGAAGCTCGAGCAGATTACCAAGCTATGGTCACTGAACAAAGTGATGTGACGGTACAGTCATATTGATTCATTGGGCACATGAAGATTTGTTCTTCCAGATTAAACCCAAAGAACATAACCAGATGCTCAGTCGAATTCAAGAGGTGATTGCTCAGGAATTGAGTTACAATGATAAGCTCTATTACGTTTCGGATGGTAATTTTCTCGTTCTATCGAGTAGTAACCAACATTCTTTGAAGGAACTTTATTTGAATGGTTTGCAGGAGAAACTGAGCAGTTTAGTTTTTCATGGAGAAGATGGCAATCAAGGAATTCAGTTCCAAACAGGCTATTTGGTGATTAACTCTGATAATAAAGATAAATACCAAGACTACGCGGATGTCGCCAGTCATCTCAAACGTCAATTAGAGACAGATGTAATTGTGGAATATTAGGAGGGAAACATGACTTTAACCGAACTATTTTTTGGTATTGCTTTGGGACTCAGTCTCGCCTTTGGCATTTGTTTTATCATACTATTTATTGCATACAATATTCTTTACCATCGAGTGAACAAAAATTTTAAGGCGGTGAATCATGATTAGTCAAATATTAATGATTTTTACCTTGCTTACAATTTGGATTTCTCTAGCTTGGGGCTTGGTAATTCTCTTTTCGGCAGTACACTTTTGGTTTTAAACACAGTGATTTTCGTGTAGACACTTCGCCACTACCTTATTATCCTAAGGTTACCATTGTTGTTCCTGCTCATAATGAGGATGTGGTTATTGCCCAAACGGCAAAAGCTATCTTGGACATGAATTATCCTCACGACCGTGTGGAGTTGCTCTTGTTTGCGGATAACTGTTCGGACAATACCTATGCAGAATGTTTGTCTGTACAAGCCATGCCTGAATATGCAGGAAGAAATCTGACTATTATCGACCGTACTGGTACGGGAGGAAAAGCGGGCGTTCTAAACGATGCTTTGGAGATGGCAACAGGCGAATACATCTGTGTTTATGATGCGGATGCCATGCCTGAAAAGAACGCCCTTTATTTCCTTGTCAAAGAAGTGATGAAGGACCCAGAACGCCACGTGGCATCTTTCGGCCGCAACAAGACTCGAAATGCCAATCAAAATTTCTTGACTCGTTGTATCAACCAAGAAATCGTTGTTACCCAGCGGGTGCACCATGTTGGGATGTGGCATCTCTTTAAAATTGGTCGTATCCCAGGAACCAACTTTATCATTCAAACCGACTTTGTAAAGAGTATCGGTGGTTGGAAAAATGGTGCCTTGACTGAGGATACCGATATTTCCTTCAAAATCATGCAGAGTGGTAAATTGATCGCCCTTGCTTATAACTCAGAGGCTTTCCAACAAGAACCTGAGACTTTAAAGAGTTACTATATGCAACGAAAACGTTGGGCTAAAGGAAACTACGAAGTTGTTCTCTCAAACTTTAAGCATTTATTTGACAGAGCAAACTGGCGTGTCAAACTAGAGGTCTTTAACTATTCATGTGTCTTCTTTTGGTTTAACTTTGCCATTGTCCTCTCAGATTTGATTTTTCCCTAGCGAATGTGCTAGCAATCTGTCTTAACCTATTCTTCCCAGATATCAGGGTTCCGTTCGCTTTTTGATGCGGACAATATCTATATTGCCCAGCTCATGCTCTTTAACTGGATTCTCATGATTGGTCTCTATTTGATGCAAATTATGACGGCGTTAGCAAGTCAGTTTGGACAAGCGACGACAAAACAAATCTGGTTAGCCTTGGCAGCCTATTTCTCTTATGCACAGATGTTTATCGTTGTATCCGTTGATTCCATTTCTTCAATCGTTCTGGACAAGGTACTCCGAAGAAAAGAAACCAAGTGGGTTAAAACCAAGCGATTTGCAGGATAGGAGGTTCTATGAAAACGAATAAATTAAAATATGTCTGGTTTGTGCTCATCCTTTCTATCTTTTGTTTAGCCTTGTTTTTAGCAAGAGGAAGGACTAAAATTGAGATGCGTAATCGAATTTACAGCCAATGGAGCCAACAGTTTCTCGTTACAAAAGGCGATCAGTCTTATGTTCGTACGACGAATGATTCTGAGGAAACAACAGTTTTATCAGAAGCCCAGAGTTACGGCATGCTCATAACGGTTTTAGCAGCCCAAAAAGGGCAAGCAAGTCAAGCAGATTATGAAAGCCTTTATCGCTATTACCAAAATCATCGTATCGAGGGAACGCAGTTGATGTCTTGGAAGCAAGTGATCACAAATGGTAGTGAAACGGTTGAGAAGCAGAACGCAACTGATGGGGATCTCTACATCGCTTATTCTTTGATTGAAGCTGCCAAGCAGTGGCCTGATAAAGCACAGGAATACCAAGCGCAAGCTAAAAAAATATTGGATGATATCCTTAAATACAATTACAATGACGAGACCGGTGTTTTAACAGTAGGAAACTGGGCAAACAAGGATTCCGATTATTATTACTTGATGCGGACATCTGATACTCTTCCTCACTATTTCCAGTCTTTCTATGACCTGACTGGAAACAAACAGTGGTTAGATGTTAAGGATAAGATGCTTGGGCAATTGGAGCAAATCAGTTCTCATTCTGATACGGGTCTCTTGCCAGACTTTATCTGGGCTGAGAAGTCAGGGGCTCGCCTTGTTGATGCCAACACTATCGAATCTCAATACGATGGGGCTTATTCTTATAATGCTTGTCGTTTGCCTTATCACCTGTCACAGAGCCAGGATGAAAAGAAGCCAAAAAAACTCGTTCAAAAGATGATGGATTTCTTTATGAAAGAGCAGCGCATTTATGCTGGTTATGACTTGAACGGAACGGCCCTCAATCAATACCAGGCAGGTAGTTTCTTGGCACCGATTACCTATGCATCTGACAAGGGAGAAGGTTATCTGAAACTTCTTCAGCAAAAATAAATACATTTTTCACACAAGATTTACCTTTTGGACAACTACTATGATGCAACGATGATTACCATGATTGCTCTAGAGATGTTCTAGGATGAAAAAGAGAGGGCTAGTTATACTGGCTCTCTTTTTGATAGGATTTTCATCTTTTTTTCCAAAAAAGGAATTTCATCAGCTTTTATGGTATAATGGAAAGAGTGATGGAAAAGAGGTAGAGAGATGGATGCGAAATTAAAATACAAGGCAAAAAAAGATTAAAATCGTCTTTTTTTGATATTGATGATACCTTGCGTACGTCAAAGACGGGCTTTATTCCGGCTACAATTCCCACTGTTTTTTTAAACAGTTGCGGGAGAAAAGGGATTTTTAACAGGTATTGCCTCTGGGCGCGGTATTTTTTTGGTGTTGTTCCAGAAATTCGAGCTTTGAAACCTGACTTTTTTTGTAACCTTAAATGGAGCCTATATAGAAGATAAAAAAAGGTCAGGTCATTTATCAGCATCAGATTGCCAAAGAAGATGTGGAAGAATACATCGCTTGGACAAAACAAGAGGAGATTGAATATGGCTTAGTTGGCAGTCATGCTGCTAAACTCTCCACGCGAACAGAACTGATCAGTGAAGCTATTGATCCGATTTATCCAAACTTGGATGTGGATCCAGATTTTCATGAAAAAGCAGACATTTACCAGATGTGGACCTTTGAGGATAAAGGGGCTGATTTGCACCTACCGGATAGTCTCTCAGGTAAACTTCGAATGGTGCGTTGGCATGAACATTCATCAGATATCGTGCCGATTTCAGGTTCAAAAGCCACTGGTGTAGCCAAGGTGGTAGAGCACTTAGGCTTGAAACCAGAGAATGTTATGGTCTTTGGGGATGGGCTCAATGACTTGGAACTCTTTGATTATGCTGGAATCAGTATTGCCATGGGAGTTTCCCATGAAAAAATCAAAGAAAAAGCAGATTATATTACAAAAACAGTAGAAGAAGATGGCATTTTTGATGCCTTAGAAGGATTTGGTATGGTAGAAAAAGAATTGCATTTCCCACAAGTAGACATTGAAACAGCAGAAGGTCCTCTTGCGACCATTAAGACAAATCACGGAGACTTGCGTATCAAGCTCTTCCCTGAACATGCTCCCAAAACAGTAGCCAACTTTGTTGCTCTGTCAAAAGACGGTTACTATGATGGTGTGATTTTCCATCGCATTATCAAGGACTTTATGATCCAAGGTGGAGATCCAACTGGTACTGGTATGGGGGGAGAATCAATCTACGGTGACTCTTTTGAAGATGAATTTTCTGAAGAACTTTATAATATCCGTGGTGCCCTTTCTATGGCCAATGCGGGTCCAAATACCAATGGTAGCCAGTTCTTTATCGTGCAAAACCAACATTTGCCATATTCTAAGAAAGAGATTGCGCGTGGTGGCTGGCCTGAACCAATTGCTGAGATTTATGCAGAACAAGGTGGAACTCCTCACCTTGACCGCCGCCATACTGTTTTTGGGCAATTGGTAGATGCAGAATCATTTGCGGTCTTGGATGCCATTGCAGCTGTTGAGACTGGTGCAATGGACAAACCGGTTGAAGATGTAGTAATTGAAACGATTGAAATTGAGGACTAGAATGAAAATTGGTGATAAGCTAACTGGGCGTATTACAGGAATTCAGCCCTATGGTGCCTTTGTCGAGTTAGAGACAGGGGTGACAGGGCTGATTCACATCTCGGAGATTCGGACGGGATTTATTGAAAATATCTATGACATTTTAAAAATTGGTGATGAAGTCCAAGTTCAGGTGGTGGATTTTGACGAATACACTGGGAAGGCCAGTCTTTCCATACGTACCTTGGAGGAAGAAAAACATCAATTGCCAAGACGGAGACGTTTTTCAAATGATCGTATCAAGCACGGTTTTGCTCCTCTTGCCCGAATGATGCCTGTTTGGACGCGTGAAGCATTAGAACATTTAAAGAAGAAGCCATAAGTACGATTATCTAAATCATTTGTAATATTAATATCGTTTGTTATAATAAAAGTATGAAAGAAGAACAATTATTAAAACCAGGAGAGCGAATCAACCAGCTCTTTTCGACAGATATCAAGATCATTCAAAATAGAGAGGTGTTTAGCTATTCGGTGGATAGTGTTCTTTTATCACGCTTTCCTCGCTTCCCTAAACGGGGGTTAATTGTGGACTTTTGTGCTGGAAATGGTGCAGTTGGACTTTTTGCTAGTTCACGTACTCAGGCGCGGATAATATCTGTAGAGATTCAGGAGCGCTTGGCGGATATGGCAGAGCGTTCGGTTCAGTTGAATGGCTTGGAAGAGCAGATGCAGGTCATCTGTGATGATTTGAAAAATATGCCTGTCCACATTCAGGGAAGTAAGGTGGATATGATCTTGTGTAATCCGCCTTATTTTAAGGTGGATCCGCATTCCAATCTGAACGAGAGTGAACACTACCTTCTGGCCAGACACGAAATTACGACTAATCTAGAAGAGATCTGCCGAAGTGCTCAGAGTATTCTCAAGTCTAATGGCCGTTTGGCCATGGTCCATCGTCCAGATCGGCTCTTGGATATCTTAGACATGCTTCAACGCCACAATTTGGCACCCAAGCGTCTGCAATTTGTCTATCCGAAACGTGAGAAGGAGGCCAATATGCTCTTAATCGAAGCCATCAAGGATGGATCGACCAGTGGCTTCAAGGTCTTACCACCTCTCATCGTTCACAATGATGATGGTTCTTATACACCAGAAATTCAAGAGATTTACTATGGATCATAAGGCCTATATGTATGTGGTGGAGTGTCGCGACGGTTCTTACTATACTGGCTATACAACAGATGTGAAGAGGCGCCTTGCCGTTCATAATAGTGGTAAGGGAGCCAAGTATACCCGAGCTCGCTTGCCAGTCAAACTCATCTATGTAGAGGGGTTTGCCAGTAAGGAAGAAGCCATGTCTGCCGAAGCCCTCCTCAAACGCAAGAAACGTCCACAGAAAGAACGATTTTTATCTGAAAATCAAGAGAAGAATCTAGTCAACCATATTGATGTCTAACGAGGAGTCTTTTGACTCCTCTTACTTTTGTCAAAAGAGGAAAAAAGTGCTACAATAAGATGAATAAATTTAAAGAGGTATTATCATGTCTAAGATTCTAGTATTTGGTCACCAAAATCCAGACTCAGATGCCATCGGGTCATCTGTAGCCTTTGCTTACCTTGCAAAAGAAGCTTATGGATTGGACACAGAAGCAGTAGCACTTGGAACTCCTAATGAAGAAACAGCCTTCGTTTTGAACTATTTTGGTGTAGAAGCACCACGCGTTATCACATCTGCTAAAGCAGAAGGTGCAGAGCAAGTCATCTTGACTGACCACAATGAATTCCAACAATCAGTGTCAGATATTGCTGAAGTAGAAGTTTACGGAGTTGTGGATCACCACCGTGTTGCTAACTTTGAAACTGCAAGCCCACTATACATGCGTTTGGAGCCAGTTGGTTCAGCGTCTTCAATCGTTTACCGTATGTTCAAAGAACATGGTGTAGCTGTGCCTAAAGAGATTGCAGGTTTGATGCTTTCAGGTTTGATTTCAGATACCCTTCTTTTGAAATCACCAACAACACACCCAACGGATAAAGTGATTGCTCCTGAATTGGCTGAATTGGCTGGTGTGAACTTGGAAGAATATGGTTTGGCTATGTTGAAAGCTGGTACAAACTTGGCTAGCAAATCTGCTGAAGAATTGATTGACATCGATGCTAAAAACTTTTGAATTGAACGGAAATAATGTCCGTGTTGCTCAAGTAAACACAGTTGATATTGCTGAAGTCTTTGGAACGTCAAGCAGAAATCGAAGCTGACAATGCAAGCTGCTAACGCAGCAAACGGCTACTCTGACTTTGTTTTGATGATTACAGACATCGTCAACTCAAACTCTGAAATTCTGGCTCTTGGATCAAACATGGACAAGGTGGAGCCACCTTTCAATTTCAAACTTGAAAACAACCATGCTTTCCTTCCAGGTGCTGTTTCACGTAAGAAACAAGTGGTGCCACAGTTGACTGAAAGCTTTAATGGGTAATTCTTAATGAATATTTGGAACTGTTAATTTGACTATTTATAGAAGGTGATAGCATGATGCGATTGATTGAAGGACTGCGCTTTTTGGTTGAGGTTGTGGCAATCCTTGGTCTTTTCTCCGTGTCTGTGATACAAATTTCTTGGCTGGAAAAATTCCTATTTTTTCTTCTAGCAGTTCTATTAATCTTATTTTGGGCGCGATATATGGCACCAAAATCTCCACATGCTTTTAAAAAATGGCATCGCCTCGTTGCTGAGACGTCGATTTTTATTTTGGTTAGTGGTAGTTTTTGGCATTTGTATGGATTGCAAATAGGAATCCTCTACTTAGCTCTGTCTTTTGGAAGTTTGGTGCTTCTTTATTATTTTCAGCTAGAGTGATTCTTGGAATATAGTTAATGAATTATTTAAATGGTAATTATTTGACTGGAGATTGACACGAGAAAACGGTGTTTTCCATATAGCTAAAGGGGTTTCGGCTCCTTTTTTTCTAGGAGAGAAAGATGTTAGAAAATGGTGATTTGATTTTTGTGAAGGACCTTTCAGATATGGGGCAGGCCATCCAGGTTTCTACTGGGAACTATAGTCATGTAGCCATCTTTTTGGACGGTTTCATCTACCATGCTAGTGGGAAAGCTGGTGTCATTTGTCAAGAACCGGCTGAATTTTTTGAACCAACTCATCTTTACGATCTTTATGTCTATCCAGAGCTGGAAGCTGACTTGGTAAAGGAGAGCTAGCAAACATTTGGGTGCACCCTATAATGCCTCTTTTTATCCAGATGGTTCTGGCTTTTATTGCTCCCAGTATATCGCTGAAATCCTCCCGATTTTTAAAACTATTCCCATGAAATTTGGGGACGGGGAGCAGGAGATCAGTGATTTTTGGAGGGAATACTACAGGAAACTCGAGACTTCCAGCGCCTCTGAATCAACCAGGGACCAATCCTAGTCAACTAGCGACATCCCCTCTATTAGAATGTAAAGAAAGGAATCTTCATGATTCAGATTTTTTTAACCCATCTCGTTTGACTCGACAGCCATTTTTTTATAGATTTGGTGGACTATCTGGACCAGCATGACGATGTGATCCTTCGAGAAATCAAGGCTCAGTTTCTAGATGTAGCAGTTGATAAACTCATGGAAGAGTATATTAAAGGCAGGTTTGATCCGAAGGAAAACAAACGCTATTTTCTCAATCTCTCTTTTCTAGAATCGATAGACAATCTAACCCTTGACCAAGAAATTTTTATCAGAGAGGACAGTCCAGTCTATCAAGCCTTGTTGGAGAAGACTTTTGAGACAGAATTGCGCAATCAAACCAATGCTGCCATTTTAGTCGAACGTACGGACTTTGCAAGAGAAAAGATGACCCTATCCAACTATTTCTACAAGGTCAAGCACCAATATCCTTTGACAGAAAAACAGCAGAAACTCTATGATATTTTAGGAGATGTTAACCCTGAGTACGCCCTCAAGTATATGACGACTTTTTTACTGAAATTTCTCAAAAAGGACCAGCTCATGCAGAAACGCCGTGATATCTTTGTTGAGAGTCTAGTCGTCTTGGGTTATATTGTGCAAAACAAAGAAGGAAAATATGAGTTGGCTGTTGATTTTGACAAGGAACGGTTGACTTTCTATTTACTTTAATTGCTTCATTTTGAGCAGATTGTTTGACTTTACTAAAGAATAAGCATAAACTGAATGTAAGCGATAACGATTATCGTATTAAAACAAAAGGAGACAGAGCTATGTCACTTGAAAATAAATTGGATCAAGCAACTGGTGCTATCAAAGAAGGATTTGGTAAAGTTACTGGCGATAGCAAGACAGAAGCAGAAGGCACTGTAGAAAAAAACAGTTGCCAAAGCAAAAAGAAGTAGTTGAAGATGCTAAAGGCGCTGTAGAAGGTGCCGTTGAAGGTCTTAAAAATTCATTTTAAGAAAGAAGACTAAAAAAATCAAGGGAAATATTCCCTTGATTTTTTTATAGATAACGTTCTGCGATAGCTGCGTCTCCAGGATAGTCTTCTTTCTTTCCTTGGACGATCTGGTAGCAATCAGCTCCCTTACCAGCAATAATCACGGCATCAAGTTCTTGATTTGTGATGGCCATAGCTGCCTTGATGGCTTCTTCACGATCGGCAATCTTTTCAACAGGATGATTGATATAGCTGCTGATTTCATCTGCAATGGCCATTGGATCTTCATAGTTGGGGTCATCCGCAGTTAGAAAGACTTGAATCTCAGGATGTTGATTGAGGAGTAGTCCAAAGTCTTTGCGACGACTTTCACCCTTGTTTCCAGTCGAACCCAGAACCAGGGCAATCTTTCCAGTTTGATGAGTTTCAACAACAGAAATCAGTTTTTTCAGACTATCACCATTGTGGGCATAGTCGATGAAGACCTTGGCTCCATTTTTCTGAGTGAGAACTTCCATACGTCCAGGAACGCGGGTTGCAGCGATCCCTTTTTTGATGTCCTCTAGACTGGCACCTAGACGAAGACAGGCAAGTCCTGCAGCAACTGCATTTTCTTGGTTAAAGTGGCCGATGAGTTGGATATCATAATCACCAGCGAGTTTACCTGTAGCTGAAAAGCTAAAGGCTTTGGAGTTCTCGATTTGGTTACTTGACTGGCTACCATAGAAGTCATGTTCTTGATCTTCCACTTGTTCTTTCAATACAGAAAAGTGGTCCATGTCGCTATTAATGACAACTGCTCGGCTATTTTTCATCAAGAGACGTTTGTGGTAGAAGTAGTCTTCAAAGCTAGGATGCTCAATCGGACCGATATGGTCAGGAGTGATGTTAAGAAAGACACCTACATCAAAGGTCAGGCCATAGACTCGATGAACAAGATAGGCTTGGCTAGAGACTTCCATTACAAGATGGGTTCTTCCATTCTTAACAGCCTGAGCCATCATGTCGAAAAGATCGATATTTTCAGGTGTTGAGAAGGAAGATTTAAAGAAGGTCTTGCCATCCAGAGTTGTATTCATAGTTGACAAGAGAGCTGTTGGGTAGCGTTGAGATAGGATGTGGTAAGCAAAGTAAGCAGCTGTTGTCTTTCCTTTTGTCCCTGTGAAAGCGAGAATTTTGAGTTTCTCTTGCGGATTACCATAAAATTCCATCGCAATCAAACTCATGGCTTTTTTGATATCGTTCACAATGATGACGGGGATACCGACTTCGTAGTCCTTTTCTGCGACATACCAAGCTAAGCCTTGACTTATAGCGGATAGGAGGTATTCTTTTTTAAAGGCAGCACCTTTTGCAAAAAAAAGAGTGCCTTCTTTTACTTTTCTGCTGTCGTAACTGATGCTATCAAAAACAACCTCACTGTAGTTGTAGTGGTAATGTCCTTGATCAATAATCTCGCGAAAAAGGCCATCTTTCTTGAAAAATATCTAATACGGTTTCAATCTTAATCATACTTTCTATTATAAACTTCAAGCCCGAATTTTACAAGTAACAAGGAAAAGTTTATAATGGAAGATAAAGGAACTTTTCCTAGTTATCAAAATTGAATGAGGAAGCTATGTCTAACGAAAACAATCACCAGCAAGCCCAGATGTTGCGAGGGACTGCTTGGCTAACAGCTAGTAACTTTATTAGTCGCCTCCTTGGTGCTATCTACATTATTCCCTGGTATATCTGGATGGGGACCTATGCATGCTAAGGCAAACGGACTCTTTACCATGGGGTATAACATTTACGCCTGGTTCTTGCTGATTTCGACAGCGGGTATCCCCGTTGCGGTCGCCAAACAAGTGGCTAAGTACAATACCATGCGAGAAGAAGAGCATAGCTTTGCCTTGATTCGGGTTTCTTAAGCTTTATGACGGGCTTGGGCTTAGTCTTTGCCTTGGTCTTGTATCTCTTTTTCTCCCTGGTTAGCAGATTTGTCAGGTGTGGGGAAAGACCTGATTCCCATCATGCAGAGCTTGGCTTGGGCGGTCTTGATTTTCCCATCTATGAGTGTCATCCGGGGCTTCTTCCAAGGGATGAACAACCTGAAACCTTATGCCATGAGTCAAATCGCTGAGCAGGTGATCCGTGTTATCTGGATGTTGATGGCAACCTTCTTCATTATGAAGATGGGTTCTGGTGACTACTTATCAGCCGTTACCCAATCGACCTTCTGCGACCTTTGTGGGGATGGTGGCAAGTTTTGCAGTTTTGATCTACTTCCTTGCCCAAGAAGGTTTGCTTAAAAGAGTCTTTGAAACACGGGATAAAATCAATAGTAAGCGACTCTTAGTCGATACCATAAAGGAAGCCATTCCCTTTATCCTGACAGGATCAGCCATCCAGCTCTTCCAGATTTTAGACCAGATGACCTTTATCAATAGTATGAAGTGGTTTACCAACTACAGCAATGAAGACTTGGTTGTTATGTTTTCTTATTTCTCTGCCAATCCTAATAAAATTACCATGATTTTTAATCTCTGTGGGGGTTTCCATTGGGAGTGTCGGTTTTGCTGCTGTTGACGGAAAACTATGTAAAAGGCGACTTACCGGCGGTAGCTCGCCTAGTCCAAGATAGTCTCACCATGCTCTTCTTATTTTTACTGCCGGCAACGGTTGGAGTGGTCATGGTAGGGGAGCCTCTTTACACGGTCTTTTACGGTAAGCCAGATAGTTTGGCCATGGGTTTATTTGTCTTTGCAGTTTTGCAGTCTACTATCCTAGGCTTGTATATGGTCTTGTCTCCTATGCTTCAGGCCATGTTCCGAAACCGCAAGGCAGTTCTTTACTTTATCTATGGTTCCATTGCTAAGATCGTCTTGCAATTGCCAACCATTGCTATTTTTCCATAGTTACGGTCCCTTTGATTTCAACGACTATCGGCTTTGATCATTCCGAATGTCTTGATGTACCGAGACATCTGCCAGGTAACGGGTGCTCGTCGAAAGATAATCTTGAAGCGAACCATTTTGATTACCATCTTGACCCTTGTCATGTTTATCCTAGTTGGCTTCTTGCAGTGGCTACTCGGTTTTGTCTTCCAACCAAGTGGACGTTTCTGGAGTTTCCTTTATGTGGCTCTCATCGGAGGGCTTGGAGGAGGTCTTTATGGTTTGATGAGCCTACGGACACGACTCTTGGACAAGATAATCGGCAAAAGCTCAAAGCAGACCGACTACGTACACGATTGAAAATATCGTAAAAAGATTTATAAATAAAAAGTAATGAATTTAACCTTTCTTTAATAGAAAGGTTTTTTTATACTACATTTTTCTTAAAAAAAGAGAACTTTTTCTAAAATCAAGAGCAAAAAATATGTCTTTTTAAGTTTTTCTTTAGAAATTACTTGACTAAATAAAACTAAAGCTGTATAATAAGACAAAACTTTTAAACAGGAGGTTCTGGAAATGAAAAAGTCTAAGGCCAAGTATCTGACACTTGCAAGTGTCGTGTTAAGCGCAGGTATCTTACTGAGCGCATGTGGAAATTCAAGTAGCGCTTCTAAAACATACAACTATGTTTATTCGAGCGATCCATCTAGTTTGAACTATCTTGCTGAAAACCGTGCAACAACCAATGACATCGTGACCAATTTGGTGGATGGGTTGATGGAAAATGATCAATACGGTAACTATGTTCCATCATTGGCAGAGGATTGGACTGTTTCTCAGGACGGTTTGACCTATACTTACAAATTGCGTAAGGATGCAAAATGGTATACTTATGAGGGTGAAGAATACGCCCCTGTAACGGCCCAAGACTTTGTGACAGGTTTGAAATATGCTGCTGATAAAAAATCCGAAGCCTTGTACCTGGTTCAAGACTCTGTAGCAGGTTTGGATGACTATATCAACGGTAAAACAACTGACTTTTCAACTGTCGGTGTTAAGGCGATTGACGACCAAACAGTTCAGTACACTTTGACACGTCCAGAATCTTATTGGAATTCTAAAACAACTTCAACCATTCTCTTCCCTGTCAATGCAGATTTCTTAAAATCAAAAGGGGATGACTTTGGTAAGGTAGATCCTTCTAGTATTTTGTACAATGGACCTTTCTTAATGAAATCTTTTGTTTCAAAATCTGTTATCGAATTCAAGAAAAATCCCAACTACTGGGATGAAAAAAATGTCTTTGTGGATGATGTGAAATTGGCCTATTATGATGGTAGTGACCAAGATGCACTAGCACGTAACTTTGTAGAAGGAGTCTATAGCTACGCGCGTCTCTATCCAAATAGCTCAAGCTTTTGAAGGAATTAAAGAGAAGAACAAGGATAACATCATCTATAGTATGCAAAATGCAACTTCTTATTACTTGAACTTTCAACTTGGACAGAAAATCTTATAACTTTCACTTCTAAAGTCCTCTGATATCGAAAAGAAATCAACCCAAGAAGCAGTTCTGAATAAAAAAACTTCCGTCAAGCCTTCAACTATGCTTATAACCGTACAGCCTATGGAGCACAATCTCAAGGGAGGACGGAGCAACGAAGATTATTCGTAACTTGGTTGTACCTCCAACATTTGTAAGTATCAACGGAAAAAGACTTTGGCGATGTTGTTTCAGAAAAAGATGGTCAACTATGGCCAAGAATGGCAAGGAATCAACTTTTGCAGATGCACAAGATCCCATACTACAATCCTGACAAAGGCTAAAGCTAAATTTGCAGAAGCTAAGAAAGAATTGGAAGCTAAGGGTGTGCAATTCCCAATCCACTTGGATGTATCTGTAGACCAATCAGCTAAAAAAAGGTGTACTTGAAGCAAGTTCTTTGAAACAATCCATCGAATCTGTTCTAGGAGCTGAGAATGTGGTTATCGATATCCAACAGTTATCAACAGATGACTTTATGATAACTCTGGCTACCTAGCTCAAACTGCAGCTCAAAAAGACTTTTGATATCTATAATGGCGGTTGGAGTGCGGACTACTTGGATCCCATCAAGTTATCTTGATATCTTAAATGTCAATAACGGTGGTATGTTGCAAAACATTGGTCTAGAACCAGGTGAGGTCAATGACAAGGCTAAGGCAGTTGGTCTGGATACTTACACTCAAATGTTAGAAGAAGCGAACAAGGAGCAAGATCCAGCAAAACGTTATGAAAAATATGCTGAAATTCAAGCTTGGCTCGTTGATAGCGCCCTTGCAATTCCAAACGTTTCCCTTGGTGGAACACCTAGCCTGAGAAAGACAGTTCCATTCTCATCACCATTCTCACAAGCTGGAAATAAAGGGTGTCAGAATCATACAAATACCTCAAGTTGCAAGATAAGACTGTAACGACTGATGAGTATGAAAAAGCGAAAGAAAAATGGCTGAAAGAAAAAGAAGAATCAAATAAAAAAGCCCAAGAAGAACTGGCAAAACACGTTAAATAACCAGTCTATTCAACAGGAAAAACGATAGTTTCTAAAGGAGCTATCGTTTTTATATAGTTTGAAACTATAACTAGCTCTTGAAAACAAGAAAATGAGTTAGTGAAAAATAAGTGGTACAATAGTTACTATAGATTTGGAGGTATTGTATGAGCAAAGAACTACACATCAACACAATTTTGGCCCAGGCGGGTATCAAGTCAGATAAGGCAACAGGTGCCTTGGTGACGCCACTTCATTTTTCAACAACTTATCAGCATCCAGAATTTCGGTCAGTCTACTGGATTTGACTATACCCGTACTAAAAATCCAACTCGCAGTAAGGCGGAGGAAGTCTTGGCGGCAATCGAATCAGCAGATTATGCCCTAGCGACAAGTTCAGGAATGGCTGCGATTGTACTGGCCTTTAGTGTTTTTCCAGTGGGAAGTAAAGTCTTGGCTGTGCGTGATCTGTATGGGGGTTCTTTCCGTTGGTTCAACCAAATCGAGCAAGAAGGCCGTTTCCATTTTACCTATGCCAATACAGAAGAAGAGTTGATTGCTGAGTTAGAGAAAGATGTGGATGTTCTCTATATTGAAACACCAACCAATCCCTTGATGTTGGAATTTGATATTGCAAAACTAGCCAAACTAGCTCATGCCAAGGGTGCCAAGGTAGTGGTGGACAATACCTTCTACAGTCCGATTTACCAACGTCCGATTGAAGATGGTGCGGATATCGTTCTTCATTCTGCCACCAAGTATTTAGCAGGGCACAATGATGTCTTGGCTGGGGTGGTTGTGACTAATAGTTTAGAACTATATGAACAACTTTTCTACAATTTGAATACGACTGGTGCGGTCTTGTCACCATTTGATAGTTATCAGTTGATTCGTGGTCTTAAAACTCTACCTCTTCGTATGGAGCGTTCTACAGCCAATGCTCAAGAAGTGGTTGCTTTTTTGAAGGATTCACCTGCTGTCAAGGAAGTGCTCTATACAGGACGTGGAGGTATGATTTCCTTTAAAGTAGTGGATGAAACACGCATTCCTCATATTTTAAACAGCCTCAAGGTCTTCTCTTTTGCGGAAAGTTTGGGTGGGGTGGAGAGTCTGATCACCTATCCGACGACTCAAACCCATGCGGATATTCCAGCAGAAGTGCGTCATTCCTATGGATTAACAGATGACCTCTTGCGCTTGTCAATTGGGATTGAAGATGCTAGAGATTTGATTGCGGACTTGCGCCAAGCCTTGGAAGGATAAGACAGATATGGGAAAATATGATTTTACAAGCCTGCCCAATCGTTTTGGGCATCATACCTATAAATGGAAAGAGGCAGAAGCTGATCGAGAAGTTCTACCAGCCTGGATAGCGGATATGGACTTTGTGGTCTTACCTGAGATTCGACAAGCCGTACAAACCTACGCGGATCAGTTGGTCTATGGTTATACTTATGCAAGCGATGCTTTGATTCAGTCGGTTCAGGACTGGGAAGCCAGTCAACACGGGTATCACTTTGACAAGGATGCTCTTGTCTTTATCGAGGGAGTGGTGCCAGCTATTTCAACAGCTATTCAAGCCTTTACAAAAGAAGGAGAGGCTGTTCTGATTAACACACCGGTCTATCCACCTTTTGCTCGCAGTGTCAAACTCAACAATCGCAGATTGATTACCAATTCTTTGGTGGAAAAGGATGGGCTGTTTGAGATTGACTTTGACCAGCTGGAGAAGGAATTGGTGGAGGAAGATGTGAAACTTTATATCCTTTGCAATCCTCACAATCCTGGTGGACGTGTTTGGGAAAAGGAAGTGTTAGAAAAGATTGGTCATCTCTGCCAAAAACACGGTGTTTTGCTTGTTTCAGATGAGATTCACCAAGATTTGGCCCTCTTTGGTCACAAACACCAGTCATTCAACACCATTGATCCCAGCCTTTAAAGACTTTGCCCTTATCTTGAGCAGTGCCACTAAGACCTTTAATATTGCTGGGACCAAGAATTCCTATGCAGTTATTGAAAATCCCAAAGCTTCGTGTTGCTTTTCCAAAAAAACGCCAGTTGGCCAATAACCAACATGAAATCTCAGGCTTGGGGTATTTGGCGACAGAAGCTGCCTACCGTTATGGCAAGGACTGGTTAGGAGAGTTAAAAAGAAGTCATTGAGGACCACATTAACTATGTAGTGGATGTTTTGGGCAACGAAACCAAGATTAAGGTCATGAAACCGCAAGGTACCTACTTGATCTGGCTTGATTTTTTTCAGCCTATGACCTAACGGATGACCGCTTGCAAGAGCTTTTTGAAGAATGAAGCCAAGGTTATCTTGAATCGAGGTTTTGGACTTTGGAGAGGAGGGAACTCTTCATGCCCGCCTCAATGTGGCTATGCCGAAGTCAGTACTGGAAGAGGTTTGCCAACGCATCGTGACCACTTTTGCTACACTTTAAAAATCAGGCCTTCTAGGAGAAAAGTCTTCCTAGAAGGCTATTTTTCGTAAGGGGAAAATGTGGTATAATGAAAAGATAAGATAAAGGGGTAACTATGGCTAAATTGATTCCGGGAAAGTTGCGCATGGAGGGGGTTGCACTCTATGAAACAGGCAACATTGAGATTATCAAGGAAAAAGGGAATCGCCTCTATACTCGTGTGGCGGGAGAAGACTTGCGCTACAGTTTAGAGGATGATCTGGTTTTTTGTGCTTGCGATTTTTTCCAAAAAAGAGGTTACTGTGTTCACCTCGCAGCGCTCGAGCATTATCTGAAGAACGACGAAGAAGGCCAGGTGATTTTACAAGCCTTAGAAAAAAAGGACATGAAGAGCAAGAAGAGGTCGAAACCAAGGTTGGTTTTGGTGGTAGTTTTTTGGAGCGGATCCAACCTCAGAAGAAAGAGCAAATCTACACTTTGTCGGCTCAAGGTCAGGTAGAAGCTGGAACCAATCGCCTCCTTTGGACTCTCCGAATCGGTTTAGTTGATAGTCAAAAATATTATGTCATTCGTGACATCCCTCTCTTTTTGAAGGTCTTGGTCCATCGAAAGCCATATATGATTGGGAAGCACTATGAAAATGACTTGTCTTGGGATGCTTTTGATACAGCTAGTCAAGAAGTTCTTACTTTTTTATGTGGCTTGATTGAGGAGGGACTGAGTCAAGAGCTCTTTTTCCCCAATCAAGGTCGTCACCTCTTTTTCCCTCTGACCTTTTTTGAGCAGGGAGTGGAGTTGCTGATGAATTTGGAAGATTTTTCATTTCGAACACCAGATTATTAGTTATGAAAATCTTCTCTTTCATGATTTAGATCCAGAAGCAAACCTTTTCTCTTTTTCTGTGCAGGAGTATCCTGATTATTTTGAGATGGAAATCTCTGAGATTGAGCGGGTCAATGTATTCTATGGAGGAGCGGTTCTCTTTCTTAAGGGGAATCTTTATCTCTTAAATCCTAAACAAATCAGCCTTCTAAAGGAAATCAAGGAGCTTCCTCAGGAGGAAAGAGGAGAAAATGCCTCCAGTTTGACAACAGTGATCGTGACCGATCTGGCAGCCTGTCTGCCTTTGTTTGGACAGCTGGGCACAGATTTTCTGCTCCTGAGCGCTTGCAAATCAGACCCTTTTTCACCAATCTTTTTACTTTGATAGGGAGGATGACGGCCGCATCCGTTTGGATATTCAGTTTGACTATGGAGATGTTAAGGTGACTAGTCAGCAACAGCTGGAACAATTACCATTTTTCAAGCGATGCCGTCTTGGAAAACCAGATATTTCAAGTTTGTTTAGGGAGCTGGGTTTTGAGGCTGATTTTTCAGTCTTGGAGACAGGCTTTGAAGCCAGAGGCAGTTTATTCTTTCTTTCACCATACGATTCCAGCTTTTTGAGAAGTTGGGTCAGGTTTTTCTTGTCTGATGAGATAAATCAGCTCTACAGTGTCCAAGCTCCTCAGGTTCAGATTGAGTCCAAGGGAGGACTGTTGGAGATTCAGTTTGATTTCAAAGGGATTGCCCAAGAAGAGATTGATCAAGCTCTTAAAGCCCTGACCAGCAATCAGGATTTCTATATCAGTTCTTCTGATCAAGTGTACTTTTTTTGATGAGGAAACCAAGCAGATTCGTCAAAAACTTTGCAGGAACTGGGGGTTGAGCTAAAAGATGGTTCTTTTCAAGTGCGAAAATCTCTAACTTATAGCCTTTCTCAGCTTTTTTTGAAGGTCAGGGACAGGATTTCCTTCTCGGAAGAATTTCAGCATTTAGCTCATGATTTGACTCATCCAGAGGATTTTTCCTTTGGGAGATATACAGGGTTCAGGCGAGTTTGAGAGACTACCAGGAAAAGGGTGTTCGTTGGCTCCAGATGCTTCATCACTATGGTTTTGGTGGCATTCTGGCGGATGATATGGGACTGGGAAAAACATTGCAAACCATCGCTTTTTTGACTAATCAGGTGACAGAAGATAGTCGGGTCTTGATTTTTAGCGCCGTCAGGTTTTAATCTACAACTGGGCAGATGAATTCAGGAAATTTGCCCCACAGTTGGATTTGGCTGTCGTTCATGGTTTGAAAGCGAATCGAGAAGCAATTCTTTCTGAAAATCACCAAATCTATGTGACTAGCTATGCGAGCTTTCGTCAAGACAGTGACCTCTATCAAGAGATGGATTTTGATTTTCTCTTTTTAGATGAAGCCCAGGTCATGAAAAATGACCAGACCAAGATTGCTCAGAGTTTGCGCCAGTTTGTGGTGCCAGCAGTCTTTGCTTTGTCAGGTACGCCCATAGAAAATCATCTAGGAGAGTTGTGGTCTATCTTTCAAATTGTGCTTCCGGGGCTCTTGCCAAGTAAAAAGGAGTTTATGAAATTACCGGCTGACCGGGTTGCGCAGTTTATCAAGCCCTTTGTCATGAGGCGTAAGAAAGAAGAAGTCCTTACAGAACTACCTGACCTGATCGAAGTCGTCTATAAAAATGAACTGGAAGATCAGCAGAAGGCTATCTATCTCGCCCAGTTGCAACAGATGCGAGACCGTCTAGCCCAAGTGACAGATCAAGAACTCCAAAGAAGTCGGGTAGAAATCTTATCTGGCCTCATGCGATGCGCCAGATTTGCGATACGCCAGCTCTCTTTATGGACGATTACCAAGGAGCCAGTGGTAAACTCGATAGTCTCCGAGATTTATTGCTACAAGTGGCTGATGGTGGGCATCGGGTCTTGATTTTCTCCCAGTTCAAAGGAATGTTGGAAAAAATCGAGCAAGAACTCCCAGACTTGGGCTTGACCTCCTTCAAAATCACAGGTTCAACTCCTGCTCATGACAGACAGGAGATGACCAAGGCCTTTAACCAAGGGGAGAGAGATGCCTTTCTCATCTCCCTTAAGGCGGGTGGTGTTGGTCTCAATCTAACGGGAGCTGATACAGTTATTTTGGTTGACCTCTGGTGGAATCCGGCTGTCGAAGCCCAGGCTATCGGACGAGCCCACCGCATGGGGCAGGAGCAGATGGTCGAGGTCTATCGTTTGATTACCAAGGGAACCATTGAAGAAAAGATCCAAGAACTTCAAGAACAAAAGAAACATTTGGTTTCCCAAGTTTTAGATGGTACGGAGTCGCGTGCGAGTCTCAGTCTGGCAGAAATTCGTGAAATTTTGGGAATTTCTGAAGCCAGCACTTGAAAAATCAAGACAATACGCTATAATGAAGTGTTGAAAGGAAATACAAAATGAAACAAGATCGATTTCCATTGGTGTCAGATGATGAGATCATGCTGACCAAAATGCCAGTCATGGACTTGTACGATGAGTCAGACTTTATTAGCAATATCAAAGGTGATTACCGCGATAAGAACTATTTGGAATGGTCTCCTATTAATGAAGAAGAAACCGTAGTTTCTCCAGTGGTTAATAAGGAGTCAAAACCAAGCCCAGAACCTAAAAAAGTTGAAAAAACCTATGCTGAATTGGCTCGAGAAGAGGCGCGTGCGGACTTGAAGAAGAAACGTTCAGCCAAGTATTTGACTCAGGATGTTAGTCATACTAGACGACACAATGGTTCAACACTTGTTCGTCAAGGAAACCAACCAACAGCACCATTTCAAAAGGAAAATCCAGATGAGTTTGCCAAATTTAGTAAAAACTTGAGCCAGTCTCACTATATCTTAGCTGAGGATGTTGGCCAAGTGGCGAATCCAACTCCGAAAAACCAAACGGAAAAAGCTAAAAAGAACAACTATGATTTTCTAAAGAAGAGTCAAATCTATAATAAAAAGAATAAGCAAACGGAACAGGAACGTCAGGTTGCCCAAGAGTTGAATCTGACAAGAATTACTGAATAGGGGAGAAAAGCATGTCAAAAACATATCATTTTATTGGAATCAAGGGATCAGGGATGAGTGCCTTGGCCTTGATGTTGCACCAAATGGGACATAAGGTTCAAGGCTCAGACGTTGAAAAATACTACTTTACTCAACGTGGACTAGAGCAGGCAGGGATTGCGATTCTTCCTTTTGATGAAAAGAACCTACAAGGTGATGTGGAGATTATCGCGGGGAATGCCTTCCGTCCAGATAACAACGTTGAAATCGCCTATGCAGATCAAAATGGTATCAGCTACAAACGTTACCATGAATTCCTAGGTAGCTTTATGCGCGATTTTGTCAGCATGGGAGTGGCAGGAGCACATGGAAAAACTTCAACAACAGGTATGCTGTCACACGTCTTGTCTCACATCACAGACACCAGCTTCTTGATTGGTGACGGGACAGGTCGCGGCTCAGCCAATGCCAAATATTTTGTCTTTGAGTCAGACGAATATGAGCGCCATTTCATGCCTTATCATCCAGAATACTCTATCATCACCAACATTGACTTTGACCACCCAGACTACTTCACTAGTCTAGAAGATGTTTTCAATGCCTTTAATGACTATGCTAAACAAATCACGAAAGGTTTGTTTATCTACGGTGAGGATGCTGAGTTGCGTAAGATTACAGCCAATGCTCCAATCTATTACTATGGTTTTGAAGCTGAGGGCAATGACTTCGTAGCCAGTGATCTGCTTCGTTCAACGACTGGTTCAACCTTTACCGTTCATTTCCGTGGACAAGAGTTGGGTCAATTCCACATTCCAACCTTTGGTCGTCACAATATCATGAATGCAACAGCTGTGATTGGTTTGCTTTACACAGCAGGATTTGATTTGAACTTGGTTCGTGAACACTTGAAAACTTTTGCGGGTGTTAAGCGTCGTTTCACTGAGAAAATCGTTAATGACACGGTAATCATCGATGACTTTGCCCACCATCCAACAGAAATCATCGCGACCTTGGATGCAGCTCGTCAGAAATATCCAAGCAAGGAAATCGTGGCAATCTTCCAACCGCATACCTTTACAAGAACCATTGCCTTGTTGGACGAATTTGCCCATGCATTTGAATCAAGCAGACGCCGTCTACCTAGCGCAAATCTATGGATCAGCTCGTGAAGTGGACCATGGTGATGTCAAAGTAGAAGACTTAGCCAATAAGATCAACAAGAAACACCAGGTTATCACTGTTGAAAATGTTTCACCACTCCTAGACCATGACAATGCTGTTTACGTCTTTATGGGTGCAGGAGACATCCAAACCTATGAATATTCATTTGAACGTCTCTTGTCTAACTTGACAAGCAACGTCCAATAAGGAAAACAGATGGAAATTCCAATCACAATAAGGCAAGCTACCTTATCAGATTTAGAAGAAATGTTGGCGATTGAAGAAGCCAATCCTTCGTTAGAAGAGGTATTTAGCCGCCAATCTTTAGAAGAGAGTATCCGCAAGACTGCGGGTACCTTTCTTGTAGCTGGGGATGAAAATCAGCTCCTAGGCTATGTTTTAGGAGAAACTCAGTATCTTCATCCCAAGTGGATAGAAATAAAATCATTGACCATTCATCCTGACCATTGGGGACAGGGGTTGGGAACTCTTCTTCTTGCGGCCTTGAAACAGGTGACAGTCGAACTAGATTACCAAGGTATTCTTTTGCAAAGTCCTGATGAGTTGCTATCATATTTTGAAATGAATGGCTTTGTTGAAGAAGAAATGACAGAAAGTCATTATGGCAGTGGTTCTGAATGGTATCTGACTTGGGCTAATCCCTTTTATCAGGAGGAAATATGAAAATCAGACAAGCAAGATTTTCGGATTTAGATCGGATTATAGAGATAGAGCTAGAGAATTTTTCCCTTGAAGAAGCTATTCCTCGTTCGGTCTTTGAGGCCCATTTGAGGGAAATTCAGACCAGTTTTCTGGTAGCTGAAAAGGAGGGGCGTATTCTTGGTTATATCGAAGGTCCAGTCGTTCCGCATCGCCATCTAGATGATCAGTCCTTTACAGAAAAAATAAAAGACTATAGCCATCAACCTGGAGGTTATATTTCTGTGACTTGCCTATCTATTGCCAAGGAAGCACAAACTTTGGGGCTAGGGAAAAGACTATTAAAGGCTCTGAAAGAAGTCGCTTTAGAACATGAACGAGAGGGCATTAATCTGACGTGTCATGATTATCTTATCTCCTATTACGAAAAGCACGGCTTTGTTAATGAAGGATTATCCCAGTCAAGCTTTGCTGGGGAAACATGGTATGATATGGTCTGGCAGCCTGAAAATCAATAAAACTAGCTAGGGAATGCCCTAGTTGGTTGCTTTTCTGCGACTTTTAAGATATAATATTAGGGATTGTCAACAAGGAGGTAATGCTTTTGACTGAAAAATCAAGAGAAGAAGAAAAATTAAGCTTTAAAGAGCAGATTCTACGTGATTTAGAAAGAGTAAAAGAACAAGATAAAAGAGAGAAAGAAGTAGAGATTCCAAATCTGACGGCTTCATCATCTCCAGCTAGTTCAGCAACTCCTTCAAATTTTGAACCAGAAACGTCAACAGAAGAGTTGATGGCTGATTCCCTATCTGTTGTCGATAAAATCCTAAAAAATGCACCAAGTGTTCCTCCACTTTCAAGTGCTAGAACTGATGAAACGGATGGACAAGAGAGAAAGAGATTAGACAGCCAATCATTGACAAGATTGAAGTTGTAGAATCTGAAGAACCTCTAGTAGAGCCGATTCATATGGCTGAAGAACCTGTAGTGGAACCTGTTCAACCTAAGGTAGAACCAGTTGAGCTTAAATCTGAAGAAAAAGAATTTAACGATACTCCAACAAAGGTTGCCGTAACCTATAAAACAGAAGACAAGAAAGAGGAAATTACCCCAGGAATGCCTGAAAGAGTTGAGCCTGTTTCTACAGAATCTAGCAGTGGATTAGCTGATGCTCCACGTCGTAGTCGTCGTCAAGGTGCAACATCAACTAAGAAAAAATCAAAAGCCAAAGGTTGCCTAGTAACAGTTCTAGTTCTCCTAGTACTCGTTGCAGTTGGTGGTTATTTTGGTTATGGTTATGTGCAAGATTCCTTGAAACCTGTGGATGCGAGCTCTAAGGACTACGTAACGGTTCAAATCCCAGACGGTGCAAATGTTCAAGAAATTGGAAGCACCTTGGAAAAATCTGGTCTGGTTAAAACATGGACTTATCTTTAGCCTTTTATGCTAAATACTATAGCCATGCCAACTTGAAGTCAGGTTATTACAACTTGAAGAAGAGTATGAGTACGGATGAGTTGATTCAAGAATTGGAAAAAGGTGGGACTCCTGAAGCTCAGGCACCTGTTCTTGCAAACTTGACCATTCCAGAAGGCTATACATTAGAGCAAATCGCTCAAACAGTAGGACAACTTCAAGGTGAATTTAAAGAACCTCTTACTGCGGACGCTTTCTTGGCAAAAGCTCAAGATGAGACCTTTATCTCACAATTAGTAGCCAAGTATCCAAACCTACTTGGAAGTCTTCCAACAAAAGACAGTGGCGTTCGTTATCGTCTTGAAGGCTACCTTTTCCCAGCGACCTATACAATCAAAGACAGTACAACTGTTGAAAGTTTGATTGATGAGATGGTAGCTGCTATGGATAAGGCTATGTCACCATATTACGCTACGATCAAAGAAAAGAATCTGACGGTCAATGAATTGCTCAGCATTGCTTCTCTTGTCGAAAAAGAAGGTGCTAAAACCGAAGACCGCAAGATGATCGCAGGTGTCTTCTATAACCGCTTGAATGCTGGTATGCCACTTCAAAGTAATATCGCTATCCTATATGCTCAAGGAAAACTTGGTCAAAAGATTAGTTTAGCAGATGACGCTGGAATTGATACAACGATTGATTCACCATACAATGTTTACACACACCTTGGCCTCATGCCTGGACCGGTTGATAGCCCAAGTTCGGATGCGATTGAAGCAAGTGTAAATCAGACAAAGAGTGAGTACTTGTACTTTGTAGCAAATGTTGAAGACGGTAAAGTATACTTTGCGACAACAAAAGAAGAACATGATCAAAACGTTGCAGAGCATATCAATAGCAAGTTACCTCAAGCAAGTAGTTCAAACTAAAATTATGTGGTTTTCCACATAATTTTGTTTTAAAAAAGTAAATAGAAAAGAAAGTTGAAAAAAAAATGGCAGAAAAAACTTACCCAATGACCCTTGAAGAAAAGGAAAAACTAGAAAAAGAATTAGAGGAGTTGAAACTCGTTCGACGCCCTGAAGTCGTAGAGCGTATCAAGATTGCTCGTTCCTATGGAGACCTTTCAGAAAATAGTGAGTATGAAGCAGCGAAAGATGAACAAGCTTTTGTTGAAGGTCAAATTTCAAGTCTAGAAACAAAGATTCGCTATGCTGAAATTGTTAATAGCGATGCAGTTGCCCAAGATGAGGTAGCAATCGGTAAAACAGTAACAATCCAAGAGTTGGTGAAGACGAAGAAGAGGTCTACATCATCGTCGGTTCTGCAGGTGCAGATGCTTTTGCTGGTAAAGTATCAAATGAAAGTCCGATTGGCCGTGCTTTGATTGGCAAGAAGACTGGCGATACTGCAACGATTGAAACACCAGTTGGTAGCTATGATGTCAAAATCTTAAAGGTTGAGAAAACAGCCTAAATAGGATGAAAAAGGAGTAGTGAAGGTTTTGCCTTGCTCAACTCCTTTTTGGTTTTTTGGATAAAAAGGAGACTATATGAGTGAAAATAAGAAGAAAAACAAAATGGAGCGTGGTTTAACCAATCGCCATGTTCAGGTGATGGCCATTGCAGGAACAATCGGAACTGGACTTTTCCTAGGTGCTGGTCGCTCTATCAGCCTTACAGGACCTTCTATCATCCTGATTTACATGATTACAGGAGCCTTTATGTTTTTGATGATGAGGGCTGTTGGAGAGATGCTGTATCAGGATCCAGAACAGCATACCTTTATCAACTTTATCACCCGTCATTTGGGGAAAGGCTGGGGATATTTCTCAGTTTGGTCTTATTGGTTGTCAGTTGTCTTTATCGGTATGGCAGAAATCACTGCCATCTCAGACTATGTCCGCTTCTGGTTTCCCACATGGCCTAGCTGGCTGATTCAGCTTGTCTTTTTAACAATTTTGGCTTTGGTCAATCTGATTGCAGTTAAGCTCTTTGGCGAAGTCGAGTTTTGGTTTGCTATGGTCAAGATTGTGGCGATTTTAGCCATGATTGCAACAGGAGTCTTTATGGTTTTGACAGGCTTTAAGACGCCGCATGGTGTTGCAAGTTTGGCAAATATCAGTGACCAGTTCTCTCTTTTTCCAAACGGAGTTATGAACTTTGTCATGGCCTTTCAAATGGTATTTTTTGCCTATCTAATGATTGAGTTTATCGGGGTGACAACTTCTGAAACAAAGAACCCTCGTCAGGTCTTGCCCAAAGCTGTTAAGGAAATTCCTCTCAGAATTATCTTCTTCTACGGGGGAGCTCTCATTGCGATTATGGCCATTATTCCTTGGTCTTATCTTAATTCTTCAGATTCTCCATTTGTAACGGTCTTTGAACTGGCAGGGATCAAGTGGGCAGCGGCTCTAATCAACTTTGTTGTCTTGACCTCAGCAGCTTCTGCTCTTAACTCAACTCTCTACTCAACAGGGAGACACTTATATCAGATTGCCCATGATTCGCCCAATCGTTTCTTAAAGGCCATCAAGGTCGATACCCTTTCTCGCCACAATGTTCCACAAAATGCCATCATCGCCTCAGCGATCTTGATTGCTCTGGCTGCCTTTATCAATGTGTTGCCAGGTGTTTCAGATGCCTTTGCTTTGATTACGGCATCTTCATCAGGTGTTTACATCGCGATTTATATCTTGATTATGGTGGCCCATCTCAAATACCGCAAGTCACAAGATTTCATGGCTGATGGCTACCTCATGCCTCAGTATCGCTTGCTTAATCCCCTAACCATTCTCTTTTTTGTCTTTGTTTTTGTGACTCTCTTTTTGCAAGAGTCTACTTTCATGGGGGCAGTTGGTTCTGCCATCTGGATCCTTGTTTTTGGGATTTATAGTCAGTGGAAATTTAGAAAATAAATCATGAACTCATCAACCCTGTTTGGTGAGTTTTTCTAGTTTGACAGTCCATCGAAATAAGACTATAATCAAGCTGTAGTAGTTTATTAGGAGGTTTGGATGCACGTTAGATTGGAAAATAAGGAATCGCATAAAGCGCAAGAAATAGGGGATTTGATTCGTGCTTATAATCGTTCTAAAAGAGAAGAGGCTGAAAGCGAGCCACTGAACCTTTATGTTGAAGACGAAAAGGGCAATCTCATGGCGGGCTTAGTAGCTGAGACTTTCGGAAATTGGTTGGAAATCGAATATTTATTTGTGAGAGAGGAATTACGGGGACAAGGAATTGGTTCAAAACTATTGCAGCGAGCAGAAAATGAAGCCAAGAATCGAAACTGTCGTTTTGCTTTCGTGAATACTTACCAGTTTCAAGCGCCAGATTTTTATCTAAGTCATGGCTACAAGGAAGTCTTTACCTTGCAAGACTATCCCTACACAGGGCAAAAGATTTTATTACCAAAAGAATTTGTGACCTAGACTTCTTTCTTTTGGAGAGAAACTTAGCTAAGTATCAAAAAAGAACGAATACTCTTTATCATGTAAGATGGTAGAGAGTTTTTTTGTTAATAAAATCTTTACAAAATGACATTTATATATTGCATTAAGTTAGATATATGGTATAATGTTTTTTTAAAAAGAAGCGCAACTTTTTTTAAAAAAATGTGAAGGAGGACGCTAGTGGCTAAAAAAATTTAAAAATTAAAATTAGCTCGTGTGGAGCTTGATTTAACACAAGGGGATTTGGCAGAAGCTGTAGGTGTTACTAGGCAGACTATAGGCTTGATTGAAGCTGGGAAATACAATCCTAGTCTCTCCCTCTGTCAGTCCATTTGCAGATGCTTAGGAAAAACATTAGATCAATTATTTTGGGAGGAAGAAGATGAAAAATAGATTTTTTTATTATCAATTACTAGACGAAAGAGAAGAACAACTGTTTAACAAAGCTGGGACAGAGTCTTTTTATATGTGTTTATCAGGGCTCATCCTGCTAAGCTATCTGGTGGCTGTATTAGCACCTGCTCTTTTTAATCCTAATATTCTTCTGGTTACCCTTTTATTAGGAATTTTCTTCTTTTTCAATCGTGCACGAAAACTTGGAGTGACCTACTACAGTCGTTTTTCATTTTACGATTGTAGGGTGTTTGCTGGTAACTCTCGCTATTACGACTCTCTTGATGTTGGAGAATTATCAATTCAATATCGAAATTTATCAGCACAATCCTCTCAACGTTAAATATTTGTCTGCTTGGGTTATTACTTATCTGATTTACCTTCCTTGGGTTTTTATCGGCAATCTCGGCCTTAAAAAGTTATGGCGAATGGGCTCAAAAAAAGTTTGAGCAAGATATGGATGAACTGGAGAATGGAGAATAGCTTGTTAGCTTTTTATCAATCTCAGTAAAATGTGTTATAATAGTACTAATTTATCGGACGGTGTGAAAGTGGTAGAATACGTTCATACCTTTGTAAAAGTAGGAAGAAGGAAAACAGATGTATCCAGATGATAGTTTGACATTGCACACGGACTTGTACCAGATTAACATGATGCAAGTTTACTTTGACCAAGGAATTCACAATAAGAAGGCGGTTTTTGAGGTTTACTTTCCGCCAGCAACCGTTTAATAACGGCTATGCGGTTTTTTTGCTGGTTTGGAAAAGAATTGTACATTATCTTAAAGACTTGCGCTTTTCAGATAGCGATATTGACTACTTGGAGTCGCTTGGTTATCATGGGGCGTTCTTAGACTACCTCCGCAATCTCAAGTTGGAGTTGACGGTTCGTTCTGCCCAGGAAGGGGACTTGGTTTTTGCTAATGAGCCGATTGTACAGGTGGAAGGTCCTCTAGCCCAATGTCAATTGGTCGAAACGGCTCTTTTAAACATCGTTAACTTTCAAACCTTGATAGCGACAAAGGCAGCACGTATTCGTTCAGTCATTGAAGAAGAGCCTTTGATGGAATTCGGAACACGTCGTGCGCAAGAAATGGATGCAGCTATCTGGGGAACACGCGCAGCTGTGATTGGTGGCGCCAACGGAACCAGCAACGTGCGAGCAGGGAAGCTCTTTGGGATTCCTGTCTTGGGTACTCATGCTCATGCCTTGGTACAGGTTTATGGAAACGACTATGAAGCCTTCAAGGCTTATGCGTCAACCCATCGTGACTGTGTCTTTCTAGTAGATACTTATGACACGTTGCGAATCGGTGTGCCAGCTGCTATTCAGGTAGCTCGTGAACTGGGAGACAAGATTAATTTTAAAGGCGTTCGTATTGATTCAGGGGATATAGCCTATATTTCCAAGAAAGTTCGTCAACAGTTAGATGAGGCTGGATACCCAGATGCCAAAATTTACGCTTCCAATGACCTCGATGAAAATACCATCCTTAACCTCAAAATGCAACACGCTAAGATTGACGTTTGGGGGGTGGGTACCAAGCTGATTACAGCCTATGATCAGCCAGCTCTTGGAGCAGTATATAAGATTGTAGCTATCGAAGATGAAACTGGTAAGATGCGCAATACCATCAAGCTTTCAAGCAATGCTGAAAAAGTATCGACCCCAGGTAAGAAGCAAGTATGGCGCATTACTAGTCGTGAAAAAGGTAAGTCAGAAGGTGACTACATCACCTATGACGGTGTGGATGTTGCCAGCATGACAGAAATCAAAATGTTCCATCCGACCTATACTTACATCAAGAAGACCGTTCGAAACTTTGATGCTGTTCCTCTCTTGGTGGACATCTTCAAAGCAGGGAAATTAGTTTACGATTTGCCTAGTTTGACTGAGATTCAGGCCTATGCTCGTAAGGAATTCGACAAGCTATGGGATGAATACAAGCGCGTGCTTAATCCGCAACACTATCCAGTGGACTTGGCGCGTGATATTTGGCAAGATAAGATGGACTTGATTGATAAGATGCGCAAGGAAGCCCTTGGTGAAGGAGAAGAAGAATGAGTTTGCAAGAGACCATTATCCAGCAACTGGGTGTCAAGCCAGTGATTGACGCCCAGGAAGAAATTCGTCGTTCGATTGACTTCTTAAAAAGATACTTGAAAAAACATCCCTTCCTTAAAACCTTTGTACTAGGGATTTCTGGGGGTCAGGATTCAACCTTGGCAGGGCGCTTGGCGCAATTAGCTATGGAAGAAATGCGAGCAGAAACTGGAGATGACAGCTACAAATTTATCGCTGTTCGCCTACCTTATGGAGTCCAAGCTGACGAAGAGGATGCTCAAAAAGCCCTTGCTTTCATCCAACCAGATGTCAGTGTGGTGGTGAATATCAAGGAATCAGCTGATGCTATGACAGTTGCGGTTGAAGCGACAGGTAGTCCAATGACGGATTTTAATAAAGGAAATATCAAGGCTCGTTGCCGTATGATTGCTCAATATGCTCTTGCGGGTTCCCATAGCGGAGCCGTCATTGGAACAGACCATGCTGCGGAAAATATCACAGGCTTTTTTACCAAGTTTGGTGACGGTGGTGCAGACATTCTCCCTCTTTATCGCCTCAATAAACGTCAAGGGAAACAACTCTTAAAGGAACTTGGTGCAGATCCAGCCCTTTATGAAAAAATCCCAACAGCAGATTTGGAAGAAGACAAACCTGGACTTGCAGACGAAGTAGCCTTGGGAGTCACTTACAATGAAATTGATGACTACCTTGAAGGCAAAACCATCAGTCCAGAAGCTCAAGCAAGGATCGAAAACTGGTGGCACAAAGGCCAACACAAACGCCACCTACCAATTACCGTCTTTGATGACTTTTGGGAGTAAAAAGGTCCGGGGGACCTTTTTAGCCCGAGTCTAGAAACGGGAAAACGAGGCATAATCGGTAACTCTAAGAGTTCGATTTTCCTTGTCTCACCCCCGCAACGATGACTAGGTTTGAAAAAGCTTGGTAAAGCGCATTTCAAACCAGACAGCGACTGCGTCAAGGGATTAGATAAAACACTTGTTTCCTAGCTATTAATGAGTTTAGTCTTTCTACCCTGAGCCTAGAAATGAGAAAGCGAGGAAGGCCCGGGGGACCTTTTTACCCTGAGCCTTAAGCTTAGAAAGCGAGGTAACATTATGAAAGCAATCGGTACGCAAATGTTACAGACAGAACGTTTGATTTTGAGAAGATTTGTGGAGAGTGATGCGGAAGCCATGTTTCAAAATTGGGCTTCGTCTGCTGAGAATCTGGCCTATGTCACCTGGGATCCTCATCCTGATGTTGAGGTGACTCGGAACTCGATTCGAAATTGGGTTGCCTCCTATGCAAATCCCAACTATTACAAATGGGCTATTTGTCTCAAAGAAGATCCTGAGCATGTGATAGGAGATATCAGTATCATTGAAATGCATGAGATTGACTCTAGCAGTGAGATTGGGTATGTTTTAGGAAAAGATTATTGGGGTCGTGGTATGATGACGGAGGCCTTGAAAGCTGTGTTAGATTTTTGTTTTACTCAAGCAGGCTTTCAAAAAGTCAGAGCTCGTTACGCTAGTCTCAATCTAGCTTCAGGCCGTGTTATGGAAAAAGCGGGAATGTCTTATCTAAAAACCATTGCCAATGGTGTGGAGAGAAAAGACTACGTTGCGGACCTTATTTATTACCAGATAAGTAGGGAAGACAGGTGATTCTCTTTTCTGTTTCGACCAAAGTCAGACCTTGTCTGGCTTTTTTTGTGCCAGATTTTCTGAAATAAACTGATTAAATTCCTATTTTTTTGCCCTATCATTGTCCCTGTTTTTTCTGGAGTTTTGGAGCTATAATAGACCTATCAAATCAAAGAATGGAGGAAGGCAATGGACAATGTAATCTTTTTTATCAGTGTTTTTCTTGCTGGAATTCTTTCCTTCTTTTCTCCTTGCATCTTACCCTTGTTGCCAGTCTATGCAGGGATCTTGTTGGATGATAAGAATGATGCTCAGGCTTCTAGCGGAAAATTTTCAATCTCAGTTGTAAGTTTATTGCGAACTCTGGCCTTTATAGCGGGGATTTCCTTTGTTTTTATCTTACTGGGTTATGGAGCTGGTTTTTTAGGCAATTTGCTGTATGCTTCTTGGTTTCAGTATGTGACGGGTGCGATTATCATTCTCTTGGGCTTGCACCAGATGGAAGTCTTACATTTGCAGGGACTCTACAAGGAAAGAAGGCTACAATTAAAGAGACAGGGTCAAAAGGCTAATGGCTATAGTCAGGCATTTTTACTGGGGTTAACCTTTAGTTTTGCTTGGACGCCATGTGTGGGGCCGGTTCTGGGGTCTGTTTTGGCCTTGGCGGCTTCAGGTGGTTCAGGAGCTTGGCAGGGTGCTGGTCTCATGTTGATTTACACGCTGGGTTTGGCGCTACCATTTTTAGTTCTAGCTCTCGCCTCCAGCTATGTTTTGAAACATTTCCGAAAACTGCATCCTTACCTCGGAATCCTCAAAAAAGTGGGTGGTTTCCTCATTATCCTGATGGGAATCTTGGTGCTTTTGGGAAATGCTTCCATTTTGACTACATTATTTGAATAGAGAGGAAAAAGAAATGAAAAAATGGCAAACATGTCTCCTTGGAGTAGGCTCAATCTGTTGCTTGGCAGCCTGTTCGGCTAAAAACATGGCAGACGAGTCTACTATGAAGGAGCAAACCAAAACGGAACAAGTTAGTTCGAAAACTGCGACTAAAGGTCAGGAAGTCGCTGATTTTGAACTGATGGGAGTAGATGGTAAGACCTATCGTTTGTCTGATTACAAGGGCAAGAAAGTCTATCTCAAATTCTGGGCTTCTTGGTGTTCCATCTGTCTAGCCAGCCTTCCAGATACGGATGAAATCGCTAAGGATGCTGGTGATGACTATGTAGTTTTGACAGTGGTCTCTCCTGGACACAAAGGGTGAACAAGCTGAAGCGGACTTTAAGAATTGGTACAAGGGCTTGGATTATAAAAATTTCCCAGTTCTAATTGATCCATCAGGTAAACTCTTGGAAAGTTATGGTGTCCGTTCTTACCCGACTCAAGCCTTTATAGACAAGGAAGGCAAGCTGGTCAAAACGCAACCAGGTTTTATGGATAAGGATATGATTTTGAAAGAATTGAAAGAAATGGGGTAGAGAAAGGCTATGAATGATAAAAGTAAAAATTGTTTTGTCTTGGCAGGGGTCATTCTCCTAGTCCTAACCGGTTTCTATTTTCTATTGATGCGAAATGCAGGGCAGACAGACAGCTCGCAAATTGAGAAAGCATCCGTTAGCCAAGGAGGAAAAACAGTGAAAAAAACTGAAGTGAGTAAGGATGCAGACTTGCACGAAATTTATCTAGCTGGGGGATGTTTCTGGGGAGTGGAGGAATACTTCTCACGCGTGCCTGGAGTAACCGATGCCGTTTCAGGCTATGCAAATGGTAGAGGGGAAACAACCAAGTACGAATTGATTAACCAAACAGGTCATGCGGAAACCGTCCATGTCACCTACGACGCTAATCAAATTTCCCTCAAGGAAATCCTGCTTCATTACTTCCGCATTATCAATCCAACCAGCAAAAATAAACAAGGAAATGATGTGGGGACCCAGTATCGTACCGGCGTTTATTACACAGATGAAAGGATTTGGAAGTAATCAACCAAGTCTTTGATGAAGTTGCTAAGAAATACGACCAACCTCTGGCAGTTGAAAAGGAAAACTTGAAGAATTTTGTGGTGGCGGAGGATTATCACCAAGACTACCTCAAGAAAAATCCAAATGGCTACTGTCATATCAATGTCAATCAGGCTGCCTATCCCGTCATCGATGCCAGCAAATATCCTAAACCAAGCGATGAGGAATTGAAAAAGACCTTGTCACCTGAGGAGTATGCAGTTACCCAGAAAAATCAAACAGAACGAGCTTTTTCAAACCGCTACTGGGATAAATTTGAATCTGGTATCTATGTGGATGTGGCAACTGGTGAACCCCTCTTTTCATCAAAGGATAAGTTTGAGTCTGGTTGTGGCTGGCCTAGTTTTACCCAACCCATCAGTCCAGATGTTGTCACATACAAGGAAGATAAGTCTTACAATATGACGCGTATGGAAGTGAGAAGCCGAGTTGGAGATTCTCACCTTGGTCATGTCTTCACAGATGGGCCTCAGGACAAGGGGGGCTTGCGCTACTGTATCAATAGTCTCTCTATCCGATTTATTCCCAAAGACCAAATGGCGGAAAAAGGCTATGCCTATTTACTAGATTATGTTGATTAAGAGGGCTTTCCTAAGCAGTTAGAGGAGAATTTTGCTATACTGATACTAGTAAGTGACAAAGGAGCAGAGCATGACCTACACAATCTTAATCGTAGAAGATGAATATCTGGTTAGACAAGGCTTGACTAAACTGGTCAATGTAGCAGCCTACGATATGGAAATCATCGGTCAGGCTGAAAATGGAAGACAGGCTTGGGAATTGATTCAAAAGCAGGTGCCGGATATCATTTTAACCGATATCAACATGCCTCAGCTAAATGGCATCCAGTTGGCCAGTCTGGTCCGAGAAACCTATCCACAGGTTCACCTAGTTTTTTTGACAGGTTACGATGATTTTGATTATGCCTTGTCTGCTGTCAAACTAGGTGTCGATGATTACTTGCTCAAGCCTTTTTCTCGTCAGGATATTGAGGAAATGTTAGGGAAAATTAAGCAAAAACTAGACAAGGAAGAAAAAGAAGAGCAGTTACAAGATTTATTAACCGATAAGTTTGAGGGAAATATTGCTCAGAAAATCCAGTCCCGTCTAGCTAACAGTCAGTTTAGTTTGAAGTCTTTGGCCAGTGACTTGGGCTTTAGTCCGACTTATCTGAGCTCCTTGATTAAGAAAGAGTTGGGCCTGCCTTTTCAGGATTACCTGGTGAGAGAGCGTGTTAAACAAGCCAAGCTTTTGCTCTTAACAACGGATTTAAAGATTTATGAGATCGCAGAGAAGGTTGGTTTTGAAGATATGAACTACTTTACCCAACGCTTTAAACAGATTGCAGGTGTGACCCCTCGTCAGTTTAAGAAGGGGGAAGGTCAATGAAACGTTCTTCTCTCCTAGTCAGAATGGTTATTTCCATCTTTCTGGTCTTTCTCATTCTCCTGGCTGTGGTTGGGACTTTCTACTATCAATCGAGTTCTTCAGCCATTGAGGCTACCATTGAAGGCAATAGCCAGACGACTATCAGTCAAACTAGCCACTTTATCCAGTCTTATATCAAAAAATTAGAAACCACCTCGACCAGTTTGACCCAACAGACGGAAGTCCTAGCCTATGCTGAGAATCCCAGTCAAGACAAGGTCAAGGGAATCCGAGATCTATTTTTGACCATCTTAAAGGCAGACCAGGATTTGAAAATGGTGGTTTTGGTAACCAAGTCTGGTCAGGTCATTTTCCACTGATGACAGTGTGCAGATGAAAACTTCCTCAGATATGATGGGCGAGGATTGGTACCAAAAAGCCATTCATCAGGGGGCTAATCCGGTTTTGACACCAGCTCGTAAATCAGACAGCCAGTGGGTTATTTCTGTTACTCAGGAACTTGTTGATGCAAAGGGGGCCAATCTTGGCGTACTTCGCTTGGATATTTCTTATGAAACTCTGGAAGCCTATCTCAATCAACTTCAGTTAGGTCAGCTGGGCTTTGCCTTTATCATCAATGAAAAGCATGAATTTGTTTACCATCCTAAACACACAGTTTATAGTTCGTCTAGCGAAATGGAGGCCATGAAACCCTATATTGAGACAGGGCAGGGTTATACTCTAGACCACCAATCCTACGTCAGTCAAGAAAAGATTGCTGGAACTGATTGGACGGTTATAGGCGTCTCTTCACTGGAGAAGTTAGACCAGGTTCGGAGTCAACTCATGTTGACCTTGCTTGGGGGCTAGTGTACTATCTCTTCTTGCCTGTCTCTGCTTGGTGTGGTTCAGTCTCAAACGCTGGATTGCGCCTTTGGAGGATCTGAGAGAAACCATGCTGAAAATTGCTTCTGGTGATCAGAATCTTCGTGCCAAGGAAGCTGGTGCCTATGAACTGAGAGAAGTGACTCGTCAGTTCAATGCCATGTTGGATCAGATTGATCAGTTGATGGCAGCTATTCGCAGGCAGGAAGAAACGACCCGGCAGTATGAACTTCAAGCCTTGTCAAGCCAGATTAATCCTCATTTCCTCTATAATACTCTGGATACTATCATCTGGATGGCTGAATTTCAGGATAGTCAGCGAGTGGTTCAGGTGACCAAGTCCTTGGCGACCTATTTCCGCTTAGCGCTCAATCAAGGCAAGGATTTGATTTCTCTTTCTGATGAAATCAATCATGTCCGCCAGTACCTCTTTATCCAGAAACAACGCTATGGAGATAAGCTGGAATATGAAATTGCTGAAAATCCTGACTTTGATAATTTAGTCTTGCCTAAACTGGTGCTACAACCCCTTGTAGAAAATGCTCTTTACCATGGCATTAAGGAAAAGGAAGGTCAGGGCCATATTAAACTTTCTGTTCAGAAAAAGGATACAGGGCTTGTCATCCGCATTGAGGATGACGGAGTTGGCTTCCAGGCTACTGCTGATAATAGTCAAAAGTCAACTCAAACGTGGGGAGTCGGTCTTCAAAAATGTTGACCAACGGCTTAAACTTCATTTTTGGAGAACATTACCAGATGAAAATTGATTCTGCCCCCTCAAAAAGGGACGACGGTTGAAATATACATAAATAGAATAGAAACTAATTAACTCCCAGTCAATTCTGGGAGTTTTATGCGTAATTGGGCAAGCTTTCTAGGCTATCTATCTTGCTAAAACGTAGAAAAAACGATATGATAGATAATGACAAAAGAGGTATCAAGTATGAAGGAAAAAGATATTCAAAGAGACACAAGTCAGATTGTAAAAGATGTATTAGAAAAGGCCAATTTGAATCAGGGGAAAATCTTTGTTTTGGGCCTTTCTTCCAGTGAAGTGATAGGTGGTCAGATTGGCAAGGAATCCAGCCAAGAAATTGGGGAAATCATCGTGAAGACCATCCTAGATATCCTAGAGGGAAAAGGCATTCATCTAGCCGTTCAAGGCTGTGAACATGTCAATCGGGCCCTCGTTGTTGAACGTCAGGTTGCAGAGCAGTTTGGTCTGGAAATGGTCAGTGTCCTTCCTACTCTCCATGCAGGAGGTTCAGGTCAGTTGGCAGCCTTCAAGTTTATGCAAGATCCAGTTGAGGTTGAATTTATCAAGGCTCATGCTGGATTGGATATCGGAGACACTTCAATTGGCATGCATGTCAAGCATGTTCAAGTTCCGATTCGCCCTCTTTTGAGAGAGATTGGTCATGCCCACGTAACGGCACTAGCTAGTCGTCCAAAATTAATTGGAGGTGCGCGTGCGCAGTATCCACAAGATTCTATCAGAAAGTCATGAGAATGAAAAAGACAAAACAACAACTAGAAAAAATTACCAAATATTCGATTCGTAAGCTCACTGTTGGGGTAGGTCCTGTAGCTATCGGGGCCTTCCTTTTTGGTGCCAGTACCCTTTTAGTAGATAAGGTGCAAGCCAATGAAATTGGTGGTGTTCATAGTGTGCATTACCGTTATCTGGCGGAGCAGGAATTAACCGAGTCTGAAAAAGCCTTGATTCACCATGAGGTTCCTACAGAATTTCAAGATGAAGATATTATTTATGTAGTTTATCGCAAGAAGGAAACTAACAGTCAACAACTTCCATACACAGGAAGTAAGGAGCTTGCTTTGGCAGGTCTTGGGTTGGCAACAGCCTCACTAGCGGTTTTATTAGTTTCCAAGAAACACCGTAGTAAAGTACTTGGTATTCTGTTAATTAGCTCTATCGGCGTCAGCAATTTTGTACCTTTTACTGCCTTTGCATTTGAAAATAAAGAGTTACTTTCGTATAACCAAACTATTTCTGCATCTACACATGAAGGTTTGGCTAAAGGTGTTATTCATATTGAAGGATATGAGTATGTTGGTTACTTTAAAGAATCAAAATCTAGTACCAATACAAGCAGTAAAAAAGGTGAGTCGGTAGTTGAAGAACCACAGACGGAATATACAGGCAAGATTGAAGCTAAAGGCACTCAGGAACCAGGCAAAGAGGGAGAGTCCTTAGTTCAAGAGCCACAGTCAGAATATACAGGCAAGATTGAAGCTAAAGGCACTCAGGAACCAGGCAAAGAGGGAGAGTCTTTAGTTCAAGAACCACAGTCAGAATATACAGGCAAGATTGAAGCTAAAGGTACTCAGGAGCCAGGCAAAGAGGGAGAATCCTTAGTTCAAGAACCACAGGCGGAATATTCAGGGCAAGATTGAAGCTAAAGGCACTCAGGAACCAGGCAAAGAGGGAGAGCCCTTAGTTCAAGAGCCACAGTCAGAATATACAGGCAAGATTGAAGCTAAAGGTACTCAGGAGCCAGGCAAAGAGGGAGAGTCCTTAGTTCAAGAGCCACAGTCAGAATATACAGGCAAGATTGAAGCTAAAGGTACTCAGGAGTTAGGCAAAGAGGGCGAGTCTTTTGTTCAAGAACCAAGTCAGAATATACAGGCAAGATTGAAGCTAAAGGTACTCAGGAGCCAGGTAAAGAAGGTGAGTCGTTAGTTCAAGAAAAGTTACCTGAATATAAAGTAACTGAGGGCGCGGTTACGAAAGAAACTACTACGGAGATTGACTATAAGACAGAAATTATCGAAGATCCAACCAAATATACGGATGAAGAAACTGTCAGTTCAAGATGGAGAAAAAGGGTAGTCAAATTACCAAAACGACTTATAAGACTCTCGACGGTATTGAGACAGATCAAGTTTTAAATACAACAACCATTGTCATCAAAGAACCAGTCATTAAAAAAAATAAGTCGTGGTACGAAAACCAATTGAAGGAACTCTGGTAGAAGAAAGTCTTGAAAAGATTCCGTTTAAGGAAAAGGTTGAAGAAGATGATCAACTGAAAAAAGGTGAAAGAGTCACTGTCAAAGAAGGAAAAGACGGACAGAAAAAGGTTATAAAGACTTATAAGACAATTAAAGGACTGAAGACTGAAGAAGCACCGAAAGTTGTCGAACAGGTTTTGGAGTTAGATCAAGATCGTATCGTTAAATTAGGAACTAAAAACTTTGAAAAACCAATTTTAAGTTTGTCGCTTATCGATGTTAAAGATTTAAAACGAACATCTCAAATTCGTTACAATTTGGAAAACCCAAGTAAGGCAACTATAAAATCCATTACCCTAACTCTTAAAGAGGGTGATGAAATTGTCAAAACATTGACTATTTCGCCAGACAACTTAACAGCTAGCCTGACAGATTTGCAGTACTACAAGGATTATAAACTCGAAACCAAGATGGTTTATGACCGTGGTGAAGGTGATGAAGAAGAAGTTCTAAGGGAAGAACCACTAAGAATTGACCTCAAAAAAGTTGAAGTCAAAAATATTAAAGAAACAAGCTTAATAAGTGTTGATACTGATGGTGTTGAAACGGATAGTAGCTTCTTAACTTCTGTTCCAACTGATGTAAAACCATACTATCTAAAAATCGCTACGCATGATAATAAGGTGACCCGTCTTGCTGTGGATAAAATCGAAGAAGTTACTGTCGATGGAAAAACACTATACAAGGTCACTGCTAAAGCTCCTGATCTAGTTCAGCATACTAATGGTAATGAACTCAGTGAAGAATATGTTCATTATTTTGCCAAGCCAAAATCTCACGAAGAGAATGTCTACTACGATTTCAATGAATTGGTAAAAGCTATGCAGGCTAATCGTAAGGGGACGTTTAAGCTTGGTGCAGATTTGAACGCAGCAAATGTTCCAACTCCAAATAAACAATATGTACCAGGTGTATTTAATGGTCATTTAACAAGTGTTGATGGAAAACAGTATACCATTCATAATATCGCTCGACCATTGTTTGAGCGTATTGAAAATGCTTCTGTGAAGAATATCAACCTTGGCAATGTGAATATTAATATGCCTTGGGCAGAAAATATTGCACCCGTTGCAAGAATTGTTAAAAATGCTGTAATCGAAAATGTCAAAGTTACAGGCCATATTATTGCGAAAAATGATATTGCTGGTGTGGTTAATAAATTAGATGGCGAGGGCGCTAAAGTTAATAATGTTGCTTTCATTGGTAAAATTGATGGTGTTGGGGATAAAGGATGGAATCTTGCTGGTATTGTGGGTGAGATTTGGAAAGGCCATGCGAATAAAACATATGTAGAAGCTGATATTACAGCAACTAAGGCTCGGGTTGCTGGTCTTGCGTCTACTGTTGACAATAGTTCGGACCCTAATGGCATCGGTAAATATGGGACTGTACGAAATTCAGTCGCTAAAGGAACAATTAAAGTTAAATCACCTGTAGATGTTGGAGGTTTCATCAGTAAGAACTGGGTATGGGGTAAACTTGAAAATAATGTTTCAATGATGAAAGTTGAGAACGGTGAAGAATTCTATGGTTCCGGTGATATTGATTACGATGGGGGATACTTCACGAATAATGCTCTTGAAAGAAACTTTGTTGTAAAAGATGTTAGTGCAGGTAAACATTCGTTCAAAATATTCTCGTTCACATAGAATTAGAGAAATTAGTCTCGAAGAAGCTAATACCAAGATTGATGCAATGGGAATCACTGCTGATAAGTTTGAAATTAAACCTCTAATTGAAGACACTCTCAACAATACAAAAATCATTAGATGAGACCTATAAAGATACTCAAGATTACAGAATTGACCGTGAACTTGCTTATCGCAATATCGAAAAATTACAACCTTTCTATAATAAAGAGTGGATTGTCAATCAGGCCAATAAATTGGGAGCTAGTTCAAACTTGGTTACAGAAAGAAGTTCTTTCTGTTACAGGTTTGAAAAAAATGGACAGTTTGTAACAGATTTATCTGATATTGATAAGATTTTTGATTCACTATGCTGACGGAACGAAAGAAGAATTACTTGTTGTTGCTAAAGATAGCTCTAAAGTGAAACAAGTTAAAAGAGTATAGTATTGTAGAACTTGGTGAAATAGTTTATACTCCAAATATCGTTGATAAGGATAGAAGTGATTTAATCCAATCAATTCTAGAAAAATTGAGTCCAGTTGAGTTACAGTCTGATACCATTTATAAACATTTAAATAGACTTGGTGACGGAAAAGTAAATGCCATTAAGAATCTTTATCTGGAAGAGAGTTTCAAGTTCGTAAAAAGAGAATCTTGGTAAATTTATTACGAAACTTGTTCACAACCAAGATCATCAGCTAAATACTGATGAAGGCGCAAAAACGTGCTTTGATTAAGAAAAATAGATGATAATAAGGTCGCTCTACTTCTTGGTTTGTCCTATCTCAATCGATACTATGGAATTAAATTTGAAGATTTTAACATCAAAGAGATTATGTTATTCAAACCAGATTTCTATGGTAAAAATGTAGATGTCCTAGATAGGATTATCAATATCGGTTCTAAGGAAAATAATATAAAAGGTGATCGCACTCACGATGCCTACCGTGAAGTAATTTCAGGTTCAACAGGTAAGGGTAATCTTCATGAGTTTTTTAAAAATACAATATGGAACTCTTTACAAGTGATAGAGATCTGAATGATTGGTTCATAAAATCAACTAAAGATAATGTTTACATCGTTGAACCTAAAACAACGAATCCTGAGTTTGCTGGTAAGAAACATAGAGCATACGAAGGATTAAATAATGATATGCATGGTAAAATGATCTTGCCACTTTTGAACTTAAAAGATGCCCATATGATCTTGATTTCAACTTACAATACCATGGCTTATAGTTCTTTTGAGAAATATGGTAAGAATACTGATGCAGAAAGAAATGCCTTTAAGGCTGAAATTGATAAAGTTGCTAAGGAACAACAAAATTATCTAGATTTCTGGTCTCGTTTGTCTTTAGATAAAGTACGTAACCAATTATTGAAGAGTAACAATATGGTCCCAACTCCTGTTCGAGATAACCAGAACTACAAAGGAATCAGTACGGATCGTTATGGTCATACTAACAAAGGTAAAGATGTTGCACCAGTACGTGAAGTATTTGGACCAACTGGTACCTATCATGATACGAACTGGAATATGGGAGCTGTAGCTCGAGTTTATGCTAATCCATATAAAGATGATTCAGTCTTCTTTATGGTAACGGATATGATTAGTGATTTTGGAGTATCTGCCTTCACGCACGAAACAACTCACGTTAATGATCGTATGGTTTATCTAGGCGGTTCAAGACATCGCGAAGGAACAGATCTTGAAGCATTTGCTCAAGGAATGCTACAAACTCCTTCAGTATCGAATCCAAACGGGGAATATAAAGCTTTAGGTATCAATATGGCCTATGAACGTTTGAATGATGGAAATCAGTGGTATAATACGAATCCAAATGATCTTAAGTCTAGAGATGAGATTGATCGTTATATGAAAGGGTACAATGATACGCTCATGCTCCTAGATTACCTGGAAGGAGAAGCTGTCCTCAATAAAGCTAGTCAAGAATTAAATAATGCTTGGTTCAAGAAGGTAGATAGACAATACAGGGGGAATAACACTAAGAATCAATTTGATAAGGTTCGACCTTTAAGCGACGAAGAGAAAGCTATTCCTTTACATACAGTAGATGACTTGGTAACCAATAATTTCATGACGAACCGTGGTCCGGGTAATAGAGTTTATAATCCTTCCGATTTTGATTCTGCTTATGTTACTGTTCCTATGATGACTGGTATCTATGGTGGAAATACAAGTGAGGGTGCTCCTGGAGCGATGTCCTTTAAGCACAACACCTTTAGAATTTGGGGTTACTATGGTTATGAAAAAGGTTTCCTAGGTTATGCATCAAATAAATATAAGGATGAATCTAGAAAAGAAGGTAAATCCACTCTAGGTGATGATTATATTATTAAGAAACTGTCTGATAATAAATTTAGTACTTTGGAAGATTGGAAGAAAGCATATTTCAATGAAGTTGTAACAAAAAGCGAAAAATGGAATTCAGTCAGTTGAAATCGACGGCACAACCTATAATTCTTACGAAGATTTAAAAACAAGCGTTTTCTCTCTGCTGTTGAAAGAGATAGAATCAGTTTGAAGAACGGCTCTGTTAAGTTTGATAATACAATTGCACTAAAAGAGAAAAACTATTCAAGAAACTTTTTACAACAGACGGATAGCTTTAAAACTTCTATCTTTAAGTAATCTTTTTAGACAAATAGGCTGAGTGATATATAGAGAATGGAGAGGACAAAATGTCCTCTCCATTTTTGAATTCAAGAAGCTACTTTTTCAGAATAATACTAAGTTTTTTTACAAATAAAAAGTATCTTCCACAACTTGCAAAAAGAACTTAAAAATTATAGAATGAGTGGTATAATACTTTTATAATTATATAAAAAAATCTATATATTTTTATATTGATAGTGGTAGTTAAAAGGAGTATTGATGAAAAAAAGAGATTATTAATAAAAACCTTAAAAAAACAGGATAAAGAAAAGGTTATGCGCTTTTCAATTCGAAAATATAGTTTTGGTGCTGCAAGTGTGGCAGTTGCAACACTATTAATGTTTTTAGGAAATGGTGCTGTTTCTGCTGATCAATTGAAAATTTCTGAAGAGTCAGCTAATAAGGTTGAACTAATGCAAGATGGTGAAAAGATCAGTACTGATCAGAGTAACGCGAAGGATAGTCAACCTGAATTAGATAAAAGTTTACTTGCAAACTATATTTTAGAAATTGAAACAAACATTACTAGTGGTGTATATTCAATAAAAACAGAAGAAAGCTTAGCTAATTTATCAACTGAATTAGCTTCAGCAAAAGCTAGTTTAAACAGTGCACTAAACCAAGAAGAATTGAATAGAGCCTACCAAAAAAATTAGTGACTGCAGTGAACTCTAAGCTGAGAAATAAAGTAGTTGAAAAAAAAGAAATTTCAGAAGATACCACGAATAGACAAGATACTGTGACTCAAAAAACAGAGAACGTGGAAAAAGAAACTGAAAATTCGGAGAAAAATACAGAGCCTATTCAGGATGACAAAACGGAGTCAACTGTTCTTCGTAAGAGTAGCTCAGTGGATAGTAATACTGGATTCCGAGCGACTGTAAATGAAGATCCTAAAGTAGATTTTACCTTTTTCGATTCCATCAGAGAAGAAAATTTACATCTATAATGAAGAGAACTTCACATTAGAAATCCCAGTATACTCTGAAAGTGGAAAAATCCGCTATGCAACAATTAAAAAGGGTTCTAGACAGAAGTTTAATAATGTTCCAGATACGGAAAATGATCTTGATATTGAATATGGATTTACTGCTACCGTAATAAACCGAGCAGAAAACCCAACTTTAACAACACCTGCTACAAAGAAAAATCCAGCTAAAATTGTCATTAAAGGGCGTCCCAATGATGTGTTGAAAAATAATAGCGGTTATACCAAACGAGAAGATCAAAACTTGAATATTGGAACTCGTTATTTACAGGTAGTTGATGATAAAGGTAGAGAAAATCTGAAAAAAGGGCAAGACATGTCTGATCCCGCTTATTTCTATCTTGTATTGAAATCTCAGTCAAAGAAGTACGCTTTGCGAGCTCAGCCTGCAGATGAATTGATAACAGTAAGTAGCCTAACAAATCCAACTGCTGAAGATAGAGAGAAAATCAAGAATGGTATTCAGATAGAATATTCAACAGCTAATGAAGATGCGAGATTAGTGAATAAACGTGGAACTTTAGTAGAGAATCCTGATGAAATCATTCAATCAATTGATGTTGTAGGAAATAACATTGTGGTAACCTTTACTGATGGATCTACAAGAACAAGACCTGTAGGTGAGGTTTTGAGGGAGAATATACCCCCAACTGTACAAGTACCATATTCTAACGAGCAAAACAGGACTATCTATGTATACTCTAGTGAAGAAACTGATTTAACCTTTACTGCTAAAGATGAATCTAAAATTAAAGATATGAAACTTCGAGGTGCTGGTGATTCCACCGAAGGTAATCTAGATGCCTATGGTTATACAGTTGGGAAAATCACTGAAAGTGCCCTAACGAGTGGAGAAGGCTCGGTTTCAGATGACAAGAGAAGCGCTAGTATTAAAATGACTGGGATTACTAATGCAAAACCTGGTCAAAAATGGACAAGTATCATTGTAGCGAATGATTATAACAACGGAGAGAGTGCACCATACAACGGTAGAATTGAGGAAACTACAAATGTAGCAGAGCGTCAAAAAAACAGCAGGATATGTGGAGTTTGTGGTTAAAAATCAAACTTCAAAATATGACATACAGGCTCCTGAAAATAAGGTAAGTGTAGTAGATCCTAATAACATCACAACTGAAGAATTTGAAAAAAATAAAAGAAAAAAAGTAAAAATTGAATACTCTCAAACTAACGATGATGCAAAATCTGATTAGTAAGAGTGGAAAAAAATAGTTGAAAAATCAAGAAGCGCGAATCGATACTATTGCCAAAGATTCAAATGGGAATCTAGTTGTAACTTATAAAGATGGTTCAATTGATACAAGATCTTTATCAGAATTCATAACTTTAAACAAACAGTCTGCCATCGATGCTATTAATGACGCTGCAGAAAGCAAGATTGTAGAAATTAATTCAAATCTACTTGCAACTGCTGAAGAGAAGGCAGAAGCAATTGCAAAGGTGAACGCTGATAAAGAAAAAGCTTTAACAGCAATTGGTGATGTGAATATTAGAACAAAAGAGGCATTAGATTTTGCAAAAGGAGAAGGGCTTTTAGCAATCAGTAAGGACAATCCTATAACAATAAAGAAAAGGCTGCAAAGCAGACTATCGATGACGCCCTGAAATCTAAGGAAGCAGCCATTGATTTACGCACCGATTTGACGGACGAGGAGAAAGCTGCAGCGAAAGCAGATGCCAAGGCGAAAGCTGATGAAGCTAAGAAGAACATCGACAACGCGACAACAAATGCTACAGTAGAGTGCTAAAAACAAGTGGGATTATTGATATAGAAAGTGTCAATCCTCAAGCAGGTCAGAAAAAGAATGAAGCCAAAACTTCTATTGAGCAGGCCCTGAAAACTAAGGAAGCAGCCATTGATTCTCGCACCGATTTGACGGATGAAGAGAAAGCTGTTGCGAAGGCAGATGCCAAGGCGAAAGCTGATGAAGCTAAGAAGAACATTGACAACGCGACGACAAACTCAGAAGTTGATCAAGCCAAGACTGCTGGAACAACTGAGGTCAACTCAGTAAACCCAACCGCTCAAAGTAAGCCAGCAGCCAAGCAAGCAATCGATGATGCGCTGAAAACTAAGGAAGCATCCATTGATTCACGTACCGATTTGACGGACGAGGAGAAGGCTATAGCGAAAGCCGATGCCAAGGCGAAAGCAGATACAGCGAAACAAGCAATCGACAACGCGACGACAAACTCAGAAGTTGATCAAGCCAAGAATGATGGAACAACTGAGGTCAACTCAGTAAACCCAACTGCGCAAAAGCAAGCCAGCGACCAAGCAAGCGATCGATGATGCGCTGAAAGCTAAGGAATCAGCCATTGATTCACGCACCGATTTGACGGACGAGGAGAAAGCTGCAGCGAAAGCCGATGCCAAGGCGAAAGCTGATGAAACTAAGAAGAACATCGACGTTGCGACGACAAACTCAGAAGTTGATCAAGCCAAGACTGATGGAACAACGAGCATTGCCTCAGTTAGCCCAACTGCGCAAAAGCAAGCCAGCGACTAAGCAATCGATTGATGATGCGCTGAAAGCTAAGGAAGCATCCATTGATTCACGTACTGATTTGACGGATGAAGAGAAAGCTGCAGCGAAGGCAGATGCCAAGGCTAAGGCCGATGAAGCTAAGAAGAACATCGATAATGCAACATCAGATGAAGCAGTTTCGCAAGCCAAGACTGCTGGAACAACTGAGGTCAATGGAGTCAATCCAACCGCTCAAAAGCAAGCCAGCGACCAAAGCAAGCGATTGATGATGCGCTGAAAACTAAGGAAGCATCCATTGATTCACGTACCGATTTGACGGATGAAGAAAGCTGTTGCGAAGGCCGATGCCAAAGCTAAGTCCGATGAAGCTAAGAAGAACATTGACGCTGCGACCACAGATGAAGCAGTATCGCAAGCTAAAACTGCTGGGACAACTGAAGTTAACGGAGTCAACCCAACCGCGCAAAGTAAGCCATCAGCTAAGCAAGCAATCGATGATGCGCTGAAAGCTAAGGAAGCAGCGATTGATTCACGCACCGATTTGACGGATGAAGAGAAAGTGCGGCTGAAAGCCGATGCCAAAGCGAAAGCAGATGAAGCTAAGAAGAACATCGACAGCTGCAACAACAGATGAAGCAGTATCGAAAGCTAAAACTGCTGGAACAACTGAAATAACTTCAATTAATCCGCAAGCAGTAGCGAAGCCAGTAGCTAAGCAAGCGATTGAAGAAGCCCTTAAAGCTAAGGAAGCAGCCATTGATTCACGCACCGATTTGACGGATGAAGAGAAAGCTGCAGCGAAAGCAGATGCCCAGGCTAAGGCCGATGAGGCTAAGAAGAACATTGACGCTGCGACCACAAATGCAGAAGTCGACCAGGCTAAGTCAACTGGAACAACTGAAGTCAACGCAGTCAATCCGCAAGCAGTAGCGAAGCCAGCAGCCAAGCAAGCAATCGATGATGCGCTGAAAACTAAGGAAGCAGCGATTGATTCACGTACTGATTTGACGGATGAGGAGAAAGCTGTTGCGAAAGCAGATGCCCAGGCTAAGTCCGATGAGGCTAAGAAGAACATTGACGCTGCGACCACAAATGCAGAAGTCGACCAGGCTAAGTCAACTGGAACAACTGAAGTCAACGCAGTCAATCCGCAAGCAGTAGCGAAGCCAGCGACTAAAGCAAGCAATCGATGATGCGCTGAAAACTAAGGAAGCGAGCCCATTGATTCACGCACCGATTTGACGGATGAAGAGAAAGTGCTGACGAAAGCAGATGCCCAGGCTAAGGCCGATGAGGCTAAGAAGAACATTGACGCTTGCGACCACAAAATGCAGAAGTCGACCAGGCTAAGTCAACTGGAACAACTGAAGTCAACGCAGTCAATCCGCAAGCAGTAGCGAAGCCAGCGACCAAGCAAGCAATCGATGATGCGCTGAAAACTAAGGAAGCGACCATTGATTCACGCACCGATTTGACGGATGAAGAGAAAGTCGCGGCGAAGGCAGATGCCCAGGCTAAGGCCGATGAGGCTAAGAAGAACATCGACGCTGCGACCACAAATGCAGAAGTCGACCAAGTTAAGACTGATGGAATAACTGAGGTCAATGGAGTCAATCCGCAGCCAGTAGCGAAGCCAGTAGCGAAGCAAGCGATTGAAGAAGCCCTTAAAGCTAAGGAAGCAGCCATTGATTCACGTACCGATTTGACGGACGAGGAGAAGGCTATAGCGAAAGCCGATGCCAAAGCTAAGGCCGATGAAGCCAAGAAGAACATTGATACTGCGACCACAGATGAAGCAGTATCGCAAGCTAAGACTGATGGAATAACTGAAGTCAACGGAGTTGAGCTAACCGCTCAAAGCAAGCCAGCGACCAAGCAAGCGATTGATGAAGCCCTGAAAGCTAAGGAAGCAGCCATTGATTCACGTACTGATTTGACGGATGAAGAGAAAGCTGTTGCGAAGGCAGATGCCAAGGCGAAAGCTGATGAAGCTAAGAAGAACATTGACGCTGCGACCACAGATGAAGCAGTATCGCAAGCTAAAACTGCTGGGACAACTGAAGTTAACGGAGTCAACCCAACCGCGCAAAGTAAGCCATCAGCTAAGCAAGCAATCGATGATGCGCTGAAAGCTAAGGGAAGCGACGATTGATTCACGCACCGATTTGACGGATGAAGAGAAAGCTGCAGCGAAAGCCGATGCCAAAGCGAAAGCAGATGAAGCTAAGAAGAACATCGACGCTGCAACAACAGATGAAGCAGTATCGAAAGCTAAAACTGCTGGAACAACTGAAATAACTTCAATTAATCCGCAAGCAGTAGCGAAGCCAGTAGCTAAGCAAGCGATTGAAGAAGCCCTTAAAGCTAAGGAAGCGACCATTGATTCACGCACCGATTTGACGGATGAAGAGAAAAGCTCGCGGCGAAAGCAGATGCCCAGGCTAAGGCCGATGAGGCTAAGAAGAACATTGACGACGTCGCGACCACAAATGCAGAAGTCGACCAGGCTAAGTCAACTGGAACAACTGAAGTCAACGCAGTCAATCCGCAAGCAGTAGCGAAGCCAGCGACCAAGCAAGCAATCGATGATGCGCTGAAAACTAAGGAAGCAGCGATTGATTCACGTACTGATTTGACGGATGAGGAGAAAGCTGTTGCGAAAGCAGATGCCCAGGCTAAGTCCGATGAGGCTAAGAAGAACATTGACGCTGCGACCACAAATGCAGAAGTCGACCAGGCTAAGTCAACTGGAACAACTGAAGTCAACGCAGTCAATCCGCAAGCAGTAGCGAAGCCAGCAGCCAAGCAAGCAATCGATGATGCCCTTAAAACTAAGGAAGCAGTCATTGATTCACGCACCGATTTGACGGATGAAGAGAAAGCTGTTGCGAAAGCCGATGCCAAAGCTAAGTCCGATGAGGCTAAGAAGAACATTGATAATGCAACAACAGATGAAGCAGTATCGCAATCTAAAACTGCTGGAACAACTGAGGTCAACTCAGTAAACCCAACTGCGCAAAGTAAGCCAGCAGCCAAGCAAGCGATCGATGACGCCCTGAAAGCTAAGGAAACAGAAATTGATTCACGTACCGATTTGACGGACGAAGAGAAAACTGCAGCGAAGGCAGATGCCAAAGCTAAGTCCGATGAGGCTAAGAGAAACATCGACAACGCGACCACAGATGAAGCAGTATCGCAATCTAAAACTGCTGGAACAACTGAAGTCAACTCAGTAAACCCAACCGCGCAAAGTAAGCCAGCAGCTAAGCAAGCGATCGATGATGCCCTTAAAACTAAGGAAGCAGTCATTGATTCACGTACCGATTTGACGGACGAGGAGAAAAGCTGCAGCTGAAAGCAGATGCCAAGGCGAAAGCTGATGAAGCCAAGAAGAACATTGACGCCGCGACCACAAATGCAGAGGTCGACCAGGCTAAGTCAACTGGAACTACTGAAGTTAACGGAGTCAGTCCAACTGCGCAAAGTAAGCCAGCGACCAAGCAAGCGATTGATGATGCCCTTAAAGCTAAGGAAGCGACCATTGATTCACGCACCGATTTGACGGATGAGAGAAAGCTGTTGCGAAAGCCGATGCCAAAGCTAAGTCCGATAAAGCTAAGAAGAACATCGATAATGCAACAACAGATGAAGCAGTATCGCAAGCCAAGACTGATGGAATAAACAGCATTGCCTCAGTCAACCCAACTGCGCAAAGTAAGCCAGCAGCTAAGCAAGCGATTGATGATGCGCTGAAAGCTAAGGAAGCAGCCATTGATTCACGTACTGATTTGACGGATGAAGAAAAGCTGTTGCGAAATCCGATGCCAAAGCGAAAGCAGATGAAGCCAAGAAGAACATCGACGCTGCGACGACAAACTCAGAAGTTGATCAAGCCAAGAATGATGGAACAACTGAGGTCAACTCAGTAAACCCAACTGCGCAAAGTAAGCCAGCAGCCAAGCAAGCTATTGATGATGCCCTTAAAGCTAAGGAAGCAGTCATTGATTCACGCACCGATTTGACGGATGAAGAGAAAGCTGTTGCGAAAGCCGATGCCAAAGCTAAGTCCGATGAGGCTAAGAAGAACATTGATAATGCAACAACAGATGAAGCAGTATCGCAATCTAAAAACTGCTGGAACAACTGAGGTCAACTCAGTAAACCCAACCGCGCAAAGTAAGCCAGCAGCCAAGCAAGCGATCGATGATGCCCTGAAAGCTAAGGAAACAGAAATTGATTCACGTACTGATTTGACGGATGAAGAGAAAGCTGTTGCGAAGGCAGATGCCAAGGCTAAAGCCGATGAAGCTAAGAAGAACATCGACAACGCAACGACAGATGAAGCAGTATCGCAAGCCAAGACTGCTGGAACAACTGAGGTCAACTCAGTAAACCCAACCGCGCAAAGTAAGCCAGCAGCCAAGCAAGCGATCGATGATGCCCTGAACGCCAAGGAAGCGGCGATTGATTCACGCACCGATTTGACGGACGAGGAGAAAGCTGTTGCGAAGGCTGATGCCAAAGCGAAAGCGGATGAAGCTAAGAAGAACATTGACGCTGCGACCACAGATGCAGAAGTCAATCAAGCTAAGTCAACTGGAACAACTGAAGTCAACGCAGTCAATCCAATCGCTCAAAGCAAGCCAGTAGCTAAGCAAGCAATCGATGATGCGCTGAAAACTAAGGAAGCAGCCATTGATTCACGCACCGATTTGACGGATGAAGAGAAAGCTGCAGCGAAGGCAGATGCCCAGGATAAGGCCGATGAGGCTAAGAAGAACATTGACGACGCTGCGACCACAAATGCAGAAGTCGACCAGGCTAAGTCAACTGGAACAACTGAAGTCAACGCAGTCAATCCGCAACCAGTAGCGAAGCCAGTAGCTAAGCAAGCGATTGAAGAAGCCCTTAAAGCTAAGGAAGCAGCCATTGATTCACGTACCGATTTGACGGACGAGGAGAAGGCTATAGCGAAAGCCGATGCCAAAGCTAAGGCCGATGAAGCCAAGAAGAACATTGATACTGCGACCACAGATGAAGCAGTATCGCAAGCTAAGACTGATGGAATAACTGAAGTCAACGGAGTTGAGCTAACCGCTCAAAGCAAGCCAGCAGCCAAGCAAGCGATTGATGAAGCCCTGAAAGCTAAGGAAGCAGCCATTGATTCACGTACTGATTTGACGGATGAAGAGAAAGCTGTTGCGAAGGCAGATGCCAAAGCTAAGGCCGATGAAGCTAAGAAGAACATTGACGCTGCGACCACAGATGCAGAAGTCGATCAAGCTAAGTCAACTGGAACAACTGAAGTCAATTCAGTCAATCCGCAGCCAGTAGCGAAGCCAGCAGCCAAGCAAGCGATCGATGATGCGCTGAAAACTAAGGAATCAGCCATTGATTCACGTACCGATTTGACGGATGAGGAGAAAGGCTGCAGCGAAGGCTGATGCCAAAGCTAAGGCCGATAAAGCTAAGAAGAACATCGATAATGCAACAACAGATGAAGCAGTATCGCAAGCCAAGACTGATGGAATAAACAGCATTGCCTCAGTCAACCCAACTGCGCAAAGTAAGCCATCAGCTAAGCAAGCAATCGATGATGCGCTGAAAGCTAAGGGAAGCAGCGATTGATTCACGCACCGATTTGACGGATGAAGAGAAAGCTGCAGCGAAAGCCGATGCCAAAGCGAAAGCAGATGAAGCTAAGAAGAACATCGACGGCGCAACAACAGATGAAGCAGTATCGAAAGCTAAAACTGCTGGAACAACTGAAATAACTTCAATTAATCCGCAAGCAGTAGCGAAGTCAGCAGCCAAGCAAGCGATCGATGATGCCCTGAAAGCTAAGGAAGCGACGATTGATTCACGTACCGATTTGACGGATGAAGAGAAAGCTGTTGCGAAGGCCGATGCCAAAGCTAAGTCCGATGAAGCTAAGAAGAACATTGACGCTCGCGACCACAGATGCAGAAGTCGACCAGGCTAAGTCAACTGGAACAACTGAAGTCAACGCAGTCAATCCGCAAGCAGTAGCGAAGCCAGCAGCCAAGCAAGCAATCGATGATGCGCTGAAAACTAAGGAAGCAGCGATTGATTCACGTACTGATTTGACGGATGAGGAGAAAGCTGTTGCGAAAGCAGATGCCCAGGCTAAGTCCGATGAGGCTAAGAAGAACATTGACAGTCGCGACCACAAAATGCAGAAGTCGACCAGGCTAAGTCAACTGGAACAACTGAAGTCAACGCAGTCAATCCGCAAGCAGTAGCGAAGCCAGCGACCAAGCAAGCAATCGATGATGCGCTGAAAACTAAGGAAGCAGCCATTGATTCACGCACCGATTTGACGGATGAAGAGAAAGCTGCAGCGAAAGCAGATGCCCAGGCTAAGGCCGATGAGGCTAAGAAGAACATTGACGCTGCGACCACAGATGAAGCAGTATCGCAAGCTAAAACTGCTGGAACAACTGAGGTCAATGGAGTCAATCCAACTGCGCAAAGTAAGCCAGCAGCTAAGCAAGCGATCGATGATGCGCTGAAAGCTAAGGAAGCAGCCATTGATTCACGTACCGATTTAACGGATGAGGAGAAAACTGCAGCTAAGGCTGATGCCAAGGCGAAAGCCGATGAGGCTAAGAGAAACATCGACACTGCGACCACAGATGAAGCAGTATCGCAAGCCAAAACTGCTGGAACAACGAGCATTGCCTCAGTTAACCCAACTGCGCAAAGCAAGCCAGCAGCCAAGCAAGCAGTAGAAGATACCCTGAAGACTAAAAAACTTCCGAATACAGGAACAGCAGAATCGCTAAGTACAATGGTAGTAGCAGAACTAGCGCTATTCTGGGGTTAGCTCTTCTAAGTCATCGTCGAAAAAGAAGATGATGAAGTCTAATTAGGATTTTTATAGCTATATTCGTAAATTGACTTTTTTCTTCTAGTGAACTAGCAAGTAATATTTAGTAAAAATTTCTCCTAGTGGTAATAACTACTAGGAGAAATTTTATATTACAACTACATAGAGTTAACATTCATCAAAAGGAAGTTATATTGATTAGTTTTGTAGCTGAGGGTTTATTTCTTTTGTGCTATACTTAAGATATGCATAGAAAAACAGTGATTGATTTTAGAGCTTTGGGGGAGAGATACACCTTCATTCAGCCTATCAAAGAGTTAAAAACGAGAGATTTATCAGAAGTGGCAGACTTGCTGGCACAAGTGGAAAGCTACCAAGAGCAAGGTTATTATGTCGTGGGCTATGTCAGCTATGAGGCTGCACCTGCTTTTGAGAAAAAACTAGCAGTTCACAAACTTCCTCTACTGGGCGAATATTTGCTTTACTTTACCGTTCACGATAGGGTGGAAACATCCCCTATTCCTCTGACTTATGAGGAAGTAGATTTGCCTTCAAAGTGGCGTGAACAAACATCTGCAGAGGACTATGAAAAAGCTATTTCCCAGATTCACCATCATTTGCGTCAGGGGGACACCTACCAGGTAAATTACACTGTCCAACTCAAGCAAGACTTGAGTGTCAATCCTTTTGCCATTTACAATCGTATGGTGGTAGAGCAGGAGGCGGGCTACAATGCCTATGTTGAACATGATGAGATGGCAGTGATTTCCATGAGCCCAGAGCTCTTTTTGAGCAAAATGACCGTGAGTTGACAACGCGACCAATGAAGGGAACGACTCAGCGTGGAGTGACTGACCAAGAAGACCTTGCCCAGGCTAGCTGGTTGGAGCAGGATCCTAAAAATCGCTCTGAAAATATGATGATTGTAGACCTCTTGCGAAACGATATGAACCGTATTTCTGAAGTTGGAAGTGAGCATGTGGAGCGTCTGTGTCAGGTGGAGCAGTATTCGACCGTTTGGCAAATGACTTCGACCATTAAGAGTCAGTTACGACCGGATGTGGACCTAGTTGAAATCTTCCGTTCGCTCTTTCCATGTGGTTCCATAACGGGAGCACCGAAAATTGCAACCATGGAAATCATCAAGGACTTGGAGCCTCAACCACGCGGAGTCTACTGCGGAACGATTGGTCTCTTGCTTCCAAATGGGCGACGAATTTTCAATGTCGCCATTCGGACTATTCAACTGCATCAAGGGAAAGCCATTTATGGAGTTGGCGGAGGGATTACTTGGGATAGTACTTGGGAATCTGAATACCGAGAGGTTCATCAAAAGGCGGCTATTCTCTATCGTAAACAAGCACGATTCCAATTGATTACAACTGGGAAAATCAGCAAAAAACAACTGCTGTTTGAAGAACAACATCTGGAAAGACTGACAAAGGCTAGTCGATATTTTGCCAATCCTTTTGACCCAGAAGACCTGAGACAAAAGATAGAGGAAGAGTGTCAAGCTTGTGATGCAAATCAAGACTACCGCTTGCGAATTAGTCTCAGCAAATCTGGAGAGATAGAACTCAGTCGCCAAATCTTAACACCCCTCAGTCCAAGTTTCTGCAAAACCAAACTTTGTCTGCAAGAAGCAGATTTGAATCAATCATTTACCTACTTTTAAAAACAACTCACAGACCACACTTAAGCCTAGGGTAAACAGGAAATCATTTACCATAATGCGAAAGAGGAGAATTGCTTGAAACCTCTATTGGAAATCTGGTCTTAAAAATTAATGGTAAACTCTACACACCGCCTATCAGACTTGGAATTTTGCCAGGAATTTACCGTCAGCATTTGCTGGAAACAGGACAAGTAGAGGAAAAAGTCTTGACTGTGCCAGACTTGGACCAAGCGGAAGCTGTCTATGGCTGTAACGCAGTGAGAGGATTGTATGAGTTGGAAGTGAATTCTAAATAAATTTCATAAATTAAAAAAATATAATGGATATGTTGAATTGTTGAATTAAGTTTGATAAAATAAAAAGAAAACGATGTCATTTTATTAGGAGGAAATGATGAAAAACAATTTTTGCTGAAAGTGATTCTTACTGTTTTTTTCCAATTTTAGGTTTGTTTGCTCAACTGGTTAGTGCAGAAGAAAATATTCATTTTTCTAGTTGTAAAGAAGCATGGGAAAATGGTTATTCTGATATCCATAGAGGAGAGCCTGGATATTCTTCAAGACTAGACAAAGATGGTGATGGGATAGCTTGTGAACGTGCAAATGCACCTCGAGGGAGTCTTTAAACCACGCCAGTCTAGTCCACAGAATAGAGTTTCTTCTAGTGGATGGGTTAAGCAGGATAGATATTGGTATTATTATTCTGACAATGGTAATCTAGTAACCAATTCTTGGAAAGGAGATTACTATCTCAAATCAGATGGAACAATGGCTCAGAGTGAGTGGATATATGACTCATATTACAAGGGATGGTATTATCTCAAATCGGATGGTTCGTATGCACGAAACACATGGATAGGAAGTTACTACCTTAAAAGCAAACGGAAAGATGGCTCAAAGTGAATGGATTTATGATTCATCATACCAAGCTTGGTATTATTTGAAATCAGATGGATCCTATGCCCAAAATGCTTGGCAAGGCGCTTTTTATCTCAAAGCGAACGGTAAAATGGCACAAGGTGAGTGGATATATGACTCTTCTTATCAATCTTGGTACTACTTGAAATCAGATGGTTCATACGCTCGTAATACTTGGCAAGGAAATTACTATTTGAAATCAGATGGTAAAATGGCAAAAGAATGAGCGAGTTGATGGTGGCAGATACTACGTAGATGGTTCTGGTCTTTGGAAACCATAAATCAGAATAATTTCTAGGAAGTTAATGCAAAACCTTTGCACAAAATGGACGATTTTTGTTATACTATGTCTGTAAGCATTTTTCAATTAAAAAAGGAGAATAATATGAGTCAAAAGATTAGTGGGATTGACCTTGGTGGAACTTCTGTCAAGTTTGCAATTTTAACTCAAGAGGGAGAAATCCAAGAAAAATGGTCTATCAAGACCAATATTTTGGACGAAGGAAGCCATATTGTAGATGATATGATTGAGTCTATTCAACATCGTTTGGACTTGCTTGGATTGTCAGCCACAGACTTCCGAGGGATTGGGATGGGTTCACCTGGTGTGGTTGACCGTGAAAAAGGAACTGTTATCGGTGCCTACAACCTCAACTGGAAAAACCCTTCAACCAATTAAAGAAAAAGATTGAAAAAGCCTTGGGTATTCCATTCTTCATCGATAATGATGCCAACGTAGCTGCTCTTGGTGAGCGCTGGATGGGTGCTGGTGACAACCAACCGGACGTTGTCTTTATGACACTTGGTACTGGTGTTGGTGGCGGTATCGTCGCAGAAGGAAAACTGCTCCACGGTGTTGCTGGTGCGAGCAGGGAGAGCTTGGTCACATCACTGTTGACTTTGACCAACCGATCGCATGTACTTGCGGTAAGAAAGGCTGTCTTGAGACAGTTGCTTCTGCAACAGGGATTGTCAACTTGACACGTCGTTACGCTGATGAATACGAAGGCGATGCGACTTTGAAACGCTTGATCGACGATGGAGAAGAAGTAACTGCTAAAACTGTTTTTGATCTTGCAAAAGAAGGAGACGATCTTGCCCTGATCGTTTACCGTAACTTCTCACGTTACTTGGGAATCGCTTGTGCCAATATCGGCTCCATCCTCAACCCATCAACAATCGTTATCGGTGGTGGGGTGTCAGCTGCGGGAGAATTCCTTCTACAAGGTGTTCAAAAAGTCTACGACGAAAACACCTTCCCACAAGTACGTACATCAACAAAATTAGCTCTTGCAACTCTAGGAAATGACGCTGGAGTTATCGGAGCAGCATCACTTGTATTGCAATAAGATAGATTGATAATAGAGCTTGGTTATCCATCAAGCTCTTTTTTAAAAGTCGAATAAAACGAAATAGGTTTTAATTTTGGGAAGGAATCGCTAGATGAACACATCAAAACAACCCATGCTTGAATTAGCATTGTCTATCGCGACGGAAGCTCATAATGGGCAATTTGATAAGGCAGGGGTAGATTATATAGAACATCCAATTTATGTAGCAAGTCAAGTTGATACCGAAGAGGAAAAAGCAGTGGCTCTGCTACATGATGTTATAGAGGACAGTCCTTTTACAGCTGAAGAACTATTATTAGCTGGTTTACCAGAAACAGTAGTTGCTGCCGTTCAGATTTTGTCAAAGAAAAAGGGGCAAGACTATCAAACATATCTAGAAAATGTGAAATCTAATCCCCTAGCACGCGTTGTCAAATTGGCAGATTTGAAGCATAATTCAGATTTATCTAGACTGAGGTCTGTCACTGACAATGATTTGGAACGATTAGAAAAATATAAAAGGGCTATCGATTATCTGAGTATGTAGAAAAGATTTTTTTATGTTATACTAGTTAGGACAATAAATGAGGTGAGAGTAAATGACAAAAAGCAGATACGATTTTTTTAAAGAAAATATTGAACGAATCCTCAAAGACGGTGTCTTTTTCTGAGCAGGCACGTCCCAAGTATAAGGATGGGACC